>Ga0116231_10000236_pt1 | contig 84020 bp, 58 predicted proteins | sample S1TSphgellanicum_2_FD_89695 | JGI IMG/M metagenome (GOLD analysis project Ga0116231, IMG submission 89695) | Host-associated microbial communities from peat moss isolated from Minnesota, USA - S1T2_Fd - Sphagnum magellanicum MG | ecosystem: Host-associated > Plants > Peat moss > Unclassified... | reverse complement strand
TGCTCCAGCTCCAGCACCCACAAGTGTAGCAGAGCCTGTGGCTATGGCTGCAGCAGCCAACTCTGCCTGTTCCAGCACCCACAGTATAATAGAGGGGTAGTCCACCATGCCAAGATACCTCGTCGACCAACTGTCAGTAGGGCTTGCTGAAGGGTTTCTAACTGGAGCTGAAAAGATGTTGTATTCAGCAAGTAGGTGCACAGCTTCAGAAATTGATGCATCTCCAGAGATCTCCACGACTGCAAAAGATTCATAATATCAATAAGAATTTCGTTTTCAGCTCTGAAATGTTCTGAAAGTGACAAGCACACATGCAATGACCCTTCAGCCATCGGCATTTCTCTCCTTGCTAGAATGTGGACCCTAGGTGATTGAATTCTCATGTTGATTGAATCTTCTTCATTAGACTTACATCCTAGAGTTCTGTGCATGGATTTCAATGTAACAATTTGGTCGCAGGCATGGGAATGGAAAGATGCGATGTAAGGAAAAAATGGGAACTGACCTTTCCCATAAGGAAGTTTAGGAAAAGATGAGACTGGCACTTTTGCAAATGCCGAGTTGAGGAGATCACGCACCCCTTGTGGTACCCCTATCTTTTCCCCTTGCTCTTCCCAAAGCTCCTGAAGCTGTTCATCGATGGGTTTGTCACTACTCCCCATTTGAAGTAATGAGATTTCTTTTCTCCTGAATTTCAGAGACAGAAAAATCCAATCTGATCAGATTCTGTCACATTTTCAGCAAAAGAATGCAGCATTTGGGTTGTTCATGATTGATGGGGCAGGGGGTGTTTTGACCTTGGTGTGAAGTTGAGCTTCAGACTTACATGAAAGCTGGAAGAATTCTACAAATGTAGCTTCCATATGCCCAGCTTTCCTATACATCCAAAAACCATACTGGAAAAAAACAAGAAGAAGGACAAGGAGGAGAGGGAGAATTTCTGAAAATTTGCAAATTTCAAAAGCACTGATGTGCATCTGGCAATCGCCAGTTCATACCACTTCCATATGGAAACCCATCCAAGTTGCTATTTCATACCAACTTCCATATGGAAACCCATCCAAGTTGCCATTTTTTTTACCAACTTCCATATGAAAGCCCATCCAAGTTTTAGTGTTATATTTTGAGACTAAAGGTGTAAGAAAACAATGGCAACTCAGAAAATCTATTCCCAAGAAATCACAAAACAAAAGCTGTAGAGCCTATTTAAAAATAAATAAAAATCATCAATCCAACCACAACAACATCAAGATCCATACTCCATACATACATCTGGCTCTTCACATACTGCAATGAACCCCTTCTTCTTCTTTTCTTCTTCTTTTGGGTTTTAAAAAAAAACCAAGATTTCTCTTCGGATGTACCACCAGAGACAGTGTGTTCTGAATGCACAATAGAGACAGTGGTGGGTTGCGACAGAGAGAAAGAGAGAGGGAGTGCCAGAGACAACCCCCATCTCCTCCCCTAACTCTAGAAACCTTTAAGCAAACAGTGAGTCACCTTGCGAAAATGCACAAGAACTGACGATGAAATTCTTCTCAGATGCTCCGCTCTCGTCCAAATTCTTCAGCAAGAAATGCAGCAGCACAGTTGCACACGCACACGCTCCTGCTTCACAAACTCCACTTCTTGCAACCGATTTCTGAACTTCTTGTTGTTGTTGTTGTTCTTCGTCTCTCTCTTGCTCTCAAAGCTGCCTCCTCCTCCTCCTCCCCCTTTCTCTCTCTCTTCCTTAAAGCCTCGTTTCTTCAATAAACCCATACGTGGTGGCAACTGACAGATGTCCATATATAAATATTTTGATGGACACCTAACAGTGATACTTCAAGTGATGGATGGAATATTCATGGATGATTCTCCACATTTGAATTAATTAAGATGAAATTCATCCTCAATTGTTCATTGTTTTTTGTTTGATTAGAACCAAATTCATTCATCAAAATCCAATTTTTTTAATCCATGTAATGAATATTTAAGAAGTCTCCTTTGACTATAAGCCTTATTATTGAAGGTTCTATGAAAGCATCCATGGCCTAGCTTTGAAATGAATGAATGAAATATTTTTTTAAATTAAAAATTTAAAAATTAAGAAAAAAGAAAAGCCCATTATAATCCATCAATTTTTAGTTTGGTTAACATTAAGCTTGCAACTATTTTGTTTCAGATTCCCAAAACAAAAAATTTGCTTTAACAAAATCTCATTGCATACATACACATTTGAGTACTTGATGATTATATGGTTGGAATCAAATTCAAACTCATTTGTTGGCCTTGCTTGCCTACTACCATGGCCAACAAATTGTGTTCAGATTCATTCTAGAGTATAGTAGTAGCTTAAGGGATTTTTGGCCCCTAGATAGTAAGTAGGTTTATTTTTTATATGAGGATTTTTTAAAAAGATGATATTATTTTGGCTTGTGTTGAAACTTGAGAGTAGTTAATAGAATTACAATAATATCTTGAAAGATTTAATTTGGTTTCTTTTAGAGGATTTTTTGAAGATTACATTTTCACATGCTGAAACATTTGAGTTTGCATTAATTCTTCTTTTGCCTTAAAATACTTTGTAATGTGAATGGCAAGCCACAGTGTGACACACCCCTTGTCACAATTGGTATGTAACTTTTTTGCCTTTCAATAGTTCTCCTGTTTTTGTATTTTTGTGTGTTTGACAATTTGATGTAATACATACTTGGAAAATTTGGCCTTTGAAATATATGATTTGTTTTTGAAAACTGCATGTTGCATTGTTAACAACCTTCGATAAATGTCACCAACACATGTCCTACACCTCAAACTGATTTATTTCCATTTTTAACTCTGAATAAAAACTAAAATGACTTCATTCTGCTCACCTGCAAAATTGTGAAGAGATCCTGCCTGGAATGCACTTTCGCACTGTGAAGAAAAAGTAAGGCCATGTTCATGTCACCAATCAATGGTCTGCCAAAGTCAGTCGCATAGCAATTGCATTGTCATTCGAAGGAATTGACCTTCGCTGTTGCTCAACACGAGGAATCCTGTACATATCATCATTTTGATTATACCAGGACAGTGAAACAGCCTCAGGACTTAATCTGCTACCAAGAAATTTTACTGAGGATCTGGGTAGAAGCTAAAGTGACCCACCTTCAAGTAATCCGAAATCTAAAGCTGAGAAGAAGGCAAAGCAAAATGATATATCAATTCTGGCAGGATTCTGCCTGACTTTCTTGGGCCGAAAAAAATAAGGAGAGGGATAGAGAACTACATCTTCTGAACATACAAAAACTAAGGAAACTTTGACAAAGCCACCACCATTGCAGGCACACCAGCTGATTGTCCATGTACCACATCCTCCATCCCTTGCTAAGATTAGCATTGGCTCCAAGATTCTTGAGCTGGATTTAGGTTTTGATAGAGACAACCCACTTTCATTCTCAGTCAAGTGGCAAATTTTCTGTATGTACAGCTTGCAAATCCAGCACTCTTGAACTCTGCCAGGGTCATGAACTTGATTGCTTTGGGACAAACATAACTTACAACAGATCAATGTGAGGAAATGGAAAGTCTTGAAAGGAAGGCTACACTGAAAACATCTCAGTAGCATCCTGAAAATAGCTGGGAGGAAGCTTCCCCAGTATGCTCCATGTGACTTCATCTGGTTGAAGGTGTTTCTCTTTCATTTCTGCAAGAGCTTGCAGAGCTCCCCTGCACCTACCAGCACGGATAAGAACACTGAGGAGAGTATTATACGTCACTGAATTTGGAGAGCACCCCTCTTGCTTCATGTCTTCAAACATAACAAGTGCTTCGTCAATATTGCCTGCCTTGCCCAAGCACTCGATCAGAGAGGAGTAGGTAATCACATCAGTGCGCACTCCTTGCTCCTTCATCTCTTGGAAGGTAGCCAAAGCTGCATGTACGTTGCCTACATTTGAGAAGCTGCTGATAAGTGAATTGTAAGTGACAGTGTTAGGGTGGAAACCTTTTTCCCGCATCTCTTGTAGGAGGGCAGTAGCAGCCTCCATCATGCCTGCCTTGCCAAGCCCATTGATCAGAATATTATATGTAAACATGGTGGGAGTTAACCCTTTCATCTTCATTTCTTCAAAGATACTGCACGCCACACTGATGCGGCCAGCCTTACCAAGAGAGTCGAGCAAGTTGTTAATGGTGACAGTATCGTGCTTTATGCCCTTCTCCATCATCTCTGAATAAAGCTTCAACATTTCATCCACATTTCCTGCGCGCCCGAGGCGCTCCACCAGAATGGCATATGTGATCTCATTAGGAACACACCCTTTCTCTTTCATGTGTGCAAACAGTTCTGGCAGTCCTTGCACCTCTCCTTGTTTTCCAAGGCTGTTCATGAGGGTATTATATGTGTGTGTAGTTATAGAGCCATTTGACTGTTCGAAAAGCTCAAATGCTCTATCCAGCTGCCCAGCTTTGCCTAGACAGTCAATCAAAATATTGTATGAAACAGAATCAGGACGCACTCCCTTTGTGATCATCTGTTTGAAAACATTACATGCCTCATCCACTCTCCCTACCCTTCCGAGGGCATGCATCATGCTGTTGTATGTAACAATGCTGGGTTCGCACCTCTGAGCTGTCATGGCCTGAAAGAGCTTCAGTGCTGCATCCACTTTCCCCACAGTCCCAAGGCTTCGGATGAGGATGGTGTATGTGTATACATCAGGATGCACATGGAGCTGGCTCATCTGCTCAAACACCTTCATTGCCACATCTACCTGCCAACATCTCCTTATTGTTGCTGTTAGTCAGAATTCACAAACACAAAAAGATGAAATCGTTGCAGCAGAAACAAAACATACACAGTCAGAAATTTGTGAATAGAAAGAAGATAAAATCATTTAGGGTTTAGGTAGCAGAAATTGTGACAGTGGAAACAAACAAAACATGCAGTTGGGATTCATGCTTACAAAAAAAGATTGACATTCCCACAGCAGAAACAAGCAAAACATGCACTTGTTCTATCTTCAAGATTTGCTTGCAAAAGAGTTCTAGGGTTTAAGAATTGCTTGCACTGACCTCACCAGACTTTGCAAGGCCATCGATCAGGATATTGAAGCTTGTGTGATTCGGCAGCAGGTGTGCTTCTACCATCTCTGAATACATCTCCATGGCTTTCCGGATGTTACCTGTTTTGACAAAGAGGTGAATCATGGAGGTGTAAGTGTACGTAGTAGGCTTTCCACCTCCCCTTTTGAACAACTCCAGTGTTGCCACTGCCTTCTCCGCCATGTTTGCCTGGCCATACACTGAAATGAGAGTATTGTAGAGCTGAGTATCCATCCCACAGCCATCCTGTTGCATCATGTCCAGCAAGGTTTGCACCCTGGAGTACCTCTTGGAGTCTCCTAAGAGCGACAGCATCTTGGCATACGTTCGTGAGTTGTGTTTGTACAGACATTGCTCACTAACAAACATGAAAAAGCTCCACGAGACATCAATGTCTCTCTGACACCGCAAGATCTCATATACGACACCCGGACTGAAGTAGGTTTTGAGATCTTGCAAGGACTTCTCAGTGGCATCACTCCATTTCCCTTTCCACAGGATGTTGCAAACCTTTCCCACTATCACCTTGCCATCAAAGTAGCGAGACTTGTCTTGGAGCACCGTCTTAGGTTTGTCGCTCGCTAGTGTCTGAGCTCCAACTTCTTCAGTTCCTCCTCCATCTTCCACATCTCCTCGCGGTTTCTGTGTATCTACTACTACTCCAACATCAACGCTTTTTTGAGCTTCAGCTTCTACTCCTGCATCAGATTCTACAACTGAAAAACTACTAGCATCTCTTTCCCACACCGATGCAGCAGCAGCAGCACTCTTCAACAAACCCGAACGCTCCAGGCCGCGCAATCCATGCAACTGTAACGAGGACAAGCACCTGAAGACTATCGCAATCCTCTGTAGCTCACGCATTTTTTCTCACACAGAATATATATTCGATCTAAGCCACAATCAAGTCTCCGTGTTACAGCACGTTCCCGTTCTTTCGGCTCAGATAGAGAAAAGAAGAAGAAGAAGAAGAAGAAGAAGAAGAGCAGCCGTGCACAGACGCCGCCCCCGAGCTTATTCCAAAGCTTGCAAGCTCCATCTTCCCTGAAAAACCGCAATCTTTTAACAGGATATGCGAGCCTCTTCTCTTGAGCTCTACTAACTAACCGGGTGTTCAAGAATGATATCAAATCCTCACTCCACACACACCAAAGTCTCACAGAATGCAAAGGAAGCCCACAAAACCCTCTCTGACCCCTCTCTTATCCTTAAACCCTCATGCTCTAGAAAACCTAATTCACAGTGAAGCAGAACCCGTTCTGTGTGTGTGTGTGTTTTGTGTCGCTCTGCTACCTGGTGTTCAAGATATGGAATCCTCATTGCACACACACCAAAATCTCACAGAATGCAAGGGAAGCTCACAAAACCCTCTCTGACCCCCTGTGTTATCCTTAAACCCTAATTCTCTAGAAACCCTAATACACAGTGAACAGAATCTGTTGGGGTACTCGTGTGTTTCTTGAGCTCTACTAAGTTACCGTGTGTTAAATGATATGCAATCCTCACTTAACACACGCTAAAATCTCACAGCATGCAAGGGAAGCTCACAAAATCCTCTCTGACCCATCCCTCTCTTCTCCTTAAACCCTAGTTCTCTAGAAACCCTTCATCACTGTAAAGCAGAATTTGTTGTGTGTGTGTGTGTGTGTTTAGTTTGCTTCTAATTTGTAGCTTATTGCACGACTGAGGAAGAGCAAGAAATTTACTACGTGGCTGTGTTTTTCTTCCATTTCATGAAGCCTAGAAGAGGACTTGGAGGAAGAACGTGAGGTAATGGATATGGACTAAAAGGACCTTTGGGAGTTCTGGTGGTGGCAACAAATGGAAAAAGCATTGGATTCATGATCAACTTTCTTTCCTTTTCATGACACACAAGGGCACAGCATACTAAGACATGGAAACTTCCTTTCTGAATAGAGTTTTTTCCAGAAGCTTCAAGAACCAAGGTGCAGTTCTTGTCCCAACTTTTGTACACCATTGATTTGCTGCAACAATATTCAGATCAGGGTTTTGAGCAACCTGATCCAAAAACCCTTCAATTGATCATCATGCATTGTTTCTCTGGAACCTATTTGAAGAGTCTTTAACCCCTAAACGTCAGGGCAGACCAAATTGTCTGCTTTTCAGTTTATCTTTACCTTTCCCTGATGTTTAGAGGCTAAGGAGCATGACTCTCTCACATCAATCTTTTGCCATATGTGTGTGCAATCATACTTTTGACTTCTAAGTATGTGTTGCCGTAATAACCTTGTCATCATAAATCCTGTTCCCTGTTTGGACAGAGCAAGAGCACTTTGAGGAAGAGCAATGGGAGCAGGTGACAAAAGAATTGTGGTAAATCAAACCCTTCAATGGGTAGAGGATCCAATTGCAGTAGTAGGATGTACCTTGGCTGCCTCAAATAGTTTGTATGACCTTTCCAGACTTTCACTTGAAATTTTTCATAGAAAGCTTTCAACTACTGTTCTCAGATCCCTTTAAAGCTTGCCCTCTTTTCATTGAACATGTGTTTGTGATGTATGCTAGTGCAAATCAACATACTGTTTAAGCTGCCGGGTGTTTGATGCTTGAATGAAAATGAAGCTGACACTCAGAAGTTTGTTGCAGCTTTCAACAAGGATATACTAGTGACATTTTTACTAGCTATGACTCCGAGTTCTAGCCAACATCATGATTGAGTTCATTTTGTTGCTAATCAGGTGGATGACAGAACATCAAGATCCAAATGCTGGTTTTTGTTGACACCAATATACTGTGCTTGTCAACCTTAAACCCTAAAACCGGCATTCATTGGATTCTGAATATTTGTGAATTTCAGGGATGCCTCTTATGTACCATGGAATGGTCAAACCCCTGCCCATTCTGTTGGGTAAGGTGCCAGGTGAGCCCATTAGGGCAAGCTAGCCGACACACTGAACATAATGAGCAAGGGCAAGGCCATTCCATGCGATTCAAGGTCTGGGGTGGGAGATTCAACAATCTAGAAAAGCATTCAAGTTTAACAGATGCACATTTTAGTCACTACATACTACAAGCATGTATGATCATCACTCGAAGATTATGTCATATACAGTAGTCTCCCGTTTAAGTACGCAACTTGAACCTAGGAGTTTTGTGCGTACTTTACCGGTAGGTGCGTACTTTAGACGCTCCATTCCCAAGTGCGTACTGTAATTAGTCTTGAAGTTTGTGCATTAAATGCTGGGTTTCAGCATTTCATACTGAGATTTAATAAAATGTCTTTATTTGGCGGATACCACTGAAAGAGGGGTAGGGGTGAAAGGACGCCAGGGTGAAGACAGGGTTACTTTAGGGATAACTCTATCTTATATATAAATTCACTACGTCACTGACGGAGCTCGGGTTTCAGGCCGACCGGGCCCGACGCTAATCGGAGGGCGAAATTTCCTGTTCCCAGTCTGTGGGCAAAGCTATTGGAGGAAATTAGGTTACGACATTCTAGCGCGGAACGAAGACCCGGGATAGCCGACGTCAAGAACGAGGTGCCGGGTCCGGTCCGGACTGTGTGTGACGGAGCTCGGCAACTTTTGCTCCAGAGAATACCCACTGAGGGAAGTTATCAGCAGTCACTTTTCGGAAAGTTTTTGGTATGGTCGTTACTGTGCAAGATTACAGAACATCTCTTGGGGTTTTTTTTTTTTTTTTGCGAATTGTTTTTGTTTGTAGCAAAAATGGCCATCATCTGTAGCAAGATGTGGAAAAAGTGGGCAATTATCTGAAGACAGATATAGCCAAACCTGGCTACAAATCCAAACATGAAAGCACTAAGCGTTGGGGGTGGCTGGAGTGGCGTAGTCACAGGTTACCCACTAGTTATTATAAAAACAGAAATGAGTGAGTACATATGTTCCACTGAAAAATGTTGATCCCTAAAAATTTTGTCATAAAATGCGTACTTAAACGGGTGCGTACTTAAGTGGGAGGCTACTGTAATGTGGTCAAGAAAAAGACATGATCGGCCAGCCTAGACTTTAATGTTCCTGCTGAACTCATCCAAATTTGCAGACTCCATGAGTAGCTCTCTGAATCCAGTGATGCATAATTCATCTGAATCACTCATAGAGCCAACTATCAATTACACATCCAGTAGCTGCAAATGTGAGGTATGCACTCAAGCATAAAGTTCTCAATTACACTTGTCATTGAGATGCAAGATCATACTCTTTTAAACTGTCCTTAATTTTGCAGGCACAAATTGCAATGATGAAAACATGGGGAACATTAATTAAACATTACCATTACAATCAATTGTCCTCTTTGCAATGATGGATGCTGGCATGAATTCCATTGTTATGAATGAAAGAAGAAGGTGGCAAAACAAGAATGGCCATCAACACAAAGTTCTTAAGTAATTTGCACCTTGGGGTTTCTTGTACTTCTTCTTTGGGGATCAAGCCAAGGTGTGCCCAAAATAAGCACCTAAAGACAAGGTGCAAGTCCATGAAGACACAATAACTACACAAAAAAGAAAAGGAAAACTAAAACTAAAACTAACTAAGAGTGATGGAAAGAAACAAGTACATAACTACATGCATGGGTAAGAGAGCCACTATGCATATGAATGGTGGATTGTTTTAATTTAACTACCTACTTGAATGAACAACCATGTAGGCAACAATAGTTTTATGCAAGAGCATGTATGTCAACACCCTCCCTTGTTCTTGACTTCACAAACTAATCAACATAGAAAGCAAGCAAAGTGTTTGCCTACTAGTGTTGATGAACATGGCTTCTACAAGACTCAAATAATATGCCTTGCAAGTAATCATAAAGTGTGAACCAAGCCCCTTGAATCTACATCCTTGTTTTCAAGCTTGACTTGTCTCATAACTTGGTGAATTGAATTTGACCCAACGGCTTAGTCAAAATGTTTGCCATTTGCTCCTTTGTTGGAATGTACAAGATCAATTTGTTATGTTATTGAATTAGTTTCACACTACATGTAGGTTCCTCAATGTTCTTGTTTTGATGTTGCCAAACATATCTTTTGATTTCACAAAGGAATTCAAAAACTTGTAATCTATTATCAAAGGGCGTAAACACCTAATTCATGTGGCTTTGTTGATATTGATTATGTAGAGATTTGGATGGACTAAAATCCATGATGGGTTACATCTTTATTCTTGAAAATGGACACATATATGGTGGAACAAAAAGTAGAGATGCATGGCAAAGCCTTCAACAAAAGTTAAGTACACGGTTTTATCTAAAGTTGCATGTAAAACCTTTTTGCTGGGGAAATTGTTGAATGAAATCAAGTTGTGAAATGATGTAGCCATGATCATACATTGTGATAACCAAAATTTCATGAAAATGACGTTGAATTTTGTATTTCACAACCAAACAAAACACATTGGTACATTGCAGATCAGTTCATTTGTGAACTTTACCACCATGCATCAATATTTAGTGGGATCCACAAAAAGATGAAGACATATTTAAAGATGTTTTTTCCAACAAAGACATATGTGTGGGATGGTAAATTAGCAAGGCATTTGTGGATGAACTTTTTGTAGGACATGTTGATGCCCTTAGGTCAATGCAAAAACTAAACACCTAGGCATAGATTAAGGTGACAAGGAAAAATATAAGAAATCTTTTCAATAATTGATCATGTAGCCATTTGATTTTGAAGGGCTGAATCTAAGTGAGTAAAAAATCATCCACATAAATTATGGTGATCAAAATCTTTCTATTTTCAAAAAGACAATGTAAATTTGGATCAAGTTGACAACTTGTCATTCTTTGTTCACACAAAAAAGGTATCAATTTTTTCATATCACATTTGAGATGTTTGCTTAAGGCCATTTGGCCTTATGATATTTACATACCTTATGCTCAAAACCAACAATGACAAACCCCTCAAGCTAGATGTGATACACATCTTCCTTCAAGTCTTCATTGATAAAAGTAGTTTTAATGTCCATGTGAACAACATCCCAATCATAATTAGTTGCAAGAGTCACCATGTCATAAATAGTGCTCCATTTTGCAACTAGAGCAAAAAAAAATTCATATTTAATGTTTACTTGATGTTCAAAACCTAATGTTATGAACCTTGCCTTGAGCTTGATAGGTTGATCTTCACTATGTAAACTCATTTGCTATGAATGGGTTGTTTACCTATGGGTAAGTTCATTAAAGACCAAATTTGGTTTTGATCAATGGAGGTTATCTCTTTTTCACTAACACATACCCATTTAGGATCAACAAGAACATTAAAAAAAATGGTTAGTTTTTCAAGGAAATCATGCTTGCAAGTTTGGCATTAAAATTCAAATGGTTCCTAAGCCTTGTGGAAGGTGCTCTTATATGTGGGATGCAACGTAAAATAAATGAAATGGATTCACCTTTGGGTGACAAAGGTGCATGTGAAAGGAGACCAAAATCTAAAAAAGAAGGACCCAATGGGGCTTTGAAATATTGAAACAATTGGTGATGAAGAAGGAATAGTTCTAGGACAATCACCTTGTGAGCTAAAATCAACTAGTTCAAGGTGCAAACATGCTAACACAACTCACCTAAGGTATAACCAATTTACATGTTTTAAAATGGTACATCAAGTTAATGTTTAAAATGTTACATATATAATGGGTTCATTTTTAAAAATTATAACGAATATAATAAATATAAAATACCCAAAATCTCTTCTAAAGTAATAACTAGTGTTTTTCATTACTCAAAGGACTTTTTTAAAAACTTGAAATGATTATGACATAATTTTGAAAAAAAATTAATACCAACCTAAACATAATAGTATAATTTTTAAAAAAAAAGATTTAAAAGACTTTTCAAGATTATTTTGAGATAATCATAAAGAAAGGAGGTGGGTGTGGACCATGTTTAGATCTTTGCACACTAAGTTCAACATGTCCAAAAATGGAATTGTGGATAAAATGTAAAGTGGGCATGGGAGATTTATTGGCTAACACTTACACTTATGTTTTTCAACAACATTTTTTAGTGTGTACACAAACCATGTTTGGGGACGCATTAATATAAATTTTTCATTATCATTTCATTGGAGGGTGGATGATAACATTTGAAAGCCTTGGTTTGCTTACAAGAACACAACGTAAGAATTTTGAGTTTAACTTTTTACACTTCTTATTAGCCATGTGCACATGAATTATGCTTCCAAAGGTCCTCAATTTGTTCAAGTTCAGTTTTTGACCAAAGAACCTTTCATCTAGTGTGGTGCCTTGGTTAACTTTTATCAAAAAGAGGTTTGTGAGCAAGTTTGTAATGGAAACTACTTCTACCCCCTCCTTTATCACCTTTTAAATATTGAATCTTTCCACCTATGGTGTTTTCCACAATTGCCTTGAATTATTTTTAAGTAAAGAATTGTTTGAAATTTGTGCTTAAAGAAGCACACTCACCTTTTTTAATTAAAAACATTAATGAACATGTGATGAAAAATTGAACTCTACCATGTTATGCAAAATGTGGACCACATAAATCTGAGTGCACAAGTTCCAAGGTCTTTGTTACCCTATGGACAATAGACTTGGGTGTACACTCTCAATGTTATTTGCCTTCCATGCATCCTTGACGAAATGGTACATGTAGTTGAATTAGAGGAATGCCTATAGTTAAGCCATGGGTGGAAAGAAACACGTATGTTTTATGAATGCAAATGTCCTAATCTTCAATGCCACACCCACGAAGGGTTGGACATTCCTTCCACTAAAAAAATCATTGGTATTGGTGTGGATGGAACTATTGTTTCTTTCATCTTGTAAAGTCCATTCTTGGGATCATGAATCCCATGACCAATGACTTTGTGATGAGGTTTTGATAAGAATAGACACTTCTTATCATCAAATATCAAGATTATGCCTCTATTTGTCAACTTCCCAAGATACAACAATTTTTTGGTGCAATCAAGGACATAAAGAACTTCATCCATGTTAAATTTTGTATGTAGTAGTAAACAAATTTACAAACCTTTTGCCTTTAATGGCAAGATTCTCTCTTCTAGCAAACTTCACGTATGGTGGGTGTTCATAAAGCTTTAAGTTTGCCATGGTGTTTTGTTTTATTACTATATATGTTTGTTAACACTTGAATTAAAAAAAAAATTAATTCTAATTCCAAGACATTGATGCCACATTTAAAGAAGTCTAATGATGTTCCATCAATATTGAAATATGAATCCCTTTTTCGTTCTATGACATTTGCCTTTGAATTTTGATGGTTGTGATTACTACATCATTATCATGCATTCTTCATCATTTCACATGTAAAATAAGGGCAACCCCTCATTAGGTGGCCAAACTCTTCACAAAAGTTATAAGGATTGATTGGTTTGTGTTGAAAGCCACTCATTGAATGGTCTTCGCTACCTTGAGGTCAAAACCCACTACATCCAGGCTTTAAAAATATATATATCTCCTTTGGAAGCTTGAAATTTGATTAATTTGATTTCATATCCTAACCATCAAGGCCTCTACACTATCACTATTGTTCATGTTATTGGCTTAAAATGCAATACATTTTTCTTCTTGCATTAATCATGTTAATAGTTTAATAAATGTTGAAAGTTGCAAGTTCCCATTAAATGTTTGTAGGACCCTTCCAAAACTATCGAAAAAGGTGTTGAACTCCTTTTCCACCAAGTTTTGTTCATCCATAGCTGCACCAATGCTTACAAGCTCAAATCGTATCTTTTGAATTTTTTGCAAATATTTCGTTGTGGCATGAAAATAGGGTTGAGGTGTTTTCAAACTAGCCACATCAAGTGTGTCATCTAAGTTCACCAACTTTTGTTTTGGAGTTCATCATTCATAGTTGATGCACTTTGTGGATGTGCATGGCCATTCTCTATGATGATTGGCACGTTTCTTTTTATTTTGTGTTGGATTTGTTGTGTTGCTATTTATGTTAACAGGTTGTTATTGTGGTTTGACAACAATCATCGCTGAAGGTTTGGAGGGGCATTCTTGATTGCTTGGAGAAATGGGGCAAGAGAGGATTGGTTAGGTTGGTGAAGCTCAGTGGAGGTGAAAATATATATATATATATATATATATATATGAAGGGATTCTATGAGTGGAAAAAAGGGCTAAGTTTTTCAAGAATTCAATCGTAAGGATATATTGTTCAAGTGATTAACAGTTGAATAGAAATAACTTGTTGTAGTATGTTCAAGGGCTACAATTTTGATGTAGCATAGAATCTTTGTTGTGTTTGTGTTGCATTTTAAGTTGAATTGGTTTAGTTGTGTAATTAGGGGTCAAACATGGAAAAATGATGATAGGTTCAAAGCAATTCAAGAGCGGTTTGTGGGATGTGTGATGCATGTGATGTATTGGCCATGTACGTGGTATGATGTTGTTATAAATTGTGGGAAGGGGGAGAAAGCACCTTGATATCAAGAGCTTTGAAGCAAAGATTACATTGGGAGAGAGTGTTGCAATTGTTATTGAGTGTTAAGTAAAGGGATTATTGTGAAGTTGCTAGTTTGTTATTTTGAATCATTGTGTTCATGTTTTCATTTCATTTGTGTTTTCTTGTTGAGTGTGCTTGGATTTTCTAGGCTTTTGTTGTCAACGGGTTTCATGGTGTATTGGAAATGTTTCCTAAGGCCAGTTGGCTCGTGAGATTGAATTTAGAATGAATTGATCTCCATGGACCCATTGATTAATATGATCCACATAGAGTAGGAAGTTGGGTAATTCATGCACAATAGAAGTAGTGGTAGAGGTGGAGATGTAAGATTGCCTATTTAGGTGATGCATATTTTTTTGTCAGGAACATATTATAATTGCTAGATCTTTTTATGATTTTCTTAGGGAATACAAGTGTGATGCTCCTTGTTCTTTTTTGTTACACCGCCACATTAAAATAGTTGCCAAGTTTGATTATTGTTAGCTTGTGTTTGAACATTGGCCTTGTAGAATTGTTTAACACCATGTAAAGATTAGAAAGAAATTTTCATGTTACTTGGGGTTATTAAAACTAGTAATGGAAGGCATAATGTGGTCATTCATAAATGAATTTAAAATGGTGAGTGTTTTTATTATTAACTTTTGAAGTCTTTCAACCTACTGAACATTATGTGAATCAATGATTCTGACTGGAATGAAGCAATCAACAATATTCCAAATGTCCCCACAAAGGAGGATATTCGTAATTTTGAACTTCCAAATGGAGTAACTTAGTGGTCCAATTAATTTTTTGATTTCAAAAACTAGATCTTGACTCATCATTGTGAAAGTATATATATTTAAAAATGTCTTCACTCATAAACTTGTTAGTGAGATTATTGTAATAACCATAAAACAATTACATGAAATCTTTATTAACTTGATCCCAAAAAAAAAAACTTAAGAAAGCTTAAACTTTTAACAATCAACACGTCATATCTTGAAAAGTTGCATTTTTTTTTAAACCAAAAAATCTTAACTCAAATTTTTTTTCACTCCAATAAAATCATCTACATTCAGTATCTTAGGATCTTAATCCATTGACAACTCTAGCAACATTATGTGCACACATTAATCTCAAAGTTCAAGCTCATGCATTACCACCCATAATATCAAATACACCTTTGTTTTAATACCATGAAAGTGCAATAATTAAACAACAAAAAAAAGGAAAACTAGAATTAACTAAGAACAAATGAAAAAAAACTACATAATTATGTGCATGGGAGAAATAGCCATTATGTAGATGAATGGTGGATTGTTTTAATTTAAGTACCTACTCTAACTAACTACTAGGTAGGTAACAATAGTTACCTGGAAGAACACATATGTGAATAGTGTAGTCCTACCTTGCATATTGAAAATGTACCCCATCCCTCAACTTTACCCATGTAAAACATGAAGTGAAATGAATTTATTATCGTTAATTTAAAAAAGAGTTGTAGGAGGGGAAGGTTCTTACTAATGTTGGGTGGTTTTTGACTTTTATGAAAAATCTTTAGTTCCAATTCTAAAAAATAAATTAGAGGCATTTTGAGTTCAATTCTTCAGAAAAAGAAAATCTTGGTTCTAATTCTAGGTTTAGTTTTTAAAAACAAAACAAAATCCTACTTTTAGTTTTGGTTCCACTCCAAAAAATCAAACTTGGTTTCATCCCATTCCAAGTAACCTAAGTTGAAGCCAATGATTAACTACTAGTTACCCTTCAACCAACCCTCAATTATAGTCCTTTTTTCAAAACTCCTAGATTTTTTTATTCCAATTCTGATTTTTACAAAAAATAAGATTTTGGTTTTAGTTAAATTTTGATTCTTTTAAAAAATAAAAACCTCAATTTTGATTCCAATCTTGATTCCAAAAACCAAACCCAATGTTGATTTGGGTTTTAGTAACCAAAACTTGTGATTCTAACCCTCCAAACCCAATACCTGCTTAACATTAGTTCTTACACTCACTCTTTAGGAAGGGGGAAGAACTTGCACCTATAAATAAGCACAAGATTTATTCCACTCTTAAAGAACTTAGGCATAAGGTCCATCCTCTTTTCAAATAGAAACATCCACAAATATAAAGTGCAATATAAATACACTAAAAAATAATTTTGGTTTGCTTCATGCTTTTACAAAGCTCTCAACCAAAGTCATTGATGTATTGTTTGTCCACGTAAATTTGATCAGGGTAACTTGGGAAGAGGTTATTTTTGTGACTTTGTATTTTGGTCATTTGATGTTATGAAGGACATTCTCCCAAGAACACTTGTTGTGGGTTAGGCCTTGATTGTAACCTTCAGTTCTTTGTTACTTTGTCCTCATGTTTCCATTTCAAATTCATGGTTGACACCACCTAACTTCACTTCATATTTTTTACCTTTGGCATGAATGACATTTTTCTTTTTTCATTACATGAAATTTTGCCATCTAACAACCATCTTCTTCCATCTTTGAACTTTATTTTTGGTTTTCTCATTCAAATCCTTTCATCACTTGTCTATTCATGATCCACCATTGAATTTCACAAATAATTCATTGGAAAAATGAATTCACAACACATTAGAACTCTATGGGCCACCAAACAGGCCACAGTGAACCAGCACCCACCACCAGCACACCATCCACTGGATGTCTGTTATTACTCAGCCATGGATGAACCTCAACTGAGTTAATATTTGGTTTCATCTTGGTAACCAATTCTGTACAAAATAGGTCTCATATATAGGCAGATAGGTAGGAAAATAGGCAGCTTTTAGGTAAGTAGATGGTTTTATACATAAATAAATAAGGGGCTGTTATTACTACCTACCTACTAACAACCTGCTTGTGGGTTGTTAGTAAGTAGGTAGGTAGACAAAAAAAAGTAACTGAGCTAACTCAACCATGATTAACTAACTAGGGAACTGGAACCCCAACAGAAAATTGTTTTCTGACCACTTATCATTCATCCTTCATGGTGCACTGGTGGGTGCTGGTTTCACTGTGGCCAAAACAAACAGACACGTGTCCTGGGGAGAAACTTAGGGTGAAGGTTCCCCATCACCTCTTCTTCTTCCTCTCACATGTTTGCTTACACCCCTCACCATAAACCTCCCAAAAAATCCCTGGCAACACAACTGGGCACAACTGGAGCTCACCTCTCACACATCCACCACACACACACCCCCTCCCCCACAAGAAGAAGAAGAGCAGTACACTCCAATTAATTGAACTACTTAGCTACTTATTACCCTCCTGTCTCAACTCATTTCTTTTTTCCTGAGCGGCTCCACTTGCTGGCTAGCTACATAGATTTTCACTGCTCCTACCTGTGTACAGCTACTATCATTCCTCTTGAACCTTGTGGGCATTAGATGTGCTGAGATTCAGCATTTCGTACTGAGTTTCAGCATTTCATACTGAGATTTAATAAAAAAATTCCTTACTTTGCAGATACCACTAAAAGAGGGGTTAGGGGATGAAAGGAGGCCCAAAGACAGGGTGAAAACAGGGTGAATTTGCAGATATCTCAATTGCCTAACTATTTTCAATTTTGTTTTGTATTTTGTCACCACAAGTGTGAAAATTCGCCACAAAATGAAAACACTGTTTACTTGCAAGATTTGTACTTTAATTTTAAGGTACCTATGAATTATAATTAGCAATAACAAGTAGGTAGGTAGGTAGGTAGGTAGGTACAAGGGGGAGTTTTGTCAGAGCTTATGAGAACTGGTTTTTTACATCTACCTACCTACTTACCTACCTACCTACCTACTTTCGTACTTTTTCTTTCTTTCACATGGTACTTTTACTTACTGTCCAGCAGGGTTTGTTTTAAGGATTTTTTTGATGTAACCAAAGTGGCAATCATCCAGCAAATAATTTATCCACATTTGGCTACATAATAGATATGAAGGTAGAGAAAGAAAAAATAACAATAATAATAATAATAATAATAATCCTTGCATATTCTTGGCTGGCTACTTTCTGGAAGTTATATCAGAAGACTCTGGCGATTTGGAATTTTTTTAAAAATTCGAAATCTGGCGAATTTGGATCATTTTTTTCCCATGAAAAATCCAGATGTGTAGACGAATATCATATTTTTTCAGGTCGAAATTTGGCGAAAACTGCTGCTCCTGCTGCGATTCATTGCCCGCGCGCGTCTGTCTTCTGCCATAGCTTCGCTCCCTGCGTGTACCTGACTAGATTTTTTCGCTGCATATTCTTTGTAGCTACGCGACGCGCGTAATTTGATTTTGGTCCGTCCTTGTGCAGCACAAGTGAATTCCAGTCGTCATGTCGTCGAACATTCGCGCTTGCGCGGTGATATTCATCATCCTAAACTGTGCAGTAGAGACAGAAAAATTAGTATTCGTTGCAGAGGACGATCGAGCTTTTATTTAGTACTGTAATTGCACGTAGATTGAACTTGATAGTAAGGCTAGCTTGATTGCTCAATCCTTAAATCAACTCCTCAGTTGCTTGCATGCATGATCATCATGCATCATTAAGAAGAATACAGGTTTTGTGATTACAGTTTTGACAGTTTGGTTTTTTTTTTCTTGTTTGTTTTTTTTTTTTCCTTGCAGATCTTCTTGAACATCACAAAGTTCTTGTAGATTGTTGCACTTTTGACAACAAAAAACAGCTTCACGTTCTGAAAGTTGAAAGGCTAGTGAAGTACTCGTCAGCTGTTGTAATGGACAGATTGAAGAGTTCATTGAGTAGAAGCAACTATCGGCATGTCTGGAAGGCTCACCCTGAGATGCTGCACATGAGCTGCAATGGCCTGTCTGAATCTGATCATGATCATCATTGCAATGTGGTCGAGCAGGATGAGCAGCATGCATGCGGGTACCATAAAATTAGCAAGAGTACCAATCCTTTTGTCGTTGTGAGTATTGATGGATCAACGTCCGAGAGGAATGGAGGATCAAGAGGTGGAAGAGATCATCGGCGTAATATAGATGGAGAAGGACTGCTGCACCTCGAGCAAGCTGCTGTAACGTCTAATCCCGCTGGGGGGACTGAAAAGGAGCTTCAGCCGGTGTCTCATGGGCTTTCTCGAGGATGTAGCTATGACTTTCCCCTTGACAAGAGGGAGGTTGAAACTAGGCCTGCTGCTGCAAAGGAGGAAGAGGATCATAAGAAGACGTCGATTGCAGCGCATGTGGAGCAGCTGGATCAAAGCTGCAGGAAGACTACTGGAAGAGCTGCAGCAGCTGGGAGCAGCTTTGATTTTGGAGTTTCAGTTGATCCTCCAACTCAACTGATCGGGAGCTTCTTGCAGAGGCAGCGGGAGAGTGGCGGCAACTCTTTGGATATGGCACTCAACAACATGGAGCTCGAGGATGCCGGCGCTACTTCCCAATGCAACTTCAGAGATTCTTGTGAGAACAGCCAGCCTCTGCAAGCTGGTGGTGACATGGAGGTTCTTGACAGTACAGCTGCTGCTGACGACTGGACAAAGCTTAGATCAAGGTCCCGCTCCAGGAACAAAAGCACAAAGAGCTTCAAGCTGTATTCAGGTGAGAGAAGAAGCTCCGATCCGGATACACCAGCTAGCGTGTCTGGAGTTCTTCAAGCTGCAGCAACTTTCAACAGACAGAAATCAAGGATTGCAGAAATGTCGCCGGCTCCTGCAGCTTCTTACAAAAGCAATCCGATGATGCAGTCAGGCGGAATTGCAGCAGCAGCAGCAGCAGGACGAGATCAGCAGCACAAATCACATCAGCTCAGATCTCAGCAGTTGAAGTCAGGAGTTTTGCGACACACAGGGATGCTAGGGAGACTGGAAGAAGAAGACGACCCATTCAAGGATGTGGATGTACCTGATCGCTACCGAAGTCAGAAATGGAACTACGTGATCTTCTTGGAGTTTGTTGCATTTGTGATGATCGTGGGAGCTTTGGTGTGCAGCACAGTTGTTCCGCATCTGCGTCGACACGTGACCTTGTGGGGACTAAATCTTTGGAAATGGGTAGTTCTAGCGCTCGTCATCGTGTGCGGGCGTCTGGTCTCAAGCTGGATCATCCGCATCGTCGTCTTCTTCTTGGAGCAAAGCTTTCTTCTGCGGAAGAAGGTGTTGTATTTCGTGTATGGGTTGCGAAGAGGAGTGCAGAATTGTCTCTGGCTTTCCTTCGTGCTCTTGGCATGGCATTTCGTTTTCGATCCCCGCGTGCAACAAGCTACCAAGGCTCTGATTTATGTTACCAAAGTGTTGCAATGCTTGCTCATTGCTGCTGCTTTGGCGATGGTGAAAACGTTGCTTGTCAAGGTGCTTGCCTCTTGCTTCCATGTCGACACTTACTTCGAGCGCATTCGCGACTCTCTTTACAATCAGTATCTGTTGGAGACTCTTTCCGGACCACCATTGTTCAAAGCTGCGGCAGCACTCCAGCAGCAGAAACTCGAGAACGAAATAGCTGGCTTACGAAACGCTGGTGCTGTTGCCCCTGGCTTGGTGGAGCCCATGATAAGAAGCTCTTCCAGCTCTCGCAACAGAAACAAGACCACCACCACCAACAACAACAGCTGCAAGAACAACACCGCTACTGGAATTGAAGATGCAGTGCAGAAGAAGAAGAGTGGGTTGATAGGCAGAGGATCTGGACTCGGCGGCGGCGGTGCCGACGACGACTACAACAGCAAGAACAAGAACAAGAAATGTGAAACCATTAGTATCGAGGAGCTTAACAAGTTCAGCCGCAAGAACATTTCAGCCTGGAACATGAAGCGACTGGTGAAGCTCGTCAAGCATACTGGCGTTGTCACTCTCGCTGACAACATTCATGACGATGTCAACAACGGCGAGACTGAGGTCAATTCCGAATGGCAAGCGAAAATCGCCGCGAAGCAGATCTTCAAGAACGTTGCGAAACCCGGATGCAAGTATGTACTCATGATCCTCTAATCCTAATTCAAAGAACGTTGCAAATTCCGGATGCAAGCATGTTATGTGCCATGATCCTCTAACCCTAATTCCAAGAACGTTGCAAATCCCGGATGCAAGCATATTATGTGCCATGATGCTCTAACCCTAATGTCAAGAATGTTGCAAATTGCGGATACAAGTAGGTACCCATGGTCCTGTAACCCTAATATCAGGAATGTTGCAGAATGCAGATGCAAATATGCACCATGATCCTTTAACCCTAATATCAAGAATGACATTTAGATGAATTGGGCCCATGATCCTAACCCTATCTATGTGCTTCAACAAAACAAATATAATTCTATTATTCTCTTGTCAATCTCAGACCAAACAAATCAATAGTAATCTCTCCACAATGCTGGACCTGGCTCACAAGATACTAAGATGGGTTACCCATGTATGCGGGGTGCAGGTTCATAGACAAAGATGATCTCCTGCAGTTTGTGAGTGAGGAGGAAGTCACCCATGTACTCGCCTTATTTGATGCTGCTGTTGAATCGGAAAAGATTACTGCACAAGCTCTCATGAATTGGACGGTTTGTAAATTGCTCCTTCAATATACATGTTGTCACTAAGTCTTGAACAACACTGCCATTGAAGATTTTTTCAGATGATTGGGTTTCTTTCTTTTTAGTGCTCTCTGTCTATCGATGGCTCACAAGAGTCTGAAGTAAATTTTCTTTTCTTTTATTGAAATGCTACAGGTGAATGTGTATAAAGAGCGACGAGCATTGGCCTTGTCGCTGTGTGACACAAAAACAGCAGTAAACAAGCTTCATCGCTTCATCAATGCTCTCATGTTCATGACTGTGATCATCATATGGTTGTTGGTGCTTGGTATTGCTACCACACACTTGATATTGTTTCTCTCATCACAGCTGCTTCTCATCGTGTTTGTGTTTGGCAACACATGCAAAACAATCTTTGAGGCTATCATCTTCCTCTTTGTCATGCATCCCTTTGATGTTGGTGATCGTTGTGTCATCGATGGCAACCAGGCATGACTCATTTCCCCTTGTCTAATGCTTTGAATCAAATAAACTTTTTAGTAGCTGTACATCCTCCTCCTTCTTGTACATTGAACTCAGTGAGGCTACTTGTACAGTATTTCACTTTTGCTCATATAGATTGTCATCTCAGATTGTCACAAACTTTTCTCATGTTTCATTCTTTGATTGCAGCTTGTGGTTGAGGAGATGAATATTCTGACTACAGTTTTTCTAGGAGATGCGGATGTGAAGATTTGGTACCCGAATTCTGTGCTTGCCACCAAACCCATCCAAAACTTTTACCGCAGTCCTGACATGGGTGACAACTTTGATTTCATTGTAGCTGCTTCAACACCTGCAGAGAAGATTGCACAACTGAAAGAAAGGATTGGCAGGTAAATAGTTTCACCACCTCAATACTGCTCCTTCTTCTTCACTGGCTATGTCCAACAAATTGATGTGATGATTAAATTCACTAGCTAAACTACTCATTCAAATCTCATCACAAGTAGAAAATCATGATTATTGAGATATGATTCCCCTTCATTAAATGATGATCTTCAAGAGCCTCAGAAAGATCATGATCAATGTTGAGCATTAAAAGAGATTAATAACAATGGGTGATTTGTTTTTTGGATGATGCAGATATATTCAATGCAAATCAAATCATTGGAAGCCAGATTTCTGTTTGATAATTCTTGACATAGTTGAGATGCACCAGTTGAAGCTGTCACTAGGTTTAACCCACACCATAAATCATCAAGAATTTGATGAGAAAATGAGTCGCAAGTCTGATCTGTTGTGGGAGATGAAAAAAATCTTTGAAGAACTGCATATTGACTATCATCTACAACCCCTAGACATCATCCTGCATAAGGGAACTAACAACTTTCCAATAACATACTTGTAAGATGTGTTTTGGGTGGATGAGTGTTTCTTATTTTTTTGCAAAGGCAAATGAGGGGAATTTACATGACTTTTTATGTCATGGGTGAGATTTGCATCTCAGAGATGAAGTTTCATTTGTAGCAGCAAGATAAAAATGGGTTTTGGTTGGTGAGTGTTTCCATTTTCTTGCAAAGGCTAATGATGGAGATTTTATGACCTTTTTTTTGCACAAGTGATCATCTTCTTACAAATGAAGCTTTGATTCATAACAAGAAGTTGAACTTGGAGTATATTTTTCATTCAATTTATTACAACAAGTTCAAACAAGTCCTTGCATCACATGCTCCATAGAATGCTAGCAATATTCCAGTATTTTAAGGACTCTACAAAACTCCAAGCCCATTGTCTTTATAAGATCTTGTAGGTTTTCGGTTGTACATGGAATGATTATCTAATCCATGGATACAATCAAATTTGCTAATTTCTCAAACAATGAAACTTGTGCTTTTGTTGAAATAGGCTAATAACAACTTCTTGAGATAGTTCAATAATTATAATTTATTATCTACACTAAAAAGATATGAAGCTTAATAAGTTTTCAATTTTGCCATGTTCAACGTCATAAATGCTAATTGTTGAAGGTATTACATCTATAGTTTTAATTCGGAGTTGTTGCATCTATAATTATTTATTAACTAATAAATCATTAACAGGAAATTACAATGTTGAATGCTTACCCAAGCATGGTATGGATTATGGTATGCCAATGAGTAACATAAAACTATTGAGAAAAATGGTGTTTGTTGGGCTTAAACTCTCAAATTTTGTAGGAAAATGACTTCAATCATTAGTGAATGATAGGGCTATTAAGGAACTCCGTGATATGTAATTCTTGTATATTTTATATAATATGGCTTGAAGTGACTCCTTCCTAGCCTATGAAACAAATCAATGGAAGCACATTTAATACAAAGATAAAACATGAGATTAATAATAGACAATGAAATCTTAGGTCTTGAACTTGTCTTCCACTCTTGAACTTGTTTTTGACATCGATTAGCCTATCAACTAGCATTTCCCAGTGATTTTTTTTGTGGCAAAAGTCCACCATTTTGTTAAAAAGAAAGTTCCAAACAACATAGTAAAAGGATTTTTTTTTTGAAAAAAATCCAAAAAAATTGACATATTTTAAGGAAGAAAGTTATGAAATAGCCAAAAAATTTGGAGGATTTGGGCAAATCTATAGCTTTTTTCTTTTGAAATTCCCATATTTAACTATTAGGTTCTAATGGTTTGTCAACATGTAATAAGATTTCTAGATTTTTTACTTCTTTATTCTTCTTGTAGTCATATTTGGCTAATCCTCTTGTGGCTAATCACCACTCTTGGTGCATGTTTACAAAATAGAAACAAAATTAAATATGAAAATAATCTTTTCTTTCAAAAGTTATTGTTAATTAATTAACAAAATTCAAACTCATTCTATTTTTGAAGTGATAAAATTTGTGGATTTGATCTTATGGTGTGCCAAACCAAAAAGATGCATAAAACCCTAAGAGGCACATGGCTTTAAAAATTCATGAAACTGCAATGCACATACATTTTAATAATGTGATTTATTTTGTTAAAGCAATGGATAATGAAATAAATTAAGGTGTAAATACATGAGATGCATGCCACAATACTTATATTGTTCCTACTTAACATTAGACTTGATTGTACTTCATATTATCTCATTTACTTTATACATAACAATTTGTATTCCTTAACAAACAAACAAAAAATCAATTTTGTAATGTAACCTTTGTGATGAGCATCCCTATACAAATTTTGCCTTAATTGGCAATTAGTTTTACAAGACCATCAAAAAACAATTAGCACATGGATTTGGTGACACTTTCCCCCCAAAAAAACAATTGGACAAATTTTGGTAACATTTTAATAGGAAAAAGGGCCTTTTGCCAAAAGGATGAAATTATTGTCACCTTTTGGCAACTTTTCGCACAAGATTAAAAAGATAGCTCCTTAACATAAGGCTTAAAACACAATCAAACCAAAATTGCACAAGAATGTAATAACATGAGATGCATAACAATATATATCATATCTTTGCAATAAATAGAATATCAAATCATTTTCTCCCACTTTGATTACTATTAAACAATGTTTTTTTAATGGCAAATTTTTGTATTGTGATGAAAATTAATAACAAGAATGTGTTGTTGTAGATTTTCTTTTTTTTAAAAACAAATTGGACAAATGTTGAGGATTTTGTTTTGGGAAACAATGTCATCACATTCATATTTACTACTAACTAACTACTATTTTGACAAACATTTCATAATTAATGTGAAATTTGTTTCGAAATGCTCACCACTTTGGGTTCATCACAAAATTCATGGAAAAAACATTTTTTTAAGTTTTTAAACTCTAAAATGAAGAAATACTTTAATATTATAATGAACTTGAAGTATTATGCATGTGCATTACATGGTATTTTGAGTTTGAATAATTAATAAAATAACAACAGATCTTCAAGTAGCATCTAATATATATTATTAGTTAATGTTTAGGTATTTTATTTTTTAAAAATATACAATCACATTCTTGTGTAAGCATTTTTGAACATGATTATGTTGTTGATTTTGTCAAATTGTTTACTACATACATTTCATTACAATAGTCTATGGAACTTCACAAGTTATGGGTGCACGCATGGTAATGTTTTGTTGTGAAGCTTTTAAGTTTAGAAACAAGAGCTTGATTCGTCATGATCGTGTTTAGTAATGGTTTATTTGTACTAATTGAGTTTAACAATCATTGTTTTGTCATTTATCAATTCATTGTGCTCACGTTTTTAGCTATGTTATTGTTTTGTAATGGAAAGTACTAATGATTTTTCTAGTGTTAGAAAATTTAATAGGAAGAATTTTCAAATTTGGAAACATTAGTTACAATCCAATTTTTGTGGACTAGATTTTTTGGAAATTCTAGAGGGCATAGAGATCTTAAACAATGTTGAAGGTGCAATTACATGGAAACGTGAAGATGTGCAAGCTCACATTATTCTTACACAAAGCATTGATGATAAGGTTTTGACTAATTTGTTGAATTATGAAACTTATACATAGAGCTAACATAAGCTTATCCTATTACATGAACAAAAGTCCACAAAAAATAGTCATCACTTGTAGCAAGAATTCTTTGAGTGTAAAATGTCTAACGGTCAAGATGTAGGTGATTTTCTTAGCAAAATAAAATCTATAACTTGCCAATTGAAGGATCTAAATAAAGTTTTTGATGATAGTGTTATCATGACCAAAATCATTTTTAACTTACTAGGTAAGTATGATGGTTTGATGACTACTTGGGACAACATGCTAAAGAATCAATGAAAACTTGAGAATTTGATGCTAGGGTGTTTCCATGGTACAATGTAAACAAAAAGGAGTCACAATGTTGTAGTTTTCATTACAACACATTTTTTTAGTGACTTTCTAAGTATTTGAAGAAGATTTTGTAATAGAAATGTGGAATTAAAGGTGGATCACATCATAAGCTCTCATTATGTTATGACATTGGTGCACATTTGAACAATTCAATGGTTGATTAGAATACATTTTTCGCTTGCAAGAACTTGTCACAAAGACTACAATTTGACAAAAGGATTGTGAAATACTAGTTTTATTTTTCCATGAAATTTTTCACATACAAAAAAACAACCATAATGAATAATCTTTTTCATGAAAACTTTATTTTAAAGTAATGATGTTAATATTAAACGATAAATAAATCTTCAATAATACATTATGTTACGATAATGTTGATGATTATGATTTTTTTAAGTTGTAAAATGTTTTCCCATTAAAGATGTAGTTAGGTAAATTTTTTCTAATTGTTATAGAAAGATAAAATGAAAAATTTTAATTAATGAAAATTATAAATTGATGTTAAACAAGGTGTTGTAAATTTTTTTATTAAATTATTAATGTACAATTACATAAAGGGAAAATATGAATTAATTGCATATTCATGGTTTATATTACGTGTTTTACTTTTAAGGCCTAAATAAACCATATGTGATTTTAAAAAAGAATTCAAAGTGAGTGAAATTTTATGTGTTATTTCTTTTGATACTATATATATTTCCAAATTTGACATAAAGTGTGTACATTATACCATGGAAACACCAACTACAACTTTTAAAGGAAGAAACAAAGATCAAAAAACGTAAATTTAAGCAAGATCATTCCACTAATGCAAAAGCATTTGTAACCAAAACTACTATAATTTAACCTCCTCTTTTGGATGGTAAGCACAAGTTAACAATCGTGGGAAACTACTTGCTTCCTATGCTAGAATTAGTGGGACTCAATGATAGAATGTTTCATCTACTACAACCAATCAAAATCAATGATTGAATGTTTGGAAAGGATTATTAACTATCACTAAAAAACAATTCATTTTTTTGCAACTTATCTTATGTAACTACAACTGTCTTATGCAACTAAAAAATGTTGCATGCAATTATTTTTTAGTTTCATGTGACATGTAGTTGCATAAGACAATTTTTTTATTAATGTATTATTATGTGGCAACCACCATTGACACAAGAACAACGTTACGCATGACATGATAATATTGTTTCCCATAAGTTCATCACATCATGTTTTAATTATAGAAGCAAAGGACATTGGGCAAAGGAGTGTCCACATCCTCTAAGATGGAGAGACCCATAGTTTGCACAAGTCACCAAAGGTTCTACGCTTACATCTAATAACCATGCGTGAACATGGATGATGATTTCTTCTTCTCATGCACATCAAATCAATGATTGGTTTATAGATAATGGTGTTATGCACCACATGACAAACAAAGGAAAGTTGTTCCACAATTTTCAAAAGACTCTTGAACAATTTTGGCTCATTGAAGCAGCCTTGATAAATGGTTGAGTTACTTGCAAAGGAGACATACACATCATTGTGTCACATAATGAATAGGAAGAGAATGTTTTTTTTTAAAATGTTGTTTACATCAAAGGATTCCAAAAATAAAATAAAATCCCATTCTTCAAGCAATTGTTAAGCCAAGAATGATAATCACTTATACCTTTAATGGAGTTTGATTTGAATTAAAAAATCAAATTTTTATTCCACAATTTTTGAAAGGAGTTCTTTATAAGTTTAATTTTGAAACTATTTTTCCTATTCATTTTGTCATTCTTGTTATCGTTCACCTCACTTTTGAAATCAAAGTTTTTTCTAACATGGAAACATTCAAGAATCTATGTTTATGGCATGTTCATCATTTTATGATCAAACAAATGATTTCCAATAAGTTGGTAGACGGAATCCATTTAGTTGATTTAGAAATAGTTCCTGAAATTTTTCATAGTTATGCTTCTGGTAAGTAACACCATGCAACTATTCCTTTTCATTCAAACAAAATTGGTGTTTGATAATTAGGCATACTTTTTCATAGTGATCTTTTAGAAAAAATGTTAGTAAATTCTCTTGGAAGGTCACATTACTAGATTTTTTGAAGGATGATCATTCTAGTTATCAATTAGTTTTCTTCAATGTTCACAAATTTAACATTTTGAGTTGTTTCAAAGTAGTTATTCATCAATCCCTTCATGAGACAAGCAATCAGATTCTAAGACTTGTAATTAGTCAAGGAAGTGAATACATGAATCATGTTTTTCAATTGTTCCTTATTCAAAAATGAATTGTGCATGAATATAATGCACCCTACATTTCATGGCAAAATAACCAGAGTTTGTGAACAAGATAATCGCACTATTGTTAAAACTACAAGGAATATGTTTTACTTTTCCAAGCTACCTATTCTTTTTTGGGTTGAAACAATTCATACAACTACTTACATGTTTGTAATCACATAAGAACAATGACATTACTTGACAAAACACCTTATGAAACTTGGTTTGGTATCAAAACTAGTGTTATTCACATTAGAATTTTTGGGTGTGTTGCATTTGCACACATTTTTAAAAACTTGCATCATAAGTTTTCTACACAAAAAAAAAAGTGTGTTACAATGATCATTGCAAGGCCTATTGTTTATGGGATCCTAATGCTAATAAAATTATTGAGAGTTAAGATGTTATTTTTGACAAAGATATTGTTAGAGATCTTGAAAATCTAAATAGTGACAATTGTGATATTTATTAAAAATTGTTTCTTGATTTTCTTATGGCAACACTACCAAAGGTGGTCGGAAAAGCAACCTATGGTAACAAAAGTTGTTGAAAATCAAGATACAACATCAACAAAACATCAAAAGCAAATTGCATAGTTAGGTGTTGTTAATGAACACAATCTAATTCCATACAATATTCAACCATAAGTTCCCAAGCAACATATCATTGTGGAAATTATGATTCAAGAACAACATGATAGTTCTCCACATGCTTTAGAACATTTTTGCATTCAAAGTCCACCATAAATATATGGAGAATGGACATACAAATTGAATACTTGCTCTTATGTTTGTGCTACCATTTCATGTATATAGGATCTTCTTATTGACCTATTGATTTCCTCATGGCCACAACTTTAGTCAAGAGATTTAAATGGATCAAAGCCGTGGAGGAATATAATTCATTGTTTTTTAACAAGACATCAGAAGTTGTTGCATTACCAAGCGAACGCAAAATAGTTAAATTACCACTAATAATCCCAATATATATCTTGATATTCATAAAGTTTTAGATGGGTGTAAGTAAGATAAAGTGAACAACTTGATTACCTTGTTAAAACTGGAATAAGTAGATTTAAAATAACAACAAAACCCATTATAAAATTGTAGAACCCATTTGTTCAATATATAAATTGTTCAATGAATAAATATAATATATGTTTAAACTAATGTGCATTGATTTTCATATTTCAAATTGAAAAAGTAGGTTTTAAGTAGGTTTTTCAAAATATAAGTAGTTTTTGACATTAAACACTATAGGTTTTTGGTTTGCAGTAGGCAAAAGTAGGTTCTTACAAAAAGGAAATAAATTTTTTTTGATGACTTGCTAAAACATATGTTGATCTTCATTTCTTAACTTATGACATATCAATTTCATTAATTTTTCTAACAAAAAAATAGGTTTGAACACCCAAATTTGGGTTGTGATAAGTTTTGGGAGTCTGTGTTTGCCCGTGGTTCGTCTATGCACCAAAAGTGTTTCAACTACACATTAACCAACTTGTTGTTTGGTTTGTGCAAGTCTGTGTGAATAATTGGCCCACTTATCACTTGTCCTAGTCCCCATCCCAGATCTCTAACACGCCCTTCTACCCCCGAAATGTTGCAAACCATGGAGCGTACCCCAACTCCTTATCCTTATGTTATTTTCATCTTTGGATTCATAGTTGAATCTATCAAGGAGTTTGGGGGTGCGTTAGCTTTGAACTATTGGAAGGTAACATCCATGATTGGGATGGACTTTTAAATGGGGAATTAGTAATGTCAAGCCATAAAAAATGCCTTTCATTCAAGCTTCCACATTGGATCCTAACCCAGCATGGGGCACATTGATCAAGTTACAAACATTAGGTGATCATTTGATTCATCAAGCTTAGCACATTCTATTGTCACCAAACCCACCAACATTCATGGATGTTGGTAATGGGTTGCCAAGGTTGAACCCATTGGTATTAAATGGGGTATTCCCAATGATGGGATACGCCTACTAAAGTTGTTTGTATGCATCAATTATGGTTTAGTTGCAATGTTATAATTAAATATCCAAGTTTCGCGATATCATTATGTGGAGTGGGATCCACAAACTAAACATGTTTTTAGGTGTCATGTTTTGATGTTGTAACAAAATCCCATTTTGTTACCAACATCAACTGTTCATGGTTACCAACGTTTTCTACCAAATAACATCACATTATTATGGGCAAAATATTTAAATATGATTGGGCCAATAATATCACAAGCATGTGAACTATGAAGACAAACAATGAAAAGACAATCGCACATAAATGCAATTATGTGTAAACATTTTGGAGAATGTTCCATAATTGGGAGATTTTTCAACCAATTGTTTTGGCCAGATGGTATCATATTAAGACTTGGATCAACGAACAAGTGTAGGTGGATGTTGTTGTAATTGGTTCATGCGCCTATCAATTCTAATGGTTGTGGATTAACTTAGCATTATCATAAAAGATCCAATGAACATATCAATTCATCCTTAGGTCACCCACATGCTTGTTGGTGACATATTACATCCAAAACACCATTCATGCACAATTTGTCATGATGATCAACCACCTTTGGTTGTGGTCAATACAACAACTAACCTTCCATGAATAGCCCTACCAATGTTATTGAGTTTTCCATGTTTTCATGCATTTAAAAATGGAAGCCCTAGGATAATTTGGGACTTTAATTCTTCTACTATGGAGGACCCAATGAGGATGAGGAAGCCTTGGGTCATGGGCTTTTGCGTTAGCACCACAATTATGCTTGACATTTTTAAGGGAATTCATAGGCTAATTTTGGGGCAAGTTATAAAGCTTAATTGCTTCAAATGGTTTTTAAATTGGGCCTTGGCTAAACAAGCACATTTGGCCTGATGTTTCCTAGTCACCCACCTTATTTCTCCAGTTGTTACATTGCCAATTGGGACAACCATGTCAATGCAAGGGGGGGATTAATTGATGTAATAACACAAGTTGCACATCTTTGGCATATGTGGGATTAGGATCGCCAAGAGGGATTTATGGTGTTGCGAAGGAGGTTGGTGATGTGGGGGTGCCAAAATAGGTTGGTGTCCCCTAGTACTGAGAAAAATAATCGCAAGTTGTGCATTCAACTCAAGGCAATGGGGATAGTATGTCATCCCATCCCAAGGTCTCTTTGATTGCAACCACATGGGAATTAGATATTGGTTTAGTGGTCATATTAAGGGATGAGACATGAGATTTATTGTAAGATTATGTTGGATGTTTTGCTTTCAATTGGAAGAATTTGGGTCAATTGAAGGGACATGAGGTCCAAATTATATTGGAGGTCGATAATCCAATTTTGAAAAGACCTTCTAAGCTTAGTGAGGTGGAAAGAACCTTAGTTTAGGCTCAAACAACAAAGTTGTTATACATAGGTTTGGTGAAACTATCTAGGGTGAGTATGCCTTGACAAAAATGATGTTAGCCAAGAAAGATATTTTCGACAATTGGATTCAATGCCACATGTGTGGGGATTACCATCTAAGGAATAAATGGACATGCTTGGACAAATATGTTTTGCCCCTACTGAAGGATATTTTTGATGCCTTTGGATAGGCCACGGTTTTTAATACCTTGGATTTGTAGTTTAGTTTTCATCAGTTACCACTTAAGGAGGGTGACAAGGTTAACATGACATTTTCACTAGAAGAAATGTTTCAATAATTTTAATTTGTGACTAAAAGTAAGTTCTAACCAACATTTACAACTAAAATTTCATTAGTTGCATAAATGAAATCACACCCAACATTTAATCACAAATGACAATAGAACATGACATCATCATATTCCACATGGATGGTGTATACGGTTAACTTATAAAACCTTCATTCATTGACCATATGTATAAAACTTGTAACTAGTCTCAAACATTAAATGCCATGCGGTAACATAATAATTTTTTAAAAAATTATGTTTTGAAAATACATAGTAATCTTCATCGTCTATTTTAGATTGTCTTGGATTGTGATACATGGCGTAATTAAAATTTACCACATGGCATATTAATTGAATTTTGGCCAAAATGAATTTAAATAAATATCTAAATAAGTAGGTAATATTAAGTAAGTAAGCATTATTAAACATGTAATACTAAGTAAGTAAGCATGTAAAATTAAATAGGTAGGTAGATAATTTAAGGGGTAAACATGTAATATTTTTATTTTATTTTGGGTTTAACCTTTAAGGTTAAATCTTTTTGATTGGTTCATTACACATGACACATGTTTTTAATATGAAAATGTAAGACAAAACACTCTTTTCATATACTTTTACAAGATGGAAATGGAAGACAAAAAAAATGGGATAAACATTTTATTTGCAACCAAGTTTGTGTCTAAATTGTAACTAATAAGTTAATCCCATACCCTTTGTCTTTTTTTCCATTATGCAAATTATATAAGTAATAGGTAAATAATTAATTAACTAGTTCACTAACTATAATTAATTAATTAACTAGGCACTAGCAAATTTACATCTACCAACCTACCTACTACCTATTACTACCAACTAATTTGGTAGTAACATAAACTACTTAAATAAATAAATAATAATTTAGAAATAAAATAACATGTAATAAGTAATTTAATTCAAGTAAATAAAAGTTAATATATTATTAATATAGTTATTAGTAATTATATTGAATAATTAATAATTAATGCTAAATTAAATGATATATTATTAAATAATTAATAATTAATATTGAACTAATAATTATAAGTTATTAATTATAAATATTAAGTAGTAATCAATTAAATAATTAAAATAATTATTTAATATTAATTACAATTAAATAATCATTAATTATCTAATTAACTATTAATTAGCTTAAATTAACTTATAATTAGTAGTAGTTATTGTTTATATTAAATATAGTAAGTAGTTTTACCTACCCATCTACCTAACTTGCTTACTTAATATTTATTTATTTATTATTATTTTTTATTATTTTTTATGTACCTAGTTACCTATTCTTCTACTTACCTAATTATCTAACTATTTATTTATCAATTTACTTAGCTTATTTAGCCAACCCACAATATATGCAAAATGTGTATTAAATATGTTTAAATATAACATAATTAAATGCACAAATATATTAAAATACCCTTAATAGATTCCAAAACACATTAATATATATCAAATTTGTAGGTAGATTACATAGAAGTAACAAAGTTGTGATTATTCTTGTGGCTAGTTAGACATAGATTCCTCTTCTTGAATGAAAAGCTCAAAAATGTAATCAATGTCAAAGGATGGAAAACCTTATAGTCACAAATTAGATGCACCATACTTGATAATAAAACAATAGATTGAAAGGGATGGTGATTATTTGTAAAAATGATAAAACATAGTTACAAATGACATTTGGTTGCGTATAGTCACAAATTTGATGGTTGCATAATACAATATTTCTTTTAGTGTTTGGGGGATTGATTCTCATGGGAAGGATTATTTGTACCAATGCAGGTTTTTATCGTTTGGTTTTAGGAACGTCCCTACTGAATTTCAAAGGTCAAGGGTTTGGTGTTGGTGGGTCTTGGTTTTGGTAAGTGCTACATAATGACATCATTGTTTTTAACTTGATTTTAGGAAATCACATGCATCATTTGTAAGAGGTGTTTGGAAAAATTGAGGAACATAACTTTATGTTTCATCCAAGCAAATGTTGATTTTTTCATAACTTAGGTTGAATACATGGGTCACATGATTTATTTAGGTGGATTGGGGGTTCAGAGGGCCAAGGTTGAGGCGATCTCATAGGCTCCCCAATTAATGGATGTTAATAAGTTACAAACTTTCTTAGGCTTGTGTAGTTATTATCGAAGGTTTTTTAAATGGTTTAGTAACATCATTAAACCTTTCACCCAATTGACCAAAACTAATTAGGATTACATATGGGGTGAAACACAAGAACAAACCTTTTAGGATTAAAGGTTAAACACATCAATACATATTTTGAGGTAACCCATTTGAAGATGAATGTTCCAATTACACATCAATCAGAGCATTTTAGGGTTGGGAGCTATGCTTATTTAACTTGATGATGATGGTGAAAAGTTTGTGGTGGCATATCCCAATAGGTCTAACAAGAAGATGAAGGCTAAATTAAATTTTTATGAGGGGGAATGTTTTGCAATTATTTGGGTTGTGTCATCATTCCAATGTTTTTTATGGTAGCCCATTCACTTTGGTTATCAATCACGAGCCATTTAAATATTTTATGGAATCAAATCGATTCATGGGAATGTTAGCCATGTGGGCATTTATCCTTCAAGAGTATGATTTTGATATTATTCACAAGGCTTGTAGGGTTAATTGAGATGATACTGGGTTAAATTAAAATCCAAGTTCCATTGAGGAGGATATCATTAAGGCTTCTTGGCATGGAGACATGAATTTGGAGGTAGTAAGGGTGGCACATTTCAACATACTTATGTACCATGCTTGGATGTTATGGGGATGTATTTTAGATTAATAAGGATGATAGGTTTCCCATGATGTGCATATTGAACAAAAAGGTGATGGTGCCTTGGACTTACATGTGGATGCACCTATTATTGCATATATGCAAGCATGTGGAATTTTGGTTAAATTAACACCCAAGGAGCGAGACCAAGTTGTGCACAACGTGTAGTTCAAGTGAAAAGGTAATTCCCTCCTATGGGTGTGGGTAGATGGATGAATATAAGTTGTGCTTCACCCATCAATAGAAGAACCTTGTGAAGCATGTGCATGAGGCCATTTTGTAGTTCAAGTGGACCTATATTTTGCTCCAAACACAATATTGGCAACAAGAGATGCAACTTCAAGTTCAACAATTTGTTTTTTAGTGTTCGGTGTGTGATTAATTGTGAACATTATTCAACACACCTACATTTTATTTTCTGCCATTGCCCATCATGGGGCTTGGAGACTAATGGAGTTTGGATTTTGTTGATCCACTTGGTTTGACCATCCAACATAACTAAAATGTATTAATTATGATCGAACATTTCTCAAAGTGGCTAGAGTTGGTGCCATTGTTGGATTGTAATGTTACCTATGCATTTTTGGACATGGTGTTTAGTAGATTTGGGGTTATAGTTGAAGTATTCATTGACCAAGATATGGAATTTTATGGGAAATTATAATAGTTGTGTGAAAAGGCATTGATTGATTATCATATTATTTCATGAAATCATCTTGAAGCAAACATATTAATTGAACAAATCTTGTATATGATGAAGCAAGGTTTGTAGAAATATAGAGTTCAAAAAGGTCATATTTGAAGTTGGGACTTGTAATAGCCATGGCTAATTATGGGGTGTAAATCTAATCAGTAAACCTTTCTTTCATCTTTTTCACCATATTTTTTACCATTTGGTTACAAACTTGATCTACTAGCTTCAATATGATGAGATGTGATGGTGATAATGAATTTGGATGATTTTGATGTGTGGATTCAAACATGTGAGCAACGAATTATTTTGTTTGAATGTGTTATGCCCATGGCTATGGAAAGTTTGGCAACTATCCGACATTGGAATTTGTTGCATTATGTCACTATTCATGGAGGTGTTCATTAGTTTTGGATCCATAAATTTGAACCAGGGGATTATGTGTATTTACAATAGACAACATTAATTATTTTGAATGTGATTATAAACGTGTTATTCTTAATGTGTAAAGGGTTTTACCTTTTGGAGTGTTATTATTGAAAGGCTAAGATGGTTAGACATGGAAGGATCATATATGTGCATAATTATGCACTGTCATTTTCGTAATGTGGATGGCCAAATTGACCCATCACGAATGGCGGTTCCAATTGGCTTATGATGTATGTTATGTGGGTAATTTTCAAGAACTGTCATTATGTTGATTCGTGATTAATGTTCACAAGGTTGGCATATGGGATGTCTTATGCCACCTTTAGAAGAAGTGCCAATTAACAAATGATTTTGCATTTAGTGCACCAAGTAAACCTAGGTTCTTAAGGTGAGACAATAGGATTAACCTTAAGGCCTTTGCTCATGGTGATTCATATTGAGCTAGGAATTTGATGGATTGTAGTTAAACAACTAACGTTAAGGTTCATATTTGCATCCAACCTACTAGTCCTTTCACTTCAAAATCAAAGTGTTCATCCATGTGGTGAATTTCCATTAAATAGTTCAACATGGCTATATGGCTCATGGGGACCTTAACCCCAAATAGGGGGTCAATTAAGACATGGTGTACCATTTTGGGTATTTTCATGTTATGTTGGGTACGTGTGGTGATAAGAATAGTTGTAGGTGTTGACATTAGAATGCATAAGAATTGTTAGGTGTGTTAGTTTAGTTGTTCGGTTAAGAGTTTCAGTTATTTAAAGATAAATTGGGTTAAATTAGTTGGTTGGGTTTTTATCTCAAATTAGTTCAGTTGTGAAAATAGTTTGAGATATTATGTGGATGAAATATAATCCTAGTTTGTGTGATTTGAAATCACTTTTGATGATTTGAAATTTCAACACATTCTATTATTGTATGCAAGTTTTATTTTATTTTGTGCATGATGTTAATTTTTGCATTTTGTTGTGTGGAAGTGTTGGGCTTGAATTCTTGTTTTCATTGTTAGTGAGTGACCCTTTTAATTTGGACATGGTGTATCATTTAAGGTATTTTCATGTTTGGTATGTGTGGCGACAACTATAGTTGAAATGTCAACATAGGAACACACGACAAAGTGAAAAAGGGCATCATCATGTACCATTCCACCAAAACAATTCTTCATAGTTCTACAACTTTCATCATTGCAACAAGGAAACTTGTTTTTGTACAATACTTCAAATTTTGCCGACAACATTCACAAAAGTGAATCTTTCATTAAGAAAACATTGATATGGACACCTAGGGCCGGCCACCAAAAAAAAAACAAAACAATGAAACAAAGATAACAATGTGACAAGCAAAATGTGAGGATTGTTGAAAAGGCATGATTATAAAAGGAGAAATAGGTGGAGGAGGGGCATTAAGTAGGCTTTGGACAAAAGACTCCTATTGTTTCTTGTAGCATGAAAACCAAGGGCAAACATTAACAAGCAAGGAAATGCTTTTAAAAAAAAGAAAATGTCCAATCATGCTCCTTTGGTATCTCCTCATGTGACCATGTAGACTTCCAAAGAAAAAACTTGGTGGAATTGGGAGAATTTGGATTCTTTCATTGCAAAACAAACCGTACCCCAAACCGACACGTCCCAACTTATTATCTAACACAAGTACGTGAAAAAAATTTATATTTTTTTCACCCACCCTCCCTCACCCCACATTCATTATTGGCTCTATGAAGGAAGAGCGAGACTTCCTTTATGTTACTTAAGCGACTTGGAAGCCGATCACTATCAATACAAGCCAAAACCTAGTGACGAAATCAAATCCGAAGAAAGGTTGAATTGGAGAGCCGTATGTATGATGGGCGATAATTTTTAACGGTTCGAAGAAAGGTTGAATTGGAGAGCCGTATGATGGGCGATCATCTTGTACTGTTCGAAGAAAGATTGAATTGGGGAGCCTTATGATGGGCGATCATCTTGTACGGTTCGAAGGGGGGGCTCAAGTACCAAAGCATTTAATATTCCCCGATTGGGGTTTCCTATTTTGCTTTAAATTTTTTTTTTTTTTTTGGGGGTGGTTTCGTTTGGTATTTTTTGGTCGGGGCAGTGGGGGTCGCGGGGTGGGGTGGGCAGCGCGCACACGATCGAAGCGTATTTTTTGGGTTCTGGGGTTTTGTGGTGGCGGGTTGAAAGCTCCGAGCTCAACAACACGCGTTGGTTGTGGAAGGGAGATTAGAGATTTCTGCGACGATCCGGTCGAGTGAAGGTGGTTGTGGCGATGGCAGAGTCGGCGGAGAATCTGGTGCTTGCGTTGCATGAAGTGGAAGCTGTGAAATTTGGTAATTTCAAGCTAAAAAGTGGGATCTCGTCGCCGATTTACATCGACTTGAGGGTGATCGTGTCGTACCCAAGTTTGCTCAAAGAAGTTGCAGAGGCAGTGTGGGCGGCGGTAGCATCCGTGAAGTGCGATGTGATTTGTGGAGTTCCTTACACTGCGCTGCCTATTGCGACTTGCATTTCGCTTCAGCATAATGTGCCCATGGTGATGCGGCGCAAGGAGGTGAAGGAATACGGTACCAAGAAGGCCATCGAGGGTGCTTTTCAGCCCGGACAGTCGTGCTTGGTGATCGAAGATTTGGTTACCAGTGGAGCGTCAGTGCTTGAGACCGTGGAGCCGTTGAATGCTGTGGGGTTGAAGGTCACCGATGTGGTGGTGTTGATAGATAGAGAGCAAGGAGGGCCCCAGACTTTACAGAAGAATGGACTGAAGCTCCATGCCACTCTCAAGCTCACATACATTGTTGACGTCCTGGTGAGGCATGGCAAAGTCGCGAAGGAAGTCGCCAATTCCGTCCGGCAGTTTCTTGCAGAGAATCAGACATCGGTGAAGACAGGAGGAGGACTCTCAGTGACGGCAAATTCCATTCCCAAGAGTCTTCCGAGCCGAAGAATTCCGTATGGAGACAGAGCGGCGTTGTCGCAGAATCCCACCGGCAAGAAGCTGTTGGAGTTGATGCAACGGAAGCAAACGAATCTGTCTGTTGCTGCCGATGTCAGCACCGCCCAAGCTCTTCTCAGCTTAGCGGATTCTGTAAGATTGCAAGTTCCATATCCCTCCTTGCAGACTAAGCAGCAGATGTGTTCATTCCTGAAGTTGAAATTGGTTCAGACTCTTTGGGCCTCTCCATGTGATGTGCCAGAGAGATAGTTTCCTGTGCGTCAGTCTAGCTATGGGGGCAGTAGACTGATGTGAGGAAGAAGAAGAGTATGTGCAGGTAGGTCCAGAGATTTGCTTGTTGAAGACACATGTGGACATTCTGCCAGACTTCACGGCTGATTTTGGAGCCAAGCTTCGCAAGGTGACTTCTTGTCTTCTTCATCTCCTTTGTCTTGGAAAGCAACCTGGGGTTCAGGGTGTCTAGGTTTCTCTTACAGACAGAAGTCTATCCAAAGGACTTCCCAGCTGTTCATGTTGACAACTACTGATTGGATTTGTTTGGAGGATCTGCTTGTTGGGTACAGATTGCGGATAAGCATGACTTTCTCATTTTTGAGGACCGAAAATTTGCTGATATTGGGAATACAGTTGCAATGCAGTATGAAGGGTGGGGCTTTCTCATTCTTCTGCACCTCCCTGAAATTTTTTTTCGGAGCAGTTTATGTGATAAAACAGTTTGATCTTTTTGCAGTGCTTTTTCCTTCTGAGAGTTGCAACAGCAACTGTTGCTATGGATATGCTCTGAGTTTGTGCTGATGAGCTTTGGCTATGGATATCGGAAACTGGGATGGTATGGCAGGGGCATTTTTAAGATAGTGGAGTGGGCAGACATTGTAAATGCACATGTTGTCTCTGGTCCTGGCATAGTAGATGGCCTCAAATTGAAGGTCAGCTCCTTCAGAGTCCTCCCCTGTTGACTTCACTTATTTCAGATTTTGCACACTGGTGTACTACACTACACAGCTATATGATGTCAAAGCAAGAGTATCAAGAGTGTTGATGAATGTGTGAGTTTCACTCAGGTTTATGCTAACTTCCTCTTGCTGAGTAAATGCTTTACTTGGTTCAAATGGTCTTGTCTTACTCAGTGTGACAGGAACATTACACTGTACCTCCTAGACTATGTGATGTAAAGCAGAATGCCATAGTTTTGTTGGCAAAACTATCACTCTAATCTTGGACTCTTCTGGGCTTTAAATGGTTTTTATGAAGCTGGGATAATGCACAATGAATTCACATAGACAGAGTTTGATACTGGGCTGTGTGTGTTGACCATGGGCCTTTTTGTGAACAGGGTTTACCTCAGGGGCGTGGCCTTCTGTTGCTGGCAGAGATGAGCTCTGCTGGAAGTCTTGCAACTGGCAACTACACTGCTGCAGCAGCTAAAATTGCGGCAGATCACCCAGATTTTGTAATTGGCTTCATTTCTACCAATCCAGCAGCCTGGGTTGGGGGACCAGGGAACCCATCATTGTTACACATGACTCCCGGTGTACAACTTGGGGGAGGTGGGGATGCGCTGGGCCAGCAGTACAACTCACCAGATTCAGTAGGGTCTCATTTCCTGTCAGTGTGGAAGCTTATGTGATGCAAATTTTTTTCCTTTTTTGTTGGCTCTCTTTCAGGCCCCAACCATGGGTAGACACAGGGTGAAGATTGGCTGCTATGTGAAGTTTTGCAACTTTGGTTGTGTTCACTTCCCTTGTGCTGCACTTGTTTGTTTGCAGCTTCCTCTATTTGATTTTATGGTTTTGTTTATGCAGGTCATTGGTGAGAGAGGCAGTGATGTGATTATTGTTGGGCGTGGAATAATAAAGGCCAAAGATTCAGCCGCTGCAGCTAGGGAGTATCGGAAGGCAGGGTGGACAGCATATGAGCAGAGTCTGCACGCGTAATACAAAATGTGAAGCAACATCTCACTGGATTTCACCCACTTGTTACTTTCTGCTAGATTGGCATTACTAGAAGTGAGACACTGATTTGCAGCACTGCATCATTTTCTTTTTTGTGTGAAAATACACTCCATCAACAAGTGGTAGATGGAAGAGAAAGAATTTTTTCAATGTGACAAATTTTTTCATCCCTGGTCACATTTTGCTAATTGTATTGTGCCTGATTGTGATGCACCGATAGAATTGTGTCAGCTGCAAGCAGGTAGTTTTGATCGATAAGTTGTTTCTAGATTGTTAGATGGTGGACAATTACTGTGAACTTGAAACTTTGAATCATGGTTGTGTTACCCTGGGATCTTGCAGAAGTAAGCTCTGTTTCTAGTACAGTTTGTCTAGTCCAGTTTCAAGGTCTTGGCTATTCTGCAAGTGGTCTACAGTAGTCAAATGGCATTGAATTGTGATCAGGTGGAAACTAGGAAGCTCAACAGGTTCAGGTGCTGCTATAGAAGAACGAGCCCTAATTCTAGAGGTTTCACTGGAGCACTGAGGCTGTAGTTATAAAGGTAGTAGTGAAGATGACCATCTCCTGGTCCAAATTTTAAATCTTTGAGGAAAGACTCATTGTGCATGATGTCCAATGCATTGAAGACATCATAATTGCTCAGTTTTGCAATGATGAGAATGTCATTCATGAGCTGAACAAGTGGAGTTACAGTGGCCACATTGTAGTACAAATATGCAGCCTTGAGTTGTGTGTGATTCATGCTGTCAATGATGGTGGATGGTAGAGTGTAGAAGCTGCAGAAATCTGTGATGATGTGAGACTCAGGGTTCTCAATCACATAGCTATTCACAACATTCTTGATGGGCAGAAGAAGATATTCAATATCTGCCTCTGAGAAGTCAGGAGCAATGACAAACTGTGAGAGATAACCCTGCAAAAGCTGTGTCACTGCTGGTACATCCTGTTTCTCCATAGCTCTGAACCCTGGGGTCAAAGTCTCCTCTGGGAGGCGGTAAAGCTTAACAGTCCGGCTCATTGTCATGCGGGGTGCAAGCCGTGAGAATCCAACATCAATGAGTTTCTTGGGATTCAGAGATCTATGCCAATATTGGCAAGTAGCTATGGGGACAGGAAGCACCACTCCTGCAGTGTATGTGGCCTGCCAAATGTTTTCCAAGTGTACACGCCTGGTGACCTCTTTGATCATTACAGGTGCCAGTCTCTTTGCGCGAAGCTTCTTATGTATGCACAAAAAGTTGATTTCTGCCATGAAGACAGGCTTGCCACGAACATGGATCCTTGCTGGTATTCCTGTGATGAATGCTACCAATTTCTTGGATGCCTTTGCCCGAACACCTATATGCCAGTCAGGGAAATATCCAGGGGGTTGGAGAGCCCACCTGAGAAACTGAACAGAATAATCAAAGCGAAACATGTTGTCATCATCTTCAACGTAGTTGTTGCTTAGGAGAGCATAGACTTCTTTCATGATACGGTCATTGGTTACATCACACACACACCATTCATAGTTGCTAGGAAGATTGTAAGGCTCTTGTTTGATATCAGAAATCTGCTCGGGCACATCAATTGCCCCTTCCATTTGCTCCTGGTTTTCTCCATCCTTATAATGCCTGACTGGCTGTGTCTCCCAGAACATGTGCTGCTTGTCTATGGTCAGAGCTGTTTGAGGTCTTCTGGTCAAGGTTTTTGTCCCTCCCTGTCCCATTGACATCAAGCCTCCCTCCCCAGATATAGATTCCTCCACATTCCCTTCTGTGCTGCCAATACCAGGGTTAAATTCCACCATTCTTGATCTGTGTCTCTAATTCTCAGCTTCTAATGTTTAACAGGTACAATCCCACATGCATGAACCACCTGACAAGAAATCCCTAATCTGGCACAGAGCTTGTCTGATTAGGAACTACTTGCTTAGATGTGTATGGGAACCTAAGGCTGAAAGAGATGAGAAACAACCTAGATACAGGGAGTGAAGGAAAAGACACCACCAAGTAGTGAGTGGTCATAGAGAAGAGTGGAAGAGGGGGACACAGATCCCAAAGGACATCACATCTCATGAATAAACACCCACCCTTTCCATTGCTGTGGTTAGTGTGACAGTGCCCTACAACCAAACAATCAGAACCGAGGTGGGACAATACCAAAGAACCCATTGGCTTGAATGTTGTATTCTCCGCATTTCTGAGACCCTATGGGTTCTTGGTTCTTAATATCAAGGACTTCACAATTTACCAGATCATTGAAAGAGAAACTACTGAAACAATACAATTTAGATGGTCTTCTTCTTGAAATCACACAAATGGTACCTGGTATCTACCTGATCAAAAGTAGTTGCCAGGCCCTCCAACCACATGTATGTTTCTCCAGAACTAGTTGTTCATATACACTGGTCACAGAGCAGACACACAGAAAGCAGCCATCCAGCTTTCCTATCAATCAATCAATCTAATAACTTATTGCATGGCTGTTATGACTTCCAGAATCATATACCTTGAGTTTGAAAGCAGTAACAGAACACATCAGATGGGATGCCTAGTAAATTACTGCAAGGCAAATAAAATATGAACATGAATGAGTGAGATACAGAAAATGTCAGATCTACCATGAGGGGCCCTTCACTTTGAAGAAGGTCCATTTGCTTTAAGGCCAAATCATATTATGTTATAGCACAAAGAAAAGATTACCAGAATCTACTGACAGAACTTCAGAATGTTTTGGTGTTAGTAGCTAAACATTGAGGTTCTCCCTCTGTACACAACATCCATATAAAATCTCAATCTTTGATCAAGGCTACATCTAGTTTAGGAACACCTATCTTAGGACCCTGTCATATGAATTTTCTGACCTTCAAGCTCTCATGCCTGCCTAGACGTGAGGGTCTCTTCAGAGAGGTGGTTACTGGTGTTAACAGATAGTCCTCCCATAGCACTGGTAGGAGTCAAAAGCTAAATGAAACAACCCAAACACTTCTCAGCATTGGCACCTCTGCTCAGACACATCATAGAACCCACTGGGCTTAGCAGGACAAATCAGACTGTACATGCACCCAGAGGGCAATTTTTCATTTAGCATACAACACATTTCCAAAGCTTACCTGTGCGCCAGTAATCTCCACATACACCCTAGAACTAGCTTTAAAGTCTGCCACCACTACAGAGGATATGAGTCTGAGCAATGAAAAACACTAGGGTCTGCTGTCCTATTTTCAGAACTTACCAGCTGAAAGATGGTGACCTTTGTTAAAAGTTTGAGAAATGAAACCTTACACAACCAGAGAGAGTCACATAAATCAAACCTTATAATCCAAATTTGGCCAGTGGTGGAAATCTGGGGTTTTGGAGCTCTGCATGGAATCTACGAAATTCTTATATTCAAACCTAATGCTGTAAGAAACATACAGAAAAAGAGAGCCACCAGAGCAAGGTATAGGCACTGCCTAGCTCTCTGTCTGTTTGTAATCTACCAAACCCTGAGTGGACTTTTGTCCAATACGGACTTCTTTTTCCCACAATATGTGTGCCAAATAAAGCCAAAAGGATGAAAAAACAGAGTCATCTCTGCAATTTAAACCCTAAGAGCAGAAGCTTTGAAAGAGCAATGCATGAGATGGAGACATTACATAAACACAGCTATAGAAGGACAAGCCCTAATTCTGCAGGCCTTAGGGGAGCTTTGAGGCGGTAGTTGTAGAGATAATAGTGGAGATGGCCATCGCCTGGACCAAATTTCAATTCCTTGAGGAAAGACTCGTTCTGCATGATGTCCAAGGCATTGAAAACATCATAGTCTTTTGATTTCGCCATGATTAGTGCATCATTCATGAGCTGAAGAAGTGGAGTCCCGGTGGCAACATTGTAGTATGAATAAGCAGCCTTGAGTAAAGAGTAATTCTCATTGCCAATGATTGTAGATGGAAGAGTGTAAAAGCTGCAAAAGTCTGTGATCTCATGAGAATCAGGGTTCTCAACCACATAGCTGTTCACCACATTCTCAATGGGAAGAAGAAGATACTCAACGTCGTCGTCTACCAGATGCGGAGCAACGGTGAACTGCGCAAGATAGCCCTGTAAAAGCCGAGTCACCTCCGGCACATCCCGTCTCTCCATAGCCCTAAAACCTGGCGTCACCGGGTCTTCAGGAAGCCGATAAAGCTTGATCGTCCTGCTCATCGTCATGCGAGGAGCGAGCCTCGAAAATCCCACATCGATGAGTTTCTTAGGATTCAAAGACCTATGCCAATACTGACATGTGGCAATCGGCGTAGGCAACACAACCCCTGCCGTATACGCCGCCTGCCATATATCCTGCAAGTGCACACGCCGGGTGACCTCCTTGATCATCACGGGCGCAAGCCTCTTGGACCGCAGCTTCTTGTGAACGCACAAGAAGTTGATCTCCGCCATCAAGACAATTTTATCATGCGCCCGGATGTGCGCCGGCACTCCAGTGATAAATGCCACCAATTTCTTGGATCCCTTGGCCCGCACACCTATATGCCAGTCCGGGAAGTAACCAGGAGGATTAAGAGCCCATCTCAGAAACTCAACAGAGTAATCAAACCGAAACATGTTGTCATCGTCCTCCACATAGTTATTGGTGAGCAAAGTATACACTTCCTTCATGACTTTCTCGTCTGTTATGTCGCAAGTGCACCACTCATAGTTGCTAGGCAAGTTATACGGCTCCTGTCTAACCTCCGAGAGCGGCTGCGGCGCTTCAATGGGCCCATCCACTTGCTGTTCCCCTTTCTCCCCCTCTTTATACTGACCAACCGGCTGTGTCTCCCAAAACGCGTGCCGCTTCTCCAGCGCCAGAGCTTTCTGAGCTTTCCTCGACAAGCTTTCGACTCCACCACCCCTTCCCATGGACATTAGACCTCCATCCGACTCCTCCGGATTGCTTCCTACGGCCTTATTATTCCCCGCCATATCGACGTTCCTTACAAATGCGCAACGACGCTGCTGAGGATGGTGTCCGAGCTCGTCGCCATCGCTGCGCTTCCCATGGTCGTCTTCCTCGTCTTGACCTAACTCAGATCCCAAAACCAGGTCTTGAGCCTAGTCCACATCCCCGATATGTTCTGCTCAGCCGTACCCCCTTTCATCCCCTCGAAACTGACTGTTTTTTGTTTTTCGGATTTTAGAGGTTTAAATAAATAAATAAATAAAGGAAAAACAACTGACAAGGGAACAAGAGAAGAAAAAAGAAAGGACCCAAGTTCAAACAAAAGATCACACCCCAAAATGCACAACTCCCAATGGGGAGCCCTAAGAGGAGAAAACACAAAACCAAGGACCTAAACCCATCACTAATAAGCATGAAGCAAGTCGTGCAAGGAGATGGTCGATTGTTTTAATTGTTTTTTTTAGGGTTTTGGGATTTGAGGTTCCAAGTTTTTGATTGGAGTGTTACTTTAGTTGTTCAATTAAGTGAGTTTTAATTTGAAATCAGTTCATGTGTAAATTAAATTCAAGATCTTTTTGTGGATTGGGCATAAAATACAGAAGCTGTGGTTTCAATTTTGGTGATTTAAAAAAAAAAAAAAATTCAAGTTTTTTTTGGGGCTGTACGTATGCAAGTTTTGTTGGTGCACACATTGTTATATGAATTTTCTTATGTGTTTGGGACTTGAATTTGCAAGTGTTTTGCAAGTGAATGGTATTTTGAATAACCAAGAGCTTGATCTAGTTGTTTTGTGTTATATTTAGATTCATTTTTTTGTTAAGCATTCTTTTTGTGTTATGTTTTGCACATGAGTGTATTCATGGCAAGTATTGTGTAGTTTTATTTTGTGTAGTGTGTGTGTTTAGGATTGTTTTGAATTTGCAATTGGTGAAAATTATAGTTGAGAAGCATTTTTTGGTCTTTTTTTTTTGGTGCTAAAAGAGTTCACCCATTGAAGTTGGACTTTTTAACATCAAATTTGGTATTTTTTAAAATTTTTTTTGGGGGAGTTGAACTCAAATTGGGTGTGGGTACCCTAGAGTGTAAATTGCAAAAAAAATACAAAAGGAAGGATGGCCATGTTGTTATCATACATTGCCTTTTTTTATCTTACTCTTTCTATTTTATTTTATTTTCCCCCCCTCTACTTGGTACTTATAAGGGAATCTTATTTAGTAATCACAAATCTGCTCAAGAAGGGAGGTCCAATCCAAACCTCTTTTTTTTCATTTTTTTTCAATTCAAGTTTAGGAGGGGACAAGTTTGACACCAATTTGAACTTGCCATGTGGCAACCTTTTCATTTTAATTTTAAAAATCATCAATGTGAAAGCACTTTTCATCCATATTTGGATGTGATTTTTTTGTCCATTTATTTTTAAAATTTAAGATGGTAGTTGAACAAAGTCTAGTGACCAAATGAGGATAAATGTTTTTTTTAAAATTCAAATATTTCATGGCATGTGACTAGAGAATAAAAGAAAATTAATTAATTTCCAAATTAATGTTGGAATTGATTGGTCATTTTTTTTTTTCCAAAATTCATATATTTGGCATATGAAGTTGTATTTGGGTGTTACTTATGCCATCAAAGTCTTGGAAAGGAAGTCTATGCATATGGAAAGTTTAAGTTTAGTTGGAGATGCAAGGTTTTAAAAGGATCTTCACAAGTGCTAGAAGTGATGTGTGTGTGGTATCAATTTTTGACATATTTTGATCGTTGGAGACTTGTGTTAATAAACATTCATTTCTATAACCCATAAGTGGTAAAATGTCATACCCCCAACACCCATGGAACATTATGGCATCAACTTTTGAATTTTAATCATAATTTTCAATTGAAAATTACAAAAATGAAAATTTGTGTTTTATGAAAAAGTTCATTTTCACTTTTTGTTGTGTTAGGAGGTGTATGCTTTCCACCTTAATTTTTTACACATTTGCAAGGGTATAGGTGTGGGATATATAGGTTTAACTGGTTGTGCTTGTTGTTTCATAATGAGTTTATAGTACACAAGTTTCAAATATTGCATGTTCACATTGTTGGATCTTGTAACGAGTTTGCAAAACACAAGTGGCATGTGTTAACCAAGCAAAACTTGAGCATTTTCTTCATTAAACCACAAAACCTTAAAAGTGCAAAAAATTCCATAAAGTGGGAATTAGTGAAAAAGGTTAATGTGCAATTTGTTTTGGCATTGTTGTAGACATACCTAGATTTGATTACTAGAATGTTTCATCGATTATTTGTGGTGGTGACATCGAGTTGGTAGATCACAATTATTATGTTCACAACAAGCCCGACGTTTGTTTAGTTTTATGAAACCTTCTTGGTGGGTGTAGTGCCCTACATTTGGGTTAAATTAAGTCCACATGTTCAACATCCATTGGAAATTAAAGTTGGAAAATAAGATTTAAGGTTAGGATTCACCATGGATGTGCGATAGGTTTTCGGAACAAGGAACATTTCAAGCAACACTAGTGGGGTTACCAAGTAGAGGTGCGATTTAAATCATCAACACCATTGTCATCAACATTTGAAGGAGATCATTTGCATTCAAATTTTGATACAAGTTTGATCCAACCCATCACGCCATTGTTGTGGGACATGGACAATATATATGGAGTCACCAAAGGGTCCCATTAATATTTGTGGGCGATTGGCACCATCAAATTAAATGATTTCATCCATGATTTCAATAGGTGGTGCAAATGTGTAATCCTCAACTATTCACACCTTTCATGGCATGGAAGGGATTGTTTCATTATTTTGAAGGGCCAATAATGGATGACATCATGAGTTTAAGGTTGCTTGTTCAAAAGTAGAAATTGAAGAGTGGTAATTGCTTTGGTCATCCAATTATTTTTCGATCATTAAAGGTATTGTGGCCTCAAGTTTTACTTCAACTTCAAGTACAATTATGAGAACTCCCAATAGCAAAATTCAATCAATAGAAGGGGAATAACAATAGAAATGAGAGTGCTAGTAATGTAACCACTAATGTTAGCATTTATACTAGTGAACATGGGGTGTAATCCCACTAACAGGTACCATTAGTAGTTGTAACCATTGCTTAATTTTGTGTATTTCAAATTGTAAAGGAAAAAAAAAATACAAATAAACTTATTTTTACACAATGTTATTTTAATATATTTGTATACATATTAAAAAAGTTAAAATCAATTTAATGAATAAAAAATACATAAAAACACATTTATGTTATGTAACCAATGTTTTAAAACAATAATTAAATAGTAAAAACACACAAAACACAATTTCAATTTTTAAAAATGACATAGTTTTGGTAAATTTTTAATATAAACCTTAACATAATAATATTAACAAAACTTTGAAGATTTAGTTTTTAAAAAAAATGATATATTGAAAAGTTCCAAAAATATTCTTGAAAAACAATGAAAAAACATAAGTTTAAGGGGGCACATGTGACTTTTATTAACATGTTTGGATCCCATGGTCATATGCCAATATTCAACCTTATTGTGGATTTTTTCAGAAAGTTGTCCAAGTTGCTTGAATTAATCCTAATCCAACAATGGAAATCCATGGCGAAATGGTGATGACAAAAACATTTGAACAAAGAATGTTTCAAGCAAGGGCGCAATTGCCAAGTCAAATCAAGGACAAGGCAAAACTATCTAGGTAAGATTTGGATGTTTGGAAATGCTAATGATAAGTACGATTGCCCAAAGGAAACCCACATTGGGTTTGAATAGTCCCAAGGAACAAGATGAATCCACCTTTTTAAATTCAAATCCAAGTTTGGGATATTTTTGTTGAGTGGGGTTTGTAGGAAATTTTACACTAGACGAAAATATGGTTGATGTGAAAGGAAATTATAAATTTCAAGCAACATGTGTTGAAAATCTTGTTTGATTTTCAACATTTGTACCAATTATAGTGGGAATGAATGTTTGAGCATTGAAACCATAAGGTGTTGACAAAAGGTTGGAACCTCAACCTAGGTAGGTTCAACATCAAGCACATTTGCCTTAATCACTTGTGTTGATGAACATGGTTCTCAATCCTATGGAAGTATTGACTTATAGTAGGGTACCAATGATGTCAAAGCAAATGCCCAACTCCACTTTTGGAACAAGGGCACCAAGTATTTTGTTAGGGTGGTGGCAATGGTGTATTCAATGCCATTGTTTTTTGCTAAAACATTGACAATATTAGAATTTAATTGACCAACTTTTTTCACCTAGTTATTACATTATGTCAATATGGGGGAATGTAAAGGATGGTGGTTATGTTTGATGGAGATTCGTTGAGTACTATTCCCCTTGGTTTGACGAAGACAAATTGACCAAGCTTTGTGAAGGCACCATTTTGGCATGTGGATGTAGCCAAATTTCATAAACTTTCAACCCATCCAACCATTGATCAGGTGGAATTATTTTCAATGTAGTGGTGGTATACAATGAAAACAAGGTTGTCCATTGAGGGGGGCATTGGAACAGTGATATCAACCCCGATTTTGTTAGATTCAAATATGCAACTTTTGATGTTGGGCAAAGTGGCAATGGAAGGTTTTAAAATGATCGATGCCAATATAGAACCATGTTTGTATTATATTTTGACATCAATGGGAGGGTTGAAGAAGGCTTGGGGGTTAACCAAACTAAACATTGTAATCCAAGTTAATCCCAATTGACCAATAGGTTATACCATAGTACACTATACATGTTCGGCAAGGATGGCTTACACATGAGCCTAAAGCTTGAACCTAGAGCTTAAAATGAAAATAATCAATCTACATGGATAAATATGTCAAAGGATGAATGATTACAACTAGATTAATGTTTATTCACATGGATGAATTTCATATAATGATGTGGATGATGTTATTAACCCATAAAGTTTATGGATGAAAGCATTGAATGTTTTTATGCAAAAATTCAAACCTAATTACCTTATTAATTTCCCCTACTAACGCGCTCCCAAGCTCCTTGATAGACTCAAATGTGAGTCTGAAGTGAAACCAACAGAAGAGCAAGGAGTTGGGGCACGTTCTTTGGCTCATAGCACTTTGGGGGTAGAAAAGCGTGCTAGAGCTCCATAATAGGATGAGGAAGAATGAAAAACAACTTAATCACTCACATGAACTTGCATAAAACCAAATAACAAGTTGGTTAGTGCATAGTTTGAGCACTTTTGGTGCTAGGATAAGCCATGGGCAAATTTAGACTCACAAGACTCACCATGGCTTAGACTTGGGGAAAGCCACCACCTTTCTTTTTATAGTATGCTTTGTGCCTCTCCATGAGGCCCACATCTAAATGACATTTTGTCCTGGGATTCCCAAATGGGAGTCCTAAAATTTTCAAAGTTGGGACTCCCACAACTTTGGGGCCCCATAACTTTATGTGCAAACCTTCGATTGAAATGAGGTTTAAAGCAAAGTTGTAGCCTTTGTCAAGATCTTTTCAACGGTATGTCACGCACCACCTGCACACAAGGGGATCGGGTCAATTCCGGACTTTTAGTGGTCGGGAGTTAAATTGCCAATTTGACTTCTGGCCTTTCTTTTGGCCATAACTTGTGTTTTAGATATCCAAATGGGTCATGTGAACCCATTTTAGACATTTACATTTCAATAGATTTCCAATGATATAAAAAACTCTTTAATTCGATGGGTTTTGACCCTTGCAATTGCCCTCTAAAGATTCAGGAATCCATCAAGACTCCAATTCCTTAAGTGGGAGTTGCCTTGGGAGTGCGAGGGTTCATTCTTTCACATTTTTTTACACTCTCGGGGTTATAAGATATGTCTTTTGGGCCTCCTTTTTGTCCAGCACTCTTGCCAACCCTTGCTTTGGTCACGAGCCCAAGGCTAAGGTTGTGACACCTACCAACACACATGGACGAATAAAAGCAAAAGACCACTATGTTCACCTTTCCATGTACACATTATACATGGACATGAAAAGGTGCACTTTAATTTTGACATTTGGGATAAACAATGATAAATTAAAACAAGGAACCATGCAGGAAAAAAAGAGGAAAAACAAGAAACAAGAACATTTTTCAATGCCATTGTTTTGACCTTCCACATTATGAAGCCAAATATGTATCTTCTAGCAGTTTATTTGTGGGGAGAATTATTATTATTTTTTTAAATTAAAAAGAAATAGTTGAAATTTGTTCTTAATTGTAAACTTTTCAATGCAATTATAGGAAAATGCACCAATTTTTAATAAAATAACTAGATGGAATATTTAATTCATTATAAAAGGATTGTTCCCCAAGGTCTTTAATCTAAGATTATGATCTTTAGTAATTATGTGGATAACACCACACATAATAGGGATGGTCAATTTATCTCTACAAGCAATGGACAATCCAAAATTTTGATTTTTTCATATTATTGGATACAAATAAAATGGGTGGGGATTTCATGTAATTTATTTATTTCATCAATAGCATGAACAAAAAAAAAATCTCACCGTCCAATTTTGTATAGGGGTTAGTATGGTAGGGAATAGAATGGTAGAATGTTTCATAATTGTGATCCAACTATGGGTTTAAACTGTATGAATAACATGGTTGGGGAAGATTAAACATTTTTTTATTAATATGTGATCCACAATGTTGGGTCCTTCCATGTGCCATGATGTTGTGGCAACAACATTTTGATTTGTTGCCCACATTAGTGATATAGGATATTGATGCACCTTATTAAGCAATATCACATTGATAGGGATGTTGGATTTGCATAAGATTGGGCCAATATATTTGGTCATTTCAAAATGACCATGCTAGGAACTTTCATAAGTTGGCATTAGCCATGGTCTTTTAAACCCCAAGTAATTTTATTGGGAGTTGATCTACATTTTGTAATATTTGTAAACACAAATGCACCCATTTGCATATATGTTGGAGAATGTTCTATCATTGGAAGATTTTTTACCATTAGTGTTAGCAACATGACAACAAATTAAGGCTTGGATTGGTGGTTCAGTGGATGTGGACTAACTTAACACCATATGCAATGATCCAACCAACATATTAGTTCATTTTGAGGTCACCCATCTATTTGGTGGATGATATATTGGACCTAGGTATGCATTCCTATGGACAACATGGAAAATTTACAAATGTTAATAGGGTTGTTTATGAAAATCAAATTCCTAATTGACCATTGCCAATGGTGGTTGATCATCATAACAAACCATGTACATCACAAATTTACAAACTTCATGTGTTTGTTTTAAATTTGTGCAAAATTTATTATTTCATAGGTTCATAATGTTTAAACATGAATGTTGTGCATTATTTAAACATGGAAATCATGTGCATGAGTTTCATTTGTAAACAACATGAATAAACATACAACATTTATGTTTAAACAATACGAATAAACACATGACATTCATGTTTAAACAATGCACATGACATTGATGTTCAAACAATACAAGTAAATGAATGACATCCATGTTTATTCCATATGAACCTATAAAGAAAAAATTTCACATGACTATTATTATCAAATCATGACCCATGAAGTTTGTGATGTAAGAATGTTAAGAGGGATGTGTGAATATTTGCAACAAGGTTTGTGATGTGGGGGCATTAAAGAAATGTACGTGACACCTTTCACATAATAATCATAGTCCATGCCTTCAACTTTAGAAACTAGGGCTATCCCATTAACCCATGCTAAAATACAATTGATTCTAAAAACATGGGAATTGAAAATTGGTCTAATGGTTACAAGAGATGAGGTGTGGGGTTATAATGGTAACTATAGGAATACACTATGACCACATTCCCCAAATCCTACATGTGCTATAGAATCTCTGCAATTGTACCTCCATTTTTTACCTTTGGACAAACATTTTAGGAATTGCTGATCTCCAACAGAATCCAGGAAAACTTGGAGATCTTCACAGAAAAAGCTAGTATAAGTTGCATCATAAAAGTTTGCATTCTGCCTCAACATAAAGTTTGCAGCAGTGAAGGTTGAGGTGGGGGACAAGCAGGCAAATTGGGAGAAAAAGCCAGACTTCATATGTGAAATGCGTTGAAGTCTGATGGCAAAGGATCTTTGCTTAGATCAGATCTGTCTGCAGATGCATCAGTACTCCCTGATGGCATCTTGGGATGTTGTATTGCTCTTCAAATGTGTTTTTGTCTTGTACTCCAGAAGTTTTTGACATCATTGTTAGTTCGTCCTGAAAGACAACTAGCAATCTTGGCCCACTTGTTGCTTACATCTGTACAACTAATTTCTCCTCTTCATGGGAAAACTTACATGGAGGACATGACCTACTTAGTTCTGAATCATGCAAATTTGCAAGTCCAACATCTGCTAGAAAGAATTTGGACTATTCATTCACATAGGGAGCGTTAACAGATTTGCAAAAATATGTTGTGTACACTCTTCTTATTTGTAATTGTCAATAACTACAGACAATACTATGCTCTTTGCCATCAGAACAGCAATGCTCACAAAATTGTAATTCAATGCTTGGAATATCATTGCAGTCATAGAGTTAGATGGAATATCAGCCACAAAGTGAAAATTAGTACAAAGTTGAATTTGAGAGAGACACAAGCAAAATACAATCTAGCAGCTTCTTGGTTTCAGTTGCTTATAATGGATTCCTGTACTAGACTGTCTGACTTAAAATCTATGACAAAAGACTATGGAGTTGTGTTTGTAATAAGACTTCAAGATAAGCTACATGATTGTGTCAAAAGGGAGAAAGGCAAAATATAATGATGAAAAACCTGTGCACTTTGTGTACGTATTAATACTGCAGCTTCAACAACAAAAGAGGAGAATGATGCTCAGGTGTTCAGTAATAGGTCCATATCTTTTGCTTCTTCACTTTGAGAAAATTGCATGTTCAATCACAATCCTAGCCTCATTCTCATATGTTTTTCTCTTTGATTTCATTTTTCTTCTTTACTGATCTGCATTCCTTTCAAATCACCAGGCTTTCGACTTTTCAAAACAAAGTGCATCCCTGCAATAGCCCTTGAGTTTGTCTGGTGCACAATTTGTGATTTTTTCGATATCAGTTCATACAGCATGAAGGGAGCTCTGGTGTAAAAATGTGTTTTGAGTCAAAAGCGCATGATCAATCATGGATCAATCATCAAAGCACACCACCTTGGGAGATGATGATACAGAAAAACATGTTTTGTGAGTCCATGAGAAAACGTTTTTCTTATCTAGCAAAAAAAGGTTACCTTGCTTTATAGTCCAGTGTTTGTCAATTACCTTCCATGCTTCAATCAGATGCAATTCTAACAGTAAAGAAGAATGATAATTGTTGCAACTGTGTTGTGTTTCTTGTGATGTTCTACCTCAGTTGTTCATGCTGAATTATGGCATTTTATTCTTGCACAATCAGCTGCTGGAGTGATTGATGTTCACATCTATCCCAGTACCGTTGCAGTAGCAGGCACAAATCCATCATCTCTTTTGGTGTAGATGGAGGACCTTCAAAGCACAACTGACAACAAGTGGAGTATAGAACTTGTCAGGAATGAATGCACGGAGTCTGTACACATATAGATAGGTGTCCTGAAAACTCTGCTTGTGTGACCATGGGGTGAAGAAGCACACAATCACAATGCATTGAAGCAATAACAATCATGGAACACAAACTGTTATTTCATGCAACTACTTGACCAAGCTTGCTCAATTGTGCTCTAGGCAAAAATGCCCCTATCTTTTTCCATCGACTCTATCTCTACTGTAAGCATTTTTGGACTTTAACAATCTTTTATCCAGTGAAGTAAACAACATGGACATGAATATGGCTGTATCTTTTCTTCAAGACCAAGCCAAAAATCTCTGCCAGAATGACAAATCAAGAAGTTTGATTTGAAACAACCATGACAAGTCTCCAGAAACGTCCTCAGCAGGGTTACATGATATGCAGCGCTTGTGCTATAGAAAATTTCCAACATCATTCTATGGAGGATATAATGTCATAGATCACCTTCATTTCAATGAGGAGTCAAACACTATGCAGAAAGACAAGAAACACTACTGAGGACAAACTGAAAATTAGAGCAAGAATTGACTAAAGATGGAGGCACGAAGATGACCGAAAGGCTTTTCATGCAGTTGAAATATAAGAAATGAATCTTGAGATATAGAGGAGGTTGTGCAGGTCTAAATGAGGGAGAGAATAGAGTCTGAAGCAGAAACAATACCAAAATGTCGAATCTCATTAGCCCAACAGAATCCATAACGTGAGAGAAGGAAAGATGGAATGCACGGTCTACTCCGAGAGAGAGAGAGAGAGAACCTGCAAGCAGACTTAGTTCTCGCTTACAGGTTCTCGACTTGGAAGAATGGCTTGAATCAACAAAATAACAAGGAAATGGTGTTTGCCTATCCCCGCTTTGAGCGATTCTCCAACGAATCCAAGGCGAAGTTGAGAGAGAGCTTCAGAACACTGCAAACTGACCCCAAAGAAATAAATCCGACGCAAATTTGTACAGGTTGAAGGGAATGTTGGTACAAATGGATCTGAAGAAGACCAACACGCAAATGGAGAGTGTTGGCGAGGACGATGATGACAACGAGAGAATCCATGATTCGTACTTCGAGATCAGGAAACAACTACAGAAGATCTGGTTGAACTTGTTCCTTGCTGGAATGTTGTCATGTTCGCAGGATGATGGAAATCAACCATGGACAGAAATCAGAGGAGAAAACCTTATAAAGGAGATATATACACGACGAAACAAGAAGCAGCTAAAGCACACAGCAAACGAATTCAGCATTGAAACACTGATTACGAATCATGTGCAAAGGCAAGGCGTCACGCGAGTGCTTGACACACCAAAAACACTAGGGGAAAAACATGCATTTTTCGTTTGACGATTTTGCCTTGGCCACTTCATATCCCGTAAACTTCATCTCTAAACCGTTCCTTTCGAGGTCTACCATCTCCGCAAGCAAGAAATTTGGTGCATGAAAGTCTTGTCTTGAACCTTCTGATGCTTTGTTGTCATCGTGCTCTAACCTGATAGTAGAGCTTTCTTGTCTCTCCCTTTCAGAGAGAGACTACGGAAGGATGCAAGAGTCCATTTGGTCCCACATTTGTAAGAATATTCACTAGGTGTTAGTGTGAGGCGCAGCTCCATTTTTTGGGAATTTCATGGAATGAGCCACTTGTTTCCATTTCTATACCTTTTGGAATTTGAGCCAAGATTTAGTGATCGGTTGGTTGCTCAACGATTAACCTGAGGCTCTATATATTACATTTGTGCACATACTTCCAGTGCTCAGACAGAGAGACCACACTAGATATGTAGCATTGGTGCTGCTGCAGGATCAAAGGTTCTGGCTGCTACTGGCTTTTGTTTGACGGATGGAACACTGAATGTCCAATGCAGAGGTGCAGTTGTGAAGCAGGTTCTTTAAGTGACTGAACCTTCAAATTTTTATGCTTTTGAAAAAGGGAATGAATGACTGAATCTTCCAATTTTGATGTTTTTGGAAAGAATTTCAAGCCCAGTTTGGGCATTGGTGTGGAACTTTAAGTACATCCTACAGACTGTTCTTTTTGGGGGCAAATTTGGACCACTAGATGACCAAAAGAAAAGTCCAGTGCAACTCATCATACAAAGGATTTTTGTGAAAAAAATGCATCAAACTCCAAAAATTTGGAGGAAATTTTTTCTGAATTGTCATACTTATTAGACAATAGGTTCTACCAGGTGGCCAAAACCTAACAAGATTCTTTAAATTTTCTACTTTCCTCTCTGACCTGAAAAAAATTCAGTGCAGCTTATAACTAAGCATTTTGTCGACATATTTAGACAATAGGTTCCAGCAGATGCACTAAAATATGGCAGGATTCTTGGAAGTTTTGTACCTTCCTCTCTGACCTGTAGCCAAATTTGGCTAATTCCTTTTGTGGATCAGTGTGGCTACATCACAAACCCCTGATCAGACAATACCAATCTGACAGATCAGGTCTGGTCACCAGACCAAGAACCAGCCAACCAGACACCAGACCGAGAACCAGACCAATAATCAGCCAATCAGACAGCAGACCAAGAACCAGCCAACCAGACACTGGACTGAGAACCAGATCTGAACCAGCCAATCAGACACCAGACCAATAACCAGACCAGGAACCAACCGAGACTGGTAGATTCATGGTTACCACCATCAGCAAATTTTGAGGGTTGTAAACTAAGTCTAATTCTTGTCCAGATTTTCTTTACACATTAAGAGCACTTGTGTCTCATTAAGCTCTTTGAGGCATGTCCTTGGTACTGAATAGGCACGTCCACACCTGCCTTTGCAGAGTCACCAGGCCCAGGCCATTCTACTTGCTGCCACATAGCATCCAAGAGCGGGCTGCAGTCTTCTTTGTTTTTCTTCTCGCAGTTGAAAAGGAAGCATTCAAGTTCACATTGTGTGGTATGGTCAAATGATAGCTAGAATTGCGCATTTGGATGTATGTTTCAATTCTCTTGTCATCAATTTGGCAAGCCACTTTCAAGTTAGACACTACAGAAGTTGCTGTGCTTGAATTCACAATAGCTTTTCTTATCCAAAATCTCAGGATAATCTGTGCTCTGTGATCATACATCTGAATAAAAGCTACCCTATCAACTCGAAAACTTGCAACCCTGAAGGACTTTTGGCAAAAATTGTTACTGATTTTGCTTTATCTAATACAGCGCTCTAAATTTTTGGGTATGAGCTAGCATGATGCTAGTGAAAGACACTAGACTCTCAACTCAAGTGATTCTGAGAAGGACTGGGTGTTTGAAAAGGACTATAGTCTCAACCTAGAAAACTACACATGAAAAAGGCTAATACCTGTGCAAATTTGGATTCTCGTGCTTCTAAGAGCAATCAAGCTCAGATGATTGTTCCATTAGGAATGACAGCATCCTTGATAATTGTAACAATGCCACTTTTAATGAAGTACCCATCATTTTCCCTTGCCGCCTCCTCAACATCATCTTTATTGACAATCTGCATAGTGGCAAGTGCATGTGTTATTCTCCTTCAAAACTAATTCACAAAAGCTTGGAGCCAATGTCATAACTATCAATTGATAGAGGACAGTGATCAAATTGTGGTGCACTGTGATCAGCACATATGGTAAACACAGTCTCCAGACTATATGACTGGAATGTGAGATGAGATGAAATCTGATGCATGAGCTCAACACAACAAGAGAAGAGGGTGTGAGCATCAAATTGCACTCTGCATTTAAGAGCAAACCTTGACATTGGAGCCAATACGTGCATTCTTGTCGACAATGGCTCTCTTCACCACTGAGTTTTTGCCAATGCCCATTGGAATTCCCCCTGACAATAGCAACTCACTCCTGTGCTGATCTGTCTGTCACTCGTAGAGAGTAAGAAATGCATCAGTATGGGACAATATATCATCATGATGAGGAAAAGGGAGAAAAATGGATGATTCATAAGCAAAGCTCATCAACTATCCACTGAATAGACCTTCCACTTTCATATGACAAGGTGCCCACCTCATAGTAGTCAGATCCCATTAGCAGTGCATCTTGGATCACAGCACCTTCGGCAACCCAGGACCGAAGTCCTACTACAGAATGGTAGATTTTGCAATTCTACACACCCAAGAATAAATCAACATTTACTTCTGTGCTGTTGGAAAATGAATCATTAAGAGTACTGAAAGGCTTAGAATACAGATTGTTAAGTTACACTGCCTGAGCAGCTGTCGTACAAAGCCTTTAGTCATGTGATGGATTGTCAGTGCAAAATGTGCTACATTAGTGGCAAGGTGACTATAAGTTAATTTCATCAATTATGCTGCTTTTGTCACATCAAAAGTAACAGGGTAGTAATACCTTGATGACACAACCTTCTCCAATAACACTGTCCATCACATCAGCATCCAACATCATTGATGGAGGCAGGAAGCGAGCTTGTGTGTAGATTGGGGCAGACCTGTCATAGAAGCTGCCTCACCACAGATTACCCATCAGTACACAGAAGTCACCAACAATTGCAAGCTCCACCTTTACCTATTTCCCTCCCCTCGCGAACCTCACCTGAAGTCAGGTACAGGCTTCTTAGTAATGCCTAGGTTGGCATTGTAGAACGCCTCAATAGTCCCAATGTCCTCCCAGTAGCCATCATATAAGTACGCTTGCACCTGAATTTTCAATGTATGCTACTTGTTAGACCCATTCCTGGACAAGGAGTCTATTCTTATAAAGCACTGGAGAAGTGTGGAACATTCACCATACCTTCCTTCCAAGTTTTGTAGCACCAGGAATAACTTCACTTCCAAAGTCATTCGCATCAGGGAAGTCATCACGGAGCAATGAAATCATAGCCTCCTTGCTCACCACATATATACCCATGCTAGCAATGTAGGGCATCTCTTTGGCCCTATCTGCATCCAACCCCAGTACAGTTGTATCTACCTGTTCCCTCAACAGTGAAGGATCATAGATGAGATGGCATTTCAGCAAAGGGATTAAAATAAAGCTCATCATCCAGTTAATGAAACAGCCCTGTTTTGCTACAGCTATGAGTCTGGAGCTGCTTGCTTAAACCTTGCATAGTTCACTAAGCACACCTAAACACTGTTTCTAATCATGATCAATTTTTAAGACGGTTGCTGATGGCAAGATTTGGTCAAGGTAGTAGTGTGCATCTCTTGATCAAACATAAACAGAGGTCTCTCCAAGACTGATAAAGAACTTTGAAAAGATGAACCTGCATTGCTTTAAGGGCATCTCCTTTAGGTTTCTCAGAGAACTCCACAATACGGCCTTTTTCATTGATCTTCATTAGCCCAAATGCAGTTGCTCGTGCTTCATCCATTGGCAGTGCTGCCACAGTGATATCAGCATTTGTCTCCCGGTGAACTTGTATGAATTGTTGGTAATCCATGCGGTACAAGTGGTCACCAGCTAGCACAACATACTCAAGCACTTGAGCCTCCTCAAACAGCCAGAGATACTGCCTTACCGCATCTGCCGTCCCCTGAATCAAGCCAAGCCAACTCCTGTAATCAAAATACTGCATCAAGAGTGTAGAGAGCCAAAGAGCACATCAGATGCATGCAGTTCAGAAAAGTAGGCATCACAGCTGATGCTGCTTAGAAAACACCCTATTTCACCTTTTCAATTACACCTGAGGATTCTGGATCAGTATGCCAAAAACTTTGATAGTATAAAAAGTAAAAAGAGAGAGTTTCTACTTGAAACCAATTGGGATTTTCCGGGCTTTGTTGTGCAGCCAAGACCTCCACAAAGCCCTCATTCTTGTATCCCCCCATGTTGCTAGAATATGCACGTGATAAATGTCTGTTCAATGATGCTGAGTTGAACTGAGTAAGCACATAAATCTTGTTGATATTACTGTTGATGCAGTTGCTGACAGGGATGTCGATCAACCTGTAGTTTGCCCCCAAGGGTACAGCAGGCTTTGCTCGCTTCTTTGTTAGGGGGTACAAACGTGTCCCTGCTCCACCTCCCAAAATGATGCCAAGCACACTCTGCCCATAGCCAACAGAAAAACTCATTCCTTAGTCTTTCCTGCATATCTCTAACATTAAGGAAAGGATGTCAGTGCAATTTCTCCATTCTACACAACTGCCATCTACCTTCATGCTGTTGAAACAGTTTCTTGCTGAGCTTGTGCTTTCATCATCCACACAGAAGAGAAAGAACACAGCACTGTTATAGAGTGGGACTCTGATCTTTCACTGGAAGACTCTAGAGCTAAGATTGTTGCAGTTGCATAAGAACAACCACCTCAATTACCCAGTTTGTGACTGAAGACACCATGGCTTAAGATTTGTCTTATCATCAAGGCACAAGAGAGATATACAAGTTCTCAGTCTCGATTCAGAAGCAAGTGCCAATCTCAAAGAGTTGTAGACAAATTCACTCCTCTTCCACCAACCTCTCTGCACCTAAACCAAGCTCATGGCTGGCTGGTAAAAAACAAATCAATCACAGATATATATATGTCCTCACAACCATGTCCTGGCCTTGCCATCTTTTAAGACCCTCAAGGTAGCAGTAGGGCGAGCTAGGAATGTACCACCAAGCAATCAATCAAACAATCCTGAGTTTCCTGCAACCACTTTGATAGATTAGCCTTATGTGATTGTCTCTTTTATGCAAGACGAGTGCGTCAAAGTATGTCCTTACCCGGCTAGCGTCGGGATCCAAGCAGGTATCTCCCGGGGATTGAGAATCAGACACAGCTCTGGGAGACACCACTCCAATGCTCCTCGAGGAGCGTTGGCACCTCATAGAGTTGGTAGAGGCGACTCCTGTTCCCCGCAATGAAGACGTTCGTGATCCCAGTTGCAAACAAGCGCCTGTTACAAACGAGCCACTTCCGGCAACCATGCTCCCCGCCTTGGAAGCTTCGCTCAGACATGCGGACGAAAATGATGAAGAAGGTGTCCAGACTGCCGTTTTTGCTGCCAATGCAGCCGCCATTCCTGCTTCTTTGAAGTCAACACCAACCAAGAGCGCCCACACACACACACACTTACACTTTCTATCACCTTTTTTCTTCTCGAAACGGGATCTCCCTGCAATGAAAGGAGCACCAAACACGTTCGAGAAAAACGGACGCGTGAAAAAAAGCAGGCAACCGAAAAAAATCGTTCACGACGAACCGCAACAACCGTCGTTGCTAACCCACGAAAAAAGAAATAAGAAAGAAACACTCGTAAAGCAAAATGCAGATCCTCCTACACTTCCGTCGGAAACACAATTGTCCTCGCTGATAACAGACAAAACTGTCACGAGATTTTTCCAAAATGGAAGTTGTAAGTCAGCCAAAATAATGCATAGAATGGAACGCGAAGCCTTTTTCACCAAGCTTGAAACTTTCCCGTTCAAACAGAACCAAATGAACAAAATCTGATTTGCAAACGAATGGAGAGAATGGAAACGCGAAGTGTTTTCACAAAGCTTGAAACTTTCCCGACAACAGAGTCAAATCAAGGAAACCAAATTCCACAGAGCGAGAGACAAAATTGAGCGAAAAACGAATTTTGCGTGACACAAAGAATAAAAGCAAAACGGAGAGAGAGAGAGAGAAGGGAAGCGCGGGATCACAAGCAAGGGCGCAAGGAGAGAAAAAGAAGCGCAAGCAAGCAAGTCGATTCCGCTTTGAGAGAGCGAGAGAGAGAGAGAGCAAGTCGACGTAGTGGGACCCGCGGTTCAAACCGTATCTTATCCAAGTTTCCCCATTCACCGCACTTCTCGCTCCTAGTTACTGACCCCAATTTGAAAGCAGCTTGCTTGTGTGTGTGTGTGTTTGTTCTGTGCCTCTTCTGTCTCGGAGAGAAAGCATCAGCATCTGTCTCAGCAAGCGGAAATGGAGCCGGATTTGAACAGATGCTGAGAAGCTGTAAATGGTTGTCTTATTAAAGCGGTGGGGTTGGGGAGAAAAGAGAAAAAGGCAACAGGGAGGATCGGGATTGGAACCGGCAATCCACATGGCAGTGAGGTGGAAGCAGAGGCCGTGAACAGTTTGAGGGAAAAAGGAGTGGAGTCCAGAGCTTGGTAGCGACTAGAGGCCAGCATTCACTGAACGCAAAAAGCGGGGAAGAACGAGAGAGAAGGAAACAAGAAGCGCAGAAGAGACGAAGGGGGAGGGGGGGGGAGCTGAAAAAAAATCACACAGAGGCCTTTCTTGTGTATATATTTTACACAAGCTTATTCCACAGCTCATTGTATAGTTTTGTGTATTTTTTGACACAAGCCTATTCCACAAAGGTTATAAATGGGGGGGGGGCGGTTTGCTTCCCTCTTATGAAAAGTTTCATCAAAGAAAATTTGCCAAGAAAATTTGCCATAATGGGGTAAGCAAAACAACTTCTTTGGGAAGGAAAAATAATCACACTGAGACATACAAATGGCATTCTTTCCAGGCAAGAAACTTGGTGGGGGGGCTGCAGGAACACAACTTATCCACCAAAACCAATTCAAGGCTCCCATTCTAACAAAGGAGATTGGTATGTTTGCTTCGCCTATTTTGCCTAGTTCAATTGTCCCATGTTGCAAGTCCGCTTGGCCAAATCCGAAAGTCCACATTGCTATTTGGCCATTTTGCCTGGTTGACTTCACTTGTTCATTTTGCTAACTCCACTTTGCCAAATTGCGAAGTTCACATTGCCAAATTGCAAAGTTCACATTGCCCAATTGGCAAGTCCACATTGACATGTCTTACACTCCAAAGTCACCATCTTCACATTGCTATTTTCCTAACTTATTTTGCCAAATTGCCAAGTACACTTCACTGTGTGAACTGCCCTAATGAACTTGAAGCTGCCCAAAAAGTTTAGAATATTTCTGGGTTATCAAAGACAACCTGAAATTTTCACAAGTCTGTCAGAACTTCTGCCCCCAAAAATTCATACTGCCCCTGATTTTTCCCACAGGCAGCAAGAGGAAAGGCACCCAGAAACTGAAATAAAAGAAAGAAAGAAAATCACCAACTCAAAAGTTTAGCAACTCAAATTTGACTTATTGCCTTACAAACCCAACCCTGATTTGAACTTAACAATTCCTGAAGCTCAAGAATGGTTTAACACACAGGAGTGTGCAACCGCAACCATGTGCATAAACAGAGTTAAGTAATTAAATTAGTGTGGTTGTAAGTATGTACAGATCGTGGGCTAGTGGGTTGGTGGGTGTGTGGAATTTGATATGAACAAGTAAACATGTATAAATGATTCAGGACATGCTTGGCAGGTTGACTCTTCTCCCAACAAGAAAATGGGAAAAAACCACTCTTTTGTCTGACACATTTTGTCATTTTTCAACAAGAATTGAGATTTTTTTGGACTTTTTAATACTGTAAATATGACTGATTTTGCTATGTACCAAGATTACATGGGTACCGAGATGTTTATGTGTGTATAGTTGTAAATGCATCAAGACCAGTTTTGGGCAATTCTCAAAAGATCAACGAACTGGTTTTGATGTGTAATCACAGTTTTAAAAAATCAAAGAAACCCCTGATGAATTGTGGGGGTTCTTTGCTGGCTCTTGCGGGAAATTGTCAAAAACCGGTTTAATATCAAATTAGAAGGACTGCCCTACACTGATAAGACCCTTGGCCTTGGAGCTTCTACTACCCCTAAAGGCAATTTGTTTCCAACATAACCCAATTTAATATGTGTATCAGTGTATTTTCTTGAGTTTTTTTGTTAATATAATACAAAGTTATGAATTTTTTGAAGTTTCCAGAATTTGAGGATGCCATTATGCTCAATTGTCAAAGCATTGAAAGTCCAACATGTCAAGACATTTTATGTGGCTATTGAAATTGGGAATATTTCCCCTAAAGCAAAGCTAGTTGGCTTCCTTTAAATCCTACTTAATAAACCAATTCAACTCAATTCAATTAATGCTTGTTGTTATAGGTATATTAAATATGTTTAAGAAACTATATTTCACTCTCATTTGATGAATTAAGTTTTAGTACTAAGGATAAAGAGGTCTTGAGTTGAAAACACTAATGAAGGAAATGAAAATATGGCTGGGATGAAAGCTTGATGACAAATTCAACCTAGGCTAGCATTTTCGGCTTTTTTCTCAAATTTTCAAAATGGACATTAATGTATTAGTTTGGTGGAAAACTTAACAACCACTATGCAATACCTATATTTCATTTAAATACACTACTGATACTGACCATGTACCCTTATAATTTATTTTTCATTTGTTATGGAAAAACTTATCATGTGTGACATAATACATTGGATCAACATTTAACTTTTCCATTTTTTGATTTTGAAATAATTGCGAGTCGTTCCTGGAAAAAAAATGTTTTTCCAAGTTTTTCTATATTTTTTTTGCAACAACTTAGATGCTTTCAATGGGAAATCCTGATGTAATTCAAAAAGCCACAAAAGGTAAATGTCTACAAAAAGGATTTGAAAAATCAAAATAGCACCACCAAAGTAGATGCAAGAGGAAGGAATGCCCCTCTGTTATACCCTTTTCACAAGGCGTAATTCAGAACCTAAGGGCATAATATTCCAGATTGCTCACTAAACCATATGGACTACCCTTACCCATTGTATACGTTTCTTTAATCAGAAGAATCCACGTCCCTTCCTTCTTCAGATGGACGGTTATTTTGTTGTAAGAGTTGTGCCAGTGTCAAAAGGCCTGGAGCTTAACCAATCCAGAGGGCAACAACCAATTTGTTGCAACAATCGATTTCTACACCAGACAAACAAGTTGTGCAATCATGCTCAGATAGGGAATGGATAGTATTATTCTCAAAGTTCGCACCTCATGTTGGTGGTTGTCATGGAATGATATGTTAACTCTCTCCAGTTGGTCCTTCATACTGCTGGTGGTGGTGGTGGTGGTTGCATGGTAATTTGGATTGGAGTCTTTTGAAGAGGGTGGGTCCAAGAGTTCATGCGATTTGGTCTTTTGAGAGATGATTGTGAGTCATGAGTCATGACCCTCCAGTTGTCTACTATAATCTTTTTAATGGGATCATGGTTCATGAAATGAGTTTTTAACCCCTGAAAAGGCCTAGGTGAGGAAATGTTTCAAAGGCAGAAATGTTTTAGTGCTAAGGGCAGCTGCATTCTAAAGCACAATCTATTCTTCGCAAAGGGGGGGAAGAATATTTCGATTCGCAGGTGGGCTATTTGGTCGTATGGTGGGATCTTTCAATTTTAGTTGGGTTCTTCCCTTTTTTCAACACAGGTACTTCTGTTTTTATTGGCCTTGCCTACTGAGGCAAGGATATTGTGTTTAGATTCATTATAGAGAGTAGAATCGCTTAATGGATTTTCGCCCCTAGGTAGTAGGTGTCTATTTTTATATCAGGATTTTGGAAAGATGATATATTTTGGCTTGTGTTGAAACTTGAGATTAGTTATAGAATTGTAATATCTTGAAGGATTTTGGTTTCTTTTAGAGAATTTTTTGAAGATTATATTTTTGCATGGTGAAATATTTGAGTTTTCATAATTCTTCTTTTGCCTTAAAAGTACTTTTTAATGTAAATGACAAGGCCACAGTGTGACTCACCCCTTCTTTATTTTTGATGTATCTCAACAGTGAACTTGCTATTACATACAATGAAATGCTGTGCTGTTTTCAGGTGGAGAGAATTTCTTTGCATGGAGTAACGACAAGGGCATTACTGGAATGCTTTGCATGGGCCCTCCTTCTGGTCATGCTTGAGTCCTGGGGCACTATATACACAGGGCCACTCCCTCCCCACTCTCTCAAAAAAGAGTTTTGCACCAGGTTTCTTGTCGTGATGGGGGGTGAATTAGCCTTTCTGGATACCTATACTAGTGTTGGGCAGTTCTCAAATCGGCACCTGGTTCTCGACCCAGTTCTCACAGTGAGAACCGGTTGACATGGTTACATGTGAGAATTGGATTGAGAATTGATCTCTGGTTCTCACATGAACAAGAATCGGTCATGAGAACCAGTTGCTGGGGTTTCTTTTTTTTTGTTTTTGAAGAAGCGGACAGGTTTTCTCAGAGAACCTCATCCGGTTCTTAGTCTATTAGTTTAAGGTTTAGGGTTCCTAAGTAGTAGCTACTGCTTATGGAGGTGGAGGCATTGTTTAGGGTTAGGATTTTGTATAAAAATGAAGCTCAATTTTCATTTTACTTTATGATTTTTTTTGGTCTTGTAGTGTTCTTTTGTTATTAGTTTTGTTTTTTGTTGTTGGCTTGGCATTGTTCTTGCTCTTGTTTGTGGATTGCACATTGCTCTTTTGGTGTTGGGTTGCTCTTCTCACATTGTGGCATGTTTTATTGGCATTGCTTTTGCTCTTCTTGTGTTGCTTTTGCTCCCCTAGTGTTGTTGCTGTTCTTTTTGAGTTGTATCGCTTCTCTCATGCTACTATTGATTTTCTCGTGTTGTTGTAGCTCTTTTTGAATTGTTGGATCCCTTTTCATGCTATTGTAACTCTTTTCACACAACACACTGCATGCCTCATGTGCTACTACTTTGTGTGTTGTTGTTTCATGCATTGCTTTTCTTGTGCACTGTTGTTTCACATGCTGCTTCATGCCCTGTTTTTTTTATGTGTTGTTTTCCCCCACATTGTTATATTCATGCATTCCAGGTACATACTAGCCCATCAAGGTGTTGTTCTTTTCATGTTGTTTCTACTTTTCACGCACGTTGTTATTCATATTTTTTGTTATTTATTTTGCAAGATTTTTTTAACTTCATAATAAACCCCATGCTTTTGTTTTTTTCACCTTATACACTCCATACCTTTGCCACCTTATTTGCTTTTTGTAAATGCTTAAAAGGTAGATTGTATTTTGTAATTGTTTATAAATGTTAGTTTTTGATTTTTGATTGTAAATATTAGTTTTTGGTTTTTTATACATTATAAAATTGTTTAGTGCTTGGTGTTTGATAAATCATAGAATTGTTTAGTTTTTTTTGCTCTTCATCAAGGCAATAATTCTTAATTTCAAATTAAACATGGAACAATCTTCTAAAAATGAAAATACATGTGATATATTTATGAATGAAGTGAGGATGGAAAATGAACCTTTGCTAAAGCCTCAAGAAAATATAAATTTGCAAGAAAATGAAAATCTTCAAATAGAAAGAAGTAGGAATCCAAAAATGAATGAAGAGAAAATGAAAGAAAATTTTAAATAGTTACATGCTCAAAGATCATTTTGGAGAAGGAATAGTAAAAATGTGTTATGTTGGGCATTTTATTATGTTAATGATAACAAAGAAGTTAATATAGCCAAAATTAAAATGTTTGATTTAGATCAATGCATTGAAATAGAATTATATTTATGTTGGAAAATTATGGAAATGCCATGTGTGCCATGTAGGCTAATTTGAGATAGTCGGCAACTTATATTATCCATAGTTGTAAAAAAATTATAGTTGTTGTCACCATGCAACTCAACACTCCTCAAACTATGCATTGCATTTTTGATCATAGTAATCCAATATTAAATTTAAATTCAAAAATTCAAGCTAGGAAAGGATTAATCATATATAACACAACTAATAGTATAGCTACATTGAGGGAACATGTCCATGCAAATCATTCCCATGTTTTGAAAAAAATTAAAGAAGAAATGAATTGTCCTTTGAGGGAAGAGGAAAGACAACCTTCCAAAAAGAGACCTAATATTTCTTCTAGCTCCATATCTAGTTTTTTTCTTGCAAGAGAACTTTTTCAAAAAAAGGATATGCAACAAACTTTTTTTTGGGGAAGATTTGAATATTTTATTTGTCAAAAACCATCTTCCTTTCCAATTTGTGGAGAGTAATTGGTTGAAGAGATATAATATGAATTTGTGTCTAAGAATATTTTTTCCTTCCAGAAAACATTTTTTTCATGAATTATTGTTCACAAATTAGTGGAAAAAATTTAACAATTATATGTTTTACCAGCTTTAGCAAAATGTGATTCTGCAATAACAAGTTTTGATTTGTGGATGTCAAAAGTTGGATGTGATGTTTTTGCATTGGTAATCAATTTTTTAGGTGTTGATTGGTAGCCACAGCATATTACGCTTGGCTTTTTTGAGCCAACAGATATTAATGGACAAACCTTGGCCAAAACTTTGATAGAACTATTTGAGAGTTATGCATTGAGGAGAAAACTTATTGCTTATGTGAAAGGATCAATGTGAACACACTATGACTATAGCCCTAAAATCAATCGTTAGATGTGATATGTTGGGTTTGGAGGAAAACTTTAAGGGCAATTGTTTTGGTCACACATTTTTTAAAGGTTGCCAATATGCTACAATAGAGGAAAAAAATTGTAGAAATTTACAATATGTGTCAATCAAAGCTTCCCAAGGAGATTTGTAGAAATGCATAATGTGGCCAAAAAAATCTAGAAGGGGTAGACAAAAATGGGAAAAGGCATATGTGATTTCAAGTCTTCCCCCAACTTGGAAATCGAACATTTTAGTGAAAACAAGGTAATTTTTATTTTTTTAGATTTTTTGTGTTCACATTTCTTATTTAATTCTTACTTTGCCTAAACTAACATTTTTTTCACTCTTATTGTGTAATTACAACAATTTCCTTTGCTTTTGTAGATTTGCTAGTAAAGTTATCTTTTTTTAAGAAGCTTTACAATTCAAAAAAACAATTATACTATGTTAAAGCAAGTAGAATCTTGTGAAAATGAGTGCAAGAGTACTACCTCCTTTGACATGGCACATTTGTCCACATTATTGTTGATTCTTTTGGCCCTGTTATGTCTGTTCATATTTTGAACTAGTTTAAGGGTCATTGGTTATTAAGTGATGCATTGAATTATCCATGAATTTAAAATTCAAGGATGAAATTGATTCTACAACTTTTGACAACTTAATGGAAGAAGATGGAAAGGTTGTTTATGAGTTATCATGTTTGGCCTCTAACATAAAAAAAATAGTTGTTTAGTTTTTAGATTTTTTTTTTTCCTTCTTAAGAAAATATGAAGGTTCATAATTTGCTTTCTTTAATGTTGAACCTTAGGTTTAAAACTCTTCGTCTTGTGTCTTCACTTATTGGTCGTGAGCAAGGTAAAACAATTATTGAAAAATATGACAAACAAACTTTGTTTCCTATGTTTCTTAAATGTTATTATCATTTGCATCCATTGGTTGAATTTGAAAGGGATGTTGAGCAAAGGGTTGTTGAGCAAAACGTTGAAGAGGACATGAGTTTGGATATCTTTGAAATGATAGCTAGCACAAGTGAACCAACAACGAAATTGGTCAACAAAATACTTTTGATTTTCAAGTGTTATCAAGTGGATGTTAAAGACATCAAGTGCCCACTGCAATGGTGGAAAAAACATGAGAACATGTTTCCTACATTTGGTTTTTGTGCTAGACAAATCTTAAGAATAGTTGGATTTCAAATTGAGACAAAAATAATATTTTCATTGGTTGGAATCCTTATTAATCTTAGAAGATGTTGTTTACAATTAAAAAATTTGAACAAATTAATCTTTGTCAACAAAAATTGGCCCAATGATCTTAGAATAGGTTGTAAATCCCCTTTTAGTTTGGTAGATTTAATTAAGACTAATCTTAATTTAGAAGAAGAGTTTGAAAAAGCTTTTGAAAAGGACGAAATTTTGGAGTTGTCAATTTTGAATAAATTTAATTTACAAGTTTCCATATATTTTCAGTAATTATTAAGTTCAAAAAATTATTGTAACTAATAAAAAAATGAATTAATCATTAAATTAAAATTTAATTTCTGGAAAATGTGAGAATTGGGTTGTGAGAACTAGATTTGAAAATCGACTATTATAATATATGCAAGAACCACCCTATTTGAGAATTAGGTGAACGTGGAAAACTTTAAAATCTCGATAACCTGGTTGGTTCTCATTAGTAAAAGTTATATATATATATATATATATATATAAAAGAACCGATCAGGTTTTCATAACATGATGTAAGAACCGGAACCAGCCGGTTCTCACAAAAAAGTGAGAACCGCCCAACACTGACCTGTACCCAACGTCCTCCTAATGTATAATGACGTGATGTATTAAAGAAAGAGTGCCAAATACAAAGATAGAAAGTTGTTGTCCAGAAGGCCCATGTATGTATACCCACCAATGGCTACCATCTTAGCCATGTGAAGGACATCTTATTCTATGCATTTTGATGGTAGAGGCCTATTCAATTGAAAGGTAGATGCATCATGGACACCCTTACCCCCTTCCCCAAAGGCCTCTCCTTGGATCTGATCCACAACTTGCATTTGAGCGAGACTTGTTTTGGGTGGTCCTTAGTTTTGCTGGATGTACATTTCCTGGATGGATTAAACCGAATAAAATATAAATGATTCATATTATGGGCTACAAGCTATTATGGGGTCAATGGATTTTGCAAAGTGAAACCTCACCCAAAAATAATCAAAGATGCTGGCCTAACTTTTGTTCTTTATTTCACACAGTTTTCACAATACTTAGGTTACATTACATTTGATGCAACTTCCCAAACTTTGTTACTACCTTACCCTAAGGTCAGTTTCGTCATTAAATAATCCTCAAAATAGTGAAATGAAATTTTGTGAAAAATATAAAGTTAACATGTTGAAAATCATCATAATTATCATCGGTTACACCCTGAATAATTTCACTACTCATATCACAATGTTATAGTAGATGACGGAAAAATATGTAATTTCAAAACCAGAAAATGAATTCATTTTTTTGAAAAAGAATAATTATTCATTTTGTCAATGTGGAAATTGACCCCAGGCAACATGAAGAGAAAAACCAACAAACAAGCAACAAAAACAATCCAGATTCCTGATGTGTTTGTAAGTTAAAAGAAACACCAACAAATTGATTGGCTTGCACTCCATGAAGTACCAAGTCTCAAACAAACAAGCACCATAATGGGCATAATAGCTCTGCGCATTATGCCGAGTTCAAACCAACCACAATTAAAATAGGAAATATTCCATAAAAGTTCCCAAACTTTGAACTCAGAATTCACTTGTGTTAACATTCCTCAAAATGTGGGATCAAATGAACTCTCCATCATTCTGTAGTCTCTCCTTGACTGCCAGAGCCAATACTTATTATATTCATGATGGATCTTACACCTCCTCCTTAAGTGAGAGGGATCTTCAGCCTAGTGATACTAAATTATTATGTTCTTCCATACCATTATGCATACCCAATACTATATAGTTAGGTTGCTCCCCATATACCAGTGTTTTACTCATGAGAACCCTCCCCCTGCACATCTGGTGATTTTACATTTGTTTAGAATCACAATCGTGTTCACCTCCTAATCTAGAATATGTTTAGGTTTACAATAATGTTCACCTTGTGCTTTATCATACCCTTAAAGCACTCATAGAATTTTCCTTTGTGTATTTGGATAGCACCTTATACTCGTGGACATCTTTCCTAGAGAAGAGGAGGGATGTTGGGCCTACTCATTAAGAGCAGGGAGGACCTTGTGGTTCATGCAAATTATGTGGGAATGCAATGAAGCATAAAGGCACAACTTACAATGCGAAACAAATGGTGAATTCTATGATACAAGGGTACTTGGAGAAGGGGACCATCATAGCTCCTCAAGTGGATGATGCTCATGCTAGATTGGGTAAGTATGATTCACCCCATGCTTGCATTCTATCAATCCTTAGACACAACAATTATGATGCTTCATTGCATTCCCACATAGCATTGATGAATTTTGGAGAGGCTTTGGGCCTAGGTTCTTTTGAGTGCCCTTAGGTTTTCTTAGTCCATCAACAAGTTTGTCTCCTCATTTTTAATAATAATATCTCATTGTCTCGAGATTAATAATACCTTCATTGCCTTATGCAATAGTAGATTATTATTATTTGATGATTAGCAGGTTTTCATCAATGATGATTGCAAATGCACTTCTCTTTGTCAAGATGCATGTGTTACTGTCAAGATGCAATATGAAGAACAAGCAAAAACAAAATTGATGCGTGTTCCAACAAATAGCCATGGTGGTGGTGAAGCTTTTTTGAGGTGTCTATTGGAGTTTCATGGGGTTTGTTGTTGCTTTGAACCCACTACCAAAACGAAACTTGATCAAAACAATTCAATGGCAAGCTTGGATTGAATGAGAGTCCAACAACTTGAGCAAACAACCAGTGTTGACAAACTCTTTTAGGATTACATAAGATGTAATATAATTGTGTGTTTTCTACTTGTAGTAGTTGCCATCACCACATAGATTAAATGATGGTACTGCAGTTGATAATGTCAACACTAATGTAAGGCAATAATCAAATTTTTTTTAGAATGGTTGGGTTCAATTTTTAATAGCACTTATAAGAACTTTTTAAGATTTTTAAAAAAATCATCTTTAAGAGAACTAGGAGGTTTTGAAATTTTGAAAAAAATAGTTTCAACTAGTTTTCAAAGTGTTGATTTTCACAAATTTAATAGTAGCTGATTTTCAAAGTGGTTATTAAAAATTGGGTTTAGGGTTCAATTATTTTAACCAATATATTTTTAAATTACTAATATTATTAAAAACATAGTATAAAATTTGAATGCAAGTGCAAATAATAATATTATTTTTTGAACACTTTATATGTCCATGACTTCATTATATTCAAATAAGCCTTCAAACTCTTCAAATTCCTTTCCTAAACTTAAATCATTTTTTATTAACTCCATCAAATTAAAAAGTGATTGACAACCAACTTTAAAATCATTTGACCAATTTTTGTTCACAAAAATCAACCTTTTTAAATTGTTCAATTGTTAACAACATCTCTTTAAATTAGTAAGTATGCTTGTTAAAGAAAAAAATCTTTACATGTCAATTTATGATCTTATGATGTCTAGGATTTGGTGAGCCAAAAGACCAACATCAAGAAACATGGCTTCATGCTTCCTCCACCATTAAAAAGGACATTTGATTTCCCTGGGATTCACTTAATAACATTTGAAAATTCTCTAGTGAAAAATTCTTTCACTTGCTCATTTGTGTTGATAGTTTGTTAAAAAAATATCCAAGTTGCAATCCTCAATAATTGTTTACACTACAAAGCCACCTTCGATTTTTGTCATTGGATGTAAATGATAATAACATTTCACAAACATAAGATATAAAAATTTCCTATCATATTTTTTAGCAATAACCACACCTTCCTCACAACCACTAAAATAATATATTAGACAAAGGCTTTTAAACTTGGGGTCTAACATCAAAGACAACATGTTATGAACTTTTTTTTATTCATATTTTTTTAGAAAAGAAAGAAAAGGTTTTAGATTAACATAAATTTCCTTTTTGATGTTGGAGGCAAACAAAACTAATTTAAGCACAACCTTAGATTCATCATCAATCAAATGGATTTGAGCTAATGGGTTTGTAAATTCTTATTAAAATTTTAAGCATATAGATATGTCAAATTGCATTGCATTAGAAAGTAACCAATAACCTCAAAACACAAGTAATCACAACAAGTGAAAGATAATCCACAATTATTTTTAAAATGTGCCAAATAAGAAGAGGTGAAACTCTCCCATTACTTTTTATAATATTTTGTCTATTGTAACAAAAGATGATAACATCTTTTAAATTGCAAGGATTCTTGGAACATAATGCTCTTGCTAGCAAGCTTGCAATCAAATTTACACATGCAATGTTGGTATATCCATCAAGCACAATTAAATAATCAATAATGGAAATATATAAACAATAAGACCTTAAAAATGAAGATTACAATTTGCACAAGGCTTATTCCATCCTTGTTTACCATTCCTAGATTTTAAAAACCAAGTTATACATTTTTGCAAATTTGATTATGCAAATTTGATTGAAGTAAATTTGAAAGTTTTATGAACTTTTTTATTAGTTGTAGAATATTGACATACTTTGGGAAAAACATGATCAAAACAAGTGCTTTGAAAAATTTCATCCAAACCTAAAACTCCATAACTTACAATAAATTTCAAAACAATAGTCATGATATTCAAATTTGACCTTTCATCTTTGACATAAATAATGATTTTTTTCCTCACCCATATTGATTCAACAATCTTGTTAGACTATTGGCTAAAGTTTGACTAATAGTTTTTGTTGCCTCAAATAAACCAATAGTCATTTGTTTAGTTTCCCAATCATATTTTAAGAAATTAATGAAAAGAAAGACGCGCTCCTGAGCTCCTTGATAGACTCAACATAAGTTTAAGGTGAAAACAACGAAAAAGTGAAGAGTTGGGGCACACTCCCTGGCTCCGGGATGGGGACTAGGAAAATTGACAAGCAACTCAATTATTCACACGGACCTACACAAACCAAACAACAAGTTAGTTAGTGCATAGTTGGAGCATTTTTGGTGCACGGACGAGCCATGGGCAAACACAGACTCACAAGACTCATCACAGCCCGGATTTGGGGGAAGCCACCACCTTCCTCCTTATAGTATATTTTGTGCTTGGCCATGGGGCCAACATTCAAATGACATTTTGTCCTAGGACTCCCAAGTGGGAGTTCCGAAATTCCCAAAGTTGGGACTTCCACAACTTTGGAGGCCCACAACTTTGTGTGCAGACCTTCAATTGAAATGAAATCTAAAAAAAAGTTGTAGCCCTCATCAAAAGCTTTCCAATGGTATGTGGCAAGCCACTTGCACATTAGGAAATTTGGGCGATTCTTGACTTTTAGTGGTCGGGAGTCAAATTGTCAATTTGACTCCCGACCCTTCTGTTGGCCATAACTTGTGTTTTAAGTGTCCAAATGGGTGCTGCGAACCCATTTCATATATTTACGTTCCAAAAGCTTTCCAATGATATAATGAACATCTTAATCTAATGAGTTTTGACCCCTACAATTGCCCTTTGAAAATTCGAAAGTCCATTGGGACTCCAACTCCCAAAGTGGGAGCTCATTTGAGAGTGTGGGGGTTCATTTTTTCACACTCTCTTGCACTCCCAGGAGCATGAAATGTGACTCTCAGGTTCATTCTTGGCCCGCACCTTCGCAAGCCTTTACCTTGGTTGCGAGCCCAAGGCTAAGGTTGCGACAATTTTTGTTGCCTTAAATAAACCAATAGTCATTTGTTTAGTTTCCCAATCATATTTCAAGAAATTAATGACAAGAAAAAATATATCATGTGCCCACTCGGACATCCACAAGTCAAAAAATAGTTGTTGCCAAAATATAATTTGTTAATGTTGGTAAAACATATTCTTATTTTGTTTTCTCCACCAAGTTAAAAATATTTCATTAGAAAACTATCTTTTAGAAGGGAAGACTAATTGAAGACACAAATGTAAAACAAGACATTTGAACCAGATATTTTCCACAAGTTGAAAAGGCATGTGATTTTCCATAATTAAAAGGCCAAGGTTTTATACAATTTTTTTTTATACACATCATATTTTTTAAAAACCTTTCACCAAAAGAAAATTAAAAATAAATTCATTAATTACGTCATAGACTTAATATATCATGACTTAGTAATGGAATCGTGCAAAATTCCTTCATGCATAATTTGTATGTTTCATGCATTGATATTGTGCATTGAAAACACGTTTGATACATGGATTCATTAAAAGATGTGAAATGTGTGCGACATTTGTTCATTCATAGGTTTGTACTTCATCCATCAACACATTTATCCATGGGGTAAAAACATGTGATGTGGCTCATGTTTGACATTTTGAAAAGTTCACATCTTACACTCGCTATAATTCTTGCATTTAAAATAATTATCAAACTATAAATCCTATAATTATCCCCTATGGTTTTGGTTACAAATATTAATAGACCATTTTATAAATAGCCTTAAACATGTGATTGATTAAGAAATTTAGAATTTTTAAAAAAGATTTCAATGTGAAATAGAATATCAATTGTAAAAAATGATGAAAATTACAACAAGTTAAATTTTTTAATATGAAAAAATAAATTGGAAAAATTTCAATGCATCTTATAATTAAATTATTCATTTTATCATGATGTATTTTTTAATTTTAATTTTGATATTAATATGACAGTTTTTTGAGTCCACATTTTTTATTTTCTATGTGTTACAAACATAATGTCATCATTTCAAAAGTCCACAATGAGTCCATTCTTTTTTTAAAAATCATCCATAATTTTTAATAAGATTCTCATTGAAGTTTATTGCAACATGGATAATGAAAAAATTGAAAATTTTAATGTGTGATATGATTTTACATTTTAAGTTCATTTATAATCCAAAAAAATTACAACTATGACAATCTAAACAATCCACCTCATTGTGTTTTCACCTTGTGTGTGAAATGTACAAACTTACAAATGAACAAACTTCACATGATTTTCATTATTAATTCATCACATGCTAAATTTGTGATGTAACACATTAAGCCCCTTTTTTGTAGGTTGTTTTTTCAAAAATCCTTACACTATTCACCTCCTCTTTAATTTAAAAAAAAGAATTATGGAATGATATGGACTGACATGTTTTTTCAAAGCTATTATCCCATATGTATTATAATATGTTATTAGACCCTTTCTTTTTTTGATGCTTGAATTAAATGCAAATACGAAGTTATAATAACAAAATATGCATCAAATGACTCAAGAACTACCCCTACCAACATCTTTCCCATCATTAACACAATAAAATGTCCAACATGCATTTATGTTATGCCCTCTCCATGTTTTCCTTTGAAACATGCAATTTTCAAGAGTTGTTTGCATGTTTATTTATTTATTTATTTAATTTTTATGCTTTGTTATTTTTATATTTGAAAATTTTCATTTTCTTTTATTCTTGCCACATCTTTTTCAATAATAATTTCATTGATATTTATTTTCATTTATGATCAAGTTTTCATTTTCATTTGAATCCATGAATTTTCAAAATATTACAAAACAAAGTGCAAAAATATAAAAACAAGTGTTTTTTTGTCAAAATAATATTTTTTAGTGTTTAATGAGTTTAAACATATTTATGCAATGAAAATGAAAGAAAAACATTCATAAGCATTTTCAATGGAAAAAATACGTCATTTTTTTCCCATTTTTTCAAATACAACAAAAAAAATTCAAATCCATATATAGATATACACAATGAAAAGAATAAAAAATGAAAAATCTAAAAACTCACCTTGAAAAAATTTGAACTTGAAGCTTCTTGTTTCTTTTCCTTCACCTACATGGAAGCAAGGGTGAGGGATAATACCAAACTAAAAAAGCTGAACCATAAGGACAATGAAAGGGAATAGTAGTAGCGCACAACAAAGAGCCAAGTAGTAACAACAAATTAGAAAGGTACTTGGGGAGTGCTAGTAATGCACACCAATGAAGACCCATGGAGTAATAGCAACACACGACAATGAAAAACAACAATAATGCATAGCAATGAGGGGTAACAACAACACACATCAACAAAAAGAACAACACACGACAATGAAAAAAAATAATAACGCATGTAAATGAGGGGGATTAACAATAGTACACATTGACTAGGGGAACATAACAACACATGGTGATGAAGAACAATAGTAGCGCACGTTGACGAAAGCAATAGCAACAATGCATTTTGATGAGGAAAAATAGTAGGAGCACACAACAATGAAGGGAATAACAACAAACAACAACAAGGAGTAACAATAACAACAATGCATGATGATGAAAGGAACAATAGCAACGCATGTTGATGAGGAGTAGTAAAAACAATGCATGGCAATGAAGAATAATAGTGCCTAGCAATGAAGAACATTAACAAAGCATGGTGACGAGGAGCAACAATGCCTAGTAACAAGGAGTGCGAGGAAACCACAACAATGCATAACAATGAACAACAACATGCAACAGCGAGGACAAACAAAGAACAAAGTTCAATAAAAGAGAAAACAAAAATAAAATAAAATCAAAGCATACACAAACAATGAAAACATTAAACATGCAAAACACATACCAGAAGAGTCAAGACTAACAATGAGAATCCTATTTAAAGAGTGAAAAAGCAATGTGAAAAAAAAAAAGGAGGAAGGAAGGAGGCATTGTTTTCAATTAACTCTAACTTTTTTTCCTAAACCCTACCTAACACCCATTTACCTACTATTAATTAATACCTTGACCTTGCTGTCTATTAGTACCTTAATATGGTATCAATTTTTTTAAAGAAAGAGTTTCAAATGGCTGGTTCTCAGCCATTTTCTAATACCCACCCTACATTGGTCAAAACCACCACTCTGTACAAACATACTTTCTTTGCATAGTGTTCGAACCTTTTGGTTGTTAATAGATTGTCTAGTAAGTCTCATAGTGGATTCAATTACTTGTAATAGTTTTGAAATGGAAGTTCATAGAGTCCCTTGCAAGGTTGGGAGAGCCTTCCCCCCTCCCCCCCGCCCTCTTCAATTATATTCTGGCCCAAATGTGAACTTGTTACTCAATTGATTGAGTTGGAATTTTAAATTTTGAATGATAAATAATACTCAAAATATAGTACGTCTTGCACCTTAGGTCTAATTTTTAAAAAATCACCTCCATAAAATCCTACTCATTGAGCATGTTCCAACATTATCAAAAGTGCAGCCCGAGTTCCTTACAATTTTTAGTTTTGATTTTATTAAATTCTCAATGACAAATTTGTTCAATTTTCAATAACTCTTGCAATGCATGTCTAAATATTAGGAAGCCATCCCCATGCACCTGTACTCATTAACCTTTCTAGCTAATGCTACCTAGAGTGCAATGAGGGCACAATGGTTTCGCAGGTTCAACCAGGGTTGTTTGATTCTTGACTCTGGAAGGAACCTTTGGTTTCGGTTTTTTAACTTTATTTCTATTTCATAAAAATTTTGATTTGAGTTTGACCATGATTTTTCAAATTTATAAAACCTTCAGTTTCAGAGTTTTTCCAAAAAAATTGGAGCTTAATACAAGTTAAGAATTGGTTCAATTTAATTTCCCCAAACAAAAATTAATAACTTAACATAAATATGTATTTACACTCATGAGGGTGGGGTTTAATGTAGGAGAAAATTGAGAAAGTATATAACTAAAAAAACAAAATCTCAGCAGCCAATGAAACAAGGTATAAAAACCTATTTTTTTAATCCATTTTGAATCAGATGGCTTGTTTCTCTCAGAGAGGAGGATACACTTTTAAGAAGCCTGGATGCTTATATTGTCAAATAGCCTAAACCTATTTTGCAAGGACAATAGCTCTGGGTCAGTTCTGATTCCAGTTTTCAAAAGAGATGACTTCAATGTTCGGATTCAAATCCAAAATTTTCAAATTTTGTACCCTCCGATGCAGATACCTCAAAACATAACCTAGACCTTGAAACTTAACTTGCAAATAACCTGAACCTGCCAACACTAATCTTAACTTGAGAAACGAAAACACACAAATGATCTTCTTTAATAAATAGGTAGATGTGCAACTCTCACAATGCCATCCAAAAGACACCCCCTTTGGGACCCAAGAGGCTCTCAAACTTTTGTTCCAATGCCACCCAGCTAAAAACCCAAACCCAAAAGAAGGCACCCAAATCTTGGGCCATGTTTGGGAAGGCAAATCCTAGATCCAAAGAGTTTTTACTCTACTACTACTACCCACAAAGGAATGGAAATAAATGTTTGTTTAGTTTGCACATTGGTCATGACACATATGATGACATTTTTGTGAGTGAGCTGAAGTCATCAAAAGGAACTATTTGCTTTTGATGACATGAAACTTGTTAGCTTTCAACATTCTTGACATTGATTACTCTATGCACAACACAAGAACATCATCTAAGTTGTTGACATGAGAGATCATGGTCCATTTGAGGTTACTGACAGTGACAACTCTCAATGTTATATGAGCCTTTCCAATTAATTCTCTCCCACATACTAAAAACTTGTTTCAACAGAAGATTTGATAATCCTTTGTCATAATGATTTGTCACAGTTTTCAATGCTTTTGTTGTTGTTGATGATGATCTGCTTGATCACAACCCAATTGGAAATACATGCAATTTTTCTACCAGAAACAAGCATTGGATTTTGAGCTCTTAAGAAGTCTCTTGTCATAACAACCTTCATGAAAATTCAAACCCACTCTCATTTTCCTCTTCTAGAAACTTGAATCAAACTTGAATGAATTGCAGCATAGGAGGAGTTTCAGATATTCCAACAAAAACTATATCAATCTGAGTATTCAAGGATTCAATTAGTTTCAAATGAATTGCAGCATCGAAGGAGTTTCAAATACTCTGACAAAGACTCTTTCAATCCAAGTACACAAAAGATTCAAATAGTTTCAAATGAATTGCAGCATCTCAGGAAGTGTTTCAAATACTCCAACAAAAACTCGTCCAATCCAAATACTCAAATGATTCAATAGTTTTGAATTAAGTGCAGCATCGGAGGAGTTTCAGGTACTCTGACAAAAACTATTTCAAATCCCAAGTACTCAGAAGGATTGAAAATAGTTTCGGATGACTTGCAGCACTGGAAGTTGCAGGATCCAAGTACTCAAAAAGATTCAAAAGTTTCAAATGAATTGCAGCACTGGAGGAGTTTCAGGATCCAAGTGCTCAAAACATTATATAGTTCTGAATGAATTGCAGCACTGGACGACTTTCAGGATCCAAGTACTCAAAGGATTTAACAGTTCTGAATGTTGAATTGCAGCACAGGAGGAGGTTTCAGGATCTATGCACTCAAGGATTCAACAGTTCCAAATGAATTGTACCACTAGAGAAGTTTCAGTAGTGCCATACTCAAGGGTTCAACAATTTCAACAGCGCCCATGAAATGCAAGCACAGTGGGATTCATCAATGTGCAACTGAAGGGAAGTGACAGCAATTGTGGTGGTGAATTTCACATTGAAACACCACAAATGGATTTCAGGAATGATCAAGTGATTGATGCAGATCATCACATGGATGATTCTTCAAATGATCTGCTTGATGAAGCTGATCTTCGAGTCTTGGAGGAAGCAGAATTCAACGAGTATATGCAAGCCAATCAACTCATGAGCAGAAACATCACATTTACCGCAGATCCTGCAGCAGAACCACCACCACCATGGCAAACATTATTCAACAGTGCTGAAGATCAGATTCATCATGATGCAATACAATGGGAAACAACATCAAAGAGTGAAGATGATCAGAAGAATCATGATGATGCAATAGCTCTCTTGAGCAGAGCTGAAGTCAATCTGGATGATGATCAAGGAGTTCAAACATTTCTTGATCAAGCATTACATGATCTTGATGGTTTTAACAACAATGACAACAACAACAACAATCCAATTGTTCTCAGTGCAAATGATTCAGACATCTTCGATGCTGCAGAATGGGAGGAGCTTCAGCAGAGATTCAATGAAAAAATTGATGTTTCTGAAGACAACGGGATGAAACCTGCAATCGTTGCAAATGGAGAAGCCAAAAATTCCTTGCAGCTTGAGAATTACCCAGAACTCAAAGAAGAAGGAGAAGCTCAATACAAACAAGAACAAGAACAAGATGAGAGCTTCTGGCACCATTCACAATCTGAACAAGATAGAAAAGCTTTGACGTCACAACCACATGACGAAGAAGAATCCCTTGATCAGTTGCACATTGTGCAAAGAAGCTCCATCATGAGCCCCAGTGATCAAGAAAGAAACATCCTTGATTCTGATATTCGACCACAATCCTTGAGGACTCCACCAATTGCGGATAGAATCATCATTGATTCTGATGTTCGACCACCATCCTTGAGGACTGCACCTGCTGTGGAAAAGAATCCAAGTGAGGAGAACATTCTTAATTTGCCTGGAATGCAGAAGTATCTGAATTGGGTAGAATACAAACGACTTCATCCTGACGAAGAAGATGAGGAGGAGGAGGAGGAGGAACAAGACTCACAAGACCAAGAACAACAACAACAACCACGTTCCACGAGAACTAGAGATCAAGCGCCCTTGAATTCTCATGATCGGATCGTCTCAAGGTCTAATAGTCTGGAGCCTTATCTGAGAATACTCGAAGAAGGAGGTACTTCACCGAGTGAGATGGATTCAAGGTCTAATAGTCTGGAGCCTTATCTGAGAATACTCGAAGAAGGAGGT
>Ga0116231_10000235_pt1 | contig 84146 bp, 73 predicted proteins | sample S1TSphgellanicum_2_FD_89695 | JGI IMG/M metagenome (GOLD analysis project Ga0116231, IMG submission 89695) | Host-associated microbial communities from peat moss isolated from Minnesota, USA - S1T2_Fd - Sphagnum magellanicum MG | ecosystem: Host-associated > Plants > Peat moss > Unclassified... | reverse complement strand
GTGACCGACGCGGACTCCGTGACTGTTTTTACTAACTGCCATTGAAAGTAATGGTTCAAACCAAGTGCCCCGCCTCAGTTTCATAGGGTCAGCATATGTCACTCAGGAGAGATTCTGTGCTTTTCCCTCAGCTTCATAGGGTCGACATAAGCGAGATGCTGCAATTCGCCCCCCTCGGTTTCTTAGGGTCAACATAATTGTCACTCAGGAGAGCTTCTGCCCTTCCCCCTCAGTTTCATAGGGTCAGCGTAATTGTCACTCAGGAGAGATTCCACCCGGCACCTGCTCTTTTCAATTGCATATGATTCTGGCACTGAAAACATCATAAGGTACCCAATTATGTGGCAGAATCTTTCCCCAAGTGCCAATTACATCAGATAATGACCATTAGTCAGATCCAGTTCGTGGTTAAGTTCAGCAAGGATGCTTCTTTTGAGTTCCAATTGCCGTTCCGTGCCTTGCAGGCACAGGTTACCACTAGTATTGATGATCTATCCAATGTCAAATGCCTTAAAACCCAATTTTGAAGAAGGATTTATCCCTAGATTTTAAGGCCAATTGTTGTTCTTCTATCATTGGAAGTCTGTCTAATCCATTTTGTTATGATTTCTCATGTGCATTGAGGAATGATCTAACATATGACCCAACACTGGTTTATTCCATGTTTCCTACCTGACTAGGGCTATGTTTCTAATGGTTGAAAAATTGTTTTCCACCAATTAGATATTTGTAGTATTTTGATCTATTACTTCAATTTTATCATTTTCCAAGTTCTAAGAATATTCGATGATTTTGATGAAAAAACATCAATGTGAAATAAATAATTTGGGTCAAAATATCCAATACAATATGAACATTTGCACATAAATTTGGATTCAATTAGATTGTTTGATACAAAATTCAATGACAACACTTTCTTAACTTCCAAATATATGCAACCAGTGGATATTCTTTGCAAGCCTCTATTGTGGGGGTGCATGGACAAAGGTGGGGTGGTCATCATGGTGACCATAGCGAGTCTAATAAATAAAGTAAATACTAAAAAACTGAATTGAACTTTCATTCAATCGGACTACAATTCCGACTATCCATGCTGACACATTTGTGGCATTCAATCAACTCGTTTTTATATGGTACATGACCCCAACTACAAAACAAAAACCAAACCCTAATACTGTAGCCTCAGATCTCTACTATACAACTCACAAATTATGACCATCCACTTGGCAAAAAGTAGCAAAATATTTCAAACTAAAGTCCATAAAAAACTATTAAAAATACAGTGCAATACAATACAATTGGGACACAAACTCAAATCCTAAGAGACAGTCAGCAATCCTGTGTCCAAAAAGAATTTTGAACACAGATGTTGCCAGTTCCAAGCATCTCAGATTGCAAAATTTGACCTTCTTGAATGAAGTGTCAATTTTGAGGGACATGAAATTTTTGGAAAGAACTAAAAAGATGTTTTAAAAAGAGAGTCCCAAAAAAGCCTTTACACCAGTGAAGGTGTCTCCTAGTGCACATTCTGCCCATAGGGTTCCTTTAGGACATGACCCACTATTTACGCCAGCGAAGGCGCAACTAGGGGTCAGCCTACTCGCCCAGACTTACTAAGGTGCAGAATGTACACACTAGGGAGCACATTCTCTATTACATTAAAAGCAGGGGAGACCTATTCAGGCTACGGAGCACATTCTCAAGTAGGTTAAAATCAGGGGAGGCCTATTCAGGCTAGGGGGCACATTCTCTAGTCCATAAAAACCAGGGGAGGCCTTTTTCAGGCTCCCAGCAGACAGCAGCTGAATTTCCTGCTGTCTTTGAAGGGCACTTTATATCCATGAATATCCCTCTTAGAAAAGAGGAGGGATCTTCCACCTACTCAAGGTTGGGAGGGCAATTATGCCTACCTATAGGTGTAAGGCTGCTCCCACTCTTAAGGAGTAGTCATTAGAACCCTCCTCCCTCCTACACCTTGCGATAATGTTTAGGTTCTTGACAAGGTTTGCCTGTTCACCTCATGCTTTACAATAGGTGAGGCCCATGGGTGGGGGACATTCCCAAAATGTGGAGCTGGACTTTGCTAACCTTGTCCTAAACTCCTTGGGAGCTCCTCCACCCTAGGGTTTTACCCTACACTAATGACACTATCATCGAGTTCAAAATCAGGAGTTCATTCTAAAAACGAAAAACTTGTTTGTGTTGATCAAGGAGGGAATCCCTCTAAATAGTAATCTTCTTTAGCAAAGGGTTGTAAACAATATGTTGTTTGTGACCAATATTGTTGTTTTTTGGCTAATTGGCAATTATTGACAAAAAACCAAATTCTAAAAACAATTAAAACTATGATACTGGTAAACTTTGACAAGCATTCAAAGCTTGCCCAATTATGTATTCTGGAAAAAAAATCCCCAGAAACTCCAGTCTATTCATTATGTTTTTCAGCATCAAAAAGTCTTGCTTAAAAATGGACCCCCACCCCCCAACAAGAGGAAAAAATCAACATGAAATGTAAGTTGATACTCTCAAGATTCAAAGCTCATGAAACCCTATAATTAACCAAACCATATTCTGCAATTAGCTATTGTGGAAACGTGTACCATGTACCTTGACCCCCATTTCAACAAAGAATTATGTCTCATTGCTCACCAAATTTGTGTCTGTGCTCACAGCTTGCACCTAGCTCCTGCCAATTTTATTCACTCTGTTGGATGTGGTCTCCATCCCCATTGTTTACCCCTACAAACTTAGTGGTATGCTTCGCGCCTTGCTTTCATTGACAATGATGTATTTTCAAAAGATTTAGTCAAAAGATTTTAGATATTCTCCAGAATATGTTTACAACTTCTCATCAAGAATCTCACCTTTCCTTGCAACTGTGATTACAATCCTCACAACTCTACAGAACTAAGAATCATTAGTCAAATGTAAACATGAGTCCATCATGAATTTGACACTGCTTTGTCAGCAAGATTACTAACTACCCTATGAGATATGGGGCAATGAGATGTTAGTGTACAAATCATGTGTAGGCAACCAAAAGAATTTCCAATTTTAGTATGCTCAGCATGACCTAGAAAATTCAAGTTCCACTCCACCCTTATGCAAATAATGTACACCATCCACATGCAGATGCGCTGTCATGTTAAGACTCTGAAGCATTGGCTCCCCTCGTGTGTTCACTGTGAATGTGGACATGCCTGCATTGTGCACATCAATGGCTCGAAACCTGCTCAGACAATATAGGTTCTAGTGTCAAGATAGTTGGCAACACAGTTCAGTATACCTAGAACATGAAGTATTTCAGCTTCGTTTCAGCAACACCCATTCTTCATTGATTGCCACTCATACCATATGAATAGAGTTTTCTCTAGTGAAGACCATCTATATACAGAAATTTCTCACCTGTCAGGGCCCATGCCTAGGGCTGTGCAGATAAGTGCTCGCAATATTGACTTGTGAGTTACCACCAGCACTAGCTCACCCTACACCTCAACACAAGCACACATATTATGTACATGGTTTTCTCTTTGCTTGTCACACACATATCTATGAAATTGCAGAGAAATCTCCTCAACAACAATTTGAACATAAAACAATGATGAGTGCAGTCATAACCTTATGGGAGTCACTCACAAGGTGTCAGACCATTCACCTTCATCATGAATAGCAGCGACAAGTTGCCACAACTACCCACTGACTTCATCAGCTTCTAACAGTGGGTGTAGGGGAGTACATAATAATCCACCCAAAACATAGGCAAACCATTACACAAATTTTTTGTCCTGAGTTCCTATCCAATTTCCAGATACATCAGGAAGACTCAGTCATGATGCTGGCTAGCACTCAAGAGAAGTAGCTAATAGAAAAAAGTCAATAGTATCCTCATTCAAGCTACAACAAGTTTGTGAGGGTAGGCTTGTCACACACAAATTCAAACTACACAATTGATATGCAAAGCCCCACTTGCCCAAGAGGGAGAAGTAAATGGTCCATTGTGTTACCTGTCCTGCCAAAATGTCCTCCCATGCATTTCTAGCTTTGTCCCAGAGATCCACAACAGGATACACACCATTCACATTAAAATTTTTGGGGTCCTCCCTCCATGCCCTGTACAGCTCTGGATACTGCTCCTTGGCATCAACTGCAAACAAGTAGTGTATAATACATGCTCTTAATTGGAGAGTCCTCAATTCAATAAAGCTAAAGGCAGGATTTGGACAGGTGGAACCTTAGTGCTGAGTCAAGCAGAGGGCTAATAATGGTAACCAAGATTTTGCAGGCAAAGGATCTAACTTCAAGGAACAACCCAAGAAGCCAAATGGATCATAAATCTGATGGTCTGGATCTCTGCATGTGTTACAAGCTGCTTACTAAAAAGCTCATGGAAGGAAGGAAGGAAGAAAGGTGAGAAGCTTACCATTCCTCATCCCCTCCAGAACCATGAGATTGGCTTCCCTAAGTGTGTCTAGAAATATAAGAGGTTCATCCCTTCCCTCCCATATAATTTCTGCACTTGTCTGCAAAGAAAGTCAACTCAATTCATGTATTCCCTTGATGCAATCATATTGAGATTCATAACAATAAAGCATACTGCACAAGCAATAGGAGAACCAGGAGACCTAGGAGACCTAGAGAATCTCCTCTCCTAAGATATTGCTGACTGTTAGCATTCTCACCACATGAATGTGCTTCCAGTCTGGACATAACAAGAGGGCAAGAGAGACATGAGAGAAAGTGGACTAGGGATGTTGGGACTTTGGGAAAAAAAACATGGCCTTGTGTAGATGATGATGATGAACCTGTTTACCTTTGCTCGTGAAATTGGGCTGGCAAAACATTTTTCAAACTTCATGTGCATAATTGCCTCTCTGACTTGCTGTGCTTGAGCTTTTCCTTTTTCTGAGAGGAGTGAGAGGTCAGAACTCCCCTGCCAATGATTCATACATCAATTACTGTGATTGTGAGCACCAGAAGCAGAGGGAGGGTTACATTCCTTCATTTTCCTGGCAATTTGGACTTCGAACTGCCACTCAAGGGAAGTATCTGAGAGTGTAATCAACAAGAACTCAAGTCTAGAGAATTTCTCGATTGCCGGTCTACAGAAAGAAACTTCTTGCTAGAAACTCAAGGCGTTGAAGAAGAAAAAGAAGAAATACCTGTACGCGACCTTCTTCGTTCCAAGAGCTTAAACCATGTCTCACGAGAACAATCGTCTTGGCGGCTTGAAGGGGCGTAGGAGTAAGGGGCTCTGTTGCTCGTCGGAAATCGTAAGCCCCACCTGTGAAGGGGCTGCTGAGGCTTCGGTCCGCCACAAGGAGAGCGTTGCTTGAGGTTGCACCATTCCTGTCTACTGTAACACCTTTTGTAACACCTAGTATTCAGCCAAAGAAGAACAAAATCATCACCATCCGTTACCCCCAAACATCCCTTACTCTTTCCACAAGATACCTGCAAAATGTCTTGAAGAAGCCGTCATCACGGCTGACATGATTGCAAAACCAGAAGAGGATTGTGGCTGCGAAAGTTCATCATGTTCTGATTCACGGAAACTGCTGGAAACTAGCACAGCCTGAAGAGAGGCATTGCTACAGTTACTGTACATAATGCTGCAGATGAGAGGAGACTCGATTTTGGATGCAACACTTGAGCATCACTCTGCCCAGACGCTGACAGAGAACAATATGGAAACGCTCTACAAGTGCCGCATAATTGCTTTGTTCCTTTGGTCAACAACAGCAATATCCTGGAATTTCTATCATACGGACTTACCAAACGCATCACCAGTTGAATCAGGTCCAGCGGCACGAACCGCCTCTGCAACACCAACAGAAACACTCCTCCTTGTACACATATGACATCTCCTCTCCCAAGAATCTCCTCCTCCGTCAACGTTCTCGTCATCTTCTTGGGCTCTCCGCACTGATGCTCCCCACAAACTAGACGACGTAAGCGTTGCTGTTGCTGTTGCGGTTGTGGTGACTACTCCTCTGCCAATGGATCGCTTCAACGCATGGTTCTTACGGTTCTTCTTCTGAATCCTTTGGCCGCAGCAGGAAGGAGGCCATGACGAAATCTTGTGTGCTGCTTGCCAATTATGCACTGGAGCTGCTAGTGCAGAATTCATAGAGCTTCTCTCAGAGAATTCCTTTATAATTTTTTATTTGAAAAATCCTCGACTGAACTTCAAATATGATCTCAATTCCCTACTCGCAAACTGAAATGAAACAAAGGAAAAAAAATTAGAAGAAAATAAAAATAAAAATGAAAGACTTCTGGAAGGGAAGTGTAATAATGGAAGCCACAAAGAAAACGCTCGCAGAAGCAGGCACCAGGTTTGGTGCTTTTCAGATAAGGGCTTCCTCAAAGGGGGGGATTGCTTTTCCGCGTCCGTTCATTTGTCTCTGCCGTCGCTGATTTTCTTGTAGCCACCCTTAAACGAACAAGTTCTAGAAGGAACTTCGTCTGGACAGCTGGAGCCACCAGTGGCAAGCAATTTGTCCTTTTTCTGCTAATTCGCAAATTTCCTACTAATTATTGGATTAGTGTACCTAATTTATCATTTATTAATTAATTAACTATTGAATAATTTGGATTAGTGTTCAAAGTTGAAATTACTAACGTTCATTTTCTTAAGTAAAGAAGCTCTCGGCAGTTTTTTTGACACTAGGGAGAATGGCTTTACAAAGCGAAATTTCCCTCCTGAGGAAGTTTTGTTTTTTCATCTGACAATTCGTCCCATTGTGTGTTCTGTGTTTTCAGATGTGGTCTTTTGTTTAAACTTTGATCCTTTCTTTCTTTTTTTTTTCTCCTATTCCCTTTCTGGGTATTATTTATTTATTTATTAATTTATTTCTGGTCTGGTTCTGGACCCGGTTCTTCACATTTCAAGACCCCCCCCCCTTCCAAGTTTTAAAAAAGAAATCTGTAAGTGAGTTTGGTTCCAATTGGATTTGGTTCTACTTGTCTATGCAGATCTCAAAACCAAATTATTTTCTTGAACTGGCACAACATGTTTAAGGTGGCCATACAGGAAAAAAAAAAAAAAAAATTTAAAGAAAAAAAATTACAAGAATTCAGAACATTAACCTGGATAAGGCAGGTGTTGGGGTTGATTTTGGTTTCAATTCCAGTTACCCCAAAAATTAAAAAAATTAATCAGAATTTCGAACCTGTAGTTTGAGCACCTTGTAACCACAGATCAGGAACTGGAATTAAAACTGGCCAAAAATCGGAACTGGCTAACACTGGTAAAGACCTCCTTGCAATTTTCTAGTGAATTTAGAGAGCACATTGTGGGGCATAAAAACTTGTGAAACATTTCAGAAAACAAAGCGCCCATATGCATGGGCATTCCATCTCCAAAATGTCCCATGTTGATTCTTTCCCCAAATACTCAAGTATCTGATCAGATACTTACTTCTCAAGTATCACGAGAACAAGGCTTTTCAAAAATTGAGCATGGTCTTAACACTTGGTATCTTTACAAACCCTCAGCCATGAACTTTACCAAAATCAATCAGGCTTGCTCTCTCTCTCCTCTGCCTGGCATGGGCCCTTATTCTGGCAAAGCCCATGCCCAAGGCCAGGCTTTACCCTACATGTAATCTTTTCTGCCTCTTTTTAAGTAGTCCCCTTACAAGAAGGCACAATGAACAGGATGGACAGGTATCCTGGTGTCTAACCGACCTAACCACTGTTCAAAATCCACATGCCCATATTGCAAATCATGAAACTCATTAGGTTATGGCATGTGCCTGATTGTGCCGAGGTTTAGGGTTTATGAAATTCCAATGTAAGGTCCTACCTTAGGTTGATGAAATTGAGAGCAATGGATTACACTACTTTTATTTATATTGGTTTGAAGAGTTTAGTCAACCAAGCTTCCATAACGTCCATCCATTGTCCAATAAGCCTTTTCAAGCAACTTCTTCATTGGTGGATGAAATGAGTTATTGATGGATGAATTTCATTCATTTCAAACAGAATATGACATTCATAGAGGAATATGATTCACCAATAATGAGTTAAATGATGATGAATGTATTTAAATTATGGATGAAAATTCAATATTCACAACTGAATTTTATCATGAACATCATCAAATTAAGTGATGATGAATAAACTTCATTCATTGTAAAATAGACATTACTAAATGAACTTCATCCATGAGCAGTTAATGAGCACTATTATCCTATGAAATATGCCTGGTGTTGTTTTCAATTTTGAAACTTTTAATAAATGTTATCTGATCTATTGATGTCATTAAATGTTATGTGACAACATTTTACACATGAGAGCCAAATGCCCTCCCTCTCTTGGATGCAATAAAATTGCTCTACTATAAGGCAACCATTTTACCTATAAATAAACCAAAATTCCCACTAATTTTTAGTGGGAAAATGAATGCTCTAATAAAAAGGAATTACAATAATCCATATTCCCCCTAAACCAAAACCTACAAGTTAAAAATATCAAATGACCATATTATTAAAAAATCAATGGATTCCATTATGTGGGGACCCAATGTTTTTTTTGTGCAAAATTTGAAATTTCGTATCATTGTGATATTTAGGATTTTCTGGGTGCATATTCAATGATTTTTTGAAAAGAAAAAATCACCCAAAGTCAAAAATAATTTAAAAATATCCTCAGATTTCTGTACGTGGCCTAAGTAGATGACCAAAAATATATAAGGACATTTTTAGAAATTATCATTTGATATTTGGCTTCCTATGATCGCCACCTTGCCTACATCACAAAGTTGAAGAAAATAATAATGATAATAATAAGAAATAAAATAAAATAAAATAAAACTGGTGGGTAGCAGCCAAGAATCAGAATCTTTAAAAAGCATCTTTTAGGCAGATATCTATACGGGTATCTACTTAGGTATCTATATTCTGAATATATCTATACTGGTACCCACGCCAGAGAAGCAGAGTGGTCTGGAGCCCCGGAGCGTGGCAGGGCGGTGGAGGTCGGGCGGCACAGGTGGCAAGGCGTTATACCGCCAGGCGGCAGAGACTGGGTTTGGCGCAAAGGGGACACAGAAGAGGAAGAAGAAGAAAGAAAGAAAGAAAGAACTGGCAAGAAGGGGACGGGGTCACGGTGTTGAAAGCGCAAGGATTTGTTTGCACGAGTGTACGCACAGATGATGGGGGCCTCGACAGCAATGATGGAGGCCGGAATGCAAGGAATCGCGGATTGGTGGCGAAGGGTGAACGCTTCTACGGCCTGGCAAGAACACATCTTCCTTGGTCTTGCGATTGCTTACGCCGTCATCGCTCTCGTTGCGCTCGTAAGCCACCTCTACCCACATTACTAATAGCATCAGCATTACGATGCTGCTCATGATCAGCATGATGATCATCAATATTCTTCATGATCGATCATTGCTCGATTCACTATTCTTTTTCCTTGTTCCATACTCGTCTTCCTTTCTCCCAACACACTACTTCCTTGGGGCCGGCCGGCCAGCGGGGGGGCTGGCTAGACTGAACCGTCCTCACCTGTGCAGTGTCGCTTATGCTGTGTCAGATTTTGCATTCTTTTTCCGGTTTTCAAAATTAGGGTTTTAGTTCTAGGTTTTGTAGTGCCTTGTGCATGATGGTCTCAGAGATTTAGGGATTGTCTGACCAGGGCAGAGATTACACACACATCCCAGCTTTGTGATTCCTCCGGTCAGGTTTCAGAAAAATGTGAATGAGTTACTGCTACCTTGTCATGAATTGATGCCTGCTGCAGGGTTTCACTGTGCATATGGTTGTTATGTCTCAGTATGTGGAGATTGAACATGTCTATATGTGGCTGCTTTCAGAAGTTTAGCTTTAATCCCTTGCATTTGTGCTGTTTGAATTTGTTGAAAGTGATCTCAATATCACTCTCAACAACCTGAGAGTTCTCTTTTCCCAGTAACTTACAAATTGTTGTTTACAGATTCAACTGATTCGTATAGAGCTCCGGGTCCCTGAGTATGGCTGGACCACTCAGAAGGTGTTTCATCTCTTGAATTTCATTGTTAATGGAGGTAAGCTATGGTGCCACACTCTTATTATGCAGATGCTTATTTTTGTGTTGTATTCTGGGAGCAGATTAGGATTTTCCTTAATTTTTCTGTATTGCTTTGGTGCAGTGCGAGCAGCAGTCTTTTGCTTCCGAGAAAATGTGCAGGCACTATCTCCTGAGGTACAGTACCACATGTGACTTTCCTCCTTGTGACATAGGAGTTGTCAGACCCAAGATTTTCTTACTGAATTGCAAAGATTTCTTGCCAAATGGATTGGCATTGACTGAATGCATGTTGTTGCTCCTCAGGTTTTACAGCACGTCCTCCTGGACTTACCAGGCCTTCTATTCTTCACCACATATACCCTACTGGTTCTGTTTTGGGCTGAAATTTACCACCAGGTACAACCATGCTTTGTGGTTATTAGTTTTCTGTGGTCAAAATTGCTTGGTTTCTTTTGCAGCTCAACCAGTTAAGATGAATCTTGTAACTTGCATATGAAACTCAGGATCAGATCAGTATACCAGCAGGTATAGTTGCTGTTCTATCACATATCAGCATTGCTATAAGCATTTGGGTACACAGTCTACTTGTTTTGATCTAACGTCAGGTTGGTGTCTGGGTGAACAGGCACGTAGTCTCCCTACAGATAATCTCCGACCAGCCTTTTTGATCACAAATGCAGTCATCTATGTCATTCAGGTAATATACTTGTGAAAATTATATTGGCTGAAGATACTTTGCACAACACCTTCCCATGGGTCACTTGAATGTTCAGTGAAATCCACACTATACCTTGGTTGACAACTTGCAGGCCTGCATCTGGGTGTGTTTGTGGTGGTCACCAATCTCAGTGGTCCTCACTGTGGCAAAAATTTTCTTTGCTGGTATGCAGTTTCTTCCTTGTTTCTCAAACAGGACTAGATGTCAGATTTACTGCTTAAGAGTGACGTGATCAATCCTCCAGGATAGTTGACTTTATAGTTTGCAATTGTGGTTAATTGTGCAAGTTTTGGTACATGTTGAGTGATGTCCTGGATCATGAGCATGCATGGGTATTGGTGGTGGCAGTTGTGTCACTAGTGGCAGCATTTGGATTTTTGCTTTATGGAGGAAGGTGTGACCTCTACTCTCTCTGATGTTGGATGGAACTGTCATTGCTAACATATATGGTGTACCATTTTCAGTACTCTTCAGTCAAAGTTCTTTTGCTCCATCTTGATAGGGCACTTGTATATATGTCATCTTTTGTATGTTGAGATGTGCCAACATCACTTTCCTTGGTGTTGCAAATGCAGGCTCTTTCTTATGCTAAGGCGCTTCCCCATTGAGTCAAAAGGTCGCCGAAAGAAGCTTCGGGAGGTTTGTCCAACTTACCTGGGCCCCTGGGCCCTGATCCATTCTTAATCCTGCCACAAGGAAACAATTGGCATGATGGTTTTCTGTTTGGAAGCATGTATTTTATTCATTGTGTAGTTAGCATGTAGTGTGCCGTAATGACATACTGAAGTGTCCTTTTGCAGGTTGGCTGTGTTACAGCAATTTGCTTCACCTGCTTCACCATTAGATCTGTCATAGTAAGTTCTCCAAGCACTTAGTGTCTTATATCCTGGAGGTTGCAGGTGGAGCTTGTATGCATGTGCATATCTATAATGGTTAGTTTGCTGGTTCATTGCTGAGATGTGCTCAATTTGAGATTTGCATGGTATCTGGTTGTTCTCTGGTATTGGCATAGTGTGTTTTCTGAAGCAGTATCACAGTATCTGATCAACCATGCAAAATTGCAGATGGCATTTTCTGTTTTCTACAAGGGAGCAGATTTGGATGTTCTTTATCATCCAATATTGAATGCTATATATTACATGGTGAGAAGCCCTAAAATGACTATGGCGATCACAGGTTTCCTGCAGAATCTTGTGGATTACTTACAACATAGGATAGTTGCATTGGGTCCACAACACTGTTTCCTGCAAACTGTATGCAACATTGAGGTACACTATGGGTTGTTGTGAAGAGTTCAAGATGTGGGAAGTTTAGAAATACCTACTTATTTTGGTTGGTTGGGTGTGTTTGGAGCAGCTTGTGGAGATAATTCCATCAGCCCTTGTTCTCTATATATTACGCAAACTGCCACCAAAGCGAATGGGTGGTCAGTATCATCCAATCCGGTGAAGAAAGTGGCTACCAGGCTGCAGGAGGATAAGGTGTACAGAATTATATGCTAATGGCACTTTCCATAAGCTGTGCACATGATTAATTCTCATGAAGTCACCAGCACAGAGATTGGCATATACTGGTGCCATTGTTGACAGTGTGCATGTTGTTCAATGAAGTGGCCAGCACAGAAGTTGGCATAGATCAGCACATTTGTTGGCAGTGTAGATGTTGTGATTGTAGCTTTGTGGTGTTATGGCTGATCATAAAAAAATTCCAGAAATTGTGGTCATTTTCTGTTCTCCTGATTTTCTGGCAATAACTCTCTATTTGTTATGCAGCTAGTATGTCTTGTTAAGGAGTAGGTTGCTTCTGCTTACTAGTTTTACACTTTTGCCAAGAGTCTTGAAGCTAAGAGAGACCACTTGAAACTAGCTTCGGTCAGCCTAGGTGATGCAGATGATGCAGGTGGTGTAATGGAAATCTCAAGGCAGTTAAATCCGTCACAGCCTGCCATGTTGGTTGCAGCAACAAAATTAAGAGGAATATTGTTGTCACAGGAAACAGCCTTGTAGATTGAAATGAATTGACTCCAATGCTCATGACCCAAGATGGGACTTCAAAATTTTGTAGAAATTTGGTGGTGCATTTTGAAAACACAATGTAAGATTTATCTGCCAAGCCACTCTACTGTCGGTAGGATGTTACAATGAAAAAGGTGGTATCCCTGATGTGTCTTTTGCAAGTAGGGTCTCATAAAAACCTAACGGAAAGTTGCTAGTGTATCTGGAGGTGAACTTCCAGATTGCAATCTTTTGTTTGCAAGGAGGTGGGCAGTTCAAAAAGCAAATTGCCCAACTCTTTACTTTTGCCCATGATCACAGAGAAAAAGTTTTTGAAAGGTTTTTACACTGGGTAATGCCCTTGGAGCAAGGCATTCCAGGAGTGATCACCCTTGGCTGGCCTCTGGTGGGAACTTACTTTGGGAAAGCCCCACTCCTCAAGTGTTACCCTACATTCAAAAATATCAACTGAAACAAAACCTCTTTTTAGTGTAACCTTTATTCAATTGCATAAAGATTATGCCATCACTACTACTAGCATCTGATATGCTCATTTGGTCATTAGTTGCAACATTTTGCAATTGGGAGAATGTTGGCCATGTTGGTGCATGAAGTCTTCAAGTATGGGGAATGAGGCCCAACATTGTAGAGCACCCACAACTGCATCTGGGCCTCTAATAATGTTTACTACATCCAACATAGAATATTAAATATTTTCTCAATCCTCACCCATAAACATGGAAAATTGGACAATGTAATAATACAAGAGACTATTGAAAGATCACTTAGCCTACCTGGGTCAATCATTATAAATGCTACGATCTGGATCAACCATTATAAATGTCACGACCTGAAACAATCAAAAGTAGTCATTTCATTTTACTCGCCCTTTTGGACAGCATTGTATGATGTGCATATTTTTGCATGTCCAAACTCCAAACTCAGTTTCACAGTACTCAAAAATTGTACTGCATTCAAAATAGTGTGTAAAGGTCATTATATTGCAGACAGTGGAGATGCTCTTATCATATGTAGAGTTTTAGATCAGATTCTGAATTGTTTTCTTAGAGATCCTTGGTGCAGGTGCTATTGGATTAACAATCATATGATTTGACATTTTTTATGGTTTCTGAATTGTCTTTAGATTTTATCACTTTGAGCCAAAAACGATTTGACCATGAGCTATGTAGTTGTGATGCAAGATTGAGTGGGATTTGCAAGAGAGCGTGCACATATCTTACAAATGCAGGGGAAAAAATGGTTTAACTTGTCATTGAGAAGCCATGTTTTTTAACAAACTATTAACTCTGTGGTAATAGTGCAATTCTGGAGCTTCTCTTCAACCAAGTCAAGGATTCTGTGAATAGTTCATAGATGTGTATTTGTTGTCTCTGTAATGCAATGAATTTTTGTGGCAACTTGAAATACCAATAAATGCACTTAGCTTGGAGTCTCTTAATGATTTGTCAAAGGCTTCTTTGATTATGCAAAATGAGAAGTTAGTGAATCTTTTGATCCAATTTTACATCTTAATTGTTTGATTGTTAAACAATTCATTCCTATGCAAAAGTATTGACATATCCCACAATGAGTTACAAAGACATTCTCACCTTTTAAATAACATGGAACACGATACATTGACCTTTGGTATCATGGCTACCATGAGTTTATTGTGATGACTTTAGAGAATAACTACCATGTTTGATGTAACCAATTTAATGCATTTGAATGTGCATATGAACACTACTTGGGATTGACAATAATGGTCCCATCGTATCTACCATGACTTAGTAAAGTGATTTGAAATGTTAATTGTCATTTAAAAGATACAAAAACCTATATATCTCCTCAAATCATGCTTAATTAATGTGAGTTGATCCCACACCTACATTATGGCTTCCATTTGTCCAAAGAACTGAGGAACCCTAACTTTCAAACTCCCTTTTAAATATTATTTTATCCCATTGAACATCCAAAAGTAAATGGACCTCAACTATACCATATCATAGGGAGCCTGAGCTAAGGCCAATTTGAACACATGCAACATGGATGACTCTTTAGCAAAGACTCATATGGTTTAGGATTGTTAATGAAGAAATTTATTTAGTTGAAAAACCACTTGAATCATAGATAGTGCTCTCATAAGCAATTGCACCATAATAGACTTGAAGGCAATTATTAGGAAATCCTATGATAACATAATGTTGCAACCCCAAGTGCAAAAGGTACAGGTTTCTTAGGCTAGGTTCCCACTCAATTGAATGATCAGTTTAACCCATTGAACACCCACAATAATAGAACAATTAATTTTCATTGGTACGTAACATCTAGTGGTGATTGAATCCCAAATGAACTAGCCAACAATTGTATTCTCAACAAATAGTGGAATGCTAAAGCAAACACATGAGGTTAGAGAGCTTGCTGGAGCCAGTGATTGTTGACAAATTATCGGAATTAAAGTCCTTCTGTGATGAGTAACTCAAAAGCATATAGGTTTTAGCCAAACAAGTCAAGTGTGAACCACCCCTAAGGATCAATGTTTCCAATGCTTAAAATGGGGATCCCAATTAGAGTTGTAAGGGTGGGAAAGTTGAACACCTTCCATATGAGGAAAGTACGGGCCTGTATTTCTATGTTGTGTAGGTTATATTTTGTGATTCATTCTGAAAAGAATAGAATTAGGCTTTCAAACTTGAACCAAGAGAGAAGAATTTTTTTTTAAAAAACTATGTCATCATTCATTTGAAAGTAGCTTGAATTTTGCTCATAATTTTCATGCCAACAAAGGGGGCCAAAGAAAAAGAGCCAAATATGAATTGTAAACTCACTTTTTCACTCCCCAGACTGAAGATACAAGGATATCAACATGAATAATACATAAGTATCTCTACACCTTATTATCCAATCACACTTGATGTTAGGTCAATGTGGCTCTCAAGAAGGGCCACAAAAAACATTTTGGATTCAAATCAGGAATATTAATTAACATCAAAACCTGGATGATGTCCTTGGTGGAACACAATGTTAAGTGGTTGGTAGCTTAGTGTAAAATGAATGTTGACTATCATAAAACATTCAAAAGACTTAGATTTTGGAATAAAGGTTCAATGTTAAATAGCAACCCTTAAAAAAAGACTTCAAATCAATGACAATTTAACAAAATGTTTTGCAATGTTCTCCCACCCACCCACTTACCTACCTACTAGTTATTTATTCCTACCCACCTATCTCCCTATCACTTCCTCAACATAATAAAAAAAACAATGTAATAAAAGAACTTGTCATCACAAGAGTAAATAATGATGAGAAAATGTCAGAATTTAATATTAACCTAACATTAATAAGCATTTTAACATCATAGGTGTCAATGGAAATCTAAAAAATAAAATTAACATTGTATTTTAGGGTAAGAAAATTTGAAGTCCTAAAAGGGCTAGCTTGGTGTTAGTGGACTTAACACTAAAGTCCCTAACACCAAGTGTGATTGGAGCTTTAGTTCTAATTTTGTAATCCAGTGCAACAAAATCAATATTTTATTATGGACTAGTGTGGCCTGTGTCATTGGCCCAAGTGTTACCACGTACTCAACTGATTTTTCCTTTCAAAACCTGGTTTTTTGGAATTTATTTGAATTTTCAGCGGCAGAAATCACTTCAAAATCAATATCTCCCACATTCTGAATCCAAATCTTACGAAACAAATTCCATTAAATCCTCTCATCAAGATCTTTCCAACAACACCAAAGGCACATTTCAAATCCTCCGAAATTTTCAGCTACGATCTAATTTAATTTTCAGTGAAGAAATCATTCAATATTCAAGAACTTTTGCACCGCAAGTCCAAACGTCATGGAACCAAGCCCATGCACCCCTCCTCGTCAAGAGCTTTCCAAAGAGACCAAGAATGCGATCTGAAGCATCCCGGTTCGGTGGATCTCATAAGTACAAACAAAACAAAACAAAACAAACAAACTACCTTCCTTCATAGATGGATGCTCATTGGGAGTCCAACTCCGTTGTGATATGCCACTTTCTTCACACACTTTTCAGAATACAATTAGCACTAGACACACAAAAAAATAAACTCAAGAACATCTCAAGTCTGGCCTCTCCATGCTTAACACCCATATTTACCTTTCAGAGGCAATTTGGAGGAAGGAGTTTGAATCCATACTGAACATAGAAATAGCAGTTTGCTCTTCCTCATATGGACAGAACCATTGGAAATGCACCAAGTTCCCACATGTAATAAACAGTTCAACACAAGACTATTCAATCCTGTTTTCAAAGGTTTAGGTGTCACAGTAGCTTTTTGTTTCATGATTATCAGTCACCACATACTTGTGAATTGTAGTAGAGGTCCTTAGCTTACATAGATCTAATTCATAGGTCCTTGCACCTTGATGGGTGCAGAGATTTCATGTTTTTCGAAGATTCTTTTGCTCTCCTCTTTCCAATTGATGTCTGTGTGTTAATCCATATGGTCTTGTAAGCTGTGTCAAATGGGACCAGAACAATTTGCTTGGTCAAATCTGATGTTATTGCTTCTTTGGGTAGCAAGTCATTGCAAAACTTGAAAGACATTGTCCCTTGCATTATCTGCCTCATCCGAAAACACACATGCATTCTTGCAAAAGCAAAAGAATAAGAAAAGGAGAGCCGAGATTGATGCAGTTCACATCTGCAACCAAAATCTGAGCATTATCCATCTTCCTTTAGCAGTTCAAGCCTCCATACAGCTCCCCAAGAACTTCACATGTCCATTTCATCTACAGAAAAAGACCACCAGGTTGATGCATGTAAATCCAACAAACTTCACAAGAGCTCAATGGCAAGCATGCTCTTCTACTGTTTGACTCTCTTCTCTCACAATTTTTTGTGAGTTACTTATTTATATATCTTCATCAACCCACTCTTCAAACAGTTCTAAATGAAACAAAACTCCCCTCTTTCAATAGAATCAAAACACTTTTCATCCCATGAAAGTTGTCAATTGACACACTGGTTTAGGGTTGCTGCCCCCTCCCTCTTTACAGCTGAAACTAAAAATTGTTTTTTTCCACAAAACATAGCAAGATTTCCTGCATTCCAGCACCGCTAGGACCAAATTTTGAAATAATGAGAGAAAAACTCAGTGTTAGCAGTCATGGTAGACATGGCAGGCATGTCCCGAAAGAGTCACAAAGTGAGCTTCAAGGAGGTTGCCAATACAGAGACTAATGACAACACCGAAATGCATGAAGAGGACACTGACCATGTTGAGAGAGTGAATATAGGTCATGGCCAAACCGAGGTGAATACACCACATTTCACAAGAACTCTGAAGAAGCAAGGATGTGTGACCCAACCTGGTAACTCAGTCATGTTCCAAAGCCCAGCCATGGAACCTGAGGCAAAGAATATATAATTATTGACCAAGCTTGAATGGAAGCCAAGGCAAAGAGTATAAATATTGTGCAACTTCACAAATTCTAGGTGAACCATTGTGAAGTCTGGCATAGCAAGCCTTGCACTGTGCTTCTTGACTTCATACCTAGTAATCAGCAAAACTCCTGCACAGAACATCCATATGTCAGCAGTTTCCTGGTGTCATGGGAATGGGACAATGGGAATCTAACTTCTATTTCCTGAAATGACCAAAGAGGCAATGACTGACAAACTATTGACCCACATTATCATGTCTAGACCAGGACCCTAAAACAATGTCCAGTCAATCAAGTTATAATCTTCTAGTAAAACAGGAAAAATCACCAGGCTGGGTGCTCACCATTTTGAACAAACTTGGTGGTGATGGAAGCAGATAGCTCCAGAAGGCAAATGAAACTGATGGGCAGTCATGTAACTCACTAAAGACAGAGGTGTAAAAAAACTGCAGCTATGATCTTGGAGATGCAACTCATAGACCATCAATGCTGCCAGCATCAGGCTTTCCCAATGGCTCATGACTTTTCAGCATGGAAGCATGTGGGACTAGAAAAAACTATTGTAGCATGGGCTCAATCCAGGAAGAAACTAACAAAAGGCTCTGAAGAATTGTTCACATTATATCCATCTCATATCCCTAAAATAATCATCACCAAAATTGAAGAGTTTCTTTCAGTTTGAAAGCCACATATGCACTGCTGCCACAATGGAAGATTTTCCTCATGGGCCTGGTTGGTGTGCTGCTTCTCTTGTGTTCTATCATCAAATTGCTCTTCTTTCAATTGCTGCAACACCTCTCTGATCAACTTCTTCTTCTTGTTCAAACCAGCCAAGTGCACCATAAAATCTCTCCTGGCATAGACCCCTGCTGTTAGCAACATGGAAGTAGAGTAACTCTGATGAGACCATACCAAAGACCCTTATCAATCCCCATCCAACAAGCTTCTCCCAGTACTACAGCATCTCAGTCAAATTGCTCCTGGTTTCAGCATCATTTGTTTATCCACAGTATTTTATTTGGCATCAATTCCAAATGCATCAGGACAGTAGCTAACCCTGCCAAACTGATTTAGTCACAGAGAGCAGCCAATGGCAGCTCCTCCAGGATGGTCTCCACAAGCTGGAGTTGACAAGGTATTGCATCCTGGTATTCATACATGTCATCAGAAACATCTGTGTCATGTAATTGATCCAAAGGTGGAATTCTGGAGGTTTTAGACTCACCAGAGCTATTGTCAGGTTGGTTACCACAGAATCCTGTAACCAACAATTATTCCACCAAACAAAAATTGTCATTAGTCTAGAAACATTTTGTCTTCAAGCCCAATAAAGGATTGCCAACACTTCTGTAACTTTTTCACTACAACACCCTGTGTTCACTTCAAATAGCAATATATCTATCAAAATTGCAGAGAAATCTCCCCAACACAACTTGAAGGTAACACAACAATGAATGCAGCCATACCTTATGAGAGTTGCTCACAATTTGTCAGACCGTCACCTTGAAATAGACATAACACAAAGCTACGGAGACTCTTGAACACATCCAGATAGATTGTAATTTGATTCAGCCTCTATGACCAGAGAGGCAACCAACACTCCATCCAAAGCTTGAATGCAGTCATAACCTTATCAGAGTTGCTCACAAAGTGTTGGACCATCACCTTCAAATAGACATACCACAATGATATGGAGACTCTTGGACGCATCCAGATAGACTGTAATTTGATTCCACCATTACAATGAGAGAGGCAACCAGAACTCCATCCAAAGTTTGAATGCAGTCATAACCTTATAAGAGTTGCTCACAAAGTGTCAGCACATCACCTTCAAATAGACATTATAGCACAGTGCCATGAAAAATCTTGGACACATCCAGATAAACTGTCATTTGATTCCACATTATTACCAGAGAGGCAACCAGAACTCCATCCAAAGCTTGAATGCAGTCATAACCTTATAAGAGTCACTCATAAAGTGTCAGACCATCACCTTGAAATCACATACCAGTTAGCCCTCAGTTCTACCCTATTTTTTTCACACATCATGGTTCCAGTTCCAGTTCCACACATACATGGAATCAGGAATCCAGTTCCGGGTTCAACTCTTCAAAAATAAAAAATTCCAATTCTGGTTCTGGGACTGGTTCCAAAAATCAGATGTGGTTTAGGTTTGATTTTTACTAACCTTGAAGGGAACTGGCAGTTCTAACCCTCCAAACCAGAGTGGGGTTCAAAACTTTCTTCCCAGCCGTAGATTCATGGGCAGTTATAAGAAAAAGTTCTGAGCTCATAAACCCTCAGTTTATTAGCCCCAAGTGAAAACATAAAATTATTTGACATACGTGAAAACGTATATTTTTCTACCAGGAAATCAATAATTTGGCAATGGGTTTCGACTTCCTCCCACTCTGATCTAGACAATCTGGTCTATTGGAGCATGCAGCCTGAATTGAGTGCCCTAAAGAAAAGAAGCTAACAAACTACTTATGTATGTAAGTGGCAGCACCTGGAGGAAATAAAGGGAATCACACAGCTACTAACTTTTTTCAACTATTATACCAAAAGAGGACACAAGATAGAGAGAGCTTCTTAGTTAAACAACTGGTATGCCAGTTGATGCCATTTTAGCTGGAAAGGGATATTAGCAAAGTGCAAAACTCTACCATATCTCTTGGCACCCTTTGTGTGCCTCTGAGGTTTCTAAGTTGGGACTGAGTTTTGTGGGGGAAGAGCTGGGCCTTTTGAGTGGCTTTTTAATGCAGCCAGACGCTTCCTGCCTGACAATCCCGTTGTAATAGTCAATCGTTGGGTGCTATTTAACGTGGGTATCGACTACCATACAGGGTGCCAGAGTGTGAACATTACTTGTGAATCGAAGGACTCCATCTAGGACCAATTTCTTGAAAAGTTGTCAACTTGCAGTAAGGATCAGGATGGAGGCATCAAAGGACCTCCAAAGTCCACCACCATCCTAACGAACACACGAGAAAACTCAAGAAATGGACAAAGATTTGCCAAGATATGGACAAGAGGAAATGTATTTGCTTCCAACTCTAAGAGGTCCATGAACTGATTTCCCCCCAGGGCAATCGCCAATGTGATAAAGTAGACATTTCAATACAAAGGGAGTAAAAATGTAAACATACCCCTCCAAATACGAGAAGGTTTGGAACCCTGAGGCCAAAAGAAATTTACTACCACTTGATAGCTTAGTGGAGAAAGCCTTGCTAGAAGTCAAGGCAAGAGACCCAAGAGCCACCTCTCAGAACCATTTCTGCTCACTGCTCACTCCAAAACCTCTTTATGGTGGCCATCTTTTAAATGTATGTTGCATTTTGTCACTACAAACCTGAGCTTTTGTTGCAGTCAAAAGATTGTACTTTGAAACTTTCGTGAAATTTGATCAAGTGGTCTTTGGCAAAGTTGCAATGTGGTAAGAGCATAAAAAGCTAGACATACAAGGCTACAGTAACACTCCATAACTAGAGAAAAATCCAGAGGAAAAGAGAGTTTCAAGTAATGCCAAAAAAAGCCTCACCTTTCACTAAAGCACACAAAAATCATGAAACAATCATGTTCTGTAGTGCATACTCTCTGAAGTGTTTATTGCATTAATCGCTGTGTGCACTTATGAGCTGCTTGAATCCTTGCTCTCTTTCAGCTCACATACAGCTCACTAGCAATGCAACAAGTCTCAGCTGATCAAGATACAAAACATCTTATACTAAACTTTCAGAAGACACAAAAAAGATACTTCTTTGTAATGTACATATGGACTTCGAGTTTGTCCGCAAAAGCTCTGCCTCAGGGAGGCAGCCATTAGTTGCAGAGGTTAGCGAAACCTGGGTCTTTGAAGTTCTGCATAAGAAGCCATGCTCAATTCTCCACTTTTGCTAGAGGGTCTGTCAAAGCGGAAGGTTGCGGGTGGGAACCTCACAGCATCTTTCTTCAAGCTGGTGGGACTCACAGTTGTTGACTTCACGGGCAAAGAGAGGCGCTTCCTTTTGGCCTGGTTGTCCTCAGAGGATGGAGGTCGCTGCTTCGGTGTGCTTTGTGAGCGAGCTTTTGCCTGGGCAGACTTGGTTGCTGCCATATAGCTGCATCTTCCTGTTGACACATTGCTCTCAAGTACGGCAAGGGCTGGGCGCTCATGCAGTGAACGGGATGTAGTGGATGTATCAGATTGCTGGTCATATTTTCGCAGGATCTGCCCTTGCTGCTTCTGCACTTGCATGATCATGGATGGTGTTGGAGATGTGCGCACACTTCCATTCATGCTACCTCCCTTGCAAGTTCTGGGTGCAGCACTTGGTGGCAATGGCATGTCCACCACAGCACTCTCAGGAGAATGATGAATTTTTGAAGAATGGTCATCTTCCTTGGTGAAACCATTCTGGTCCAGCAAGCGATTCTCCCAGGGACGAGCTGCCATCCAGCGCTCCAGCCAGCTCCAGCCCCAATGGGGTGCCTTGTCAGATTCAGGATCAAAGTAGACTTGTGAGTTTCCTCCTGCATCTGGTCTCCGCTGCATCCAGCCAGTGCATCAACATGCAAACTTGATAAATGCCAAGAGATGTCAGGCATAGTCCAAACAACATTTTTCCACCCAGTTGCTAGTTATGTGCTTAGAAAGAGTCCAGCAGTAAAAGACATAAGTGCATTATAAAACTGCAAAGCAACAAGATCATTTTGTATACTACCTGACGTGCACTTGCATAAGCTAATGCTCTCTCACGTTTGATCACTCCCTCCTGCTTTTGCTGCAGCTTTGCTTGAATATCTTGTATAGTTCCTGAATTGGCACACCACCCAAGCTATTCCCATTCACCTGGTTAACATCATATGCCTTCATCTCTACTCTTGCTCTTCTTCCTGGTCTGAGCTTGATCACAGTACTTGCTCAAGGAGAAACAACTACCACCTTGCTTAGAGCATGGAGCTTATATCTCACCAACAAAGCAAATCTTTACAAGCATGAGCAGAAAGAAAGATTGTGAGTAGGAGTTACCTCTGAATTGCGAAGTTCAGCTTGGAGGCAGGAGCGATGTTGGGCAATGGTTTGGCACACAGCTTGCCCTTGCTGTGACATTCGCACCCTGCGTGCCCTAACCCGAGCTTGCACTCTAACCAGGGCCTGCATACATCGAAGAGTTATGGCTGCTTGCCTTCGCACTGTGTGTCCTCGAACCAATGCCTGTAACCTCACAAGCCCTTTCAATGCTTTCAAAGCTCTCCTGGCCTGCATACAAAAAGTCATTACTGCATCTCAGCTGTGCAAACAAAAACTATTATTTCTCAGCTGTAGCACAGCTACATCAATTCTGCAAAAACTTACATTGACACCATCTTTTCTTAATTGTTCTTCTTCTAGCAGACTGCAAGGACCTGATCCATCCCTCAGAGAAAATGGCAATGACATGCACTCAATCTCAGGGACAAGACAATTTGTCAATTAGAAGTGCATGCTCCAAAGATCCTCATTGCAGCCAATTGAGATGTGTGCTGATGTGAACTGCAAGAAATCGGGGATGTGATTCTCAGAATGCATTGAGCACACTGACCAAGAATCCTCGGAAATAAGTTTGGATGCAAAGCGCAGATCTGTGGGCAAGGAGCACAGCCTGAGCAAGAGGAGGAGGGGGTGTGATGAAAGATGGCCGAGGTGATGTGAACTCTGTATCTGGTACTGGGATCATATCCTCCTTAGATGTCCCTTCTCCCTTCCGGACACTATCACCCATGGAGCTCTTCCACAATGTCCATCGCCTTTGCTTCTCACCGCCTGCTGCTGCTGCTCCTGATGCCTTCTTCTGCATAACCTGTAAAATACCAACAAAGACATCATGTCTGTCTCTTGATCCTGTTCTCTCACACTTGGATACAACTCTTTTGCTTCATGTTCCCCACACAGAAGCTGTCTGTCTGTCTGTAGACTTACATTCTCATCTTTTTCCACACTTGTACTTGCTTTCACCATACGCCGCATGCTTGCCAAAGTCCTGAAAAACTTGCTGGATGCTCCCATACTTCTTCACCACACCCAAGCTCACTCTCCTCCTAGTAGTCCTCTCCTTCTGGCCACATGCACTCTGCACACACTTTCCAAACAAGCGAATTCAATTGCTCCTCTTCAAGCTCATGATAACAACTCCTCAAAACACACCAACCAAAAACAAATAAACAAAAAATCCTCAAAACCAAGACAGAGAAAACAAAGCTCAACCAAATCCGAGTCTACTGAAGACAAACAAGAATAGTACTTTGTGCAAGAACATTCCAGACAAGATGATAAGAGCAGCTACACAAAGCTCACCTAATACTTACAGAAGCAGTAGCAGCAGGAAGATGAGGCTGAAACTCATAAGTGAACAAAAACCACCCCAGCTCAAACTCCAAGAGTGTACACAACTCCAACAAAGACTCAAAACTCCACAAAGTGCACAACCCAAGCTCCAGGTTCTACAGAGTGGACAACCCGAGCTCAAGTCAACAAGCTACAAGTGTAATAATCCCACCCCAAAAAAAAACTCAAACTCCAAAACATCTACAACCCAAGCTCAAAGCTCTTTCAAAGTGGTACAAATCACCAAGCTCAAAGCGCACAACCCAAGTTCTACAAATTGGACAACCCAAGCTCAAACCTCCAATAGTAGACACATCCAAGCTCCAAGCTCTTTCAAAGTGGTACAAATCACCAAGCTCAGCTCAGGCGCCCAAAATTGTACAACACCAACTCCAAACTCCAAAATCTACAATACCAAGCTCCAAGCTCCAAAAGTATTATAAATCATCAAACTCAGCTCAAGCTCCCAAAATTGCACAACATCAACTCCAAACTCCAAACTCCAAAACCTACAACGCCAAGCTCCAAGATCCAAAAGTGGCACAAACCATCAAGCTAAGCTCAATCTCCCAAAATTGTACATCACCAACTCCAAAATCCAAAATCTACAGCACATGAAGCTCCAAGCAATCTCAATGACCATGGAACAAGCAAAGAAAGAAACTAAGAAGAGAAGAGACAAAACAAACAAGATGTGGCGGGAGAAGGGGAAATAGAGTATATGATTCAAAACACTAACTATTGCAGCAGGACAGTTGACACTCTACCTACCCTTTACTACTAGGTACAAGGTCTAAGTCTGTACTACAGAGGCTAGTCTGTCCCCTTGCCCATCAGTGTATCTCTCTAGACACTTGCTTCCCACCTGACCATTCAATCAATCTTCCCACACAAAAGCAAGCAATAAAAACATGTGTAGTTAGTTACTTTTGGAAAAAAACAAATTGGGCAGTGAATGTAGAGCAGTGAATTTTTTTATCAATTTTTTTTGATATTGCTTCATTGGCTAGCATTCCAAAAGGGATTTAGCATCAAATGGAAACTAGTTTTTCAAATGTTACCAAACTAAAATCAGAGTCCAAATGTAGTGAAGAATATTTATTTATTTATTTCAAAATTTGGATTATTTTTTCAGAAAAAGTAGTAATGTGACAATATTTTTCTTTTTTGGCATTTTGATGAAATTTTGCACCCAATGAAAATGCTGATGTAGAGAGTTCATTTGGTCCCAAATTTGTAGGTTTATTGGCTAGATACATTGTGATGCACCCAGAAATAGGTCAAAGTTTGATAATGCTACATTTTGGGGGCTGTGGTGTGACTTGGATCTATGCTAGCAGAAATTTTTGATGACTAAGCCCTAACAAATGAAGTATTGGGTTCATGGATGTACTAGCAAAAGACATCAAGAGAGAGGATAGTTGACAATCATTCATGTTAGAGGAGTCGCATTTTGCTTCTTGATGTTTTTGCTATTTTTTGTGTTTTTATTGTTTGTAGGTTATAGAATTTGGTGTGTTGTTTTTCATAGAATGTTGACGCCCAAATCAAAAGTTGGTGGTGAAACGTTGTTTTCAGGATTTTATTTGTTGGTGTCATGCGAGATTTGCAAGAGGGAGAAAAGAAGGTGATTGGTGAAGGGAGGAGATAAATACCTAACCATGAGGAAAGCTAATCATCCTAGTTTTCTCACTCAAACTTTTTTTTCAATTTAGTTTGTTTGTGTTAAAAGCTTTCAAGAGGAATGCCTGAAGCTTGGATTTTGAATAAACTGCTCATGTTTGTTTTAGGATTTTCCATTGCACTAAAGCTAGTGAGCATAGTGATAATAGTCAACATGCCAGTAGAGTTTTAGGACAAAAGTGATGAGAGGCTCAAGGGGTTCTTTGGACTAGCCTTAGTGGGATTCTTACATAAGTCGAACATGCTTGAGATAATTGGGGAGAGGGCATAAGAAAAATTGAGTTCCTAAATATTTGAGAGCTCCAAGCAAGTTCTCTATAATGGGAGGTTCTTGGGAAGATCTAAAAAAGAAGCTACAGACATTGCCTGTCAATACCTTTACTGTCTCCACACCTACATTTCTGTTGGGATTTTGGGAATTTTGTGTGTAAAACTTAATTGATGTTAGGATACCCAATGGAAGGCCATGATAGTCCACAAAGAGAGGATATGAAGCGAGTTGATCCATGAAGGTCCTTAGAGTCCTTCTATTATTAAGTTATAAGAAAATGTATTGTTGCTACACACCGATTATGTGTTTTTAAGGTTTTTTATATTGACAGATGCACACATTACTCTGGTGTTACAAATTAGCACACAGATTTGTATGTTACCCTCCTTTTTTGGTGACAGTGGAATCCATTATAGAAACATTTCAAACATAACTGAATAATCTACTTGGGGATTCACCATGCTAACCATTGTGTGTTTCCCATTTAGTATGTTGAATATCTTCACAGATGTCATTTAAACGGCATAGCCATCATGCAACAAGCCTCTTGTTTCTTATTTGAACTATTGTTGCTGGCTTGGAAGTAACTGCCAAAGTCCCTTACATTTTTCAAGAACATTTCTTATTTGAACTGTTGCTGGTTTGGAAGGAGCGAGCAATTATCTTACATTTCTATGTACGGTAACTATTTCAAAGTACTAGATAATGAGCTGGAGCATTTTAGTTCTTTCTATTTTGTGATGTAGCAAAGGTAGCAATCATCCATGAGCTGATTTAGTCAAATTTGACTATTTAAAAAGATAAATGAAAAACTTTAACATCCTTATGTATTTTTGGCTACTAACTTGAAGCATACATAAAAATGTGGCTTTTTAAAAACACCTTAATGCCTTTTTTTCAAAATTTGGTGATGCTTTCCCCAAAAATCATTGAATTTTCCCCAAAGAAAATTTTGAATTTTGGCACTCAAAAAAAGGAAATGGGCTGGGTAATATCAACTCTGGCTCTGAGCAAGCACAGTTGGATGAGCTCACAGATGCAATGGGTGTCAGAATTGACAGTACCTGGTCAATTATCCACCATTGAAAGCAGGGGAACTGTTGGGGAACTCATGGGAATGCTGCAAAATCGGCGAGCTGCAGCATCGACAGTGCGGGGCCTGGGCAGATGCGACCTCCAAACCACCCCCACAAGGGAGACTGATTAGGACTCTCTGCTGGTTTGGATGGAACTGTCAATTCTCTTACATTTTTTAAGAACATTTCCTATTTGAACTGCTCATGATTTGATAGGAGCTGCCAATTCTCTTGCAGAGCCAGTTCTCTTGCAAAATGTTGTTTTTGCAAGTAGCTGCTTGCTGTTCCCAAGAGAAGATGTTTGCGGTCATGATTGATCATCATCAATTACACTAGACATGAGTATTACACATGAGTAGTGTCACCGAAAGCTTACTAGTACTGTCTCTCAAATCTGCTGCTACCACGTTGATAAGTGTTTCTTTTTCTTAATACCCACCTGATCAAGTTTGGCCAGAATGAACCAACACCCACAAGCCCAGATCAAGGATGGATGTTCCACCGTTTTAGTTTCTTACCTACTAACCCAATAGCACTTACTATCATAGAATGTTGCAAGTCAATCACTAGGACACATGTTTGTTGAATAATTAGTAAATTAATTTTGAGGATTCCACTGCAACAAATGATGTATTTCCCAAATATTCCATCAGAACTTTTTATTTTCTTTCAGAAAAAAAATATATTTATGAAAATATGTTTTTTTACTCATTTCAATATTTCTGAAAATAATATAATTAGTGTCAAATTTGCCCAGGTACTACAATAATCATGTACATGCATTTACTTATGTAGTAGACACTTCTTTTCATACCTACCTACTTACTCTACCTTCTCTTAGCAGGACAGGTTATAAGGTGAAACCCGACATCAACAGAATTGGTGTTCATCCATGACAGACCCATAATGGGCTTCAAATGGGGGGGTGCACCCTTGCTGCATTTGTTCATTGTTAGGCAGCTCTAGAAGGTTTCAGAATCTTGTTGCCACCAGAAGGGAAGTACATTTCTGGAATATGGGAGATAGGAGATATTTGATGTTCGGTGAGTTAGGGAGTTTGCCAAGATTTTCAGTTCAGTTCTCTTGGAGTTTGCCAAGATTTTATCATGTTCAGTTTTGCTTTTGGAGTTCACAGAAGTGGTGTTTTGACAGTTTGCATAAAAAAATATAAATTAGTTTTTTTGTTTCGTAGTACTCAGATCTGCTTGTGGTAGCGGTGGGAGATTTTGTGAGTTAGGTATCCTTTTGCTTCAAAGAAAGGCAGTTGGACACTTCCAATGGACAAAGGTTTTTTAAAAATGAAAATCTAATGGGAGGCACAAGAAAAACATGATTTGTAATGTACCAACAACAACAACAATAAAGTACTTGAACAAGCTTTGTATTAAAGTTCAATAGTAGATAGCAAGATTAAGCTTGCAATATGCTATATTATCTAGAGGACATCTTTTTCCTTTGATCAAAATAAATCTCGTTGTTGTAACTTGTTGGTGCTTGATTTGTAAGTCCTTTGTAGATGTTTGAGTTTCAAGTCTTTTTTCTGCAAGTCTTTGTTTCAGACTTTCTTTGGTTGAGTCAGACCTAAACAGAGGGTAAGCTTTTTACTTTCTTCTTTTTTTGAGTTGTGATCATTTTGATGCATGCATGCACACAATGGAGAAAAGAGGTTTCTTCATCAGTCTTTCACAAGGCTTTTTTTTTTGGTCAGTCCTTGTGATCTTTTGAGTTTCATCAACTTTGCAATGTTTAGTTTGCACTTTGCGCCGTGTCAATTGTTGCAGGCATCAAATAAGCGATCTTTTTGGGCCAGGGTGAACCAGCACCAAGACCGGTGGTACCTTCACCTTCTTAAGTGAGGCACCTTAGAGTGGCTCCTTTTAAACCAGGAAATGTGAAATTTGGACTCAGAGAGACCATGATTAAGTTGTATAATGTTTAGAAGCAAATATGATGAACCCCAACATTTTTGTACCTTATGTGGAGTGCACCTTACTCTTGGCAATTTTTTTGCCTAAATAAGGGATGGCACCTTATGTGTAATGCAACTCATCTCAAATGAATTACAACTAAATTGATTGCCTTTGCGTCAATTCAAAAAAGGGTGCAAAATTCTATGGGTTCCTTACGCTGGGCAAGGACCTCAAATGGGACTGTTCTGGAAATTAAGGGCCACTCATGCAAGGGGCCAGTTCCCCTTCTGGGTCCTTAGTCCTTATCTTACACAGAAATAACTTTGGGGTTTTCCCAATGGTACCATTGTAAGTGCCAATTCACGCAAGGTACAGTTTTTTCCCTTCACATTCTGGTGAGTGGGAAAAGGGCCTTTCTGTATTTAGACTGAAATATATTCCAGGGGGTGGCTGAAATTTGATGGATAATTGGTTTGGATGGATGAGAAACTAATACAAAGTTCATAGTTTTCCACCCATTGCAGGGATTTTAAGGCACTAAAATCGTCAAGAGCCTCAGCCTCAAAAAAACAAAAAAATTCTACCAAATTTGATGATATTCCCGAAAGGCTGGATATTCTGCACACAATTTTTTCTTCTTGTTTTCCACCCCAAGGTTTAGCATGCTCACCACAAAAGCATGCGATCTCCTCCACTCCCAAGGAAAGTGCAACACTTAAGTTATCTAAACCACGCCCACAATGATATATAAAACTCACTGAATACCATTTCTCTAGATAGTTCATTCAAGGGTTTTACGGTTTAGGGTTTAAACCCTAAAACCTAAACCCATCACCACTTTTGCATAATTATTTTCCCAAAGTTCACCTAGAAATAATATTCAATAAATACCATTCTGGTTACTGTTCTCCAAAGCCATCTACCCTAAACCCTAAACCTGGATCATTTTGGGAAAAGTTTAGGTGATGAACATTATTAGGTATTATTAATGTTCTGGCTTTTTTTCTATCAACACTATAGAATTGACAATTTGCCTAATCCACTCTTCTCTGCAGCAGTCTTTGGGAGCAGTTTTCCATTGCATGTGCACTAGCAACAGCAGTGTTAAAAAGCCCTACAACCTGCCCATGAGCAGAGTGGGTTTAGACTTTAGACTCTACTTTGATGCTTTAGCTGACAAATATTTGAATACTCAACTCATGAAGAAGCAAGCCATGTGAGTATCAGCCACCTCAGGGGGTAGCTAAAGGAAAGCTTCCAAGGCAGCAAATAGTTGCTCCTCACCACAGGCTTTGGATTTAGATCACTGCGTGTTTTCCATTGTCCTCAGTAAATTCTAGAGGTAGAGTTCAAACTTCAAACTTGAAAGCCTGCCAAAATGTAGTAGCAAAATGCAGTTCAAATTCTTACCTAGAGTGAATAAAGGAACATGTACAGACATCATGAACTCAATGACTTCCATTAGCTTTGGTTGTCAATCAGCCAAATGAGCTTAGCCTGCACACAAAAGCATTGAGGAAAACATTTTGAATGTGACCTTTGTGGAACTTCCAACTTGTGTCTAGTCATGGGATCATCATTCACTTGATCAAATATGGTTGTCACGGAGTCTTTTGTGCCTCATTGAGAATACATCTAGGGCTAATAGCATCTCCAACCGGATACCATATGTGCCTCAGCAAAGGCTGCTTTGGGGTGCCAACAGGAAATATGTCATTACACACCAATGGCTAACTTGGCTCTTTAAAAAGGCTTCAGCCCTACTAGAGCAAAGGTTGGGATCAACATACACAAGTATCATAGAGGGCCCTGAATAAGTCACAGAGTTGGTCATAGGTGATGATCTTATCCCAAACGGAGCTTGACATGACTAAGGCAAATTATGCCACAAAGTTTTTGAACTACTTGTAGCAACTACACCAAGTCTCCAAGGGAAATTTGTTTTTGCCTTTAATGAAGAGTGACAACTTTGTCTGAGCTTCTTACACATCTCCCATAACCCTATTTGTGACAATGGGCCAACTTTGCTGGATTATGAAATTGATTTACATAATCTTATTTGTGTTAATGGCAAAAAAATTGGTTCTTAAACATCCCTTTCACACTCACATAATAAGACTACAAGGTATTACTTAAGATGTGGTCCTTTCTCCTTTCCTTAGCTAGGGCCAAGGAGGGTTTCATTGTGGATAATGTCTATATTGAAGGGGTCTTTTCAAACTTAGTGAAGAGGATATTTTGTATCTATTCCTCCTTTTCTATTGTTACCTACTAGCAATTCACACTTGGAAGTTCTATTGGTCAAGGGTCCATTTGTCATTGTTTAAATTGCAAAAGAAAACTTTGTGAATACCACTGTTGGACAGATATCTTGAAAATCCGGATATCCTAACCGCATATCACTCAAGATATCATTTAAAAAATCTTTTGGATATCAAAAATTTTGATATTCGAAATGATATCCTTATCTTTGGATATCAAACTAATGATATCCAATCATATAATATTCGAACAATTTTTTTTTTGAAAATATGATATCCAAGGTGGATATTAAATCCATGCCCAGATATGGATATGAGAGGGATTTAGGTTTAGGGTGTAGGTTGTTAGGGGATCAAAATAAAATTGTGAGCACTAGTGTAGGTCATTACAACAAGAAAAAACCATGGGCACTAATGTAGGCCGTTACAAGGGAAAAAATTGTTGTGGGTGCCATCATTAGACCTAAAAAAAACAAGAACCCTAAATCTAGAATAAAACGGAGCTTGAGCTCAACTCAAGCCCCACTTTCTCCTTTCTCCCTCTCCTCATGTTTTGTTCTCCACTCCTTGCACTCTGATTTCTTTCATGCTGATGTTCTCCTCTTCACATTGCTACTCTTTTTTTCACCTTGATGTTTTACTCTCCTTCACGTTGTTATTCTCCTCTTTGTGTTGCTATTTTTTTCATGTTATTACTCTCCTTGCGATGTTGCTCTATTTTCCACCCTGCTTTTGGACTTGTAATTTGTAAAATATTTTTGAAAACAAAATTGTTTATCTTGTTATTCGAAATGTTAGGTTATCCAACAGATATTGATGGTGACGAACATTCGGTCATACTAAAATCCAACATTAGATTTTAATTTCTTTATGATATCCTTAAAGGATATTACAATCGATTTTTAAAATAAAAATAATAATAATCGAATCTAGTGGATAACAAATAAGCAAATAACCAGAATCGATAGATATAAAAAAAAAGTTATATCCGCCCAACACTAGTGAATACACTATGATTGACTCTTGGTTCTTCAAGTTTGGAAATTCTACAACAAAAACATGACTTGTTTGTTGTTCATTAGTTTTGAATGGTAATAAGGAAACAAGGATTCCTTATGGTTTAAATTCACAAAGATATCAAGTTCTTTCTTAATTAATTCATTTATCATATTTCTTACAACATTCACTTCTCTAAAGCTTCTAGCAAATTCTTACAAACTTCACCACTACCAAGTTACACCAATTTCTATCAACCCTAATTATGCAAATAAAAAATCTCAATCAACACATAATTCAAAGGTTCAGCACCATTCTAATCTATTGACACCACATACCTACAACTATTTTCCCCATGCTTTACTTCAACAAAAAACATCAAAATAATACCATTGTTTCCTCAAACCAATAAGATTCCAGAATGTCCCACACCCCAAAAAAACAAGGTTCAATTAGGTTCTCCTCTCTTTCCTATGTTTTTTCATGCATTATATCCACCATTTTTCTTACCTTTGAGTTTCATCTTTCTTTGGTTTCCACCTCCACAAAATCATAGGTGCTTTTTCTTACTCATTTAAAAAATGACTAAAACCAACTATTGATTCAAATAATCACAAAAGCATGTTACATCCCTTTTTGTCACTTTCTATGCCTTTCATTTCACCTCCAAAACTATGTCCATCAGCTCCAAGTTGTCATCTTTCCACCACCTCTATCCAAAAATACCACAATCATGTGTCAAAAAACTTTCATATATGTTTTTCCTCCTTTTTAACTTTAAAACTCATTGTAAATTTCTTCATGAAACTAAAATGCAACCTCATTTATGATGGGTAGATATTTATCATCATAAAGGTATCCTATGTTTGTTGGTAGGTTGTAACATTGAATAGTTACTACTTTTTATTGGATGTTGTCTAACAACAATTCAACTACAAAGCTAACGTTAGTTCAATAACCAAGTTGTCAATGTTCCACAACTAGAATATCAACAACCTTTGTATAACCTACTATCTCATTCCAAGTGCCACCATTTCTACCAAATAGCCCTTAAGCTATGAGGCTTACTTGACAAGGCTATGACACAAAATTGAGCTAGTTTTTTAATGGGGTCTTATTACCAAAATTATGCATAATTGTATCCTTGGATCTAGTGGTCATACCCACACCTAAAATTGGTGAATTATGAAATAAAACTGCAAACCATCATAACAAACACAAGACATTAGAAAGTATTTAGGCAATGCCAACATTCCAACAACAACATTGGAAAATTTGTAATAATGCAAAACTAGGGAAACTTCATTCTTTTTACATGTCAACATGATAATAATAAATTGAAATCATGCGACATTTATGTTGAGTATTTAAACCTAGTTAGGTGACTCATTTTTGACATTTTGAAAAGCTCACATCTTGCAATTATAATAATGATCAAATTATAAATATTATATTTATCAATTTTTTTGGTCAAAAATATTGATAGGTCACCCTCTAGATATCACTAGACATGTAATTGGTCTAAAAATTCATGTGAAGTCTTGAATATAAATGATATTTAAAAAATAACAAAAATCATGGCATATAAAAAAATAATTAATCAATCCTTTTGCATTGGGGAAGTTTTAATGCATTTCACTATTAAAATCTCATTTGATGGTGGCCTATTTTTTAATTTTTATTTTAACATTATTATGACATGTTTCGAGTCCACATTTTTCATTGTATATGTATGACAATAAAAAAGTCATCATTTCAAAAGTCCATTAAGTATGAATCCACTATTGTTGTAATAATGACAACATCATTGGCCATTGGTTTGGCATGGCATCCATCATACATACGTTTGCAAGTTTCATGACCTAACAGGGTCATTGGCTATTAAAAGCATGTGTACATGCAATGTTAGGTTTAGGGCCACTAAAACATTATTGTTGAAATTTGTACAAATCAATGTGAAAAGTTCAAATGATTGGTGTCTATGTAACTAACAAAAAAATTGTACTTTATGTATAATGGTAAGTGTTCATTGCTATTAATATGCCTTGTTTTGAAAATACATTTGATTAATTGTGTAGTCAAATTACATGGCATCATTGTATATGGACAACAATTGAAATTTCTTGAGCCATGTCATCGTATTTAAGGAATTAACATTGCTTTTGTTACCATGCTCTCCTCTACCTTGTGTGTTGTATTTATATTAGTGCATACATGTATTCTTTAAATCACAAGGCTGATACCACTTGTGTTAGTTGTTTGATTAAAAACATGATCTTAAAACATGATTTTGTATTATTGATAAACTAATTTGCAAATATAACAATCATGAAAGACAAACTTCAAGAAAATTACATATTTTGGTTCATTTACATCAACAACTTGTATATGTGATAGGAATAATAGGCATAATTTATCATGAGTAGATGTGAAAAATAATCATACCCTTCACCATGTATGTTTTATAGTTTATATTTGTTAATGATAAAATTAGAAGGTGGATGATTCATATAGTATATTTAACATTCTTATCTCAATGAAAATTGTCAGATGTTTTGCATATGATGTTGGGTTAAATATTAACTTTATGTGTATATATGTGTGGTTCAAGTGATTGTGCCCATGCATACAAGTATTCATACTAGTTTAAAAATGTGATTGCAATAATCAAAATATGATAGCTTTGTAATGAAAGTAAGATAAAGTAGACAACTAAATCTCCTTGGTAATCCACTTGAAAACTAAATAGAAAATAACCAAAAAATCCCTCATAAAACTATTTTACATTAAATGTCTTTACTTGAATGATTAAAAACAAGATAGTCATTCATTACTATGCATTAGTTTTCAAATTTGGCATCATAAAAGTAGGTTGAGAATATATTTCTCAAAATACAAGGAGCTTTTGTAATCTACTTTTTGTAATGTGAACTTTTGTAGAGTACATGCTAAGTAAGATGTAACAAAAGAAAGTAGAATAAATTTTGATGAAAACATACAATGATTTTTATTTCCTAGCCTAGTACACATATATTTTATTGAATATTTTGTGTTGAAGGCTCCCTAACTAAGAATTTACCACCAATAAATGGGGATTCTTTTCCTACTTTCAAAACTTATTTGCTTTTAATTTTTTGAAAATGTTTTTTTATAAATGTAATAGAAGGTACCCATGGTTTTGTATTATACTCCACCCATTTCGATATTACATTATTGTTTTCTTATGCATGACATAGGATAAAAATGGAAATGATCATTTTTTAAAAAATTACCATGTTTTCACCCCTTGACAAAATGCTAATTAAATGTGTGTTGACATTACAAATAGAAAAATGATGTGATGCACATGGTATACATGAAGAAATTCAAGGCACAAGGATGCTGAAATTCCAAATGCATCATTTGCAAAAGGTAGATATTTTTATCCAAGCAGAATGTGATAGGCATTATGTATGCCCCACTTATATTAATCATAACATTAAACTTTTATATACATTCAACCAAGTTTGAATTTTACAATGCAAGGGCAATCGTGAAGGTGAATTGCAATTCAAAGTTCAATTGCATTCTCATTACCATTTGGCACATTTCAATATAAACACCTTTTGCAATTACGAGTTGTAGCTACACATTTAAATATAATTTTCATACCCAAATGGTGTTTTGGCATGTGGGATGTATGCATACCTTAAAATTGCACAAGATTATTAGTTGAAGTTTGACACTTTAGGTCTCAAGCTTGTAACTAACAAGTGGGGATGAAAGATTTGAATTTGTTGCAACTAAATTTATGTTTTATGACCAATCAATATCCATGATCCAATGGAATTTTAATAAGTGGGTGCAACGACCAACTCCCAAGTTGCAATTAAAATGTGGATTTTACGAGTTAAAATTTGAATCTATCAAATAAAAATTCACCATGTAGGTGGACCCATTAATAATATTCGACATATAACAATTACAAGTTTGATTTTCAAGCTTGCAAAAACTATATTGACAAATGGGGGGGTGACTATTTTTCATAAATAATTTTATAATTTATGACTTATCAACCTTCATGATTCAATAGAATTTTGACAAGTGGCAACCCTAAACCATCACCTAATGTGCACAAAAACAACTATAAATTTCATTTTATTAAATAATCAATTGAGATATGGGTGTTTTACAAAACATTATGTACTTACATGTAATTCTTAATAGAATGTTGCAATTACAAGTCCCAAGTGGCTCACAATACAATTGAACATGGTAATTAAAGAGCTTTAAAGTCACATATCGAATTAAAATTTTAAACCAATTATCCTTTCATGTATAATATATTAAAATTGACAACTGAATCCATTATCCAACCACATACCAACTGACCACATAAATGGGCCATTGTTGCATTACATTACTGAGCTTACAATTATATCCTTCAATTATTGTATTTGCACCTCTATATCAACAAAATATAATTCAAAAAATAGATAATTAAAATGTTGGAAAGTTCAAATTTTGGAAATAGAAATTATAATATTTAAGGAAGTTTCTTTTAAAAGCCTAACTTTGAATCCTCAAAATAGATATTCAACCCCAAGAGGTTGAATTATAGGTGTGAGTGCATCAGTGCATCCATATTTACAAGATTGCAAATAAAACATCACAATAACTCTTGGAACATACTAATTGTGTTAATCCTAACAAAACTAAAATTAACATGATAAGAACAATTCATACTACAATCATTCATAGTATAATAAAATTACATGTGCATTTAATGCATTATAATTAATGACCATTAGCACCTTATGTTAGTAGAGGACCAGCTTGGGCAACCTTTAATCAACAATAAGTTACATATTTAACCACTATACATTTATCCAAACATCATTAGTTTCTTGAATGCTGACCTCAATGGCATCTCCAAGTCCTTTTAACTTGTGTTTCAAGTTGCTAATGGAGCTCTTAGGTTCCACACATTTATTATTCCATCAAGACCTCCTAATGGCAACGAATGTCCATCTAAATTGAAGGCCAATGTTGCAATTAAGTTTGTGTTCACATTTTACAAATTTTATTAGGAGGTTGATTCCTCATTATTCTCTACAATAATAAGAATAAAAATAGAATTCTTGTAAGCTTGAATCATCAATAGTGGAAAATATGACCATAACAAACAATATTTCCTAGAATTTTTTTGCCTTGAATTACTTCATTTTTGTTTTTATGCACACAAAGAATCATTGTACCTTATAGTGTGTGGTGAAAGTTTCCTTTGCCAATGTGCCAATCCCCACCTCCTATTGCCACTAAAGTTGCATCAATAAGACTACAAGTCATTGAGTAAACAAGACCTACCAAATAGATCCACCCATTTAGTAAGTCCCCTTTAAACATAACATTCTTTGCCAATCTTTTATAGTGTATGACATTATTTTATTGGCAACCTATGAAAAATATAGGATGTAGCTAACCGGTCAATTACTTCATATGCCTATTATTAATTTAAGGTGTGGGTTTTACTATGCAATCATTTCTTCAAGCATTTCAAATAGATGAAATTGGGAATCATAAGTAGGATTGTTGAGTTTTCACTTTCAAATTAGACATCTATTCCTTGTTAACAAGTCATTCCTAACCTTCAATTTGACCAACATACTTGGATTTTAAGTAGTGAACTACTTGTTTTCTTGATTAGACAACATCACTCTAGTATGCAACATTGACCTTGATGGCCAATGAATGCACACAATCCTTTACTCCTTAGCCTTCATCATCATCATCATCATCATCGCCTTTTTATTCCATGCCCAAGTACATAATGAGTCCAAATCCATTGATGAATTCACTAGGTTTTGTAGTGAATTAGATGAATTTTGATCCTAATGAATTCCTAGCGAATTTGTCAATTTCTTAGTGATCGATGATGGGTTGATATGGACAAGTAAATTCACTTGTAAATTCACTAACATACGAACAATTAGGAAATTTTGAATATTTTAATTATTTAATCCATATTATTTAATAAATTATTTAATATTAATTACTTAATCCATATTATTAATTATTCAAATTGAAATATGTTATTCTTTTGTTTTTAAAAAATTGAAAGTTTTAAGAAGATTCAAAGTTATCTACCTAGATAGGTAGAAAATTAGCACCTACTTGTGTAGGTAGGCAAGTAGATAGAAAAGGAAAAAATGTAGATGAAATGAATAACTAAAAAGAATTTTATTTACTTTGCAATTTCCATTTAAGGTTAAACGCAATTTCACACATCCAAAATTGACACATGCATTTCAATGTGTCAAGAGAATGGAACACATGTTATTCATATAGCTTGTGAGATAAGATTCAAAAACAAAACATATGGGTTAAGCCTTTTACTTGCACCTTAGTTTTAAATTGAGATACAATTGAACTTTTTCCAAAAGCCAACTTTAATAAGCAATATTTTTCTCGTATTATGTCCAAATAAAAAAAATTAAACATCATTATAGAAGATTTTCCAAAATCTACACACAAAAATTACTAAAAATTAACCTTGAATTGAAAAACATTGCATGTAAATCTTGCATTTCAATACATTTTAACAATATGACATTTTCCTTCAACCATCATTATTTCTTTTATATTTGGTTCAAATGATTTTTAAAAAAAAATATGAATTTGTTTTGTATTACGTACTACATTTTAATTATGAAATATTATACAAATAGTTCATAAAATATAATTATCAACATATAATAATGTTATTCTAAAAAAATTCAATCTTGCATAATGTATTTAGAAAATACAATACATTTGAATATGGTATATTAAAAACATTAAAGTTAATTTTTATATTACAATATGAGTTTGATTATATAACTATAAATCTATTTTAATATATAGATATTTGAAGAAATGAAAATTTTATTATAAATTATAAATAATTTTAATATTATATTCATTTTATTCACAAATACTTTTATCAATACACTATATAGCAAATAAATATTATCATATATTATATATAAGTGATTTTATATGATAAAAATATTGTATCAAAGAATTTATATTTTCATGGATAAATATTATGTTTTACATTTTTATCAAGTGAAGTCCACAATAAAATACTATCTAACTCAGAAATTTATATATAACATGTATACATAATTTTATATATTATGTATTATATATGTTATGTACATATGACATATGATATAATATTTATTATATATTTATTATGTTAAAATATTGGATTTTGATTTTGTTTTGTTGTAAACATCTTTTAGCATTTTATTAAATAAATGCAGAAAATAAAATCTGATTTTTTAAAGAATTAAAATAATTTTTATTTAAATAAAAGATAATTTGGATTTAAAACTGATCATATCTGTACATAAATTAATAGTAAATTATAACATTAATTGATATAATAAATACATTGAAATATATTTAGGTAAAAATAATTTACAGTGAGTTTTCAATATTAAAAAATTACATAGATTATATTATTATGAATATTACGTTAATTAATATTACAAAGTAGTAGAATAATTAATTATTTATTAAATATTTATTATAATTAATTATTCTATTTAATCCGAAAATAATGTATAGTATGTTATAAAATTTATTATTATAATATATATGGAATATGTAATTTAATATTAATGAACTTTTTTATAATGAAATATATTTTATTTAATTTAAGTAAAAATTTACAATGTCACTATTTAAATATTGTTAAAATTATATAATTATAAATAATATGCTAGTTGATAATAATAAAAAATAAATAAAATAGAATAATAATATTATTTGAGCTGATTAATATTAATGATTAATAAAATTAATAATTTCTATTTTATTGTAGTTCATTTGGTTTCAAAATAATGGAATATGTTGATGATTTATAAATTATTTTATATGATAGTTTTTTAAATAATTGATAAATTATTATGTAATATATATTAATTTTTGTATTGTACTACATTATTTTAGTGAACTATATTTATATGTATAATTAATCACCCAAATAAATATAATATTGTATATTATATTGCAATTATCTATATATATATATATATATATATATATATAAGATTGGATTTTCATCTTTTTATTTCTTTACATTGTAATAAATGAAGGCCCAAAATAATATATGGTAATTAAATTTAAAATTGTATGTAAAGTAGATTATTAAATTAGTTATAAATTGGTTTAAATTACCATCTGATATGTCGTATTGTAACTAATTGATGCAATAAAAAGTTATGATAAATAATCATACACATTATAAATTAACTATATTAAATAATGACTTTTATAAAATCTTGTATAACATTGAGATTATCATTTTAAAAGTTCCAAAAATAACTTTAGTAAATTATTTTGACTATAAGTGAATGTGTAGTTAAAGTTTCATTGAAAATGAAATGAAATTATGTTGTGGTAAATTTGGTTCACTTTTACAACCTCATAGTGATTTAGGTGAATGAATTTGGATTCATTGTGTAGTAGTGATGTCTCATGTTGATATTCAAATTGTTTGATTAGGAAAAAGTTTGAAACAATGGCTTGTCCATGGATTCTATAATTTGAATGTCCATGGATTTTATAATCTTCATTTAGATTATAAAATCCATGGATAGGTTGTGCCAACAAAACTTGAATAGAAGAAAATGATGAATTCTAATAAACAAGGTGAATTATTTTTCCTATACCTTCCTCATCTTTGTTAATAGCGTACATCACACTAGTGTAGCTCACAAAAATAACATCCTCCACCTCTTTCTCTTCATCTACTATAATAGAAAAACAAGGCAATTTCAATTATCATGCTAATTTTGAAAACTCTTCCCTTCTCTTGGATCCATGACTAATTTGCTTTAATTCAAATTTTAAAACAATCAATGGGAAGAAATTTCCTTGAATTATTCTAATCAAACACAAACCTATACCATACAACATAATGACACTTACAAAGTTTCCTTCAACAATAGACATTTGCTAGTTTTGACATCTCTTACAACCATCAGAAATATTTCCTTCTTCTTTGCATTATTACACTCACCTGTAATTCAACCTCTTGGGGTCAAATATCTATTTTGTGGAGTCAAATCAAACTCTTAAAACTTTTATCCTTATGCATTGGAATTTGTATTTTTTAAATTTAAACTTTTTAGCATTTTGGTTTTTTGCCTTTTGAATTATATTTTATTGACATGGAGGTGCAAATACAATAGTTGAAGGGTATGGTTATAAGTTGAGTAATGTAATGTTTTATAATCATCACATGTGGACCCCCAATTCAAACAATGAAACCGAGATCAACTGATCAAGTTGTAACATAAAAACATCATATGTTCAATGTGTAAAACTTCTCTTGGAAATGATTTTTTCAATCAAGAGCACAATGTGGATTATTTCTTGCAATTTCATCCATTGTTTTTAGCAAGGAAACAAATTTAGGTTGGGATATGTTCGTGAGAAGAAATGGAAAGTACAAGGAGAAGGAAAGATAAAAGAAGGTGCTTGGTGGTATTGTGGTACAAGTGAAGTTAGTTGACTATTAACTATGGCATTCTCCCATGGCTTTTGAAAGAACATCACCTTTGCATCTTTTATAATTTGTCTATAGTGGTCAAGTAAACAAACATGTTGAACACCTTCCATATTTGTAATGGTGTTTGCTTCAAGATTTTAGGACAAATGCTTTTTTTGGTTGAGACAATAAAATAAAGACAATCATAATTAATGCCTATTGAATATTGGACAACTTTTGATTATAGGAAACCCCTAGAAGGTGCCTATGTTAGAGTGGAAACATGCGTCCAAGGTATGCTAGATAAGTATCAAGAGCTTCTCCATGTTAAAGATTTAAAATCAACCTATGGGCTGATCTAACAATAAGGTGCATTTGAACATGTCCAAGTTTAAACCCAACTATCATTAAAAATAGAAAGGAAAATAAAATTCATACATATGGCTTGTGAAGGTCATCACCCATTCATAGTGCAAACATATTACAGAAATTAGCTCGAAATTATTTTTCAAGACCTAGAAATATGATATGAATATGGTTTTTACAAAATTTTGACAATTTGTGTTGTAACAATATGAACTTGTAAGTTCAACAAATTAATTGGACTTGCCTTTTGTATTAGAATCCAAGGACAATTCTTCATGAAACAATTGATATAATCCAATAATATAATCTCTTTAGATGACAAATCTTTGATACACCCACGAAGAGCATTAGGATTTATAGTAGGCAACAAAGCTTCACATGCCAATTATAAATAACAAAAATTCTTCAAAATTATTGAGATTCTATTCATATTTATGATTAAAGTTAACCCAAATAGAATTAATAGATGATTTAATGATAAGGTTATAAATATTTCAGATCTAACAAGATAACAATAACAAATTAGCAAACATGAAAAAAAAAAAACCCCAATTTTAGAAAACAAAAGAAAAAATAAAACCAAATACCAAGGATTGGTTTGAACAACAATGACATTCGTATGTATCTTCAAAGACCTGCAACAAAGGTATTGAATGTTGACCACCACCTACCATAACATAAAATCTCCACTGACTTCATCCCAAAAAACAACAATGTAATAATAGGAAATAGCCTATTGTCATAAGGAATTCCATCAACCCAATTATAATAATTAATCCAGAAAGAAAGGATAACATTTAAACTTGTTGTAATATAGCAAATATTTGTCACAAAAAACTTACTAATTATATGATCATTTTTGAAATCACATGCCAAACAATCTAGTTGAAATTAACAAAATTTTAAGCGCATGCTAATGATAATTGGAGGTTGAATTGGCCATTAGTAATGGAGATGAGTCACTAGATTCAAATTGATAGTTCTAGTCTTTGTGTTTAGTAGCCATGGAAACTATCATACAATCTATTATACTTCACCTTGGTCCAATTGTGTGAGGTTCTTATTGCCTTATGAATGGCACACATCATATTTATAATAAAAGTCACATTCAACAAATGTTTAAAAACACAATCTAAAAAAGGATTTAACTATTCACCAACATAGTAGGGGCAAGCTCATTGTAAACATTATTGAAATTTTAGCCAAAAGTTTTTGTTGAACACATTTAAATTGTCAATAGTGAAGAGAAATTCCCCTTTAAGAATCATTAAAAAAAAATATTGTCCATTCCAACCATATGGTTACAATTATAAAAGTGACTAGTGTTCAAATCAATTATTTTTATGACTATAGTTAAGTTAGTCCTATGTGTCATTTTAGTCGTAAATGTGTGTAGTCATATATGCAATTATTGTAGTCACATATGCAACTATAATGTTGATATGACCAATGAAGTCACAAATGCAACTATAATTTGTGACAAACATGTTTGAATGGAAAAATAAAATGAAAATGCACATTTTTCATCCAATATTGAATGCATCTTTGGATGGATGAAAATTTAATAACTTTTATAACTAATCATAGTTGTTTTGGCAATTAAGGTCCAATAATTTTCCCATTTACAATATCTTGATAATTAAACATATGTGGCATATTTGGAATTACAATATTTGTTTGACAATCAACGTGTGTTTGATTGTTTATTTATATTATGTATTATTATCATTAATAGTACAAATTATTATATTTTTACTAAATATATTTGATTTATGATCTATTTATAAATATGATATATGATGGTTATTTAATTATATATTATACATCTGAATTAAATTTTATCAGTAAAATTACAACATATTATAATCAAGTATGATATATATGTGGATCAAATAGAGGTTTTAGATGTTTTAAAAAATATCATTTATTTGATCATATATATATATTTGAAAGTTTCACTTAAAATTCCATCAAATTCATTAATAATCTAACATTAATAAATAAAAATTAGATTAAAATTTAGAATATGGAAAAAAATATACATCATAAATAATATAAATATATATTTTTTCTGAAATGAGATTGATATAATATTCATTTCTAAAAATTATATGTGAATTAATTAAAATTATGATATATTTAATCAGATTTTATAATAATTTAAAAAAATGAAATTATGGATTAAACTGTGGGAAATAAATTATTTTTTAAATTATTACTAAAAATTAGTTGTAAAATATTTTCCATTTATTAATCGTGTGTTTGATTTTTTTCCAATGAACTGTGATCAAAATGTAATTCAACTTAATAAAAAAATTCAAATTCAAATTAATGTACATTTTTGCAAGGTAAAAAAAATTGTGTACATTATTGAAGAGATTTTAGGAAAAAAATTTTGATTTTCCATTTGGACACATATTAAAAAATATGAAATATTGAAGTTGATGTTTGTGTAATGTTAAAAATTAAGTATGGGTTAAATAAAATGTATTTTATTATATTTTCACATCAAGTGGGGTGATTTGATGGCAAAGTTGAAATTGATATCCATCCTTGGGGTTTAAAAATCAAACCTGACAAGTGAAATTGTTATGGTTGATGATGATATGTTGATTGTATATACCTTACATATATAATTAGGCTTCTTAACCTAGGTGCTTATTCAAGCTCACTTAGGTACCTAGACTAGGTGGTCTCCCTAACTACTTGAAGTAGATTTTTATGTTAGCATAGGTAATGACACATGTCAACAAATCATAAGATGAGAATTTATGAAATTTAACAATAATACGAATTATAATATTAAATTATTTTATAAATATAAATAGTTTATTTAATATACATGATTAAAAAATATGTTAAATCATTTGAATTTTTTAAAATTTTCTTTTTATGTTGCTGAATATTTTATGTAGTTGTACATGTAGTTGGATGTGTTCATTACAACTAAAAGTTTATCTTTTGCAAGTAAAATTGTAATATTTTATTTCTAATTTTTTTCTAATGAATGTTTTAAAACAAATTGTCAAAAAAAAATTTACTAGAATCTCAAGCGAAGGAATATGAAATTGATCATTTGTGTTTAATGTTAGAAATTACATCATTCTTTGTATGTGACAATAGTAAGCAATGGATCAACTTGGTCATGTTTTAGGAACTTCCTCCAACTGTTTTACTATAATTTACTTATTTATCTAGTTGATGCTCAACAAGATCATTATGCAAGTTTTTCGCATCATTGCTAGTGAACCAATAGGTGACATTTGCATGCAACATAACACATGATTTAAATTCACCAACTTCAATCACAAAATTTTGCCAATTGTCTTTCAAGGCACAAAAATGAGGTGTGTAGCCCACATTCACTTCTTTTGATTTGCGTGAAAGGCCTCCAAATCTAACTAATCCAATTACTAAAATTGATCTAACAACTTTTGTTCAAACATACATGTAAATTCACATGTGGTAAATCCATGCACCACACCAACCAAAAGGTCACAATCAAAATCTCTTTTCTCTTTGTTGTATATAATTGTCATGTGTGGTAGTCAACCTTGTGTTTCTCATGGATCCTATTGATCTCATCAAAACTCCCTTGATGCACACCTGTAAAAGCCAAATATTGAGGTGTAAGTGTTCCCTCAACCAAATTCTTAAAATGCATGAAATCCTCTTGAAAACAATCAAACTTATCAAAGGGGGTCGAGAAATTTTAGGATATCCCATGAGCACTTCTTCCAAATCCACATCCTTTGGAGTTGGACTTAGATCCCTCAAAGTTGGACATGATGACACAAACTTGACGTCATTCTCCCCACCATGGTATAATGCCATTTTGGAGATGTTGCCTTAAACCAACACATAATATATTTGAACACTTTGATCATCTTGGAAATAAACATTCAATCCAAAACACAATTATAGCAAATCAATTTCAAAATGCTAAAGAATTGACAAAAGAAAAAACAACCATAATCACTTCCCTAAAATGAAAATGACATAGTTTGAAAATGAGAATGAAAACAAAATATCACAATACTAGAGGCATTTTGCAAGGGTTTGAAAATAAAAAAAGAAGAATGTTAGAATGCTAATGCTATTGTGACACGTTTGAATATGAAAAAGAAAACAAATTGTCACAATACCAATGGGATTATGCAAGGGTTTGAAAATCAAAAAGAGAAGAATGTCACAATATTAGTGCTATTGTGACAATGTTTGAAAATGAGAAATAAAACAATGTCACAAGGTTTGAAAATTGGAAAGAGTGTTTGAATGTCATAACATCAATAGGGCAACACTTAAATAATGTTTTCAAATGCTTACTTTACTCATTGTAACACAAACAAAGATATTCAAAAACAACATCAAAATACCATTGGTATTGGGACATGGATTGAAAATCTGAAAAAAAGCTTGAATGTCGTAATAGCACTACAACATCATTCAAATAACATTTTCAAATGCTTACCTTACTAGAACACAAGCAAAGATATCCAAAAACAACATCAAAATAACATTGGTATTTCAATAGGCATTGAAAATAAAAAAGAAAGCTTGAATGTTGTAAGAGCACTGTGGCGACACTTAGATAACATTTTCAAACGCTTACCTTCCTCATTGGAACACAAGCAAAGATATCTGAGACGACAAGATGTATGTGGGAAGTGTTGGAAGAAGATGTATGTGGGAAATGTTGCTGCATGACTTCAAGAAAACCTCAATTGCCCCTGGTCCAACATAACAACAGTTGAGTTTTAGAACATGGTAGCATTGATAACCAATTCTACTGCGACACAATGCTTAAGATTCCAATTGTGTTCATCATCATGCATGTTGTTTGTGAGGCCCTAGTAACAAGGACACAATATGTGCAAGTATAGTTTCAAAAATGCTGACATCGTAAAATTCAGACAATCCAAATATAAATGACAACTAAAGGCCATAATTGTATCACCTCTCATATGGCACACAAATCTTTTGCCACTTGAGCTATTTCCAAATCCAGAAACAGTAACAGTAAACAGCAACAGTATTTCCAAATCATCAATTAGGAAAACATTGTAAATCAGTTTAAAGAGAAAGAGGTTGTGAAACCCATGGAAACCACTTGTTGCACATGCACAAGTAGGAATACACCTGCCTCATCAACATAATTACACCTAAATGAAGCACAAACCCCTACATAATCAAAACTGCTCATGTTGGAAGATGTAAGCAAACAAGAAAACAAAAGAAAATGCTAATCCCCAATCTAGTCTAAAACCTTGATATTGAATTTGCAAAATCAAAATCCTCACCTCACCAAAGCCACTGCCATTGCCACTACTCTCTCAACTCCAAATCACAGCCTCTAGTGAAAGCTGGTCACTTCACTCTAAACCCAGCCCTCTTATGGTTTGAACCTTTTTCACATAGCTCTTTCACTCTCTCTTAAATAGGTAGCCACTCTCTTCATACATCAATTACTGTGACTGATCAATCAAAGTCAATCATATTTCATTATCTTGTGTGCATTTACAAGTCCAAGCTAGTGTTGGGTGGTATTAATGAACCTTCAGCAATTATCAAGGCGGTTCGTAAGATTCATAACTGCAATTCTAAAAAATCAGTGAACTAGTTCTAATGTATAATCATGGTTCACAACAAATTTGAAAAAATCAAACAACCACCCCCAAACACCACTTTGATCTGAGATCAATGGTTCTTTGACTCTGATTTTTTTCAGAGAACTGGATTCAGTGGTTCTCTGATTCCAAAATACTTAGAAACTGAAACCACCAGTTCTTTAAGGGGTTTCAAATAACCGGGACTGGAGATTCTTTGATTCTGATTTTTCAGAGAACCAGAGTCATGGGTTCTTTAAGGGCTTTCAAGTTTCAACTAACTGGGACTGGTTCCCAGTAAGTTGTTCTTTGATTCTGATTTTCCGGAGAACACAAACCAGCAGTTCTCTGACTCTGAAATATATATTTTAAAAAACAGAATCAGGGTGGTTCTTTATAAATTCAAATAACCACACAACCTGGGTCCAAACTCAGTTTCAGGCTACCATTTAGAGCCTGAATTTCATCTAAATGAAGTAACTCTTTACAGGCCTCCAGACTTGTTTTTGGCAAATTTTCACACTCTGGTGACAAAAGGAAAACCAGTTTAAAGGGTACAAAGGAAAAAACAAATTGACAAAAATTGCAAAAGTTGTCATATTTTGAGGGGAAAAAAGTCATGTTTCGAAAGTAAGTTCCTATCTGTCACTAGAACTAGGCAGGATTCTAAAAAAAATCTCCTTTCCTGTCTGACCTCTACCCAAATTTGGCTCATTCCTCCTGTAGATGATGGCCACCTACTTGACAAAATTGGGAAAAAAAACCCTGGTGGTGATGGTGGGACTTGCTCACCTGCAAAGAATTTCGTCTACTGCCATCTCTCCCTGTGACGTGATGCGTTGTTCATGTTCTTTTCGTCATCACGCACGCATTGACATTCTGTGGCTAGTGCCATCATGAACCAGCTCCTTGTCCCGGATGCTCAGGACATGAACAGCAAATCAGGATTTGCACTTTCCATCTGCCATCTGCACGACGAACTGGATCTGCTTTCGTGGATCCACCTGTTACAAAACCACATAACTAAACATGCAAAGGTTTAGTGTAAAGAAACGGCACTCAACTGGATTTGGAATCTTCTGAGGGCGTTTCCCTTGAAGAGAATATCACTATATATTCAACTGTTACAAAACCACAGACCTAAAAATGCAAATCTTTAGTGTAAATAAACGGCACCCAGTTGAAGCTTCTGAAGGTGCTTCCCTTGAAGAGAATATAAATGTATTCAGCGAAGGAGATGAGAATCTACGGTTGAAGATAGTTACTGTAAGTCCCTGGGAGTCACTGGGAGACACGTACCTTCATTGGTTGCTGCAAGAATTCGCCATCTGCATCATCTGCATGAGGGAATGGATCTCTTTTCGCAGATCCACTTACGAATACCAAAAAGATGCAAAGCTTTAGCGTAAAGAAACAGTTCTCAACTGGGCTTTGGAAGCTTCTGAAGGTGCTTCCCGTGAAGAGAATATCACTATATACAGCAAAGAAGATGACAATCTTATGTTGAAGAGAATTACTATAAGTCTCTGAGAGTCACTGGGAGACAGTTATTTTTTTTGGTTGCTGCAAGAATTCTCAAGAGTTCGAAGCTCGGTAGTCGGATCGAGATTAGGGTTGAAGAAGAAGCTGCTCTTCACGCATCTCTGCAACAAAAAAGAGAGAACAAAAAAGAAAGAAGCGTTAGTGTTTGGCAACAAACAGCGGGCGGAAGTTACATTCATGAGCAGAAGCTTGGGTGGTGAGAACATGGAGGTGGAGCTAAAACACGCGGGGTTCGAAGGACCTGCTGTTTTGATTCCGAGAGTTGGATTAGGGGTGTACATGGCACCGCCCAAAGACGCTTACGAGGCCACACTCGCAGCTTTGAAGATCGGTTATCGTCATATCGATACCGCGGCCTTCTATGGCAACGAGAAAGGAGTCGGTCAAGCGGTGCGAGAAAGCGGCATTCCTCGACAAGAAGTTTTCATAACCACCAAATTGTGGAACTCAGATCATGGCTACGACAAGACTCTAAGAGCCTTCAATCGTAGTCTTGCCGAGCTTGGTTTCGATTACGTTGATCTCTATTTGGTACATTCACCGATGGCCGTTGACAAAAGAATCGACACATGGAAAGCAATGGAGCAAATCCTAAAAAGCGGGAAAGCAAGGGCAATCGGTGTGAGCAATTACGGTGTTCATCACTTGAAGGAGCTGTTTGCAAACTCCGAAATCCGTCCCTCTGTGAACCAGATCGAGTTGACCCCGTTCAACACGCGGAAAGCATTGGTGAAATTTTGTGAAGACGAGAACATCGTGTTGGAGTCATACTCTCCTCTCACCAGAGGCGAGCGCTTGAAACACAAAACCCTTGTACAGACGGCGCAGAAATACAACAAATCCACTGCACAACTCTTGATTCGCTGGTGTCTTCAGAAGAATTTCGTGACTTTGCCTAAGTCCGTCACACCAGCACGCATTGCGGAGAATTTCCAAGTGTTCGACTTCAGTATCACCCCTGAGGATATGGCGAAGCTTGATTCGTTAGACGAAGAATGGGTGGCTGGTTGGGATCCGACTAAGGCAAGTTAGAATCATACCCATTTCTGCAGGATGGATCTCCAGAGCTTTTTGGAAGCAAACAAACAAACAAACGAGACAACGTGTTAGATTTGCAAACTGGTGATCGATTTGTGAGTATATTTGTACACAAAAACAGCAGCTTTCTAAGTGATGGATTTGTGAGTATTTATAGGCTCTAGGATTCCAAACCAGGAGTTCTCCAGGTGATCAATATAGATTTGTGAGTATCTCTAGACAGGAATCCAAACAGGAGTTTCTCCAGTATATGACTTTCACTCAATAGATTTTGTAACTATGAAATTGAAGCATGAAGAGCTTTGCCTTTCAGCTAGCAAACACAGTGTTGGCTTTGCATCTCTTACAGCAGAATAGAAGAAAATATATGGATTCTCCAGCAGCAGATTTTCATAAGCTTTATTCATCTGTTTTGCCAGCGGCATGGTTTCACCCACAAAAGAGCATTAAATTGGAGAAAGTTGTATGTCTGGTTTTAAACACACTGGCAACCAAAAAAACGTTTATGCCAGTGTCAAAAGACATTTTTCCATTTGCTACATTTGTTGTGGAATGATTCCCTGCCCATGTGATGAGATTTGAAGATTGATTTCTAAAGCAAGGCAAATGTGACCTTGTCCTAGATATCTTTGAAAACAAATTCTGAAAGTTCAATCCCTACTTCATACAAAGAAGAACTATTTAATATCATTAACATAACAATGTCTTGTCAAACATGTCACAAGGTATAGAGATCATGCACCTTGCAATCCACCAAATTGTGAAGACCTTGCTTTTTGTTCTAGAAGGTTTAAACAATTTTTTTTGCAGCAATAATATTTGAGGAGTTTGAATGTGATATATTGCACCTTGTCCTTAGTTAGTCCTTTAGCTATATGCATAATTCAAGGCTACCTTAGGCAAAATGGAAATGATTTCTTTGTGTTCATGATTCAATGCACCTTCAACAATGTAAAGCTTCAATTTCCAATCCTGTATTGTCCAATGTTGGTTTGGTATCAGGTACATTGTATACTAGTCTGGTCATACTACAATGGGGTGTGTACAAAAGGGAAAGTACTAGAGAATTCTTGGAAATTATATACCAATTTGATATGAGTAACCCAGAGATCTTGAATTGATGATGCACTTTGGTAGGAATATAGCTACATTTAGTACATTATACTATTTGGTGTACATAATGAACATTGATAGAATAGTTAGATGTAATAGCTAGTAGGTCTTTTTTGGCCTTGCCTACCAAGGCAAGGATGTTGTGTTTAGATTCATTATAGAGTATAGTAGCTTAATGGATTTTGGCCCCTTAGGTAATAGGTCTATTTTTTTGGTATGAGGATTTTTGAAAGATGATGTTTTGGCTTGTGTTGAAACTTGAGATTAGTTATAGAGTTATGATATCTCGAAAGATTTTGGTTTCTTTCAGAGGATTTTTTTGAAGATTATATTTTTGTGTCATGAAATATTTGAATTTTTATAATTCTTTTTTTTTGCCTTAAGATGACTTTTTAATGTAAATGGCAAGGCCACAATGTGATACACCCCCTTGTTATTGACGTTTTCTTTTTGAATGCCATCTATCATACCCATAAAATGAAATCTGGAGACAACCATGACCCCCTTTTGCCTTTGGTATGGTTAGAAAGACCTTGACAAAGTGGTGTGCATGTTTGTCATTTTGCAATTTTCAGACCAATGGAGCAAAAGTTAATGAATTTAGATTAACTTTCTGGAAATCAATTTAAAATTAATTTAGCAATGTTCCACAAGAACTCTGAAGTTAATGCCCACTTTGACTGGTGTGAGATGGGTGACCTTAATGGAGCTTTATGTACTTGGGCCAATAGCAAGGAGGTTCAATATCCAGTAAACCCCCTTTATAATCACACCCATTTTAATCACATTTTTGTTTGTCACACATTTTTTGGTAACCATCCATTTTAGTAAGAATCGACATTCTTTATAATCACTATCACATTTGTTAATAGTACAAAATATTTGCAAAGCTTTTTTTTTTCATGAATGTCATTATAATGAGAGAAATCTAAGGCAAATTTTAGGGTTTTGTAAATTGTAGTTCCCTTTGTCAGTGTTAGTGTTACTTTGAGTTCAAATTGTGCAAACTAACTCCAACGAATCCAGTTGAAAAGAAAAGAGAAAATAACTTTCTAGTGTAATCAAACAAAAGATATGCGAACTTGCCAAAAAATCAAAAAACCTTAATTAAAAAAATCTATTTAACAAGATACACAAGCTAATAGTTAAGAAGCTCAAACTCAATGCAAGTCATCACATTAAAACAAACAAAAATTACAACCTTCTTCAAGGCTAATAATGCATAGTAGAGCTTAAAATAAGCTATGTAAGAAATTTAAACAATTAGCACCTTTATTCTAGCATAAAAGAGCTGTTTTGATAAGTTCTTTTGGCCTATAATCACAATCTTGTAAGGGCTTGTGTGGAATGTGACTATGCATGTTTAAATCAAAATTCTATCGCGTCACAACAAAAGTGGTCACCAAGGGCGTGATTATAAAGAGGGTTTACTGTACTTGAACCAGTTGCCCAGGGCCCCACTAGCTGGATATAAAGATTGGCATCTAAACCCTAGTTTGGTCCCTCATTTCCTCCAGACCTTAATACTCAGGTGGTTTGATATTAGGCCAAATATTTGCAAACAGGGGACCAGGCTGGTCTGGTCATCATTGCCAGGGTTCATATCATTTTTGATTCCAGGCATAGGCCTATATACAAGAAGAACACGGCTACGATCCTTATTTAAGCATTCAACAAAACAACTCACAGAACTGGCCATATTCTTATTCAGATTATTTGCAACTACTTGTGACCATCACTATCTACAAAACATTGCAATTACCTTTCAAAATTAACCAAAAACATTGTGGTTCACAACATAACTAGAGCGTTGGACTTAGAATCAATGAACCAAACGTGGCTAAAGGCTACTTAAGGTGCTAATTCATGGTCGTGGTTTTAGTCTTCAAACAAAGATGTGTCTTTTACATCGAGACAACTCTTTCACAACATAAAAGTTTAGCACTTAAAAGCTGCCCTATTCTCTGTATACAAGGAGATTGTGGAATGCAAGACAAAAGTCGTCAAAGCTTAACCTTACACTATGTCAGCTCCAAGGATTCAGTGACTTCCAAGTGCTTGACATATAAGAAGTGTATATAGTGCAAGCCCACAACAAATTTAGGCTAAAAAACTCACACTGAAAAGATTTTACCCATGTTGACACTTTGCTTCTAATTCAGCCTATTGTAACTTAAATCTCTACACCCAAGAAGAATACTAACCTCATCGATCGAGTGAAATTGAAGAATGAGTTGTGTTTTCCTTGGATCTGGTTCAGCTGCTGCATACATAATGTAGATTTGTCTTCTCACCCACCCCAGATTGTGGGTGTTGAGAAACTTAACTTCAGAATTTGAATAACTGTGCACACCAACTTGCAGGAACCATGATCAAGGGGAAGCCAAATCACTTAGCTGCACATCCAACATAGACATGACTAGACATGAAGAAATGAGCTGATTGCTTGGACAACAGCATTGAGACAATTCAGTCAGAAGATTTGAACAAAGGGGTACACTTACCTCCACCATGGAGGCCAAGAGAAAATGGGTGCTGTACACATCCAGAATTTGTGATTTCACCAAGGTAACTCCATAATTCAGCTGTGTTTTTGCAGTTAGAATTTTTTCTGTCTGGGTCAAGATCTTCTTGTACTATGCACTCATTGGACCCCATGTGCCTGCTATTTGCATGTGCCTTAGTGACCAGCCCATCAAATAATGTTAACCCTATGGGTTTCTTCAAAGAATATGCTCTGAAAATACATGAACTCTACAAAAAAGCTGCTCTTTACCTACAGTTTAACTCTTCACGATACAGTCTACGATTTACAAGGTTCTAATTCTTTGTATTCTGATTGTGGGTTGCAATCCTACCTCCAAGGATACATATTGAAGGATTCAGACAATTCAATTGTCCTGTAAGACTTCCTTCTGTAGCTTGGGTGCTTGTGTCCTCTTTGTTTCTTCCAACCCCGCCCTTAAGAACTTCTGTTGAAGGTGTCTTGCTTGAATTTAGATTAGTCTATCAAACAACCTGGCTTCAACCAAAAAACCTTATTAGGTTGTCAAACCATCAGGCAGGTACTTTGATTACTACCCAAGATGTTCCCGCCCACATCAGGGAATGTTACATAGTCAGGAAGTGGCTCAATAGAGCCATTCAAGTTCACTTTTATGGGGTAGCGCAAGAGATGTCCCTTCAGATTGATGACTTCCTCAGCAACGTATTGTTCCCAATTTGCTTGGGCCAACTCATTCACTCTCCTTACGCATTCTAGCGTTTCTGCATCCCTGAACAAATCCTCCAGTATACCCAGATGTTCTGCCCAAAGTGACATACGAAATCCATAGACCTGTGCCAAAGCATTGTTGCCAATCAGTGAAGACCTGCATGCTAGTCAGATGCTTGATTATTTCAGGGGTGCTCAGCCTTTGCAGACAATTGATTCAGAAAACTTTAGGGTTCATGTCATAGTTACTAGGCATTTGAGAACAATGAAACATGATTGCCATATAATGACCTGATTCAGAACAGGGCTCATGTCTCATAACCTGAAGAAATGGTTTGAAGTTTAAACTACAAAATGAAAATGACTGGATGACAAGAAATCAGGGTTTACAAACTACAGTTTTGAACTTCATAGCTTCAATTTTGAAACTTTGTACATGAAATTTGGACAAATCCTAATTACGCCTGCTCCTCTTCCTATTCTCCGTTCTGTTCTTCTCCCTCCTCCTCCACCTCTTCATTAGTCAAGAAACATATAATAATAATGCTAACAGAGATTGAATGAAAGTGCTAGCAATAAAGGTGTCACCAAACCCTAGAAAGATCAATGAGGCATGCATGACGAAAAATTGGGGATACAGGCTCATCTTGGTGTTGTGGATTTTGGATTTTGGGAAAATTGTCACTACAAGTCATCTATTCAATGGTAACTTGTAGTAACAAGTCAACACCTTTAAATGTTTCTTCTCATTGGAATGGCCAAATGCTTTGAAACCTCAATGAAATAAAATTTCTTGCAACCATATTAACACAATATAGTCAAGAAAGCCTGCTGCTGTTCCATTGAGATGCTAAGGCCAAAGAAAGTCTGCAACACCCACTAATCCAATGTTCATCACACTGCATCACAAAGCACTGCAACAGTGGAGTGTGTTGAGGAAGAAGCTAACCTGACCAAGGGGATGAGAATGCTGGTGGTCCCATGTGTAGTGGGGTTGGTAGCCCCCAGTAGCAATCTCAGTATCTCGGGATCCATCCATGGAACGTTGATTAATGTTGGCAGACCCACAGATGATGTACTCATCGTCCACTATAATGCCCTTGGAATGCACATATATCATGAACCGCCTATTCTTCTGCACTAAACCCTGAAATTGAACACACCATGCACATTTGAGAACACAAGATACAATCCTCCATTATTTTCGACAGACATCAAGGTACACTCACCTTCTTAACAAATGCTTCCCTACTGGACTCTCTGCACTCAGCTGCACCACACTTTGTTTACACACATTGTTTAACCCAACATTGAAGAAAATTCTAATTATCTCTTCTACACAACTACATTTAACCATTTTCATGAGCTGGAATAAACTGATAGAAACTTTTTGGACATGCAGAGATGGTTTCAGGATATATGAGATGATTCCAGAGACCCTTTCAGAAGCCCAAGAGATATCTTTGCAAAGTGACACATTGAAGGATATGATTTTTAAAAATGTGACAAAAAAATTTGCTTGATTACAATGATGTCGTCTGCAAACCAAAGCTTGAATGATTTGAAACCTTTTCTGAACTAGTAACAGCTTGTACTTCAGTGCATGTAAGAAGGAGAGGTTAGAAGATCCACTCACATGCTTAGAATTCTCAGGTGAATTCATGGGTTGTCCCTCCTGAGGGCTTTCTGGTTCCCGGTTACCAAGACAGTAAAAGTTCAAATAGTCACAGGGATGGTGTTCTCCAAGCAGACCAACATCACTCAATGCAGCAGCTATCACCCCATACATCATCTTCATCGTTTGTGTCTGGGATTCATCCCACACAAGTTACAGGCCTGAGGATAACAACCATAGTCTTACCAAGAAAGTTGATAAAGAGTAAAGATGAGTACCTGGAAGAAAAGGATTTCTTGCATGGGACCACTATCAGGAACACCTTCTGGCCACATGGGGATTACTACATATACAGCAAAGGGCTGGTGATCCCGAATTTTGCTTGCCACTTTCAATGCTAGTTCCATCGGAATGAGGTGGTTGGCACCTGTGTATCAGTAGAGTTCCCCTTCTTTTCTTTAGACCTTGAAAAAACCCACTTCCCAGATGTTCCCCCCATACATTGTGACATCATTGACAACTGGCATAGAAACTTGATAAACCCTTACATTCCACCACTATTCAATCAGTTAAATGTGGGGTTGACTGGGTCACAAACTCCATTGGTTCAGACTCAACTTCTTAGCAGCCTTCAATATATATATTGCCAGATCATAATACAGTTTTTAATCAATGATGTAGAATCACAAGCAGGGAGAGGATTCAAAACTTGGTATTCCAGGCAGCAGAGGGAGAGTGGGCCTCAGAGGATACCAGCATTCTTGTAGTCAGGCCAATTATAGGATGAGCCAATGAAGTATTGATTTTCAATATAGATGAAATGCTGAGCAGAACGAATGGCTTTCACATACGCCATTTGGATGCTGACATCAACAGATATGTTCTTATCCCAGACAAGATGCTGTATCACAAGTCCACAACCCTATCAAATTCATGCACTGCAAGACTAAAGACAATTATTGGGCTTTCTGAAAGCTCAACAGTGCTCTGTCAAGGAAACATAAGGTAATTTCAGAGACCTGTTATTTTCAGGCTTACAGCATTTCTTTAAAACTTATGATCCACTGGATTTAGTTGTCAGTACTGATCTGATTCAAATTTCACAACCCTGCATGTGAACTTGTGTGAGAAAGCTGAAGATGTCTAAGTAGAAAGTACTCAGTAGGAAAAAGCATACCGCCCGTTCAATCCCTGCAGTTGTCCTTGGGAAACCCTTCACTGATCCTGAATCTATGGATCGGAACACCTGTATAACATATAGCTCAAATTAGAATGCAGCAATATGATGATATTTCCAAAACTTTGCTCAATGGAGTGATACACCAGAACTCTAAAACACCTTGAACAAGTTACAACAGTACTGCTGCATTACTCAACACCTGTCTACTGCTCACCATGAGTCTTTTGGGTGCAACACATACAGAGAAGTGTTTCAAGTTGTCATGGAGAATTTTGATCAAGGAAGTCTGAAGATAGACTCTCATGTTATGTTCCTGGAGCTTAGCTTTCACCTCTCAAGACTTCAACCAAATTGCCTTCAGAGAGGATGAAAAAGATACAAAATTGTACAGGACACTGGGGGAGTACCTGAGCATGCCAAGCACTTGGTTCGTTGTTACTGGTCATGTATAGCTTAGGATCTCCTTCAGGTGGAGCATTAGGGGATGGACTCAAAATCCATGAAATCCTACTGATTTGAATTAATTCTTCTTCATGCCACCGCGTTGCTTTTCTCCAGCGCTGCTCAAAATTAGTGAGGACATCATATGCTGCTGGCCCCTCAATTTTGCAGTGCAAATCATGCCATGGTTGTCTTGGACCTCCTCCATCTGCCATTGCCTGCACCATGACCCAATACAATGTGCCAAATCCAATTTTCATCCCAACATGGGATACAGCTAGAACAAAGTGCAAATACAAGAGTATCGACAACACTATCCAGAACACCTATCCACCATCTGCCTGAAGTTTAGAACACATTGAAAACATTGATTACTTTTGAAACTTATGATACTTGAACTGGTAGTAGGAAGAAGCTCAAAACTCCAAATCTCAAGGCATGAATTAGGCTGAATCCAAAAAGGGCATACAGGGCAACAGTAAATGGAAGCATTCCCATGTTGCAAGAGAGGGTGGAGGAAAACTAACACTGAAGCTGGGGTTGTGGAAGTCATTTTTGTGAGTAGTTTGCAGAGTTGCAAAGGGGGAGTGGGTAGGGGTGTCCCAACGGCCATCACAGAGATCTAGACCACCAACAAAAGAAGTAACTATCCTCCGATCCCCTGGACCCTGAGTATCCACAATCAACACCTTTTGATGGTGGGTGTACAAAGTTCCCACTACCTGCAGTTCATAACCCTTATGAGACGTATGTATGAAAAAGCCTCCTATCAGAAGTTCATAATACTGATAAAATGGAAGGTGCCTAAGAGAACTCATGAAAGGTCATAAACAATCAAGTGCAATTTTGATAGATCAGCATGCTTAGAATTCACAAACAGCTGTGCATACTTCGAGGACCTATAGTCTTTCTGACTCAAAGATTTTGATGAAATGATATAAATCAAAATGTGATCCCTCATTGGTCTACAGTTCATCTACCTTCTGATGCCAAAGCTGTGGGGATGGATGATTCTATATCCTAGTTGGGTTCCAAGAGGAGAAATGTGCACCTTCTGTCGGAACCAACTAAGCTTGCTATCTGCATAACGTGGAGCCAGCACACAGCGAACTGCAGAGTTTTTGAAGAACTTCTTTGTATCTTCATCGTGCACACCCATCAATCCCTCCTGCATACCTCAATAGCTACCACATTGTAGTTGATGAAAAGTGTACAGTGTATGAATGCAGCAACGGTTGATAATTGACATAGCTTAGGAACATTTCATCACTTTATTGAGTCCACCACAGATATTTGAGAGACTTGTAACATACAGTTTTAAAGAAGGGGTTGCTGTGAGATGTTTTGTCATCCCAGGCCAAAACAAGCACCCGCACTCCCTCAGCTGCTTTTCTCCTCAAAAGGTCTCCAAGTGTTAAATCTCCACCATCTGGTATAGGATGACTAACATCACGAATCAACCTCACCTTGACATAAACAGACCATCCAGCAATGTACACCATGTGACGTGCCTTCAAGATAGCCGTACACATTTCCTCCCAGCAGCACCGGTGTTCAAATTTTTCACCATTCTCAAGTATCACATCAGGGAGTTCACCATCAAAAACATGAGCATCTTGGTATAATGTGAGCCTACACCCCGTGCGGCAGGGAAAATATGTACAGGGTACACCATAAAAATGTTCCCCTTCTGCAGCCCCATGTTTGAAGAGTGGATTTGTGTCAATAGGATGGTATATGATCTTAAGGTGCAACTTAGCACCTGCATGACAGACCTTTCCAGAAGAATTCAATACATCATACCAGCCCTCTACAACCTGTTTCTCAAGCACTTCCTCAGCTGGTATCATCACTTCTCCAATGTACTGTGCACCAAGCATATCATCATCCTTTATCACAATCAGAATTTCGTTTGTGAAGTGGGCAACAGGGATCCAAAAATGCTCATTCCAGTGGGGGCTGGCATTGTTTGAGATCACTCGTGTGGATGCCACCTTTGCCCCTGCAAGCACAACAGATGCATACGGGTCGCTTGTGATGCCTTTCGGGTGGTGGCCATGAGAGTGTTCCTTCACTTTGGCCTTGGCTTTTACAAAGGGGGCCTTACAAACTGACAAGAAGGAAAAGCACTGCCTCAACCTCTCTGAGAACAAGTCCATATTGGGCAAGCTCTTGGCCTCATATAGCCACACCTCAAGCGTTCCATGTAAAAGGGGGGCGCTCATCACCTCATCCATTGGTGGTGAATCCACTGACAAGTCTGTAGAGGTTGCATCTTGTGGATTCAGGGGTGACACTGCTCCATTCCCATAAGCTTCCCCTGATTTCACTACCCACTTCCACCTTTTCAGTGCAATCAGGGATGAGAATTATGTAGTAAGATAACCTTCAAACACGTGCATTTGCAAAGCACTGACACATCACTCTACATTCAGGCACATTACTAAAACTTTTTACAAAGAATATTGGAAGCTTCTGAGGTGGCACAAAACATCCTCCTACACTATGCTCTTGCAAGCTTTGACTTCCAACTGAGCAGATATTTTGTGCTGAGACATTCCTGGAGTTGAATATCCTCATTGCATATACTATACATATAGAAAGATATTACAGGAGATCACAAGACCATTCACAAACCTAATCCAGAACCACACCTTCATTGCTGAGCACAAACAATTCTGTGTTTTCTTGTGAATGCTTGCGGAACAACTTATATGCTGATTTGCCTTCTAATCTTTCAAATCCTAAGAACTTATCACCTTTCAGAGGCAATCATGATGCAAACTTGATTTAGACTCAGAGCAACTCCACCAATGCTCAATATGTGACCCTGCAAATTAAAATTGGATGTAGAAAAGTCAATCTTTCTCCATCTTGCTAAGCATGTTCTTTCTCTCCACTGCAAAAATGCTGGGTGAAAACCATTTTTTCTCAGGTTTTGGTTTTGTCCCAGCATTTTTGTACAGTTCGCCTAGCACTGCCAAAGAGGAGTGTAATAAATATGATTTGACTGGTGCTCCTTGTTTCTGATTGGCCAATCGTTATGATTGGTCTAGGTGGTTTGCTATTAGTAGTCTCCCACCTATTTACACTCCAATTTTTTGTTTTATGGGTGGGGTTGGAAAAAAGTACATAACTAAACTTGGATAGGACAAATATTTTTGCAGGGTCACGTAGTGAGCACCGGTGGAGCACCTTTTGCCTTGCTACAGCATTCTCCTGAATGAGCTACAAATATATGTATCTGAGAGATGAAAGAGATGAAAGAGGAAAAACACGGTGTTGATAGCAGGAAGAGTGAACTCAATGAAGAGCCAGAAAAACTCACAGCGATTGTACTAGGCTTCAACAGGGAGAGAGAGACAATAAACAAAAAGCAAAGGATGATGCAAAGTAATGGAACAAGATGTCTGTGGATCGCAATACAGACAGAAGAGCTCATCAGTGGAAGAATATGGAAATACAATCTCTGCTGATTTCGCAATCAAGCTCAATCGAGGTAGAGAGACAAAAGGACATAAGCAAGAACTGCTCTCACAAAACAAGAGGAGAAAGCATAGGGAGTAGGACGAGATCTGGTGTGTTCCTTACCTGGGGAACGACCCGCGATCTTCTCCAGCGTCGCAGTGGCACCCGGAATCACATGCACTCCAACGACGGGAGTAGTAGTCTTCGCATGTCCACCTCCACTTCTGTGCGGAGGCCGTGGTGTCTGCGGTCCCTCGCTCGCAAGAGGAGCGGGAGACGCGCCCTTTTCCTCCACTTCTGACTCCATTTCCCCGACTCCGTTCTCTCCTCTTCCGTTCACGCCTCCTGTTCCGGTTTGTTTCTGCGATCCCGCAAGCTCCGCCATCTATCGAATTCCGCTTCTCACTAAGTTCCACCACTTCCAAGTTCGTACACGTGCTTGTTCAGCTCAGGGCTTCGTTTCTCTGAGTAAGCTTGTCGAAAAATCCAAAAAGAAAATACTGTATAAGAAATCAATGCAAATCGCTTCTAGTTGCATCAATCTCCCCTCCTCTCAAATCGCGATTTTTACTCTCCAGAGGTGAGATTCTCCAGCCTTCAACAAGCTGCTTCTTCTTCTTCGACACTCTGCCGCAAAAAAAGCGAACTCTGAGTAGCGTCTCGAGCACCAAAACACGTCCCCAAGTGCACCAAAACACGTCCCCAAGTTGATCCAAAAACATTCCAAAAAATTCTAAAAAATTCCAATAATGTTTTTTTCTCGAAAGAATTTCAAATCGAACAAAATTATGGCTTAGAAACAGAACGAAAATTCACGATCCAAGGGAAAAAAATTTTAATAAGAAAATATTATTAAAATATTAATGAAAAACTTGACAACCCTCAATTCTTGACGCACACAACGACGACGAACGTTCTCGATTTCGCGATCGCGCGGAGAAACCAAGACCGAAGGATAAATAATTAACGAAATATATCCCAAAAAACAACGGTTCCGCCCGGGAATGAATCCGTGTTGGGCGGGTATTAGAGATGCTCCGGTTATCATTGGTTCTGACGGTTCGTAGCCGTGGTGCTCAGAGAAACCAAAAGAACCAGTTCTAACGTGTGACCACGGTTCTCAATAAATTGAAAAAGTCTAACAATCGGCCACTAGAACCCGCAGGTGTTGCCTGTTCCTTAATAACAACCGCCGGTTCTTTGAGGATTGGAAAATTACCGGAGCTTATGGTTTCTCCGACACCTGGAACATTTTTGGGAAGTGGGAACCCCTGAGAACCGGGGGATATCATCGAAATATAATACCCGCTCAACACCGGAATGGCACGTCGACTTCACACAGCATATCCTTCCGTAGTAGGTGAAAAGTAAAATCTAGTAAGTAGTAAAAACTAGGCTCTTTACTAAAGAATGCAAAAGAAGGACGTTGTCGGTGCAGTTACTTTCTTTTTGACCTTTTTCCGGTTTTCTTCCATCTTTTTGCATAACTAGAAAAGAGTTCCGCTTAAAATTAAGCACGTGTCATACAGGTGTCGGTTAACATTTGCAGGCGGTGTCAGTCACCATTTCTAACTTATCCAAATTAAAAGAAATGAGAGTTTTCTTTTAAAGGAGAAGAAAAAAAAGAATTAACTCAGTGTTGTTTGTGCAGTTATTTGAATTTATAAATTAAAAAAACAGTCAGTTCCAATTTTAAAATTATTTCAGATCCCAGAACTGCCCGGTGGAAAGCTTTTTAATTATTTCAGATCAGAGAACTGTTGGCTTAGTTTCTTTGCAAAAACTTGGAACTGTTGGAATTTGGTTATTTCAAAAAACCTTAAAAGAATTGGCGAGTTTCATGAAAGAATGAAGAATGAATTAGTGGTTTTATGGCCAGTTATTTGATTTTTTTTCAAATGTTGGGTTTCATGAATGAATCAACAATGAATGAAATAGTGATTTTATGCTTGGTTGTTTGATTTCTTCAAAATTTGGAGAATTGTGGATTTGTAGGGTAAACACAACTATGGGCAAACACGTGTTTATAGGTGAATGTCCATGATGTTTAGGAAACGGCCCATCGCCACCAACAGAACCCTAATCCTCTTAGTGTTCAATTTTTTTCCTATGATGGAATGTTTGCCCATAAACTTTTGTGTTCAAACATTTACACTTTGTGCCCATAAAACGAACTTTTGTGTCCATTTTTAATTTTTTTGAGTTCAAAATGTTTGGATATGGGTGTTATGTGTGCCCAGTTTTGGTTACAAAATAGTGAACTGCAAACTGGTCTAATTTTTGGACCTGGGTTTGGAACCGAAACTGAGGTTTTGGTTTTTTCAAAAAACTGGAATTGGGATCCTAGTTTTCAAAGAATGAGATCCAAAAATTTTGGAAAAAAAGTTTGAAGGTAGAACTTATGATGTGTATAATGGCATTTCAAGGGCATGGAACTTTGAGTTTCATTCAAATGCATTTTTTTTTCAAGAAATTTGAAGATCCAAAACTCTAATATTGGCATGAATATCCCTCCAAAAAAATGCAAACGATCTTGCGTCTACGTCTTAAGTATAGGAGAAGGGTCTGAAAATAGACCCTTCTGGATCTTGGGCCGGGATCTGAAATCTGGCCTCCGGTTGGTATCTCAAATTCCAGACCCTTCCCCTCCGCAAAGACCAGCGTGATCTTTCTTTCCGCTTCCTTTTTTATAAATAAAGACAAAAAGTGATAAAATGTTAAAAACGATGCAAATATGCAAAAGACAAGAGTACTGAGTTTGAAAAGTGTACCTTCTGAAATGTGGAAGGCACGGTACAGCCTGTCCGATAGGCTCCGACAGGCTGTATGGGCTGGAATGAACCAGCAACCACCAGTGCACCAGTTCAGGATCATGCCATTCAAGCTATTTTGTGCATGAACCAAAAACACATCCTCTTCCCCTGCCCAGGGATTTTTCAGGCCCCTTCTCTCTGCCAAATTTTTCCCTCCTACCTACCTTCATCACCTCACTTCCCGCTCACTCCATCTTCAAAGCTTGGGAGAGCTTAAGCTTGAATGGCAGAAAGCTTCGAGGGCTTGGGAGAGCTTAAGCTTGAATGGCAGAAAGCTTCCAGGAGATATGAGACACAAGGCTTGAGGATGGTGGAGAGATTATTGTTGCAGGAACGTGGAGAGGAGAAGGCAAGAGGAGCCTTTCATCCCAAATGTAGAAATGGGAGGAAAAAAAAAGGTAATCTTCGTCCTTTCTTTGCATTTTTTTTTCTTTATGATTTGTTTTTTTTTGTGTTTTTTTCCTTTTATTTTGCCTCAGAAGAATAAGATAAGAAAGGTAACTTCCCTCCATTTTCTGCATTTTATTTTTTTTTATGATTTTTTTCTCTATGTGCTTTTTTTTCTTCTCTTTTGTTGAAGAAGAAGAAAACAAGAAAGGTAAGCTTCCTCTTTTCTTTGCTTTTTTTTTTCTTTACTACCATTTTTTTTCTTTGTGTTTTTTTTTTCTTTTTTTTGCTTCAGAAGAAGACAAGAAAGGCAAGTTCCCTCCTTTCTTTGCATTTTTTTTTCTCTACGGTTTGTTTTTCTTTTTTTCTATGGTTTGTTTTTCTATGTGTGTGGTTTTTTTATTTCTGCTTCAAAGAGGAAGACATCATCCATTTTTTCTTTCATTTTTTGTTCTTATTTGAAGCAAAAAAGGTTTATGTCGTCACCTTTTTTTTTTCTTCTGTTTTTTTGTTGCAAACAAGGCAACAACAACAAGCTTATTGTTGTCACCTAATTTTTCCTTTTTTTTGCTTGAAGCAAAAAAGATGATGGCAACAAGCTTGTTGTTGTCACATTTTTTTTTCTTCTCTTGTTATTACAAACAAGGTAACATTAATAAGTTTGTTACTGTCACCCTTTTTTTCTCTCTTTTGCTTGAAGCGAAAATGGGCAACAATAGGCTTGTTGCCGTTATTATTTTTTTCTTTTATTGGTGATGTTGCAAAAAAGGTGATAACAACTATCATTGCCTTTATCAAGTGTTTTGTTACAAAGAAGGCAATGGCTTGTTAAACCCTAAACCCTTTTTTTTTCTTTATTTTTAGTCTGCTTTTGTTTTTTTTTGGTTTTATTATGCTCCTTTTGTTACGAATAATTACTAATTATTCATTAAAATTGATAATTAATAATGATTTGGTGGTTTTTTAAATGTTTAGGGTTATAATGGCTAAAAGAAGGAGATTGAAAAAAGTTGGTGATCATTTGGAAGTTCATAAGAAAAATGTTATTTCATCAAAATTAACAATTAGGGAGCAAAATGTTGTTCCATTAGAACCAGGAGTTGATGAATCAAGCAATCCATGTGGCTTAAAGTTAGCAATGGTGGTTGTTTACAATTCAAATGATAAAATCCTTTCCAATACAAATTGAGAATTTTGATTGAAAAATGTTCGGTTAGATTGTTTTAAAATCTACATACATTAATCAAATGCAACAAAAAAATTTGTACGAAAAGATTTAAATTTAATTATACTTGCACCTTTTATCATTTGATGGAAATTGTGGGATTTTTTTTTCAAAATTTTTTTATTGCAATACTTGAAAAAAGTTAAAGTTTATAGTAATTACAGCCGATTATGTGATCATATATTTTGTAATACCTACATTATGTTCTAAGGACTTATTTATTTTTATAGTTTTTGGTTTAGGTCTAGAACTTAAAGCCGACCACGCCTCTCAATCGCCAACACCCCCTTGCTCATTTAGTACGGTTTAGAAGGACAAAGAATGGATGAAGGTTGGGTCAAAATGGAAGTGGAATGCTCGCATCTTGGAAGATGCCATGGCCATGTAGAGGCGAAATGATGAAAAGGTTGTCAATTACGTTTGTGCCAAAGCTCAACACAAGTGGGATAAGATGGTAATTGTTGCAGAACAATGTTTACCATTACCAAAACCAATTTTGGTCAAATTAACTTCAAAGCAACTGGTGCAAGTGTTGGGTTTTAATGCTTAGGGCATGGGGAGCGCACTTCAAAATGCACCATCATGGATGGAGAAGGATGAAGATTTACAAGAGATGATTCGATCCACCCGTTTTGCATATGCACAACAATGGAAGATGGCATGGGATGTCAAAAATTGGGATTAAGAGTCCTTTAAAACGAATTGGACACAAAAGTTCAAAATTGTATTGAATTTCCATGAATCCAAAATGATTCATGAAAGATTAAAAATGTTTGTTGTTTTTTAATAATTTTGTTTCATCCAAAATGTGTTAGGGTTTAATTTGGTGATTTTTGGGTGTTTATAGGGTTTAAAGCAAAACGAAGGAAAAATTTATTGCAAATTTAATTCATGTTGAGACGCAATGCCGCCATCTATACATTGTTTATCATGCAATAAGGGCTATAAATGTGACAATTGTTAGCCAAGTTAAACACGACATTGTAGATAATGATATGGTTTTCGATTTCCACTTTATATAATTAGCTAATTCATTTTTTGGACTACCCACTTTTTGAACTTTGGTCCTTTGATATATTATAAATTTTTTTTTTTTTCATTAAGTTTTTTAGCATTTTTTGATCCATCCATTTTTGTACATCTTTTATCAATACAATTTTTTTTTCTAATCACATTTGTTTGACAAGTATATGGTTAATCATATATGTCTTCTTTTTTATCATCTTCTTAGTGTTTTAAATGTAATAATTAAAATTTAAATAGTCCCATATGCACATTTTATAATCAATTTGTGTAAGATTTACAAAAATTAAAATGAACATTGTGCAATACTTACATATAATGTATTAGATTCATATCACTTAAAGATTTTAAAAATAATACCCACATTCTAATTAACTTATTGGCATTATCATGAAACCAAACATGTAATACCTACATCCTTTTTATTCTAACTTTCATAAGGCCATTTCAAATATGCGATACTTGCATATAGGTCTCATAAATAGTTGTTGATTTTTTACATCCATTGCAATACTCGCTTTTAAGTTTTATAAATAGTAATTGGTTTTTTAATATCCACTACAATACCTGCATATAGGTCTGTAAATAATTGTTGATTTTTAATGTCTTTTGCAATACCTGCATATAGGTTTTCGTTGCAATATTTATGGGATTCATATGACTTAATAATTTAGTCTAAGTATCAACAAATAATGTCATAATTAAGGAATTACTAAAAAATTATTTCAAATAATGTAAATGATTAATTATTATATTTAGATAATCATTTATTTATTAATATTAATTTATTGATTATTTCATAATGAACTTACATGTAAATATTGCATATAGGTTTTGGTTTTCATTCAAAGGCCACCCAAATTACATATTGGTTATTTCGAAATGACCCTACATGTGGGTATTGCGTTTAAGGTTGGGTTTTGTGTTTTGGGTTTTGGGTTTACAACTTAAGTTATCTAAATCACCTATGGGTTATATTGAGATGAACTTGAATATGGGTATTACATTTAGGGCTAAGTATTCATATAATTTTGCATTACCTACACATGTACTTATTTTCACCAACTACAAATTTAATAAAATTTGTAACAAAACACAAAAGAAAATATGTCTTTTACCATTTGGTAATATCTCCAAGATGAATTCTTTCACTTATATATATATATATATATATATATATATACATATATATATAGACATTGCATTATTTTACATATGTTTAAGCCTTAAAAATTCTGCCCAAAATGCACTTTAGATTTATTTTAATTATTATAGAATTGTTTTTAAAATGTTAATTAATTTATATGTCTCAAATTATAAACTTAAACCATAATTTTAACATTAAATAATAAATTTTACATTAAACCCTAACCCCCTATACCATCAATGTGACCAATTTTTCATTATATTCATTTTTATATATGCTAAATCATATTATAAGGTGAACAAATAATTTTCAAAACATGAATTTCATGATGTATTGGTGAGGAATCAAATATTTTAAAACTAGTTTTATGTTTCATGGTTAATGAATCATCACAATATGATATGGGTATTGCATTTAAACAAAAGTGGGTTAGGAAATATTGAACTTTAAAAACTATGGAACATATGGAAACAAAAGAAATTCATAATTATGCTATAGATTTAAATACATGATAAGATCAAAAACCAATACAATGAGCAAATTTTAGAATATAAACCTTAAGCCTTGATATATATGACCCAAAATTTTTAACATTAAATCATAAGGCAAACCCGAAAAATTCAAATGATATTTTGCCATAAGCCCTATTACAAACCTAATTATAAAAACTTTAATGAAAAAAAATCTTACTAATATATGCCCTAAACCCAAGAAACTATGCAAATCATACAAATTATATAATCCAGAACACTTTTTTTTAAAGAACATAGGAAAAAAATTAGAAACCAAATTTTAAAACTTTTAAACTATAAACATTTACTAACTGAAAAAAAAACCTTAATCTTAAAAAACAATCAATCAAATAAATTTTGTAAAAAACCAAATATATATATGTTTCTTACCTTTGTGTGATTTTTCTAATTTAATTTTTTTCCACTTTCTTTGAAGAAGATATAAAATGAAATTGTATCACTTCACATATGTCCAAACCTTAAAAATTTCCACCCCAAATTTAGCCTAGTTTAAATTAATTACTACAAATTTGTGAGAAATTTGCTAATTAATTTGTATGTCCCAACCTTAAACTTAAACTATAATCCAATAGTACTACTTATAATAATTACATGAAAAGATGTGTTATAATGTCTATTCCATAAATAAATTAAGTAAACGAAATTTAATAAAATATGCATTAATTAAACCAAATTGGTTGCAATTATAACTGGTTTCCACTATAAATTGTTTGTAATACCTACATATGGGGACCTATGTTCATCATCCATGAACTAGGTCGAACCTTAATAAATTGATAAGTAGGATTGGGGGGTGGAAAAAGTGAATGGTTAATTAGTTATTTATTTGGCTATGTAAAAAACATAGGTAGGTGGTTGGGTTAGTAGGTTGGTTAGTAAGTAGAAAGGAAGTTCAAGGAACAAGGTATATATGTTATTAGGGTAGGTAAGCATGTAAGTAAGAAAAAAATTATTCTAACAAGGTAGTGAGGTAGATAAGTTAGTACATAAAAAACAAGTTACCTTATCAAGGTGGCTAGGTTTGTAGAATACTTATGTCAATAGGGTGGTTGTGTATGCAGGGTCGTTAAATAGTAAGGTAGCTAAATCAGTAGGGTACATAGTTAATAAATGGTTAGGTTAGTAAAGAAGTTAAATCAATAAGGCATGTAGTTAACAGAGTAGCTAGGTTAGTAGGGTAGGTAGTTAGTATAGTAGCTAGGTCAATAGAATAACTAGTTATTAGGGTAACTATGTTAGTAGGAGATAATTAATAAGGTACCAAGGTTGGTACAATACTTATGAGGGTAGGAAGGTGAGTAGGGTAGTTATGTGTGAGGTCAGGTCCAAGGAAAAAATGATCAAGAACAAACCAAAAAAAAAAAAAAGTATATAGTTAGCAACGAAAAGAAATGGACTATGATAAAACCCATCTGGTGCCGAATGAAAAAACACAGCCCATCCAGCGGACAAAACGGCCAACTGGTGCTTTGGTGGCTGGTGGTTCACTTTGGCCAGCTATACAGGTCCTTCAACCTTTTGGAAGGTACAATTTTCAGTTACTGCAAAATTCAGCCCAGGGAGCGTCCTGAAAATACAAAGGAAAAAATCAAGCTGGTCTTTATGATAGGAGAATCTTTTAGCTATGTAGGCAAAATTTCCTTCCACTCTTGACGAGTAGGCATAAGAACCTTTCCCTCCTAAGCCTCATGATCTGCGAATGTTCAAGAGTCAAAGGAGATTATAATCAGATTGTACATTCTTGTGATTCATGTATTTCTTGGATCTTGCCCTTTGTGCAGATGGATTGTATCACCTAGATGACCCATGTTGTATAATCAATTGTCTCACATGCAAAAGTCATTTTTTTCTCTCAACAACTGCGCACCTGAATTGCTTGAAGAAAGCTTGAAAGATTTGGTGCAAAAGATGGTAATGTCTGGTGAGATTGCAAAACCTCAGGTTAATATGCATGTATTTTGGTGTGCAAGGATGGAAGAAGAGAATGTATGATGCATCACTATGAGCCATCATTATGAACAAGAAAAATGACTAAACACCCACAAAACAAACCACCCAAAATTTCAAGTTTCCCAAAAATTGCTCCAGTTTGTAAACCCATTCCAAAATTGTTCATTGAATATTTGTTCTCTAGTGTGAACAAAATCATGAACTGGTGGGCTTCATACAGACGAGTAATGGATGTTGGTGCTTTATGGCAACCTTGACTTCCTTTGACAAGGTCCACCAACCCCCATTGGATATCTTTTATCTTCAAAACATTAGCAAAAGCATTTAGTTTGCGCATTACTGAACCCATTTAGCAATAGTGACAAATGATGATGTGATTGATTTCAAGGTTAGCCAACAAGAGAATCTCTTGCTTGGATGAGTCTCTTACTTTGTCTTCCTACTACTTTGTATTAGGTTCCTTGCATAATAAATGAGCTTCTACACACTTGGTACTTTTTATGTGGTTATGGGTCTGTCAATCAGAGAGACAGAGAACCACAAGCATATGTTGCATCAAATCCCAGCAACCCATGATCCTTGAACACTAACAACATATTGCAGCTGCTTCAACCCTCTCTTGATTGCTGCTTTGAATTGTTGCTGTGTGAATTGAGGCATCATATTATTATTGTGAACTTTGCATACTTGATGTGTGACAAATGCAGGGAATTTTGAACTTTCTCTTTTTCCTTGCAAGGTGTGCATCATAGCATAATTCCTCTTCTTTGGTGTTGTTCCATGTACATGGTTGATGCTTAAAGATTTTGGTATCGCAATTGGTACTGATCTTACCAAACGGGTGAAGCTCCCCTGCTTTCTACAACAAAGCAACCACGTGAGAACTAACCTTTGAACTGGCCTTTGTGTAGTGAGCATGTTGGTATGATCACTTCGGATTTAGATTGGCATTGCCCTCTTAGGAATCCACCAGTGCATTGTGATACCTGCAACACTTCCAAGTCAAAGCTGAAGACAAACAATTGCGACACACAATTCTTTTTGCCATGTTGAAGTTAGATTTGTTCCATGTCCTGACAAATCTGTTGTGGCCAAATTTCTCTCCAGTTTCTTGAGGAACATGATGTGCCTGAAAAAATCTGCCATAGTGGTGAAGAATAAAAAATTTGTAGAGGTACCTGCAGTTATATCATCTCGCTTGCGCCCACATAGATTTGGCCTCTCTCAATTGACGGTCTTTCTGCACTTGTAACCTACCATCCAGCAGAGCTCTAATACTTCTTGTCTCATTTTCAATCTCATCCAGCAATTGCCTTCTATGAAGCGCCTGCCATTACCAAACCATGACATTCAATCAGCTCCCTGCCCAAAACACAAAAATGCTTACCAGAAATCAAGTTCATTTGTGTCTTCCAGTTGCAAGGAATTCAATTCAATTCAATTCTCTCTTCTTGGATGCCCCAGTGCAAACATATCCAAAATTTTGAAGAAAGCAAAAGTGTCATAGTCCTTCCTTCTGTGTATGACCAGCCATATGCAGCACTAGCTCCATCAACTGAATTTTCCATGCTCTATGTGGAAAAAGACATTAAAATCAACACAACCAAAAAGTACCTGTTTGCGTGCAGTTCCTTGACAACGCCAATATTGAGCACCAGCTTGCAGATTTTGCTCAACATTATGATGCCACCTCATCAAATCCCGTTGTCTTAAGAATCTCCGGAGAGCCCTGTCTTTATCATTTGATTTCTTCTTTATACCCTGTAATCCCGTGGGGGGATCCAATCCAACCATCATCACCACAAGGACAAAATGGGAACACAAAACTGACATATTCATACAATTGTGAAGGTACAGACTACAGACACCACAGGGCATAGTGTCTTGTGCCTGATGTCTTATCAAACAGAGTGTCACAGATCTGTAACAGAAGAGAAACCCTATCTGGCAATCTGAGTACTCGCCTAATTGGTTACCTATATGTTTTCACTCCAAAAGATGGGCATTTCGCCTATTTGCTTGAGGGAGTTTTCAGTTGTGCAAACAAACTAGGACCACTTTCAATACATGATGCATCAAATCAAGTCTCAAAGATCCCTACTGAAACTGGACATCCTTGTTGCCCAATTCTTCTGAATGTGGATTGGTGAAAGAAATGGCACATGTTCTATGTTGACCATGAGAGGCATGAATCGCTGTAAGTAATTGTCTTATATAGGTGTGCTAATTGCAAATTGTTTGGGTTATTTACCATAGCCCGCTTTTCACGGATAGCAATTGAATTGAGGAGAATTTGGTGCCTCTCCTGCAGCTTCTTTGCCTCAGCTTCTTTCTTTTCCTTTTGCATCTTCCTCCATAAGACCATCTTTTCCTTTCTTCTAATCCGCAGTGCCTGTTATTACAGTAAAACATAATAATCTTCACCAATCTGCTACTACTACTTACAATGCAAAAATTTACAGGTTTGTGCTAATTTAAGCTTCTGCAAAACAACAAGTTCACAGCAAGAAATAGACTAGTAACTCTGTGCTTTACAACTTTGAGTCAAGCCATCTGATAGCATAAAATTCGAGGATTCTGATTGCAACAACCCCCACATGATTGAGCTGAATTCCTTGAAATTTATATGGTCATAGGTGCTGCCTGGAAGGTGATGGAGCTAGAGAAAGGAGTGAAAGGAACACAAAAACACATACTTCAGGAAGGAGCGTAAGAAACAAAAAACATACTTCACACTTTGCAGCATAGTCATCTTTACGCTTTTGTAGAAAACCTAGCCATGTTGCTAGAGCATCAGCTTGGCGTTTCTCAGCTTCTGCCCGTACCAATGCATTGATTTCAGCCATTTCTTTCTTCTTCTGTGCCTGCAATCTTTTGCGAACAGCATCCCGAGCTTGCAGTTCCTTCATCTTTTTCATGGCCTCCTGCATTATTCAGAGGTCCACATCCCCAGAATCAGACTTTGTTCGGTTCCTCAGGAAATCATATCAATTGGCTCTGCACAAAACCCTCTTGAAATCCCTGCTTGACTATCTAACAGCAACCTTGTCTGTCAAATTTTCTCCATTGATGTCTGCAAGTGCTTGAAGCATCATGAATCAAACCTTTATGATGTCTTCTTGCATCTGCTCTAACTGCTTTTGAAACTCTGCCTGTTTCTGGGATCTTTCTTGCTCTTTGAGTCTTGCCGCCTTCTTTGCTTTTTTCTGGTAAATTGAAAGAAACACACTGTCAGAGCAAGAGGCTTCTGTATTTGGGTGGGGCCTCAACTCAAAGTCATGGCAAAGATCCAATGGGAAAGCTACTACAAACAGACAATTGCACTTAGCATTTGCAGCTTCACAAAAGATACAAGATGTGAATGTTGTCCTGAACTCAAGGAAGAGAGGGGGACAATGACCAGTTTGATGGCATTTGCGGCTGCCAGGGCCATTTCTTCTTTGTACCGCTCTTCTGCCAATTTTCGTCCCTTTCTCTCCAACTCCTCTTCCTGAGATAAAGTCCAACCAGAGAGCATCATTGGTGGTGGTTCCATCAAGCATCGTTGAAAACCATGGGAAGAATTGGACAAACTACAGAACACTCTGATCCAACTGCATTGCAGCAATTTCTGTAAGATGAAAATTTTGTCCAGTTCACAACAAGATGGATAGCCTTACAAGTTCTTGTAATGAAAGCAGTGTTCAAAACAAGCATCACACATTGTTGTTGCAGAACATAGAGCTTGCAGCAGCAACTTCCAATCTTCCTATGAGCTCTTCACTAAAGAATAGCAGAATATATAATATTTTGGGTAACCTGCAATACTCACATCTCTGAGTTTTTGCAACTCATTCTCTCGCATTCTTGCAGCAAATTCTTTGTCCTTTCTTTTCTTTTCTGCTCTCTGTCAATAGACACAAATTCCCACAGAGATTATTCTGATCACTTGGGTATATGTATTACTTCCAGATGCATAAAGAAAATCAGAATAGGCTTTATTGCACTGTGCATAGCATTTTTGTTAACTCTGACGATGACATGAATAGATTTACAGTCATATATTCATTGACCAGATTGGACATACTAGGTACCTGTTCAGCATGCTTCTTCTTTTGCATAGCTAACACTCGCTCAGCATCTGCTTGCATTTGCTGCAACAACTCAGGAAAACAGAGTAAACTGTAAGGCCGATTAAGCAACTAGAGACCAAAAAAGTTTCTCTTTCAGGAATTTGCAACTTTTCCATTTCAAATACTTTGGCTATATGCTACAAACTCAAATTCAGCTGTTGACAGGAAACACATGGGCAACAATCAAGATAAACAGTTTTCCTTGGAAAACTTATCATCTCAAGCACAGTACACAGACAGCAGAGTCATAAAGAAAGAGACTTGCAATCAGTCCCCCAGTATCCAGCTTACTGCTCTCATGGCTTCGAACTTCTTTTTTTTCTCCCTGTCTTGCTCCTGCCGTCTATGTGCAGCTTCTGCCTTTTGGTCAGCCTGCATCATTGATTCTCAAGCCACCCAATCAGCCATCTTGTAAAAGTCAGCCAAATCATATGATTATGAGATATACATTTCAGCAGTAAACGGGAATAGCCAGGTAAATTGCTGTCTTAAGGTCTTTCACAAGAAGGGAAACTGTGCAGCAATGGAGGAGGTTCATTCAAGTTGTGGAATGGGATAATGATGGAAATGCTGAGAAACCTGAGAGGGGAAGAGAGATCTGTGATGGGTGGATTGGTGGGTAGAACAAAAGTAGACATACCTTGAGCTGTGCAGTGGTTGCCGCACCTTTCTTCCCCTCAGCACCATGTTGAGTGACAACATTACTCTCAATGCTGATTATACTTGCTGTGTCATGTTCCTTGATGATTCTGTTTCTTTCTTCAGTGAGTTTTATAATTTTCTCTGGTTCACAACCATGGATTCTATGAAATCAGCATCAGTTCTTCCACCAACATACAAAGAAACGAACTGTTGCCTTCATGAATCACATTGTGCATGATTATAGTAGTATCAGTCCATTCTTCCCGGCACCACAACTTTGTCACTACCACTGTCGATCTACAACGATGTACAAGATCTTTGCAAGAATCATACAGATGGTGTCTCTTCCAGTGGTGTGTCAAACCCTAGAAGACACACCAAGAGGCTACCTAGTATGCTAAAAGTCACTCCGGCATCCTCAAAATTTGACATCTACATTACACACAGATTTCAGATGAGAATCAAGGTCTTCTGCAAATGCAAGGTCCAAATGAAAAAAACAGCACATAATGAAAGAAATGCTCATCCATCAAGTACCTTTCCTTTCCTTCTCATAATACTGGAACTTCATCTCCTGAAGCTCCAGCCTCAAACCCCTTTCTACGAAATAGTCTCTACCTCTGCAAGACATATGAATTGCAGTATATTGTTGCCCATGACTATGTTGTCAATGAAGTGTAAAGTGCTTTACAAATGAGGAATATGTACAGACCATGTCAATTTGTACTGCCAAGACTACAAAACTCCACACAACTGAGAAAAACTTAGAGGCATAGATATATAGATAGATAGACACAGAGAGCAGTGAAGAAGACATACTTGTTTTCAATCTCTTGTGGATCAATACCAAGGTAAAGGCATGCTTGAAGCGATCTTGGGGTGTTGACAAACTCCCCAGGTGCACAATTGTCTGCAAGAAACAACTTCAGTATTGTTGATATAAGGATTTACATAATTTAGCTGGGGCATTGAATCTTTGTACATTCTTCTTTGTTCCCTCAGTCAGTAGAGAGATCTACAAGCTGATTCTTGCAGCTGGCAATTATTTCTGTTTTGAGCAAGAACCAACAAACAACAGCATAGGTACAACAGCTGCACAATCTCTTCTACTCTATAACCCACCAATATCTGGAAGAGAGATGTTCCTCTTTTGCAATTCAATTCCCTTGTGATATGTTGCAACCTGGAGGTCTCGAATCATATGTCCATTGTCATGCCAGCCCAGAAACAAAACAATCGGCATCAGCCAGGAAATCACTAGCAGTACAATTCTCTTTAAACCCTTCTCAAGAGCGCATGAATTCACAAGAAGATTCTGACTCCCATGGTGTTGTAAAATCGTGAGAAGGTAGTGATCAAAGAGACAATTTTGTGCAAGACTCTCTGAGAATTTTTTTCATCAGCTAGCGTACCTTCCAGTTCTTGAGCATGGTGTCAGCCCATCTGTCGGCATTGACGGGCTCTATAGGCCACCCACCAGGAGGAGCAGAGTGCACTTGTTCCGACATTTTGGCACCCCGCGCCTACTACTTACTTGTTGTTTTCAGAATCAAAATCCTTTGCTGTGATGAACTTTTTGTTTGTTGGTTGGTTTGTTTGTTTGTTTTTTGTTGTGGGGTCACAAACTACAACAATTGAGTCTTGTGTGGTCATGAGAAGCCATTCAAACTTTCTCTAAACCAAAAACATCCTGCTTGTGGTGCAACTTCCGCTAGTGCACAAAATCTACATCTTCTGCTTCTTTTTCTTCTTCACCTGGGACTCGAACAAGCTTTAAAAAAGAGAGCTAGGATTCTGAGCTTGCCGATCAAACGTCGCGCAGCACAAGAAGACGAAGAAAGTGCAGAAAAAAATCAATCACGCGTTCGATTCTAGCATCCCGAACCATCATCATCACCATAATCATCATCATCATCGCTAGCAAGCGAAATTCACGACCAAAATGCGGTCGATCTCAGCTCCATAATCTTCAATGCCTACAATTCTTCTTCCATGTTGGTTTGTAAAGTTCTGTTCGCAAATAATGAAGTTGGAAATTGCATTTGGTTTGTAAAAGTCCTGCTGTCGCCAGTAACAAAAAAAAAAAAAATTGAAGTTAGAATTTGCATTGGGTGGTTGACGCTTAGTCTCTAAGCGTGCATGTTGCGGATTGTGCGATGGTGATGGTGTGTGCAGGGGAGAGTGAATTTTGGGGTGGAGCGTCGCAGCAGCAGGGTGAAAGGTTGCAGGCGTGATAGTCGGAGCTGCCGGCCGTTCCTTTTCCTTTTCACCAAACCTCCAGCAACAACAGTTCAAATAGGGATGGTGTTCCATGCTGTTCCCCAAGAGTGAAATCGCCATCAACAACTTTTCAAATTTTGTCCATGCATTTTCAGTGACCACCCTTGGCAGAATGTCCCTTCCACATTAGCTAGCAAAGCACCTTCGACTTTTGTAAGTTTAGCAAATTTTGAAAAGTTCTTTATGCAACAAGTTAAGGAACAATCTTTTCAGAGTTTTTGCCCTGTTTTCTCTCACAGCAGCTTCAGGCTATAGCCCTCAGCTGGGCCCTCAAACTCAGGAAGCGCCTAAAAAATAATGTTTCTTACCCTATTATATCCAGTGACACTTGGTGAAGCTCTTTTCAAAACAACCAAACCAGCAAAAGTTCAAATAGGAGATGTGTTTTATGAAGCTCTCAAAAGTGAACTCACCGTATATAGTAACACTTAGAAAACACTCTTCAAAATGTGAGACTGAGTGAAAACTCCGTTGTTCCGCAGTCTCTTGCTTATCGGGCAGACAGACAGAGCCAACAAACATTAAAACCTAATGACGAGTTTTTAACAATACTTGTTCAAAGCTCACAAAATTCTTTGCTTAGCACCGTTTGTTTCAAACATGATTAACAACCCTAAACATACAAATGAGTTTTAAAGTGTGATAAATAATTTCAATGCATACAAAATGCTGTTGCTGTAATTGCCCACTCGCAAAATATTTTCAACTGAACCCACCATAGACAAATATTTTGAACGAAGCTACAAAAAGCACATCCCTTTGATTCAAGTTCCTAATCATCACCAACACCAAAAACTTCAAAATGAGCTGACGCATATTCTCCCATGACTCTATTCATGATTAACACCAAAATCTCTCAATTAATTCCAAATTCTATTTATAAGTTCAATTCATTCACTTTACTTGCACATGTAAACACTAGATCTTTCCTTCAATGGGTATTCAATCCATCATGCTTTTTCTTTAAACGATGCAAATTGTCATTTTTCTAATTTAAAATTGTTCGTTTGTCATGTGTTGGGCGCCACTGCAAATTAGCACCCAAAACTATCCAAGAACTTTAAGTTGATTAACCAAAAAAAGATTGATTAGTTTTCAAGTTGCAAATATTTCTAATCACTAAAATATATTCTACATGTTAACAAGATAGACACTAGAGACCTATTTTCAACATTCTTTCCATATTTGAATGTACATGCAACACTTGGGTGACCATTGCTGGGCATCTTCTGGAAACAACTTTGAAAGTGTTAACATTCTTAGGTTCCGTGTTTTCTCCTCTTAGCACTCCCAATTGTGGGTTCTGCACTTTTGGGTGTGGTCTTTTGTTTGGACTTGGGTCCTTTCTATTTCCTTCTCTCGTTCCCTTGTTTGGTGTTTTCTTTCTCTTTTCTTTTTTTATTTAAAAAAAATTATCTTGATTTACATTGTATTGAGAGATCACAAAAGGCCCAAAGAGAGTGCAAACCAGTGATGGCCAGTCGCTACTTTTTTTCCAAAATTGGTAGAGTGTGTTCTTTCTTTTTTTTAACTTTCGGCACCACACAAGGCATCAATAACATATATATATATATATATATATATATATATATATATATATCATATTGCATGTAATTAATTTCCTCATCAAACTAATATCTTTTGTTATGGATTAACTCAATTTTTCTTCTTTCTGCGTACTTGGTTGTTTTGTATAAGAATGATTCATCAAATACCCATCTTGATAATTGCCAAACATCTATACAACCTAAATGGGTTTTAGGGTTTTTTCAAAAAAGGAAAACAACAACATTCCATTTTCAACAACCTGTTGTTAGGAAATAGGTAGATTGTTTGCTCAAAATAATTGAGAAGAGTTTTGAGAAAATAGGAAATATATTATTTTCGGACTTGACATCTTTTCTTGGAAATAGATTGTTCTTGGAAAAAGTTTCAAAATTTCAAGAAAACAAGAATTACAGAGTGCAAAAATATGTTAAACAAGTTTAAAGTTTGATAACCTACTTAAATGAAAATTCCAAGCATTCAAGTGAGTTATTAAATTTTTGATAATTCAATACCTAATTCACATAGGCCTTCTTGGTTCTTTAGATGCTACCTACCATGCAAGTAGGTTCTCTAATCAATTTTTATAATATTCAATAATCAACAGGTTATCAACAATGTTATTGATAATCGAGTGTTTTTTCAATAATGAACCAATAGTGTTGTGAACACACAAGCACAAGAACAAGAGTGGGTGAGATACATAAACATCAAAACTGTATATGAAGAGCTTCCTAAAGCTTAGGACATAAAATTGTTTGCCCAAACTTTTGAGTAGATTGTTACACTAGATTGTTGCACATTGAGCATTGGAACACAATTATGACATATGTTGATTATAATTATAACAAAATTGTTGAGAATGAAAACATTTGATATGCACAAACTATGACAATGAATGAGAATTTGTAGGCTTTGACAAGATGAAAATCAATAGGTAGGAGTTTGGTTATCTATGTGTAACATTTGAGATGTAACCACTTTTAACTTCAATTAATTCCTTGCTTTTTTAAAAGTGTCTTCATTAACTTCAATTAACTCCTTTCTTTTCCTAAAGTGTATTCAAGAAATGGAAAAATACATGGTGATGTTTAACAAACAATCCTCATCCACTTTATGTAGCTTTGGAAACCATCATGTCTTAATGTTTGGTGACTAAAACAATAGATGATTTTCTCATTCAGTTTTATGATAATGTTTTTTTGTAAATAACAATTTGTGAGAAAGATATGTTATCCCATGTTTGACAATTTTGACAATTAATTAACAAACTCACACATTCATTGCAATTTTGATCTATCTTGTCATATCATACCATTTCAAGATAGGGGCACAAAGTGTTGTTTTTAATTTTTACCTCTAGCTATGAATATTATGCAACATATGTTTCATTGATTGCAAAGAGTAATATCAATGCTAATGAATGACAAAGCTATTGTAACCTAAAATAGTGTTCAACATTTTCTGTGGATGAGCATGAATGAAAGTGGGAACCCTAAGTCAAATGGTGGCAGATGATGCCGAAGTTGTTATGTTTCAAGGACACCGAAAGTCAAGTTTCTTGTTTTCTATTTTTGGCTTTGTTTTGTAGTTTTGCATGTTACTGTGTTTAATGTTGTTTTTCAATGGAGTAACTTTGGTGAGCTAGTTTCAATGATGGAGCGGAATCCTTGTTGCTCAATTGATAATCTTTATAGAGAATGCGAGTCACGATTCTTGGAAATGATTGGTGTTGAGCTTTCAAGGGAGCAAAAGGATGTGGATGAAAAAAAATTATATGAAACTAGCTGAGGAAGAGGAAACAAGGCAATTTTCTTTTAGTAGTGTGAAAAAATTTAAATTTTGATTCTTCAAGTTGTGAAGTGTGGAATTTGTTTGGATTTGGATAGTAATCAATTGGGGATGGATGCTCCTCTGGACTTCTTCTTCTTTTGAACCTAGTGCCTGTTTTTTCATTGTGCCATGAGTGTCAGGAAAGGAATAGGAGGTCTAGAGTTTGTATTTAAAGACCAAATCAAGGGAAGTGATGAAAGAGTTTAACGATTTCAAGAACAGTTGTGGTGGCAATCATCATTTGTGTTAGGTTTTGGGGAATTCAATGTGAAGGTGTAATGTGGTTTATTCTAAGAAAAGAGTACCCATGAGATAGTGGGAGTTCCGGGGATTTTGGAACAAAAGGAAACTATGAAGTTTAGACTGTCATAACTACCTGCTTTGTTCTTAATCTTTGTCCAACTTCTGAATGGAATTACATGATGATGTTGGGGTAGCACTTGTGCGGTTTTTGTTGTTGAATGATGAACTACCACATTCATCAACAACCAGTTGGCTCCTTGAGAGGAAATCAAGAGAGGTTTGATCCTTTGAAATCCATAATGTTAAAATTGTAAAGTTTGTTTGGTTAAAAGAATCCTTGGTTTAGGAATAATATTTGTTGTAACCTCCTTTCTTCTCTTTGGAAATTTCCAGTAAATCTTGGTGAACTTACATTCAAAATGATAAGGATTACCATTTCAAAATCACCTCCCCTTTTTTTTGGTGACATTATATGCATGTTTCATGGGAGATGCATTGCATCTTGTTCTAGGGTTTATTGTTGAAAATGTTTTTGTTCACACACAATTTAAATGTTACCATATGTTACTAATGTTCCCCTATGGCTAGTATATCTTATAAGGTCACCCATCCCAATATTATATGGGTTGAAGCGGGCTTAATTCTAGAGTTTTTATGAAACTTTGTTAAATTAATTTTAATTTAATTTTCAGCAACAAAAATACTTTAAATTTAGTAACTTTTGTTTGATGTTGGTCCAAAATTTGTAAAATGACAAACATGTACATTGAGTTGTCAATGCATTCCAACATTGCCAAAAATAGAACAAAGGCCCCATGGTTGGGAGGGTTACAGTGTGATCACATTCAAACAAATAAACACCTATTTTAATATAAACAAGTAGGCCCCCATGCCATTGACCCAAGTATATTAAATCTCTTATAAAGTTGCCCATCCAACTATTATTCCAATCAATGTGAGCTTAACTTCAAAGTTTTTATGGAAAGTTTATTTAATTTTTAACATTGAATTTCAAAAATGAAAATCATTTTAAATTTTATAACTTTTTGTCTATTGATCCAAAATTTGCTAATGAAAATTTTGCACATTGCTTCGTCAAGGTCCTTTTTGACAATGCCAAAAATGTTAAAGAGGTCCATGGTTTGGGAAGGTTATGGCATGGTCAAATCCAAACAAACAAATACCTATCTTAGGATATAAATACCAAACTCATACGGGTACCTTGATAAAGGAATATTTATAAAGTTTCACAAATTTTTATTTTTATTTATCATTTTTTGGGTGAATGTTTGCATTGCGATACTAGTTTTTTTAGAAATTTCTTGGGAAAAAATAGTGTAAATTAGGGGGAAGGAATTGTTATAAAATTGGAAGCATTATCCAACCTTTCAAAAACACAAATTTTATAATTAACTAATTAATTAATTAAAAAAACCTTCTTTTCAATTATTGTCTTGATATTATTATTGAATATATATAAAGTTAACTAAAGCTCGGTGTTGTAAAAAAAATCCTTCCATTGTATGATTACAAGTGGAGCCATTATATGTTGAACTTCATCCCCACAATCATCCTCTTGGATTAATATCAAACAAACAACACAACATTGAAAGTTTGAAATTGACAAACTAATAAAATGAAGCTTCTTTTGAAAAGATTCCACATATGAAGCTTATCATATAAATATACAAATTAGTTGGGATGGACAATTATGTATATGATAATGGCCATTGGGAAGACCTAGCCTACTAATGGGTGGTGAAGGTTTACCATTAACAATTATTTGCCATAATTGACATTAGGGAGAGATTTTGTTGCATCTTTAAATTTTTTGTACACCATTTGTTGGATCTCACAATATTTTATGTGTCAGTGCCAAAATCTTTCTTGAATGACAATTACATTATAACTATCTGACCTATTTGTCAAATTGAATTTTTAAACAATTTGCCTTGTTACATTTTCTCATCACAAACTTGGATTTTTTAAAAATTATTATTTAAAAACTTCCCCAAGTTTAATTTCCCACACGAGGCTTTTACAATGGGGTTTGTTATACTCTTGTTATATTTGGATGTTAAGCATGGACCTATTATGTAGTTGGGTAAATTATAAAGTAGGTATAAGTAAATAATAAATTAGCATTATCCATATTTTCATGGGCATGAGTAAGGAAAGGGTTGTCAATATGTGGACCTATATGCATTACCTTGTAGTTGCAATAACATTAGAAGAAACAATATCTCAATAGCAATTGTTGATAGGTGGATCCATGTTGTCAAGATTAATCGTGGCCATTAGGTAGGTATTTGGGTTAAATTTTAAGCATATGTCGACTAAATGGGAAGGCAATAAGGGAAACCTATGGGGATCATTAATGTTGTTAGGCAAAACAACATTGTCAAGATGGAGCAACCATAACAAGTGCACCTTGGAACAATGTCAACACTATAAGGATAATATCCCAACAACCAACAAGGTACGTGGATGGCAAAGTGGACAAGGTGGGTTACTCCAAATTACCCTTTGGTGGGGGGGGGGGGGGGGGGGGGGGGGTTCTTTCGTGCCCCGCCGGGGAAGGAACTGGAGTTCGTGCCAAAGTTGGGAGGGGTGGACTAC
>Ga0116231_10000234_pt1 | contig 84215 bp, 74 predicted proteins | sample S1TSphgellanicum_2_FD_89695 | JGI IMG/M metagenome (GOLD analysis project Ga0116231, IMG submission 89695) | Host-associated microbial communities from peat moss isolated from Minnesota, USA - S1T2_Fd - Sphagnum magellanicum MG | ecosystem: Host-associated > Plants > Peat moss > Unclassified... | reverse complement strand
AGGGAGGGAGGGAGGGAGGTAGGTAATAAGTCGGTAGCAAGCAAGCGACACTCGTTGTGTTTCCTGTCCGTTCACGTCGCGTTTTCTGTCGTTTCCTGCCCGGTGGATTTTTTTTTCTTCTTCCTGCCCGTTTCTGTGTTGGCCTGGGTTGTGCTTGCTGCCTGCCTGCCTGCCTGCCTGCCTGCGGCTTCGGTCTCGGCTGCTGCTGCTGCTTGCTGCCGCTTCGCGTGCTTTTCGCCGCTGCGCTGCTTTGCTGCTTCCTGGCTGTCACGCCGTTGGTTGTCATTGTTCGGTTATCTGATGATTCCCTTCTCTGTGCAACAACAATTTGTGCAGCGACGACGACCAAGACGACGACGAGTTCTTCTCATCTCATTGACCTTGGAAGTTGGGTTGTTGTGATTTTTTGGCCATATTGATCCAGGTCTACTTGAATTTATATCTCTAGGCTTTCCCCTATTAAAGGTGCAAGCTTGTTTGTTTTCTCTCTGTCTCTGTCTCTTGTGTGTGTGTGTGTGTGTGTGTGTGTGTGTGTCTCTCTCTCTCTCTCTCTCTTTCTCTGGCGAATTACTACCACTACTCGAAATTTCGTAGTAATGTCCACAATTTCTGGGTTAGCTTGTCTGAATACCCACGCCCGTGGCCACCCAAAGACTCTAATTGTGCTCCTCTGAATTGATTGATTCAATTTTTTGTTTGCCTGTTTGTTGCCATGTGGGCGAGGAAGGCTAAGAAGAGAGAGACGCAGAGAGCTTTACTTGGGTGAGTGAGTGAGTTGAGAGAGTTGGTTGGGGGTTTTGATTTAGGGTTTTTTTCTTTTTTTTGGGTTTGGTTTTGGTTTTGGGTCTGTATCTTCTCGTGTTGGCGGGGTGTGGTTGTGGGTAGGTGGGTGGGGGGGGAGGGGAGAAAGGGGTGTGTGGGTTGTGTCATATAGTAATAATATATATGCCTTGGCAGCGTGTGCTCTTGTTGGAGCTTCTTTTGGTGGAGGAGCCATGGGAACGAGGAAGGAAGGCCAACGAGGGAGAGAAGAGGAGGAGATTTTGATGAGTGCTTAATTGCCTGACTTCGTGGAGTTCCTGTAGGTGAGAAGTACAATAATTTCTCCTGCTTTTCTGTTGGCGAGGGGGAAAGAGAGAACGAGAGAGAGAGAGAGAGAGAGAGCGAGGATTGATTGTGTGTGTGTGTATGACGGAGAGAGAGAGAGGGGGGTTGATTTTGTGTGTGGGTGGGTGGGTGTGTGTGCGCGCACATGAGTTTGTGAAGTGGGGGTTAGGGGTGTGGAGGACGACAGGGGATTAAGAGAAAGGGGAGAATTTGGGGCTGTCTGGAGTTGATGAGAGCGCGAAGGGAGGAAGGAAGGAAGGAAGTGGGGTTGGAGTTGTCGTCGTCGTTGTTGTTGTTGTGGGTCGCTCAGGGATTTGGGTATTTGAGTGGTCGTGTTGAGGGAGAATTATGTATAATTCGCAGTCGCAATTGCCGACGCACGTAAGGGCATCGCAAGCGACGCTATTCCATGCCATTCAAGTGGCGGAGCACAACAGCAACAGCAACAACAACAAGAGAAACAACAATAATGGGACCGACGAGGAGGAGGAGGAGGACGACGAGTATGGGGGTGCTGAGGAGCCGGTACCTTCTTCGCCAGAGGAACCCGCCACGGCAAAGGAGGACGAGGAGGCGCCGGCAGCAGCAGCAGCAGCAGCAGTCGCGGGATTAGTGGAAGAAGGTGATAATAATAAGAATGAAGCTCAGGCGATTGTTTCGCAGTCGTCACCCACGCAGTCGTCTTTGAATCAGTCGCTAGAAACGTCGTCAGTGGCGCCGGGAGGCACGAAAACGGTGCACTCGACGTCCATGTCTACTTTGCTGGCGCTCTCGGAGCAGCAGCAACAGCAGCAGCCGGAGCTCAAATTGTCGGGAGGGGAAAATGGGGCCTCAGGAGCTGATGAAGAGGAGCAGAAGACGCAGCGAGAGAGAGAGCATAAAAAGAGGAGCAAGAACTGGACTCGGCCCGAAACTCTGCACCTCATCCGGCTGCGAGCACAGCTGGAGCCCCGGTTTGCCAAGAGTGGTCGCAAGACTGAGCTCTGGGATGAGATTGCAGAGGCCCTGCAGAGGGAGAATATCACGCGGGATGCACAACAGTGCCGTGACAAGTGGGAGAAGCTCACAGCTGGTTACAAGGAGGTCAGGGATGGTATCAAGGACCGTGAGGATAACCCTTTCTATGATGAACTGCACCCTCTTCTCTCTGGGAAATCCATGAAGAGGGAGAGGGAGAGAGATGAGTATGTGCGGAACCGGGATTCTCTAGGAAGAGAGCTCACCAAGGACATGACAATGAGCCATCACGAAATGGGCCGGGAAGTTGCAGGCAGAGAGAAGGACCATAGAGATGGAGGGAGACTAGACAGTTTGAGAGATGAGGATGACAATGAGGAAGAAGCTGATGTGAGACCACTGGGAAGGAAAAAGAAGCGAGGTCAGAAATACATGCCTGTCACTGATGTGGCTGCTGTTCAGAGTGTGCTGGAGACAGTCGTCAGTCGCCAGCAAAAGTTTTTCAGGGACCTTCTTGATTCCATGGAGAGAAAGGAGATGGTGCGGGAGCAGATGCGGCAGGAGAAGGAGGAAAAATGGCGGGCTGAAGAACGGGCACATCGAGGCATCTTCCACAATGCAATGATAATTCTTACACAAAAGCTGGTCGGTGAGAACATCAGTCCCACCATGACAACAGCAGGAGTTGCAGCAGCAGCAACAACAACAACAGCACCAGTTGTGGTTGGCAGCCCAGAAGGGCCACAAGGACCAAAGCGGCGGTCAAAGAACTGGAAGCGGGCAGAGGTACTGCAGTTGATCAAGCTGCGAGGAGAGATGGAGGCTCGATTTGGCAAATCCACACGGCGTGCTGGTCTGTGGGATGAGCTGGCAGAGCTTCTGTTGGTGCAAGGGATTAAACGTGATGGCAAACAATGCCGGGAAAAATGGGACAAGCTTATGGCAGAGTACAAGGATGTGTCAGATGGAAAGCGGGATCAACAAGAGAGTCCTTACTTTGCAGAGCTTACATCCATTCTCGGCCGCTCTGCTGAAGCTGGATAATAACACACCAGCTTTCTCTTGCAGTGGAGTCCCTATATATATGTGTAATTAGCTACAGATGGACAGTCAGCCAGCAAGATAAAGAGTATCAAAAAGCTGAGGGGTTGTGGGTTGTGGGTTATACTTGAGTGTATAAAAGTTGGAAAGTGGAACGGGGAGGGGACCATAACTGTGTGGGATATCAATAACATACAGTGCAAAAGAGAGCTTGAAGCTCATGTGAGAAACACCAAAATTGAGAGCAGGTGCAAAGTGACATCATGGCATTGTACAGGACCTGGAGTGCAGTTTACTAGCTACACATCAGCAGACATCCTCATAGAAACAGGTGGGTACACATGTCCCTTTCCTTCTCTAGTGTGTTCTCCTTTTCTCCAGAGGGTGCACATCCAGGATGAAGGGAATAAGAATGAAAATTGCTGGAGTTCAGTTAGAGTATAATTCTCAGACAGCAGTGTACCTTGCCAGGCAGTTTCTCCACGTTTTACAGTTGTTTTTCTTCATCCCTGCTGCACGTGGCTCCGTATCTGCAATGTTTGAGTGGTCAGGAAAGGATTATAATGACAGGATGGTTTATAACAAGGATGGTTTTCACATGTGATTGTTTCAGGTGCTGCTCAGGAAGGAGCACTGAGAAAAAGGCAAGCCGAAATATACTTTGGGTTAAATAGAGAATTATTGGGTCTCCTAAAGCATCCCTCATTGCTTGGTTAGAGGGTATTGTTGGGAGTTTAAGCGAACAATTCATTACAAAGTAGGAATGTTTAATTAGGAATGCTTAATTAATAATCTGTAATATGGGTAAGATTCACCCTCTAATTATGTGTACTTTTAGACATTTGCCTATTGGCTCAGACCTCATATTTTCAAACACCATTTTGGAGAATATACTTGTGTATTTTCACATGAGGGAATTTAGTCCTTTTGCATGTACCCTCTGTTGCATCATGCATGTCTGTCCTGCATATGTTGGATTTTCTCACTTGCTTTGAACAGGAAGACAGGATTACATATAGAGATGCATTTTCACACTCCCTTTTAACAGGAAGGATTGCATATTAATTCATCTCCAGTTGTGAGATTCCTTTACTGAAATCTCATCAGTCTCAAACAACCAGAAGACATGACATACTAACACCGAGATCTCAAGGTTGAACATCCAATGCAAAAATTGTCATGGACAGAGGGTTATCCAGTGAAGTATAATTGGAAAGAGGTTTGGTTCAAATCATGAGCCACATAGTACCTGAACTTAATGAAGGGACTACTGAGTAAACACTTGTTCACACTCTCCTTTGCCAACTGTCTTCAAACACACAGCAAAAATATGTTATTAGCAGTTCCACAACATGGAAAAATGCTAAACATGTTAGATTATCTATGTTTTTTTGGCACCAAGTGACCTGTACCTAGAGGAACGGAAATGATTGCAGCACATTGTCATGAATGAAAAGAACGATAGAGGAGGCAGCAATTACCGGAGGATATTCTGAATCTCAACCTTTGGCCCAACCCTCATCTTCAGGAAAGTGACACCTGGTTATTCCTGACACTCTTGGGTGCTGGAAAAAGGCACAAACTAGCCAAAAAAATTAGCCTTCTTAAATACAAAGTACAATTTACCACCAACTGTGTCCTGAACTATTGGCACTTGGATCATACACCCTTTCCTGTCACACCCTTAGATTCAATTAAACTCTACCTGCAGACTCTCAGGCATGACCTGTCCACAGGTGCAAGACAATTCCAAAATCACCAGTGTCACCTTCAGCTGCATTCAAATAGTGCATGCTGATCTAAAAAGAATTTGCTAACATGGCAGATTTCTCGACCCTCCACTACAAGGACTCAGATACACTGGCACCAATCTAAGCCCCAGCATTGGCACATCAAATTCTCATCAAACTGAAAAACTCTCCTGCACCCCAATGCAGTGAGAGAAATGCAATTTTGGCATCAATTGTCCCTTCCAGCCTGTGATGCATTTCCAAATTACTGTCTGACAGCACACTACATAGGCCAGAGGCCTTGCTGTAAATGACACTTCAGTGACCCACTTGTGAGATGACAATGGAAGTTGGCAACAAAGATCCAGTTTGCATCTTGCTTCTCTGCTTCCTCAGATGGTTCTCCTCAACACAGATAGCCACTTCCCTGGAAATCAGTCATAACAGAAGCACAAATATCCAAATTCCTATCACAGTCAAGGAATCCAGTGACTGCTGTAGATCTTTTTCAGGTACTGACATAAATGCAGTAATATTTGACACCACTTGAATCCAATGCAGTCAGTGACAATAGAGCACATATATCTGCAGACTGAGTGAAACATTGTCAGCAACTGTTACTCCATGTCTCCAGAGTTACATAGTACACCCTGGGCCTCCTGAGAGTTTCATCAGATCCTATGAAGTCTCTTCTCTTCATAACACAACTTAGGAATATCTATGCTGTGCACACTCACAGCTTAGCCCACTGCCTAGAACTCCTATGCCAGAACCTCATCCAGTTCATTCCAACCTGTCAACCAGCAGTAGTTCATTATCAGAGTCATCCCTTAAGAGCAGCTTAACATTCAGCAGCAATTGAACATATGGGGGCAAATCCTGTTTGCTAATATGCAGGTATGTCTAGCAAAGCCTTAAGTGACCAGGAATGGGCTTTCAGATACAACTGCATAGTGAAACATCAGCAGCCTTGCACTTGCAGGGCTACAACCAAATAACTGTACCTTGCCATAGTCAGCCCAGAGTGATTTGACGATGTGCACAATAATGGAGAGAGGACAGATGTCATTGTGAGGAACCCCTGGAATTTCACATACATTGGTGCAAGGTGGTCTAAACCCAGGAGCTCCATGCCAGACACTGCTACAAACAGGTGGCCATCAAGGTCCAAATTGTATGCCTTGCTAAGGGTGCCTCACAATCCACACTGCTTCAGCACTTCAAAATCTTTATGATGCAGCTCCCTTCCATTGACCACAACTCCAGTCTTGCCATTTGAACAGTACCTTGCTAGTGGGTAGTTGAAGACTTCAATAAAAGGCTGCAAAAACACCAGAAGCTTGAGGAGTCTAAACAGGGAGAAGAAAGTTAACAGTAAATTACAGTTTTAAAAATACAAATTCAACTCACTTACAGGGATCATTCCAAGGCATGGTCCACCCATCATACCATCAACCTGCTCACATATCATACCTGAAAGTCAAAGGACTTCCACTGTTCAGCAAAAATATAAGCCCCCTGAAACTCCACATGTGGTCTGACAAAGAGTGGCACCCAAAAGTATATTCATGAGTACTGAGAACTCTTCTCCATACTTATGATCTAATTCAACATGAACAGCATTGCAAGATGACCTGATCATATGGTCAGAGAGATTTGTCAGATTTCAGATGTGACAAAATATCAGCAAATAGAAAATAGAGGAAACCTAGCCCTAGAACATATCTTTCATAAGAAACAAGAAATCTCCATTCTCATGATGAAGAAAAAACCCATAGCAAGGTTAAAACTTCTTCAAGAAGCCACAGAAAGATCCAAACTAGGAAAGACAAAAACAAACAATAAACAGAAAAACAAAAAACAGTGGTATGAATAAAAGTGCCAGTCTCACACTTGTTCAGGGACCATCAACAGTAGTATGTATGATAGTGACATAACTACCACAACTTCCCCACTGACTTCATCCACTCCCTACAGTGGGTAAAGGCCAGTGAAAGACACCAACCTGCAAACCGAGTTTCTGCTGCAAATCCGGAAGCTACAGGAAGACTCAGCCATACTACTGGCTAGCAACAGACTGCAACACAAGGACAAGACACAAAACAGACCAACAGAAATGGAAAAGCAGAACTTTAAAGGAAAGGACAGCAGGGGACAAACAAAGAACAAGTGAGCTTACAAGAAGCTCCCCACTTACAAGACTCTCAACAAAATCATTCTGAAAACTCCAAAAGCTGAAATTCCAAAGAGGAATTTTTCTTTATTAAGCAACCCTCTGGTTCTCTTTAGAAGAATTTTCAAAGGGTAGCCTTTAACCTTCAGAAGGACAATAAGGCTCACCATCTGAAAGACTAAAAACTTCTTACAACTACAAAGCCTCAAGAGCCTGTAAAATTGACCCCCAGCTTCACAGTAATTGAGATATTGGAATGAGCATGAGGTATTCTAATCATTTCAATACCTGCGTACTCTGGTTGAGAGCGTTTGTCAAAAATGTCACAGGATAAACCTTGAGAACTTTGTCTCACAGCAAGATCCAAGAAATTACAAGAGAAGCCTTTAGACGTACAATTCAACTCACAAGATGTTTTGGGTGTATGCCGCTGCCAAAAGAGCCTTGGTTTAAGTACATGAAATTCTCGAAGTCTGGAAAATCAGGAACAAAAAGATCATCCACAAACCTATGAACCATGGACAATCTATGAAGCACAACAGGACATTTGTTACTCTTCAAAAGACGATTGATGCAATCAAACTCATAGGTAAAGAGATAGAAATTTGCCAAATAGACTGCACAATTAGTACCCATGGGGATACCAATGCATTGTCTCTAAGCACAATAACCAAAAAACATGAACAAATTGTCTAACAAGAAATCCAACCAAGAGATCAAATCTGAAGCCTCCCCAACTTTAAAGCTATGAAGATTTTCAAACAAATTGATCTCTGCTTTATTTTTCAGCCACAAAAACCTAAAGTTCAAAGCTGTTTTTTGAACCATCAAAAACTTAAAACAATGAAGCTTAAACAGAGATCCACAAACCTAGCCCTAGAAGAACAGAGAAAGAAATAAAACCCAAACTAAAGAGTGCTTTCAACAACAGCAACAATAACACACATCTTCAGAGACCTTCAACACCAACAATATCTTTGAAATTGCAGAGAAACCTCCACAGCAACAATTTGAAGATAACATGACAATAAGTGCAGTCATACCTCATGAGAGTTGGTCACAAATTGTTAGACCATCACCTTTTTCACAAACAGCAGAGATGAGCTGCCATGACTACCCACAGATCAGCTCCCAATGGTGGGTGTACATAAGTATATAATAGTTCGCTCAAGATTTCAGTATACAAAATCTGAGTCCTGAGTTTCTGTCACATTTCCAGAAGCAACAGGAAAGCTCAGTAGTCATGATATTGGCTAGCACTCACGAGACTTAGCTATTAAAAAACATGAATTATTTCCTTGTTCAAGCTGCAAGAAGTTTGTGAGGGTGTACAGCCAAGCCTCTAAGGCATAGAGAGGCCTACATAGAGGATAGTGGTTGGGATCTCTTGCACACTGAACATATCCTTCAAGCACACCACTGGTGACTACTTGGATGCAGAACACCTTCTAAAGCTGCTGGAACACACATATCTATGAGACACCAACATTTGTCGTCTTGATCAGAAACCATGACAGCCCCATTGACTTCATCAGGTCCCACCATAGCAAGTCTGCCATAGTCCATATGCAACTTAACCTCAATTCTCAAACCTAAACATGACTTCTGATTTTATTGGCAGCAAAGATGCTGCAAGATGATGCAGCAGCAAAAGGAAATGAGCTCATACCAGTAAGGACTTGCATGGATTGGTCCAGCAAGATCCTCAAGCTTCATCACCACTGCATCAGGCACAGCATGACCATTGATAATCACTATGTGATGCAATTGACTAACGCTCATGGATTTTGTTAGATCCTTCATACTTCTTTTCAGAAATCCCCTGAGACCCTTGAACTCTTCCTGCCCTCCATGATTGAACTCTGGAGTTTCAAATTGATTGACAGCTAGAGGGGCCACTGTTGACACAATTTGGGGGGGTCCTCTCGTTGCCTTCAGAATCACTGCTTGATTCCAGATATTTTTAGACCCTGCAAAGGGTGACTATCTTGGTTGTTGCCAAACCTATCTGTAACTAGAGAGTAAGAATCATGATCCATACTAGATGATGGCAGTGTATGAGGCACATGGGTTGGTAGCACCATCAAGAGTACCACCAGGACTGACTCAACTTTTCAGGGTAACCTCAGGTGGGCCCAGGTCCCCTGATGATCTTGGGGTTGACTGCTGAGATATTGCAGGAGCTGTAATCATATGTGAGAGCTTGAATCTGTATGGATCCTGTAGTTGTTGCCTTCAAGAAAGTGGATGGGTACACACTGAATGTGTCCACAAAACTTCTCTATTGGAAAGACCTGGCTAATTAACCAATTTTGTACCTGGGTCTCTCCAACTCCCACATAAGCCATCTGAGACATTAGGGCTGAATTGACAAGACATCAGAGGTGACATGCTCTTTCTTCCAGCTGGTGAATGTTCAGGTGATGAATGTGAAGGATGTAACTGGAAACAAGAAATCTTCCAGCATGCACCACACCTCAGTTTCTGGTATCCTGTATCACTCTTAAGCAAGTTTTGTGGAACTTGTAGATGCAAATTGCAGTGTTGACACACAATGTGAAGTTGTTCATTAGGTTCTGGTGGTGTAGTGTTGATCCTTAGTCTTCTGTGGTAGATGGCTTCACCCCTAACAGGTGCACTGTGCATTTCATTGCCTGGTTGAGATCCTTCAGTTGACCAAGTATGTGATGACTCAGGCAATCTCAGATTTGAAGGGTATGTTGAGTCTTGTCCTTTGAAGAAGAGGCCTACATTGATGTACTTGCACTGAATTTGCAAAAGGGTTTCAGGTGATGATTTAAGAGAGTCATGTACCAGAGGATGCAAATCTGAGATTGGATTTCCATGTGACACATGCCAGTCATTGATATCTTCACAATGGGAAGAATCAAGCTGACCAGGTCGTGACCTTGAGCTTCTCTCCAAAATGAAAGTCTTGCTTTGCATCACCCTCACCCAATTTTGAGGAGTACTTGTTCCTCTCACGATCCAACACATCCTGGCCACCATCCATGCTGGCTTGAAGGCTCTCTGCAACAGCTTGAAAAGCAGAAGTTGACTGAGACAAATGCTCTGTAAGATCAGGATTTAAATGAAGTTGCATCATAAAACTGAACCTCACGTTTGTTGTGGCAATTTGGGTGGCAGAGGGAGCACAGATACTGTTGTATGGGGGGCCTCAACATATGCTTCAACAGATGAGCCAAGTTTTTCGGGCATGGGAAACTGATAACCTCATTTGTAGGAGCTTGTGCCTGCAATTCAACATCAGGGGACTGCTCTTGGAAAGAGCTATGCTTGCCCACTCTCAGCTCTTCTGAATTAAATTGCCTCAATGTTGGAATTTGCTGGTGTAAGGTATACCTCAAGGAAGTCTTGTACACTCTGAAATTCTTTGTTGCCATCTCCTCAGAATGCAATCCTCCTTCAATGGGTGACTTCCGTTGTCTAGTGTGGCTCAATAGTATCTGATCTTCAGAAAAAAACTTGGCATTCATATCCAAAACCTCTTCTTCTGGATGTACCTGTCTGCAACTGTTTGTTAGTTTCAAATGTCCAGCACAAGCAATGTGTGGAGCTTCTCCAGAAGAGATCTTATGGGTCTTCTCCACCTGTGGCCTCAGTAGCCATTGCACAGGTTCTTAATGAAGTCCATTGACAAAGTTACCCTTGACCTCAAACTCATCACTTCTGCAATGAAAAAACTGCTCCCCACCCTAAGGCTTGTGCAACAAACTGCTTTCCCACACAGCATTTTGTTTCTCACATCTTTCAGAAAGGGAGGAAGCTTCCAACATCCCAGCTGAAAACTTCCTAGGAGGTGACCAAGGCAAAGAACTCTCACCAAAATGCTCATCCTACAAGTCTTTGAGAAGTCTCTTGTGATGATGAGTCAGAGGTGGATAACTTATACCAGTCATCAGTAGTAGTCAAAGCTTTGTTTATTCTGCCAACATCTACTATGTGCTTCACTGTTGCTTCATCATGCTCTCGGATCCCTTCTGGCAATAAAGGACTCTTGTGGTTCTTGCATCCTCTGAGAGACACATTCTCCTTAGCTAAAGAAGAGTTGGGGACTGTACAGTGAATGCATCTGAATTGATTTTAGTGACAGGACACTAAAGGATCTTTTCACGACACTTCTTCATTGCTGCTGATAATGGCAAAAGGGGAGAGAAAAACCATTGACACTACTAGGGGAGAGAAAGAATGGCAAACCTTGCAGAGTGGCTGAGCATCTTCAACATCTGTACAACAGGGTTTCAGATGCACGTTCTTGTAACAGTGAGTGACATTTAGGGCATCGCACGATCCTGTAGCCATTGTTGTCCATTGCAAGTGGAACGATGTTGGAAACTCTGGATCATCCCAGTCATCCAGAGTAATGTGCTGAACAACAACTCTAACCGCAGCCAGCACAATGTCCAGGATCCTTGCAAGCGCTAAACCCTCCAGCAGCTTGCCACACCTTTCTTATCCTGCGATCCTACACATCCTCCTTGGAGACTGAGCTGAGCTTCAGTTCCAATACGGAATCAGCACAATAACAATTTCCATTTAGGCTGCTGAGATCTGAGCAGCAGCTTTCCATTAAGTTTTTTCAACTAGCTGTGCTCACAGTCCTCTCACAGATCTACCGGTCAAGCATTGTTCAATTGCAGGAGGAGCTGGGAGAGCAGTTAGTCAAACTGTGACTCGCCATACAGTGAGTGACATCTGTCTCTCTTTTTTTCCATGAGAACATGTGCTCCCAAAGTTCCTAACATGGATTGATTAATTACATATTTTCAACGCACTAGCAACTCTCCAATAGAAAGCGATTGTCCTTGCAGCAAGAAACAAGGCCCTATGTCAGTAGTGCCTTTCCATTAGGCTATGTGTGAGGCGCTGTGTAACTGTGATTACAGTAGCCTAATGGAAAGAGACCCTAAATCACGAAGCGTAAAGCATTCGATATTGCATACGCTCGTCTCAAACACACAGATCTGATACCTTCAACCGACAGCGGCAACAAGAAACGTATTCTATTCAGACATCCACCTGCCTTTACTGCACTACTGTGGCGATCAAACTGCAGAACACTAACAGCCTATCCTACTTCATTATCCTCTTAAACAAATACTCCACCGGCAGCCTCCGTCAATCACAAAACCAAAGATCAATGCAACAAGAAACACACACACATCTAGAGGAACTTTACTTTCTGGATCCGGTTTCCTGAGACCTTCATTGCCTGCTTCGTATGCGGCGATTTCCTCATCAACCCCGGGAACTATTGATTCGCCTTTCTCCCTTCCCTCCTTTTCTCTCGCCTCGAATCCTGAATTGTGGACCAAATCGGCACCAAAAACTCTCATTCGCATCCTCAAAAGTACCATCAATAGCAGACCAAAAAGATGTTGCAAAAAAAAACGATTTCAAGTCGAGACGAATTTAGCCGCAGATATTCGAATGAAGAGCTTTACACAATTGGAGACAAGACAGTCAGTCAAGACAGTCAGTTGTCGATTCTCCTTCCTCCTTGTCTATCTATCGCCTTAAAATCCTCAATTGTGGACCAAATTGACACCAAAAACGCTCATTCTAATCCTCAAACGCAGCATTTTACTAGCAGAAGAAAAAGATGATATCCCCCACACACACAAACAAACACGATTTTGGAAGACGAGACAATTTTTTGCCGCAGAGATTTGAACGAAGAGCTTCGCCAGAAGAACAACGCACCACCACCACCAGCACGACAACAAGAACAAAAATGAATGAATAGATGGATGGATGGATGAATTGTTGAAGGAATGAAGGAACGAACCATCCAATAAATGGATGGATAATGGAAAGGAATGAACCATCCAACAAGTGGATGAACCATTGAAAATACTTTTACATCGTATGCCATGATAATAATACCTTGACAGATTGGGCACACGAATGCCCAAATAATTAATTTTAACTTCAATTTCCTGATTTGGATTTTTTAAATTCTAAAAATTTCAACAATAAAGAATAAACCCAAATAATTAATTTAACTTCAATATCCTGATTTGGTTTCTTAATTCTAAAAAAAAATCAACAATAAAGAATAAGCCAAATAATTAATTTTAACTTCAATATCCTGATTTGGTTTCTTAATTCTAAAAAATTTCAACAATAAAGAATAAACCCAAATAATTAATTTAACTTCAATTTCCTAAATTTGATTTCTTAATTCTAGAAATTTCGACAATAAAGAATAAACCCAAATAATTCATTTAACTTCAATTTCCTGCTTTGGTTTCGTAATTCTAAAAATTTCAACAACAAAGAATAAGCTTATTGTGTATGAAATTGTTTGTTTCAGACGATTTGAATGGTTTAGTGATTAGGTGGACCTTCAGTTGGTATCCTCCCTTCAAGTCAACCAGAGATCAAACTTTAATAACTCAAGCAACTTTTTTTCAAATTTTCAACAAATTAAAAAATAAATTTATAAAAATTTCAACAGTCAAAAAAAATCAAAAAATATTCAACAGATTAGCAAAATAGACTTTGTAAAATTTCACAAAAAAAATTTCTTAAAAAAAAATTTAATTCATGCTGAAGCTACCAAGGTTACTACAACTTCAGTACCAATGTTCTCATTCAAAGCTCTTACATAAGTTTGAGCTTGTCAATTGTAGCATGTACCCAACTGCGGGAAAGTCTAGTTCCTAAAACCTTAATATCAAAATGTGAGATTTGGTTCTGAAGTATTTAAGAATAACCAGAAGCTGAAGTTTTCTCTATGAATTCAGAGAATGGCACAACACTGGTACAATCTGAAAGGCAATCACCGATATGTTGAGGTACTTACCTATAGATTGCTATAGCACAAGCGCAAATGGCAACCCCGCCATCCATCAGTCAGTCAGTCAGTCCATCAGTCAGAGAGGAAATCATGCTATTCCAAAGAGATCAACAAAGGGGCATGGATCGATCGCAAATGACAATAGCAAGAGAAACAAGAAGAAACACCCACCACCCACCAGCTGAGATGGAAGAAGAAGCACTACAAATATTGAAGAACAGAAAAAAACAAATTCCAGTTGTTCAAATAGGCACCACCCACCATCTGGGGACAGTCACCAGTACAAGGAAAAGAAAAGAAAACTTGATGGTTCTGATGGAACCCGATATTGATCTGGATTCTGTCTCTTTGAGTCCACTTTGATGGACAAACAAAAGTCTGGACAAACAAAAGTCTCACTGAAGAAGAAGGGAAGAAGGAAGGTTTAGTTCCTCCTCTGATGGACTGTGTGTACTCACTCACCTAACACATAACACAATCTTTTGGAGTAGCCCATTTCTGCTACTGCAAAATTAATGATGATGATGATGATGATGATGAAAAAAACCAAAGACAAGAAGCTGCTTCCTGCTCTCAAGTTTTTCCTGACATTTAACAGGGCAAGAGAACTGCAACAGCACCAATGGAAACAGATCCACTTTCTTACCACAAAAAAAAAAGGCAGCAGTAGTAGTAGTATGCACCTACCTTCTTTGTGGAGAGAGCTTGGCTACAATAGGGGCAAAAAAACCCTTCTGCCAAGACTGTACACTTGAGACTAGACTAAAATGACCCTCCCTGTTCTATGACACTCTCTAGTTATGCTTGCTGCAAATTTGTGTATTTGCTAAGAGAAAAAGCTCAAGAGCGCAAATACCCATCTCCTGTGTGTACCTTGTGCCTCCCCCCCCCCTGTAACAACAAAGAGGGCAAGGTCCTTCAGCCAGTGTGAAATCACCTGCTCCAGGTACCAAGTACCAACCACCATACTGGATGCTGCTCAGGTACCAACCAACCAGCAAACTGAAATTCTCTTCCGGAGCTTCTTCACAACTTTCCAATGCCTCAGTGTGTTGTGTCAGTCAATACCTTTGCAGAGTTTTAGCTTACAGATAGAGAAGCTGTCAAACACTCACAGACCCAGTGCAGACGACAAATGATATGACATAGGAGGTTTTATCTATGGAGGAGCCTTCCAGGTCCCACACACACAATGGGGGGGTTTTGGCTTGTAGAGCAAGCTCAGAGAAGAAGATGATGATTTACGCCTTTTGGGATCTCAAGAATTATCTGGAAAAGCCCCTGCTGCTCCCGAGTTCATGGAGTTGCAAAAATTGAGGGCCTTTTTGTCTCAATGTTGTTTCACTCTGTTGTGAACAAGAGCTTGGGTTGTGACCAAGCAGAAAACAGGGAGGTGAGGTGCTGCACACAAGTAGACAGACAACCAGAGGGATTTTTTGTGTGTACCAGACCAAAATAAGGGAAGGTGGGGGGTTGAAACCTACTGTCGTCTACAGTCCATACTTTTTCACCAACTTCTCACGCAGCTGGATATCAAGAGCTGCTAGATACTGGTCCCAGCTCCCTGCAAGCATCTGCACCAGTATTTTTGCTGCTTCAGCAACTCTTGTGAACCAACAAAACCAGAAAGTTTGAACCCAGGAGGCAAATGAAGAAATTTCAAAGTACGAGTATTCCCACATCTTACCTTTCATCCTGAATTCCAAAAATAAAAAAGCAAACAAACAAAAGGGATGTCTGTCTGTCTGCACACCTGCTTATATCCATGTAACACTTGTGCAATCTCTGTCCGAAGTTCTGCACTACGAATTTCCTGGAAAACAAATGGATCATACATGGAGCTGTGTCCATCAGCATCTATACCCACTCACCACAAATCACATGGACACACTCCTGAACCTGCTTTCCAGGGGAAAAAAAGGATCAAACCCCCACTAAAGGGCCAAAAACAGGCTTTAGAAAGACTTTCAGCTGTACAAGAGGTATACTTACATGCCAACTCCCAATTGCTTCACACATTGGCACAAAAGCATTTACTGCTCCTCCTGGATTCAACCGGACCTATTGATCCCCCGATAAACAAGATAATAGGTCATTGCAATGAGCAGACAGGAGACAAAGAGCAGCTACATGATAGCTAAATCAGCAAGCTTATGAATCTATGTGCACCCTACTCTGAACTATTTTCCACCAAAGAAATTGAATGTGAGACAGAGCACGAGTGGAAAGCTGGATTCTACCATTGCACAGAGACCCCGGAATGCATCCTCCTTCTCAACGTCATCACGAATGCTGGAACAAAAACAATACCACCATCGTCAGAAACACACAAACAGCAAGAAATATCAATGTGATTGTTGAAACACGACGAGTATTTACTGGAGTCTCTGCAGAGTAGAATAATGATCTCCAACTACTTAACAGAATGCAAATCACTCATGCGAATGAAAACAATCTAACACAGCATTTGTTCTTCCTGGAATCCTTACGTGCGAAGAGCATAGCACCAAGGTTGCATAAAGTGATCCATGTGTGGAGCCACCAGCTCCGGGCACACCCATCCCAGCCTGCCCAGTGTGATGGCACTGTTCTCAAGCAGTGATTTGTTTAAACCCTGCACACCCCTCCCTCCTCTTCTTTGCTTCAATTTCCATCATGAGTGTCTTGTTGCACAAGAATCTTTTTGCACCAAATGCTTGAGAACAATCCCTTGCTATATAACAGCTATGACTCTTTGCAAACCCCTCTCACCCACCCAATCATCCAAAACCAAAGATCTCTCTCACCCACTCATCTAAAAGCAAAGATCTCTCAACCCACCCCCCATTGCGTACCTCAGTGTTGGAGAGAATGGGAACCAGACATGAAATAACATTCATGACAATCGGAGAAATGTCTTGTTTGACCTGCAAGGCATGTAATGTATAAAGTGAATCTACATGAAATACAGATGCAACAATTTTGTCAACAGCTGGAAACCACCTTGCTCAGTCCAGAGACAAACTTTTAAGATCTTTGAAGATATACCTTGACTGCCACTTCACCAATAGCCCAGCAAGCATTGTTGGCCACAGACACATTCTCCTTTGCTTCATGTCCCTGCTGTGCTCCACCACACATGATCCACATCCAATTTATTTACCCGCATTTGATTTTGTCTTCAGAAAAGCTTCCAAGCTCTAACAAGAATCCTCTAACAACAAAAGCAGAAGCAACAAAGGCCTACCAGCTGTTTGGCAGCGAGATTCAAAAAATCTGCCAATCGAGGCTGCAAATGCACTGCACAAGCCTGCACATAGCAGAGTCCACACACACCACACATTTATTGAATTGTGTGTATAACGAAGAAGAATGCCTCAAGAATACCACCCTCAAAAAAGTCTCTTGCAAAAGGATGATCACATGGACAAACAATCAGGGAAATGAAAAATGATTTTGTTTTACTTTTGCAAGATCACCCAACAAGGCCAGTGCACTTTGGCGAACATCCGGAGCTTCATCCGCACAACACAACAGAAGAAGGTCAAAGAGATCACTCCTTGATACCTGCAAAACAATCAAACAAAAAAGTCTAAATACCCATCACATTCCTCCTAGTTTCCAGATTTATCAGGAGCCTACTACACAACCACACAAAAACCCAAGTGCCTAATGAAAGGACCGATGAAACAGCACATAGATTCCATATATCTGTTGCTCTCTGCACAGGACTGTCTAGAGAACTGTGAATGAGAATATATATGTGTAAGAGAAGAGGTACGAACCAAGCTCTCAATGCTACTGCCAAGTCCCTCGGCAAGGCCTGACAGCAAATCTAAAGAGCAAACAATAAATTCTTTGTCATACGTTACACCTGCTCTTCCAGGATCAGCCTGCAAAAAATAGACACCAAGTCCAACATCAGCAGCAGCCCTTAGAGACTCCCATAGCTGACTTCATTTGGTCACTACAGCAACATCACACAAGTGCTCTCTAGAACCCATGTATCAGCCTTTAACATCTCCATGCTCACTTGATATCAAGAATGCTCCACTGACAAACAGGAACTCAGCAATCCTCAGCAACTGTTGGCAACAGTTGTAATTGAAGATAATAGCATGATTGATTGGTAGAACTTCCTCAACACAGTCAGTAAGTAATGCCCTGAATGGCAATGGAAATGGCATGGAGAATACCTTGGCAACTTCATGTGTACGAATAAGATTGATGCACCTCACAAACACCGGTTCAGCATATTGTGTGAACCCTGGACCTAAAGCCTGAGAGCAACCCCGCCCAATATTCCAGTTGAGAGATTATCAAAATTGGGTGAAGAAAAATGTTCTTGCAAGGTGGCCGAACAAACAGAAATGAGACAATCCAATCCAGTTTCTGACCAAACCAGCAGTTCTACTACTCCACTCCAAAACCCCACATAGCCAATCGTTCCAAAAGTCAGTCAGTTCTGGTCCTTGTTCTCCTCCCCTTTGCAACCAGCTCTCCTCTTGAGATTAGAGCGACCCTGCTACGACAGACTGATTTCTTCACAAGGAAATAGAGAGCAGACAACCTGTTGAAAGAAACACAGTTGACAAAGAAAAAACAAGGCCTGGAAATACCTGTGCTATTGAGGTGAAACACTCGAGCAAGGGAAATAAATCTTTATCTGAATCAGGCAACTGCTGCCACTTTGCAATCAATGGTGGCATCAAAATTTCCAAGTACTTTGTCTGCAGACATATGGAACACACCATCAAGTCAACTCACAAAGTATTTCAGAACTCTGGGGGATAACAGAAGTGATGGATTAAAATAGCTATCTACTTCACTGCTTAAACATAGTTGTGGAAACAAAACACTCAATGCTGACTGCAAATACATATCAAGTTTGCCAGGCTACTGCAGAGCTTTTATCCTAACCCAAAAAGTGTTGTGGATGTTGTTGACATCTAGAGCGTTGTAAGAAGCCTTAGGGCATGTAACTTTTTGAACCAATACAAGAAGTCCATCACAAAAAACAACACTTGAATGACCAAACCGACAAAGCCTAACAGATATCAATCTATATGCAATTATCAACTCTGAATCTCATTTGCATCAACTTAAATCTCAAGGCCAGGCCAATATTGCACCAGATACCAGAGAAATTGAAACTACATACATTATTTAGCTCATTGCCAACAGCATCTGCCAGTGTGCCAATTGCATCATACAGAATGCGCAGATTCCGTCGCTGCAGGAACAACCCATTCGCCACCCGTATCACCATTTTAGCATTTTGTTCATGCTGAGAGAAAGTTTGATAGCTTCTCATGAAGGTAGCCCCCTGCCTGCCTTGCATGGAAACCATGCCTAGCAAGTGTTTGACAAACAGGATTTCAGATTGTTGATCCACAAGCAGAGAGAGAAAGACAGCTGCCTAAGTAGGTACCTGATATTTTCCAAAAGCATACATGAGGTGCTGCAAAATGAGCTCCAGACGTGGTGCCAGCTCCTCTGCTGCCTCCTGTTATTCAATAGGGCAAAATCCAGAAGCCACCATTTTCATAAAACCATTTGCCGAACTCATACCATCAAGGGCATACAACACTACAGCAGGCCACTCCACACTGGTCAATTTAGCCAAGAAGTAGTAGCAATGGAAATCAGATATGGAGATTGCCCCCCCCCCGGGTCACTGTGATTTTCTGTGAAGAGCAGCACTGCAGCTGCTCTAATGATCTCTCTCACTAAGTAAAATCTGGACCCATAAGGATTGCAAACAACAACATCATGAATTTCACAGGCGCAAATGGCAATAAAATGGAAAATCAAGGAGGAAACAAAACGAGGTCTTCAGTCTTCACCTCTTCAAGGGTTGCAAATGTAGAGCATGCAGCTTCCTGTACACGTTTGTTGCTGTCGAGAATACGCCTGAGCAGACCTGTCAACACTGTATCGAATTGGACTTGTCCCTCTGTTGCCTGTGCTATCGCCTACAAACAAAAGAAAGAATAAAAGATATATACCTTGTCACTAAATCATCTAGAAAACTTTTGCCACGACTATGTGACTGCCTTTGAGCACAACTCTGTTACTAAAGGGGAAAAAAGCCCACAAACTGCCTCCACTCTGATTTTGTTGTGCCTTTAGGCAAATCAACTATGACAGGAAGCAATACCCAGGAGTGGAGTGTCATTCACCTGAACAATCCACTTGCTGTAGCGTGAAAGTGTCCAGCATGTGATACTTCGCACCAGAGGCCGTTTATCCTCCAACAAGGGGACAAGAAATGCCACAATCTGCAAAACATGAGCCTTTCCTTAAGCCCATTTCATATCCACAAGATCAAATGTTCCTCCTCCTGGGGAACTTGACCAAGTTGACACCATCATGCACATCTGGAAGCATGATTGCTCAAAAGACAAAGCTGTAGAGAACAAAGGGTTCTGAAACTAGGGAATGGATTCAAGAAAGAGGGGGTTATACCCGTGACAGATGCGGAAGAAGACCCGATATGCATCCCTCAGCAACTGCACCAAGTGCCAATACTGCTGCCTCCCGCTCTTTCCAAGCTGCATCTGCAGTAGTCGATAGCCTGACCTGCAAAACCACCACCACTGTTACACTCACTGACTGACTGATGAACACAGCTCTGCGTTGCACTCCTCCACTCTGCAGTGTTGGTGAACCACAGGATCTTGGGCAAGCATTATGAAGGGAGACCAGCTCAAGATCTCGAGACTCAAAAAATGAGAAGCATCCAAAGTTGCATATACCACAAGATAAAAGAAATACCTGAACAAGCGGCATCAAGACCGGGAGAATCTCATCCCCAAAAACCGTTGACAAAATGTCCAGGCCAGCAGCACTACACTTCCGCAAATTCCAGGAATTTATTATGTCATCATCTTCCTGCATAATTTGTCACCACCCTGGAACTAAACTTCAAAATGCCTTCAAATGCCTTCAAACTGAAAAAGCAAGCATCTTTTTGGAAGCAATTGGGACCTTTCCTTGCAGTTTCTGAGCCACATTCAGTACCCACCAAAAAAAAAGAAGCATCCCAACCCAGAACAAAAGTGCAATCAAAATTATACAGAATTGTATCACATATTAGATTGCAGAGAAAAAATGGCTATCTGATCACAACAAACCTCATCCTCTTCAGGCCCGTCAACACCATGTATGCGTGGTTGATGAAATCTGGGTTTGATATCCTGCGACAACAAACCCTCTCTCTCCCGTGTGAGACAACACCTGCAATCTGATCAAATGGGAAGGCAGAAGTGAAGCAGAGTGGAGGAAAGAAAAAGGACAGTGTTTGCACCTGTTCCCTATCTGGAGCATTGTCATCGTCCTGCAATGAAAACAAGGGCATGCAATTAGTGGCAGTCAGTACTTTCATACAGTCCAAAACAGAGACCAATACCTCTATTGCTGCCAGCAATAAAGGTTAGTTTACAGTTCTAGGGCTAAAACCCATCTTCTCTGCAACTACTATCTTATCAAAGTTCACAGACCGGGTTGCTCTCTGTTTGGAGAATTATTCAGGTTGTCAAATTTCCCTGAGGTGATATTAGAACTGGTCACGAACTTTACCTCAGCTTCAAGCAAAGCTTCATCATCTTCTGCATACACCATGTTACTCAAGAGTACCTGTGAAAGGAGAGGCAACATTCTTTTTGTGTTAGACAAAATTGCAGGCACTTCTTCTAATGTATAATATCCGTAATCCTGAAAAATACTCCCAAAGGTCACCAGACTTAGTGATTGCATTCCTGAAAGACAACCATGGACAACTTACACTTATAAGACGTGGCAAGAACTCTCTGAGCAGTTCTTGTGGAAGTTGTGCTTCACAAAACGTTGACCTGTTCCCCCAACAACTCTCAAACCAACAAATCACAAAAAAGTTGCTAGGATGATCTCTAGTCTGCCAGAAACCTCTCTCTCTCTCTCTCTTGCTCTAGATTTCATAAAGAGAAAAATATTTACTCACAAAATCTACAGAACCTTCCTTCCTCTACACACAATTCAAGATAACCCATATCAAGGTTAAAGAATTCTTCCAAACTCAGATTCCTGCAACAATTTGCTGGGTCAGTAGGTGCACATCAGGACATCCTTTTACTAATCTGATAGTTCAGTTTCCAAACCAAGATCTTATAATAAGTAGTAGCCATGTTATTTTCTTCATCCCAACAACAATAACACGACTTACCAGAACTCACAGGATTCGAGTGCAACATCCTCATCAGGATCACAATTAGCTTGCAGCATATATTCAATCACATTCCTCATGTGTGGCTGCAACCAAATCCATTTTTGGGTTTTCTTCATTAGCATGCATAGCTCACAACAATTACACTATTCCTCAGAAGTTTCAAACAGAGAGCCTTCTTCTCCTTCTTCTTCTTCTTCTTACAGAGTGGAAATTATCTTCAAGTGAAGAAGTCACCTCAGCATGCAAAATCCTCAGCTGGGATTGTCAGAGAGAGACTTTTTCTAGATTGAAAATGGAATCTAGATCCTAGCACATACATACATGTGAAGATTGAACTTCTGTCTGTGTATGTGGAGAACAAAACTTGGGGGCCCACAGAGAGAGAGAGACAGCATACTTGTAAGTAACTGGGCTGAACTTCTAGTAGTTGTACAAGTCCTGCGCACACCTGCACAACTCCAACCAGCAGTCAGCCAGCAGTCAGTCACTACTAGAAACTTCTATGGAACTGGTGGGCGCCTTCTACAGACAGCATTTTCAAATTAAAAACACAGTACAAAAACCCAATTCACCTTGCACAATCCATATAGTATATATGCTACTACAAAAAACATAACTAACAGAGAGATGCTTTGTTGTTGTGAAAACTCATTTACCAGTTTCCGGACTTCTGCTGCAGGATCATTAGCTAGAGAGAACAGGCCCTGGAGATACGTATCCATGTTCACAAACAAGGCCTGCATTTTACAACATCACACAGAGCAAATGTTCAGCAAATGTGCATAACCCCATCCATCTTGTGCCCTCTTAGTTACACATGAGCAATATGCCCTGGGTTTACAGCAGCAGCAGCAGTACACATAGCAAAAGCTTACAGGAGGCAAGAGGACAATGAACTGATTGACTGCACTCAATGCCAGTCGCCGCAGTGCAGCGTGTGGCGAGGCAAAAAACTGCACAGCCAACAAACAGCAGCACCAATTATTCAGAATTTTGGTATATCACTGCCAGAAGCAACAACAACACAAGTCACAAAGGAATTTTATCAGATACTGAACAACTTGTTTGTTGCCTGCAAGAGACAGAAGCTTCCTCCCATCAAGATTGAGCAACAATACCAATAACACAGGAAATGGTACACCTGTTCTGAAAGTTTTTTAAAAAGCAATACATACCTGAAGCAGTCTTGGAAGGAACACATTGATTGGGCGCTCTGATAGACCTAACACATCTTGGTCCAATACTTCTGGCTTATCCTCACATATCTGCCAAAACGGTGAAGAGACTCAGTTTCTTTTGTGGAACTGAATAACAACCCACCCACCAACTGAAAATCTCTCCTCATTATTATCTCCCCTCGATTGGTTTTACAATCCTTCTCAGTGCTTGAGAAATGATGCAGCTAGCTTGTTGGCAGCAGCAGCAGCTGCCCCACTGCAGATTTTTCTATTACGCTATTCCACAAAAGACAATAAGCCCAAGATTTTGACCAAAACATGCAACTAAGATTTGAGACAATGAAGTTCTTCAGAAGCACTGTGCAATGGCAGCCTCATGTAGCAGAAAGGCAGATCACCACAGAAAGTGCCTTCGTAGTAGGGTTGGGTTTCATTCCTCACAGTACAGGCATGCCTTTGTGAGGAGTTCTTCCCTCCTTGGTGGGTGCAACCAAACCATTGTATAAGGTGGTTCTTTATTTCTTTCTTTCTCAGTGCATCCACCATTATATCATACTGACATTCTCTTCAAAGACCCATCTCCATGATTGCCGAGACTCATGCTGTTGGGAAGGGAAGATGATGATGATGCCAAGAAATACATGGGCAGATCGATCGATATGAATCCACATGATGATACTTCAAGGAGGAGGAGGAGGAGGAGGAAAATCTCCAACAAAACAATTACAAGGAAGAAATGGAGAGAGCACCCTTACCTTAGAAAGGGAATCCAAAGCACCCTCCATGTGGTTGTAGTCATTGCTGTCAAGGCACTGCACAAATGCCTGGAAGATTTCAGGCCAGTCCTGGCCATTGCCTTGCTGCACCAAGGCACTGACAACAATGGCAACAGTCGCACGCACTTGCTTGTCAGAAGCACCTAGACAAGGCCGCAATTCGGCCTTGATGTACTGTTGGTATGCAAGTGGCATTGATTGATAGCTCGACTTCAGATTATTCTTCAACATCAATCCTGCAGCTTGCCGCACTTCCGAAGATTGCCCCTGGGTAAAAAACAACAAAACCCATTCCAACAAAAGAAGAAAAAAGAAGAAGCCATCACCAACAACAGTGCAGTTCGAAAACCCAACCCACCACAACGCTTTGAAACCTCACCAAGAATAAGAAGAATATGATGATGATGATGATGAAGGATATGATGTTGTAGAGGAAATCAGGGGGGAAAGAAAAAAGAGATCATGAATGCCTGCTACCCATCTTCCAATCTTCTTTTCGGCATCTTGGGACCACGACGATGACACAATGATTTCCAAACCCTGGTTTTGGCAATCTATCTATGTATGCACCTATCTATGTATCTTCCACAGGAAAAGACCTAGATTCCAATGGCAGAAACCACAGAGACACAAAGCAAACACAAAGCAAAACACTCCATGATTGAAAGGAAGGCAGAAGTATAGTTCCTCTCTGTCTCTGAAGAGCTTGCAGATGATCAGAACAATCACAAACCAGTTTTCTTCACAGCTTTTCTTTCAGAGCTTTTTTCTCTTCCTCACAGAATCAAAGGTACACAAGAGGTATTGGGTTTTGTGGGGATAGCAGGAGGAGGGGAGAGACAGAGAAAAGGGGTAGTGGGTGTGTGAGAATTGGGACCTCAGCTCGACAGAGGATGAAGGCAAGGTAATTGTTGAAGTCCGGGAAGCGATTGCATCGTTGTAGCTGCTGCCAGACGCGGCTTTGATCGTTGCTAGGTACCTTGGACTCATGAAGCAGTCCACAAATCTCTTTCACGCCTTCCTCCTGCGGCTGCCAAGCCATCATCCCCTTCTGCCTGCGTCCCCTCCTCCTCCCTCCCTCCCTCCTCTTGTTGTTTCTTCCTTCCTTCCGCTTTTGCGACAACTCTCTTGCAATTTTGTTTTGCAAACAGACCGACCAAGCACAGAGATCTGTCTCTCTGTCTCTCTCTCGCTCTCTCTGTCTCTCTCTCCAGCTCCTGCTGCTGCTGCTGCTGCTGCTGCTGCTGTTGCTGCAACAACAACAACAACAACAACAACAAATCTGCAAACCACCCACCAAGCACCAACACCACCACAGCTGCTACTGCTTCACTGATGCTGATGCATGTGCGCTTGCGACTCTCCCATCAAATGGGTAGATGGATGGGTGAAGGACGACTCCTCAAGGAATTTGTGCATTGGGTGGATGGGTGGACCGATGGGTGCGGGAGATAGTTGTTGTTGAGCGCGATGGATGATGAAGGAAGCAAAAGCTCGCGGAGGAATCGCTGGAAGGGAAACAAGCGACTCGCGCGAGGAGAGAAGTAGAAGAAGTGGAAGAATGTGCGCTGATTGCTTGCTTGCTGAGGCTCACGATTTAGGGTTTGCGCGGTGTCGTTGGCACGTGACGGTCGATTTCCTCTTCTTCCACGACGTCCGTCTGCCCCCCATCAGTGGCGTTGATGGGTGGTCCCCTCCTCCTCCTCCTAACCTCCTCCCTGTGAGTCTGCTGACCTTCTCCGCTGTTGCTTCCGCTTGCCGCGGTGACGTCAGGAGACGTGCCGTCCCATGCCCATCACCTCAACAACCAACCTTTCTTCTTCTCCTTCTTCTTCTCCTCTTCTCTCATCGCAGAAGGCTTTTTTGTTGTTGGGTTGTGTTGGGCTTTGTTTTTTTGTTTCAGAAATGAGGGATTGAGATCGAGGACAATGGCAAGCAGATTGCGTATTTTGAGCAATCTGAAAGTGAAGCCAGAAACTGGAGTTGCTTGGATTGTAGGCTTCTCCTCCTCCTCCTCCTCCTCCTCCTCCTCCTCCTCCGTGCCTCCTCCTTCTCCTACTGCTGCTGCTGCTGCTGCTGCTGCTCTTCTTCCTCCTCTCATCACAGTTGTTGCATTTGTGAATTGCCTGCATTTTTCTGGGAGTTCTTCTTCTTCTTTGCAACCAAACTACGAGGAAGAAGCTGGTAAGAATAACCTCACCACCCACAATCTCTTCCAACAAAAATGCTCTTTGAAAAGGAAGAGTAATGAGCTTTCTCTGTCTCTCTAGGGTTTAAGATTTGAGAGAACAAGAACAAGATGATGGTGATAGTGATGAAGATGATGATGCTTCAAAATTCTGAACTACAAAATGTGCAATCTGGGCTTTTTGTATTTGATTGATGATGATGGTGGATTTGAAGAATGGAAATGGAATTGCAATTGTCTTCTTCTCCTTCATGTAGAATTGAGATTTGACAACTCTGCCTTTGTTTTGGCTTTGAAAATGTTGCGCAGAGGATCTGCGAATTTTGCTCCCCAGAGGTCTTGAAATTGTGGGGGCAGTTGTGAGCAGCAGCGGTGATACTGCAGCAACCAAGAATGATGCCACCAGAGCTGGAGATTTTGCATTTGGATTGCGGCAGGAACTTGGACTTGCAGCAAACAGCGGCAGTGATGGGATTACTGTCATCGCCGCATTGGCAGTTGAATCTTTGAGCACAAATGAAAGTGTTATGTGCTATAGCTGGTATGATGGTTCTAGACTGCAATTGCTCGAGGAGGAGATTGTCCAGGAATGGCCATGGAAAGATACATGTCTGCTGAGATGTCAGCTGCAGTTGAGCATGCCACTTTACTTGCCATCGATTGTAACTCTTGCAGGTAAGTAGACGATTGAAGAAGAAGAAGAAGATTGTTGCAAAGCTTATTGAGCTTTTTGCAAAAATGCAACAAATTACACAGACCATGAAAAAACAAGTTAGGGTTGTTGGTATGGTCTGTCTGTGTGTTTCAAAAGAGGGATTTTTGTCTTCCCAAGTTTTTGCTGAAGATCACATGCAAATGGGCTGTGCTGGAAACCCATTTTTCCTTTTCATCTTACTGAAACCCAGCCCCCTGCAAATGACAAAACTTGTGATAATAGAGTACGAGGAGCAAGTGATTGGTTCTGTGGACAGCATCATCTCCAGTTTGAAGAGCAGCCGGGCAGTGTTTTTGTTTGAGAGACAAGGGGAAACAGTGTTGATACATGCTTCTGACAAATCAAATGCAAAGGCAGCAGCAGCAGATGTCCAGCAAATTCCTTCAGAGTCAACTTTGAGCTCACTTCAGGGTTCCATCTTGCAACCTGCTGAAAATCAGGTCCAAATCAGAAGAACCTTGAACTCAGTGTTATCTGTTCCTCACAGCAGTTTCAGGGGTGTTTTCAGTCTTACTGTTATGGGAATCTCTTTAATCCACAAAAAAAGTCATGCTGCAAAGACAATTGGTGTAAAGCTTACAAGTAGTGTGTAAACACCCAAAGTTTGCCCCTTAAGAAAATGTCTTGCCTTCTTATGGCCATCCACAGTCCACATGTTGTAGCTCTTCACATACAGCAATGTGTGCTTCCACTGATGAGCATTTGTCTTTGCAGATACCAGTGCCAATGAAGCTGATACTTATGCTTCGACCATCATGTAGCAAATCCTCTTCTCCTTTTATGCAGTATCTGCCTGGTATATTAGTCTGCCTTTCCCTACGGTTCAGCATCATATGCCACCTCTTGATTTTGTGCTGATTCTGGATTGCATTCTGCAATGTCATTCGTGAGGTTGACAAGCTTTGTATTGTTGTGATCTGAGGAAAAGAACTTTGAACTTCAAGGGTGAGTTCGGCTTGACATACTTTCTATACAGGTTTGGTTAGATTCCGAACGTTTTCCTGCATGAATCTCCAGGTCATTACCTTCAATCAGCATCAGATACACTGATGTTATTTGTGTGTCCTGTCCTGCAGCCAAGAGTTTAGTGGAGCTGCACCTCCTGAGGATGAGTTTGGATGTGCTGTGTCTGGCACCCAGTCACCTCTCTGCAGCAGATGCCGCCACCTTGTTAGTTGTACCTGCCCTTTGCGATCAACTGACTGTCATGTGCATGATGGCAAACAAGAATTCTACTCATAACCCCAAGGTGAAGAGTTTGTTGTCATGTTTTCTGTCTTTTGAGAGAGTATTAATTCTGCATTTATGATTGTGCAATATACTCAATGTATACAACATGGAGTTTTTTTTTTTTGTCTTCTTTTGTACAGTTTGTGGTATGTCCTGGAACAACACTAGCTGCAACTTTCTGATAGTGGCAATACTCTTGTGTTCAATCAAGACTAGAATGGGAGTTCAAATCATGCACCCAAGTTTTGCAGCTACTTACTTTCTCTTGTGCTTATTCATCATGCAGGTCTGCGCTTTCCACTTTTGCCCCTTGAGCTGTCCCATCACAACAATCTATGACCTCAGCTATGGTGAAAGTGAAATTGCTCTTGGTAAATAAGGCTGTCATATCATTTTGACCAGAAAAGCAAAGATTTTGCAGTACATCACACAGGTTCAACACAAGACAACAGTAGCAGTCTTTTCCAATGTTAGAAATGACAGCCTAGAATAAATATTATCTCGCACTTTGCTTGGAGTTTTGTCTCATGTGCCCACGATCAGTTTCAGGCGCCTTTCTCATGTGCTCCCACTTACAGATTTTTGTTTGCCAATGAGTTTTGACTTTGAGATTAGATTGTTTGCAGTGGAACACAGAAAGGCATTGCATCACAGACTGGGTTTGCCATTGGATCGTCCCATGCTCCGGGTCGCAAACGCCCTGACATTGGCAAGCCTTGAATCCAGTAGCAATCACTCTGCAGGTAGGTCTAATTATATTTTCTGGCTTACTTTGCAACAGGCCAGCAAGCATGATGTCTACTCCTTGTGCTTTTCAAGGATCACAGTCTAGCTCTGCATTTTAAGCTGCCCTAGACTGGAAGTGCTACTGTTCTGACGCAGTTGGAATTTTTCTCTTAATACCTGAGTTGATGTTTCAAGCACCAAAGCCCCTGAGTTCTTGTCAGAGGACTAACAATGCTTAATTGTCCATCAATGTAGGAGGGAAGCGGCTGCTGGATGTTCACATTGGTTTGCCAGCTCCTACAGGTTAGTGCATGTTTTACAAGAACACTCATGCCTTATACTCATACTCGGAACAACTAAGCTAAAGCTAAAGATATGTGTTCTTCTGTTATATCTGTGCCCAACATGGGCTTTGTGTTCTTACTCTGCAATAAACGCTCAGAGTGCAACAGTTGTGTAACTAGAGAAAACATAAGTTTCTATGGCTCATAGAAATCAATGATTGGGTACTAATCGTCAGCAGACTACATGCATGTGCCAAGAAATACAGTGGTTTTTTCTAAGAGTAATAGCTGATGTACATACCTGTTTGCTGCTGGAGATTTGCAGTCACTGGAGGCTGCCAGAGCTTAATAGCAGGCTCATATGAGTATTACCATTATCTTCAAGATCGGTTTGATGACAATGTAAGCATGTTTTTTCATCTTTTGGAAGTTGCAGTATGCTAACAGCCACCCAAGTTGGTGAGCATTTGCCGTTTTGTTGTTTACAGAAAAGAATTGAGTTGGTTGACCAACCCTTCATCATCTCTTCTGAAAATTGTTCTTCATCTTGTGTATGTACTGGGAATTGGGATCTGTATTGGTTCCAGATCACATGTTTTCTCAATTCCACTGTGCAATAGATCATATTGGTATTAAGAGCAGCAGAATATCACGACGTTTTCTCCTTGATTGATTCCTTTGCCACTTTCTTGTGCTTTTTGATGAACAGTGGTGCTCTGTGCAGGGATGGGGGTGTGCATATCGTTCATTGCAGACAATTATCTCCTGGTTCAGACTCCAGCATTACACATCAATCACAGTCCCAACACACAGGTTTTTTTTCATGCCCCTGGGATGCACATCCATCTGTTCACGTTTGCTGTTGTGGGTGGTCGTTGTTTTACTGCTGTTATGCCCTGGTGTAGTAGTAGTGCACAAGAGTCTTGCTTATGACTGACTGCTCTCATTTTGCATCCCTGAACCATGGGATTTTGTCAAATATCAATAGATCATTTCAACTTGTGTACCTTATATAAAAGAGTTGCGTTTTGTATAACAGAGAAATACAAGAATGTCTTGTGGAAATTGGAGACAAGGAGGCATCTTTCATAGGTTCACAGGAATGGATTGGTGCCATTGAGCTAAGTTTTGTGCTCGATAAACTACTTGGAGTAAGGCACTTTCCCTGATGTTGTTTCTTTGAGGCTTTGTTGGCTCAACACAGAGGGATAGTGCCACCAACTTTTGAAGATTCCTGCAAAGTTTGGAACACTTGAAATCACCTTCAGTATTAGCAAAATAATGACAAGGGTGCCAGTTGAAAACATACTACTACTATTAATGCAGATCATTCCTCCATATCACTGTTGCAGGTAACATCTAAAATACTTAGTGTGCGCAGTGGAGCTGAAATGCCAAGTAAAGGCCGGGAGCTGGCTCTGCATTTTCGTACACAGGGTACTCCGGTTATGATTGGTAAGTCAGCATGCATATCTTCAGTGGCAAATCATATCCCATGGTTTTTCTGTTTTTGCAATTTCAATTGTTGCTTTCCTAAAGCTTCTACTTAAAACCCAGTTTTGCAACCAACCAGACAGTAGATTTTCAGCTTGTAAAGGGTCTTAATGATTTTAGGTTATGCTTGCACAGTAGTCTAGCCAGATGCTGTGACCAACCTTCCAAGACCCTGCCTTTGAAATCTTGTTCACTTCAAGGAACCCTAGGTTTGTTTTTTTGAAGTGAGTCCTTTTGTCACCTGTTGTAGGTGGTGGCGTCTTGGCATACACTCTATTGGGAGTAGATTTCAATGAGCTGACAGGGGAGATCATGTTTCTCATTCTTGATCCTCACTACACGGGTGGTGAGGACTTGAAATCCATTCGTAATGGAGGCTGGTGTGGCTGGAAAGGGACTATCACTACTAACGGTCAACAATTCTTCCTTGCCAACAAGTTCTATAATCTTTTGTTGCCTCAACGGCCCATTACAGTTTAAAAGGATAAATTCATTCACTTACTTACCTTTTCAAATGATGATGCCCTTGCTTGCTGCATGCAGTAGTAGTTTAGTGACTGCTTCTCATTTGAAAAGCTTCATGCTCCATGATCAACGTCCTCCGGTCTGTTTTCATTGCAGCTTCCCTTCAAATCCACCCACTGAGTGTGTGCAGTAATAATGTGGTGGAAGTCAATGATGGCTCACTTACACATAAATGTGACAGAAATGTGCATGAGAACAAAAGCTGCTACTAGATATAGATTTAAGCTCAGAATCAAGTACAAAAGATCTGCAATGTGTGGAAATCACATTGACAGCAGAGGTGAAGGTGAAGTCTTTATTTTTCTTCTTGAGCATCAACATGCAGCACCAAGAAATTCTCTCATTGATTTTTTCCTTAAAGCCTTTTTCGATTTGAACTTCTGCACATCCTCAGCATGGCATCTAATCAAATCCCTCAGCATATTGTGGTGACCCATCTGCAGAAGCTCTATGCAAGATCTGGTGGTGCTCATTCCTAACTGCACATCATCTGTATCTGTTGTTGATGGCTTGGTTGGTCAGCTTAGTTGCATAGTTCATAGCATGGAAGGCAACCCCCACCCCACTCCTTGTAAACATTTTTTCTTTTGTTAAGAAAAATCTACCAAGTCTGCCATTGCTGCCACTGTTTCTGTTCTCTAAAGGTGAGAAATCCCTCACCTCAGATTACAAACACATCTGTTAGTACATCACAAATCTGTTGTACAAACCATCAAGATGTTCACTTTATGTTGGCCATGTGGGCTCTTATTTTATTGCTTGGTCATATTGCCTTGGTCAGAGTCTGTGGAGCTAGCCTACAAGCTCATGTCACTAAGATAAAGTGGACCATCAACTCCGGATCATATCACGGAAGGACAACATTGGACCACAGACAATGCAATGATTATCAACAGACAAACATGCTACGTATAACATTCCTTGTCAAGCAGGAGTGCAACTGACGCTCCTTTCAGAGTTGCATCCAAACATTTTGACCTGAGTAGTAGCCTCAACACTTAGCAACAATGAGGTTCTTGACTCTCAAACAATGCAGATCTACTCTTAGCAATCCTGAGGTTCTTGGCTCTCCAAGAACACAGGTCTACATACATCATCTCTCGGCAATCATGAGCTTCTTCTTGGCTCTCCAACAATGGAGATCTACCTACATCTGTCTTCCCTCTTGTGAAAAAGGTGAGAGATATTCCATCAACACTAGTATAGGGAGAAATTTATTGCCTCATCTGAGGACCTTCATTGAAGAACAACCAGGAACCAAGACATTTGGTTCTGACAGGAAATGGAAAAGCCAGATCAGGATCAGAAGAGAGAGACACCAGGTTACAATCAAAGAAGAAGATAAAACTGGAGGCAGCCAAGCTTGGCTTGCTAGGAAGCACAGAGATCATCACACCTGAAATGCCACCTCTTCCATTAAAGGATGCATGGAGCTACTGTTGTTGTACACAGATCTGAAAGTAGAAGAATCTAGCAACGCCCATGGCTTTGTGCAACACAGATGACACCCAAACAATCAGTACAGAAAGGGTTGGCATCCTGGATTTACAGCTGGAAGCTTCAATATCAGAGTGCACAATCACCCACAAACACCTGAGCCAATACATACATGGACACAATGCAAAGAGTAGCAAGATTTCTGACCCAAATAGTATTGAGAAATCTGATGTGATCTTCATCATGTAGGATCTGAGTTTCAGCAATGAAGCTGCAATGGAGCTGCTGCAATGAAACTTGTCAGAAGTTGAGTCAGAAGTGTTCCTAGATCATCATCCTGTAAGTGATTTCTCTGAAAAAAGGTGAAGTTGTCTTCTTTTGCTCCAATCTACTGCCATAAGCCTCTCAGGTGTGATGGAGATGGAAGGAAATGAGAGGGCAAGGAAAACCAAAAAGCTTACATCATCACAAATATGGAACAAAAATGGGGAGAGAATGTCTCCAGCAAGCATGTACTCTATTTCAGATGCTACAGGTGCAGCATGCCAACCTCAAGGGCTGAGGAACTTCACAATACATTTGAGTGTGATCTCCATCAGACTCAGTTGGCTTGCTAAGTTTGCACAGTGCTCTCCTTTTTCAGTCCTTTTTCAGTACAGAAATCTTGGGAGGTCCACTGGGTCCTGGTTTCGTTGATTGCTTTGGCACAACTACAATGCCAGGGGGAGCTATGACAGATTTTTTCTCTGCTGTGTCCTCTATACTTGCACACCTTGATGTTGCAGCCCTCAAAGCTGCAGCCCGTAGTGCACAACGTTTGCTTTGAATGATCCGAACATATTCTGCAATGAAATAATGAAGCTTTGGTGGGGGTTTTGCTGCCAAGCCAGGAGGTAATACTAGCCCAGCCTTGCGCAATGAACGTGCAGCCTGTTTCTGTGCTTGTTGATAATGGATGCCACACAATGGAGGTGACACTGCACACAAGACTGGCTTCGAACAGGTGACTGTCCCATTCTGGCCACTGCACATATCACGACTCCTGTCACAACACTCATGATCAAAGCAGTCATCAACCCTGCAGGGAAAAATATGCAGAGAATGTGCGCCAAGTGTTTGATGAATGCACAAACCTGTGGAGTGTCAAGCCCGATAAGGCAAGACCTGTGCCAACTAACAACAGCTCCAGACTTAGATGCTGACCACAAAGACAGACATAAATGGCAACAAAGAAAGGAAGAGAGAGAGACAGAGAGAGAAAAGGATGGAACATACCTGCGCACAACAAAGGAGCAAGGTCTGTACAGGCGTTGACGAGGTTCCAGCAGAATATGTTCATAGCAAAATATACTTAATGGTAGGGGTTTTGCCAAGCAACCTTGGGCTCCACAACGCAATGTCTCACTTCCGGTCCTTTCAGGTGCATGTGGCTCCCGCATCCCTCCCCCTTCTGTGCCAGACGGAGACACTCCCTCTCTCTCCCTACCATAAATAGCAGCCTCTCCATCATCTCCTCCTCCTCTTTGTTGCTCACCACTCTCAGTATCATCACGCCACCCACTTTTTCCATGTCTGAGGTAAAACCGTCGGTATTTGGACCTCATTTCTTCTAGCAAACCCCAATACTGAGCCTTATATAACTTCATGAGCTGACGAACTCGACGAGACCTCCTCCGCACAACTTCCTCGATCGTAAGAGCCTCTGCATGTTGTAACACCTCATCTTCTTTGGCACCTGCAGCAAGTTTACCTGCTCTGGTGTTTAACAAAAACCATAGAAAAGAAGACAGTGCAGCAGGAGAACACCACAAGTTCAATAGTATGCTTGAGGAAAGGAGAGGGGTCAGTAGTAGTTTGTTTCTCATGCTGTTCAACTCTAATTAGGTTCTCACCACAGAAGCAGAGAATTTTTCCTCAAGAGTCTGTTGCTCTTGATGCAATAGTGAAAACCCTAAAACCCTAGATCATCACAACAGTGTGTTCTTCATGCAATAGTGAATGCCCTGAATCCCTAGATCATCACAAGAGTTTTTTGTTCTTGATGCAATAGCGAAAACCCTGAAACCCTATATCATCACAAGAGTCTCTTGTTCTTGATGCAATAGTGAAACCCCGAGACCCTAGATCATCCCAAAAGTCTCTTGTTCTTCATGCAATAGTGAAAACCCTGAAACCCTAGATCACCACAAGAGTCTCTTGTTCTCGATGCAATAGTGAAAACCCTGAAACCCTAGATCATCACAGACCTTAGTACCTTGAAAAGCAGCATGGTCTGGAGATTCGGAGTCGTAGTCTGAGCCCTCGTCGCTGGCACCACAGCGACGAGGTTCCGTCTCGCTGCAACTGCCACTGGCATCACCGCCTGCGGCAGGAACAGCTATACGGCCGCCTCCGCCTTCGAGTTCCTGAATCACCACTTTCTTCCCAACATCCCGGACCCCAGAAACCGCTGCCATTGACGACGACGGCAAGCACATAGGTGGCTTCCGCTTCACGGACTTGTGCTTCGTCGTGCTACCCATTACTTGCTGCTACTGCCGCCTATAATCCACAAGAATTCCCACACACAAAAAAAACCCTATCTCCAAAACAAAAAAACAAACGACTGGGCTATTGTATTCTTCGCTTCCGAGTGCATCATCCACGCAACAACAAGAACAACAGGAGCCCGCCTTCTCAATCTTTCCGCTCCATCTCGGATTCTTCCTCCTCGTCCAACTTTCTGTTACCGAAACAGAGCAAAGAAAAAACCTCTCCAAACCCTCCTCCTCCTTCTCCTCCTCTCTTTCTTCTTTTCCTCTGATTCCTGCGCCAAATCTTTTCCCGGGCGGCATGCCTCATCATCAAACCACAAGCATCATCATCCTACATAAACAAGAAGAAGAATCAACGCCCAGTTTGGCACGGGAAAAACCAAGCAACAAAAACAAACAAGCTTTGCCGTCGAGAGCTGCAATGTGAGTCCGGGCGCTGAGCTCCTCCAGGACCCCGGATAGATACCGGGTACGGGTATGTACATTTCCCGTAATGCCCGAAGAATTTTATTTTTTAAGTGACGGGCAGCGGGCTTTACCTAAGGGCCGACGCGAGGGACCTTATCCAGGGCCGGCCCCAATCTGAGCTCCGACCCAATCCGGTAAAGCCCACTGCTGAGGGACGTAAAGCCCTCCCTGAATTTCTCCAGTGTATTTGGAAGGCTCCTTAAGGGACCCTGCGTGGGCCAGACCGGACTGCGTATAGTGAGTTACCAATTACAATGGTACCAGTAGCGCATTTTTGAAAAATGAAAAATAAAATGCCTGCTCAACACAAGATTGTTGTTGTCTTGCAATCTGGGCCCTTCAGATTTTCACATCAACGGTCTAGCTTTATTACGCCCGTTTAATGCCCTTCGCGCGCAGCGTACCTGAAATAAGAGCCCATACCCTTTGGCTGCCACCTCAGGAAGTTGGCCCTTATTTCAGGGATGCCCTTGGCACAGGGCCTACTTGAAATTAAGAGCCCCCATCTTCAGCTGCCACCTTGGGAAGTGGGCCCTTATTTCAGGAATGCCCTGCTCCTGGGGCATTACACTACACTTTACCCATCATAACAAGTAATGACTTGCATGAATTTTTTATTTAATTTTTTTTGGGACGGGTATCACAGGAAAATAATAATAATAAAATCAAGAGGCTGAGCATTTGTAAAAACATAATGCCAAAAATACAACATTTATGATTATAAATACCAAAATATAACATTTATGACTATTATGCGACTAAATTTGTATGCATAATGTGATGCACATGATTACATGACTAAATGGTCCATCAAACCATGTCACTTTATTATTGTGCATGTGGCAATGATGTGGTGACATTACAAATGGATTTATTCATTTTATTTATTTATTTATTATTTAATGACAGAAATGATTTTTAAAACTCACTAAACTATTATATTGACATGTTGTTGAATTGTCCATGGATCAAGTTGTGGAATGAACAAAATAAAATAAAAAATGAATTTTTCATTGTTCTTCATGCAATACAACATAGTGGGCATAGTAAGTAAATATCGAATTAAAGCAAAGTGCCTTGAATGATTCTCTAGTTATGTAGGTCACAAATGTCCCACTAGGTGTTCAACAATGTAGTCATGCAAGTCACAAGTATATGTTATTACAAGAAGGAATTGAACTCTCATTTTAATTGGATGGCATCAACTTTAGAAAAGGAGTTTAAAAGGATTTTTGCAAAATGTGCGAGTTTTTTTATTTTCCTCTAGAGAAAACCACCACTCCTTTTGGATATGATTCATGTTTTTAGAATGAGGATTTGTGTTTTTAAGTTAGAAACAAAAGATAATATGCAAAAGCTTTTTTTGGCATTTGTCATTTGATCCTTATTGTTTGAAGCTTGTTCCTTTTTTAACATTCTATGTTCTTCCTAGATTATTTGTTATAGTACTAGTTGAGTGATTTCTACAATTCTAAAACATTTTCACATATTTCCAAAGTCTATTTTAGTGAACCATTTTTGGGCTTATTTCTTGAGATTTTACATAAATAACCTACAGTTGTGATTTCCTATCTTCATCCTTTGACTACATTTTTTTTGCAAATTTTTTTTTGTTGAATTAGGATTTCAAGCCAATTTGGTAGTCATCTAACTTCTTTTGTTGCAACAAATTATATAGATTCAATAGCTTAATTGAGTAGTCTTACCATTCACCTCTGAGATTACATAACAATGTCATCGCACAAACATAATCATGTTTATTTCTAATTTTATGCACTAGACATGATTCTATGACTTTCTCATTTCATAATGAAATTAGTTTCACATGTTTAATTACAAAACCACATTGGTTATATATAGTTTTTGCATGCTTTTAATTTCAAAAACCAAATTAATTTATTTTAAATTTTTAATTTGGGTTTCACTATTATGCATTACCACTAACAATATGAAAAAAGGAATTTTATTATTATAAATTAAGTTCCATATAAATGAAAATATTGAATGACATTGCATGTAACTTGAATTGAATTTAAATTCAATAAAATTTAATTCACATTTAATTTTAGTTTAATTCATATTCAACTAGAGAGAAATGGGATGCAAATTGGTGAAAAACCCGTCAAAAACATACGTGATTATGGTGTTGGAAAAACAAATCAAGAAACACAATTTTCCATTCCTCTTTGCTTGGGAATCACTTTCACATATTGTAGTTTGGAGTTGTGCAAATGACAATTTATGGAATGTAATGTTGTCCTACTAAATCAATTTTAATGAATCATTGTCACTAAATTCATATTGGGTAAGAGTTTGAAAGTTAGGTTGCATTTTGCATTTTATGAATTCTCTTAGGTTTAATTTACAGGATAACCCAAACCCCATTAAAAGTTGAAATAAAATAAGTATAAAGGATAAAAGTTTTTAATTGGATTCAATTTATTTTACATGAAGGCAAGAAGGCCAAAAGTACAAGCGTCAAAGATCTAGTTTAAAAAACAAGTCCAAACCTACACAGTACAAGTAAAAAGCATGTCATAAAATTCATTCATGTATGGATTGTACATTTAATCTATAATGAACCTCTTTGGGGGCCACTAATGTAATGCCCTTATTCTCAATTACACATTGACGTTTCAATTGCATATTAACATTACCAATGAAAATCATAAGAGTAATTGAAAAGTTAATCCAATTGCTCATGAAACACATCCATCACATTGTACAAAACCCACCTTCTAATCAACAATGTCATGCTAATTTTCATGGTTGAATGGTGTTAAATGTGTTGAAGAATCAATATATGTTGCAAATCCCAATAATAACCAAATTAATGTCCAACTAATTGTGCAACTCATCTTTAGATGACAAGAAGAAAGAAAGGTGGATAAAATAACTAAATAGATCTCTCTTTAGATTGCCTAGGATTTTGTCATTATTCATAGGTGGACAACATATTTATGTTATAACTTATAACCAAAAACTTTGTTGGCCCTACTATTCCCATAGGAGTTCGAAAGCCTTTGAATTTCACAAATTTTCACTAAGACACTAAAGAGGTGCATGGGGCATTCTTATCTCATTACATGACTATGAAACTTTGCCTTTTTTTTAGGTTATACATGCTCGTGAATTAGTCTATGTTGTATTTAATATGTGAAGTTAAGATGTGTACAATCATGATTTGTTGCAACTTGTAAATATCATCATCGTCTTGAAGAAACAAAGGTGCAAATATACTAATTGATGGTCCCAAAAAAAACAAATTGCTATTGAACTTAAAGTTTTTGAGGCCTTTTGTTAAGCAAAATATTACACCTTGAATTATGAGGTATATTTATCTACTTAAACTTTAAGGGGTTCATTTTCTCTTCCTTTAGCAATTTTACCAAGGATTTATTATATGGATTCTTCAACAACGCTTGTGAATTCAAGTTTTAAACCCATTAGCTATCACTATTAATTCCACACCATGTTTGTTTTACAACCTAATCTTCCTATCTAGTTTTAATTTATAGTTTTTACTAACTAATTTTCTTCTCCTTTTTGGCTCCCATCGAGGTTAACTAAAACTAAGTTAAAACATGATCAAGTTATGACAAACATGCAATGACTCTTTCCTACTCTGCACAACATTCCCACAACCTCCTTCCCCAATGTTTTATTTATAGATCACCTTGGTACAAAAAATAGATGATCCCCTTCCTCTGCAGAGTTTTCATCTTATATCCCCCTTTCCTTGAGTGAAAGCATGAATAGGGGGACTATTTGGACTCTCACACTTGTAAATATTCTCTATTACATCCTCGTAATTACATTTTTTACATTGTTATTCCATAGTTATAACCTCTATTTCCTCTACCCTAACATGTACCCCTAAATTTTCTATTGTAACAACAAGACTTGGTGTAATGGTAGTATGGATAATAGTTGTTTTCGGTTATACCATAATCGAAGTCCCTCCCTCCATACCAAATTCAACCATTAGAATTACATGCTCGTCCTTAACAATCATGCCAAAAAACATCTAATCAACTACTCCAATGGAAAAGGTTATAACTTCTACAAACGCAAAGGTTGGAACAAGTGCAGCACCTTTGGCTTCTACAAAACCACCTGCAACACTAGATAAAATCCAAGTATCGGAAGTTACTTTAGGTTTGGTAGGTCGTGATTTTGGTGCAACAACTAAATCCACCTCCATCTTCCCATCTTCATTTTGTTCCTCACTTCCATACCTATTAGATTCAAATGCAAGTCTGGAATGAGTTTTTGTTTTATCGGAATTGAAAAGTGACATCAATTGTTGGTAGGTTTCTAGGTGCAACTAATACAACTCCTCATCTTTCCAATAGGACTCAAATGCTTCCCAAATAATTTCATGGACTTGTTCCTTATGTAACTGCCACTATTCAACTTGACTCATTTTGCTCTTTTTTTAATAAATGAAAAAAATTATCTTCATAAATGCATGTTCCATCTTTAAATTGTCAAATTCCCCCATCCGATGGTGGTAGAAATATGCAAATTCCACCCTCTACCCCAACACCTTCATCTCATTTGCTAAAGAATCCAACTCCTCCTGAATAACTTCAAAATTTTGTCATACCTCCTCCAAATTTTGTCGTAAGCAATCAAATTTTTTAGGTTAACTAATGCAGCTCCAATTGCTACTTCTTTGCCATTTCGGTCCTCTAGCCATTCTACTCACTAAAACAAATAATTTTTTGATAAGGGTCAGAATTTGTTCCACCACCTTTTGGTTGGTTTGCTCTTGCTCTAAGGCCTACTTGAGTTTAGCCCTTTCAAAGTTGATGAAGCCTCAGGTCTTACTAATTTTAATAAGGTGTTTTTAGAGATTTAATAGTTCATTCCGATAATTAGAATTTTTGGTTTCCAACTTTTGAACCCTCTTCCTCATGCCTTCCAAGTTCTGCAACTCAGTTTGCAAATGTCATATGGTGAGAACTTTCTACTAGTTGGCTTTTTGCAACTATAGCAACAACCTTTCAAGTCTGCTACCTCTTACAAGTTCTTTTGTAGTGTTTCCTCTACAACGTCCTTTTCAATTGTGGCCAATTGAAAAGTTGGTGAAATGTTGCCCATCATTTAAGCAAACTCTCTCAACCAAAGTAAATGGTCCTTCAAAGTCCTTGTGAAGATAGAACCAAAGGAGCTATGACATTTTTTATTTCCAGTAGGTGGAAGAAAAAGTTCACCCCATCCCAAAAATGAGGTATTAGGGGGGTGATGATCTTCAACTACTTCACCTAAACTATGTGCAATATTTCCACCAAAAAAATATTCCAATGGAATATCCAAGTTCAATATTTTCCCTATCAAAACTACCTTTCCCTCTAGGTGTTGGTGTAATTGGCTAGAGATATTTACAAGGGTTTTAATACCTACATGCATTGGATGTAATTTCGATTGAAGTTTTACATCAGAAAGTTATTTAATTTGAATTGAATTTGGATTCCACATTTTGTCTTTCTTCCATGGACTTAACGATTCCAACAATCATTTCATCAAAATGCACTTCCTTAGTGACAGTATAAGATTCTAGGGACGAAGTTGGCCTAAATTCCAAGATTTCAATGCCAGCAACAATGTGGGTGAGATTTCTAGTTACCTTGAGGTTTTCGGTTGGTTATTCATCCATTGATTTCCTCAACATCCTCCATCTCTTCATTGAGCTCAATGGGTGCGTGCTAGAAATGCACTCCCAAAATTTTGTTGCTTCCTGCAACCTAAGCTTCCAATATTGGTCTAGCAACACCTTTTTCCTCTTTGTCTAATTTTGGTAGGATGAGTGTTAAGTGTACCAAAAACCAATTCTAGAATAGGATGTCCATCATTTAAGTAATTTCGAGTTCGATGTTGTCCCTACTTGCATTGGGTTTTAGCTAGTGTAGACAGATCTTGCAACCTGCTTTAAAGGTTATTCAAAACTATTACAGACTAGTTCACCTTCACCCCTTACATGGCCAACACCACAAAGTTCATCAATTTCTTTACCATGTAGGTGAGTCAATTGCCCTTTAACTAGATTATTTTGATTAATGCCAGTAATTTGGCTACATACATGTCCTTGAAAAGGGAAACCTTCCACTCTTCTCGGATGACCAGTACTTCTAGTGAAATGATTTTTCGATAAACAATTGCTTCCTTTTCTTTTTCCTTTTCCTTGGTCAGCTTGGACGGTAATTTACTAATGCCTATTTTTGGTAGGTTGAGCATCTTGGCCACCAAAATTTCGGTTATGAAAACTAAAACTCCTTTCACAATTGATTATGTAGCTTCCGGATTGAAATGGGTGACGACTTGTAGGAACCCCTTCATTAGTGGCCAAATTGGACTCAACTACAAGCCCAACAAACATCAATGTATTGAGCCCATTCTATATCTCTTTTGGTAATCCACCATTGGAACTTCTCCACCTTCGAAAAAATGATATTTCCTCTATTGGAAAGAATTACTCCCAATTTATCTTTCTTTTTGTCTTACACTCAAATTCTAATGTAGCCTAACTTCCACCCAATTATGATTATAAACTCTCGCTTCTCTTCATCTTTTCTATCATCTCCTTGCTAATGTTTCTCCTCATCTTCACCAATAAGAAATCAATATGAATTTTTGTAACATGACAACACTATAAAAAGAGGACAAACTAAGTGATAGTTCTTTATTTTATATCGAAGTTTGGGTGTTTAAACTCAACGCTAATTGCAAAAATTGTATTGGAAGTACGGGTGAACCCTTGTCCTCCCAACGTCGTTTCATCAGTTTGGATGAAAACACAATCAATCATGATTACCCCGACTATAAAATTTGCCACTAACAATTATAGGATGAAATCTTGTTGTGCAGATTCCATACCAAAATCAACCCATGCCAATTCCAAATCAAAGAGTTTAAAATCTACCCCAACTGATTCTAGGGTGGAATTTTTTGTCAAGTTTTCCGAACCGGAATTGTTTCTAGCTAATTCCAAGTTGGAATTTGTTGCTGAATCGAAATTTCCAAGTTCTTCATTGAAAAGGTGTCTTTTGGTGGAATTCCAACATTTTAGTTGGTTTTTATCGAAATTCATTAAACTGAAAATCATTTTCAGTTTAATAGTTCCATATACTGGTTTTCCAATGTTAAGAACCAGATTTTTTCGATTGACTATGGTTTTTAGTTTAGTTTGATTTCAATGAAATCATCTTGAAAATCTTCTTTTGAATCCTCCTTGTGTTATACGTCATTTTTGTTCTCTAAGTCCTCCTTGTGCTCTCCTCCCCCTTTAATGGTAGCTTCCGATCCTTTAAGAGCTTGTCTCAAATATAAGTAAGGTTTAAGCTTGTTGATGTTCATTGAAATGGGATTTGGTTCAAAATTGTCGATGTTAACAAGTAGTACAATATTGTTGGGGAGATAATTTTGTATTTTAGATGGGCCAAACCACCATTTTTTGAATTTTTTAGTGTGTTTATTTCTACCTTTTGGACACCAAAGAACCGTATCCCCCATAAAGAAAATCTTAATTTTGTGGTTTTGTTGAGCCCATAACGTTGTGTTCCATTGCCTTGTACCTATCCAATCTATTGTTTCCTAGCTGGTTTCATCCAAGTGCTCCAATTTTGCCATGTGACTGGTCAGAATATGGGTAAGATAGAAATTTTAGTGAGGATGTGAATTACTCATGGGCAACAAATATTCTATTGGCATCAAAGGGTAAAGGTCACAAATTAACTAAAACAATGTGTGTCCAGTGGTTACCTTGAATGTTGTGCAATAAACATACAAAAGCATGTGTAAGTGTTCATCCCAATTTGTGTGATTCTCATTTACTAGCTTAATGAACAATGAACCAATGACTTTGTTGGTGGATTATGTATGTCTGTTACCTTGCGGTTAAAAAGTGGTCGAGGTTGTATGTTGTAACAAAAAATGGTTTGTAAGAATCTAAATCACGTCATTGATAAATTGAATGCCTTGATCACTTACCAAAGTAACCGGACAACCAAACTATGTGAGAATGAATTCATAGATGAATTTTTCTTCATTACTATGAATGTTGCGATGTAAGAAATCCCATGAATGTGAATTTTGAAGTCCTTGATGAATCCAATGGGTTTGGTGATGGTTTGATCCGCCATCCCAAGTGTGTTTGATGTTGGTTTAAGATTGGGAAACCCTAACCCATTCCGTAGTTCCTCTATAATGATGTTCACTTTGGATCCTCCATCCAATAGGACATACTCAACCATATTCTTGCCCACTTGAACTTGTATAACATCCACATGAGGATCACTCGCCACTAAGGTGATAACTAGATTAGGTCTTGATGTGGTGATAATTCTTCTTCTAGGGACAAGCTTGGTAGCAACATATTGTCTTAAATATGAAGCGATCTTGAAGAGCTGGCCGAAAGTAAGGGTATGTTTACTTTTTAATAAGTGTTGGGTGATATCTTCCAAAATTGAAAAAAATTCAGTCGGTTTGGTATTTTTGGTAAATCCATTGGCACTAGTATTTTTGGTAGAGGCGGTAAAACCAATAGCACTGATAGATCTAATAAAATCGGTAGGTTTAATATATTGGTTTTCAGTATCTAAATTGAAATTCTTGGTGAGATTGGCTTTGACCAATGTTTGTATATTGATTCTAGGCAGTTCTTGTTGTTGTATGTCCTTAATGGCTTTTTCAAGCAAACATTGAAGCTTTTCTTCTTCTTGCCAATTGGCTAAATTCATGTTCTTGAAAGGTTCTTTCTCCTTGAATACCACATTTTTTGGGAATTTGACTATGGGTGGTTATTGTCAAAACCATGTTGATAGTAACATCATACTTATTGGATATATCCACCACTACCTTTTCCTTAAACATGGCCTAAGTTGTGTCCTTATGAGGATAGTCATAAATTTTATGTTCAACGAAATTGCAAATGAAGCATGGTGGTAAATGATGGAAGTAGATTTGTTCACTTTTTCATGACCTCCTTTGTTACCGGATTTATTTCATATACCACTAGGTTGTGCAAAAACTCCATTTATTGCTACCTCTTTTTTGTCCTTTAGTTTGTTGTTTGGGTTGTTTGGATTCCAATGGCAATGCTCCTTGGAATGTCCTAGTTTATTGCATTGACCACATATCACATCTATTCTCCTTCCTTTGTTAACATTCTCTTACTTTGTTGGTGGTTCTAGCAATTTTCGGTATTCATTGGCGTTTGCCATATTTTTTTCACAAATGACTACAATTTCCTTGTGTTCAAACAAGGTGTCCCACTTCATTTCCATTGTAGTTATCTAAAAATATGGTTGTAAACCTCTTCAAAAGAAATCAGTTTGCAAATTGTCATCTACTTGATGTTGAAAGTAATTTGCTAGTTTGAATATACGTTCATAATATACTTCAACCTTCTCGTCTCCACCTTGTTTTATCATTCAATGCCATGAACACACTTATTCATTTGTTTGTACTTTTTAGTAACACTTACAAAACACAACTTCTAGCTTTTCAAATCTGCAAACTAAATGAGCTTTCATAAAATTGTCTCCCCATTTAAATATGGCACCATGAAGTGTAAACCAAAACAAATTGATGATATCAACATCATTCTTTTTTCCATTGGCTTGAATAGCCTTGCAAAAAACATGTACATGAACATTAGGATCCATTCCTGCATTGTAAATGGGGTAGGGTAAGGATTTCCTACTTGGTGGAGGATTTGGTGTTATAAGGGTTTAGACAAGATACCATGAAAGGTACCATGGATTCCAAATAGGCTTTATCCATGGCCATGTTGCACTTGCATCATGTGATCTTCAATTTTGGTCTCATGGGTGTCCATTACCAACATCTCCTAAAGGATTGTTATCACCACCTCATGGAAGATCGTTACCACCACCTCCTGGAAGGTCCATCTTTTAGAGGCCCGTTACCATCTCCACTAAAAGGGCCACCACTGCCATTGCTAATAGGTACAATTTGTCCACCAACATGCAATCTATTAGCATTTCCAATTAGGGATGGTCTTCCCCTCCAGTCATGGTACAATTTTTTGTTAGGAACGATTTGTGGCATCCTGGGGTTGTGTTTTCTTTCAGAATAATCCTCATCCTCATTTGAAAGCTCCCCACAAGTTGTTACAATCTTAGCTTGTGTAATTCCCGAAACTAGCTTTGGTGATGCCATGGTGTTAGCTAGAGGATCAAACATAGGAGGCCACATTTAGGAACATCCCCTACGCCCCCATAACCAGAACCAAAATATGGTGTATAGGGTCCAACATGAGGATACATTGAATTTGGAAAGCCTACCAAATTTTGCTCTATGACATTTTTGGTAAATGGAACAGAAATAGGTGGAACAACTGGCTTTCTACAAGCTACATTTGGTAGTGCTAAAGGATAAACCGGATTTTGAATATTCAAAACTCGACTTTGAATAGGTAGTGATACCAAACATAGTTCATGATTTGTTAGTCTTGTGTGAGCAAGAAAAACACTATTAAATCGATAAGGACAATTGTCAATTTGGTGACCCACATTTTGACAAAAGGTACAAGTTAAAAACGCACGAGGAAAAACAGGAATGTTAAAAACAGAGGTTATTGGAATTTCCTAATTGAATTCTTCTTCATCTAAAATGCTCATCCTTGAGGATTGCACACTTCGTACTTCATTAAAAGGTTCCTTCCTTTGAAAATTGGCATAATTCATTAATTCACATTTGGAGTCGATCAATTTCATTCTCTCTAGCATGTGGACTTGTCACAATAGTTTCATGATATCAAAAAGTTTTTTTTTTAATAGGGTCACAAATTGGTTCCCATAGAATTTCTAATTCAATTTTAATGCATTACAATTCTAGTGGATGATTTTTAGTAGGTCATACAATTTCAAGTTCGGTATTTTTAATAACATCCTCCAATTAGTTTTGCTCCCCATTATGAAAGGCCACATCCTCCTATGGGTTGATCTTGGGCTATTTTAGTCATTCCAAGTTACTTACTTGGCCTACTTTAGCACTTTCTTACAAAACTTGCTCCATTATTTTTTTCATACTTCTTGTCAACACTATTGGTATACTATAATTAACTATAAAAAATAATATATGCTTATTTTGGTTTGAAAAAAAATTGTCAAACAATAACAATTAATCTACAATTTGTTTTGGTAGAATCAAATAATTCTAACCAATATTTCTCTAAATAGGAATGATAATGAACTAGAAATTCTACATTCAATATCCACGGTATGGTTGCCCAATGTTAAAGCCACTTGATGAACCACCAAGTTTTGAAAGAAATAAATAAGGGAACAAAAAAAAAATCTTATTATTCTATTTAGGTAAGCAAAAAGCTTCAACAAAAATGGGACTATCCAACCTCAATAAGGTAGCCTCATAACCTTTATACATAAACAAACTTGAAGCAAACATGCAATGAAGAATAGTTGCACACAAAAAATCAGAATATTACAAACATATGAGGAAAAAACTACACATATAACTTTTATGTACAAAAGTATAATAGGAAAAAATAATTTTACTTCAAAATAATAATCCGTTTTTAGTCCAAAAAGGGTTAAGTACCTCCAAAACAAAAGTCAAAAATGGTGGAACAAGCAATTAACCTAATCCCAAAAAAAATGATCATATACATAGTGTAAACCAGCAATACAATCGGTTTCAATTAAAAGGTTTTGATGGAGTAAATTCAATAATGGAAATTCGGTAAGGAAAATTTGATAAGGAAAAATCGGTTTTGGTAAAATATTGCTAAATATGGTTTCAATAAAATCTACCTTCAACACAAGCATATCGCTTCTAGCTTGAAAAGGGTTCCCATTTGCCTTGATTTCAATTGTAAACATCTTCAATGTGCATAAGTAATGTTGATGTGGGAAAAAACATTTTTCAAAACATGCATGAGTTTTTGTGTGGACATTGTTGTGCAATACCATACATTTGAAGCTTGTGTAACAAAATTGAAGATGATTTATCTACCTTGTGCTTTGAAAATTTTCATAGCCATTGCAACAAACACATCAACAGAAGATTTTATTATAGCCATCATTCACTCATTGTAACTCATAATGCTTGAACCTTGTAATTTTTCATCAACTTTTTATGACCAACATAAAGATAAACTTCACATAATTAATTGTTGCCCAAAAGATCATTTCTTTAAATGTCAAGCAATCTTAAACAACTCCTCCACATAATATTGCCTTGCAATAAGCATATGTTATTGTAATGTGTCCGTTCTACAAACTTGAAAAAACAACCTGGGACACATTTCCTTGAATACAAAACATGATTATGTTTGCTTCTTACATAAGAATAGACCAAAAAACAATGAAAACTTGCAATAGGCATATGTTGTTGTAATGTCTCCATTCTACAAACTTGAAAAAACAATCTAAGGCACATCTCCTTGAATACAAAACATGATTACATTTGCTTCTTCCATAAGAATAGACCAAAGAACAATGAAAGCTTGTAATAGGCATATGTTGTTGTAATGTCTCCATTCTACAAACTAGAAAAAACAATCTAGGGCACATTTCCTTGAATACAAAACATGATTATGTTTGCTTCTTACATAAGAATAGACAAAAGAACAATGATTTTTTTTTCATGCACATTAAACATTGAATTCTTTAACCAATTTGGTGTAAAATGAGGTCAATGTCTTGGGCTACATCTAGCTTGTGATGCATACAAAATATCATTTGCCCACATACAATTGCCATAAACACTATATCGTAACTATTACATGGAAGGAAATATGTTTTTATTACAAAGATCACCAAACACACAAGGTTATTAACATATTGAATTATCAAGCTTGTTGATGGTTCAAGAACATCAAATTGAAACAAAAATCTCTTACAAACTTTAGAGATTAATCCCCATTTAGTAAAATGATTAATCTCACTTTAAAAATTGTGGTTTTTAAAAATTGGACACAATACTATTACTTTTGTTGATTAAGGTAACATAGATACTAAGAGAAAAGAAACTTCAACAAAAGCATTTTGTAGTTTTCCTCATAAGAGTTCATGAAACTTAGTCATTTCACAGTCATTTCTTATAATCATGTCTTTAAATGTCCACCACAAAGTCTCCGCAATTTTGCAAAGGTGAAGAAAAAAAAGGACGATCCAAACATCCTTTTGCAACATTTCTTTCTCACAAAAAAACCAAATTCTCTATAGCTTTTTATGGCAAGAAAAGGTAGAAAAGATAAATCATGAGACCAAGAAATTGGAACCCTCAAGATCACTCATGAAAGTCTTTGAAATTGACTCCCATCTAGAACACTGAAAGTCTACACCTATGAAATTATGAAATCAATTTATGATTAATAATTATGCATCTTGTCCAAAACTTGTGGTCTTAATCCTTATTTTTTCCCCTTCTTCGAATTATTTCATTTCAAATGGATGATCTTTTAAATTGTTCTCATGATGATCACCAATGCACCCTATTCTTGATTCACTTAAGTTAGGTCCAATTATTATTTTCATTGGAATTATGTTGAATTTAAAACCATTGAATGTCAAATGTAAGAATAACAACAATTTAAAGTATTTACTCATTAGAATTTAAATTTGGCTATTGATTAAAAAAATCATCAATTTGCAAATGCAAAGACATTACATTAGTTTTACATATTTTGATTTGAATTATAATTCAAAATTTATTTTTCAATTAAATGAAATATTTTCAATTTCCTAATGAAATTAATTTCACATGTGAAATACATAACTATAAACAAATATTATAATTTCATTTGTGAGATACATAATCATAAATAAATTTCATAGTTTTTTAGGTTTTTAATTTTTAAAATTACAATTAATTTAAATATCAATTAAACCTTCACGTTATTTATTTATGAAAGAAGTTTGTTTGTTTTTTTATGTTTGTCGTGATGAGATATCCCAAATCATGGTGCCTCTTGCCATGTTCTTGGTACCATTGGAGTAGAGGTGTATTAATTGGTTTCATAATGTTTTGACCTACATTATAGAAGTTATTAAATATTGAACATATTATTCATTAAAAATAAATTTAAATCAAAACTAAAAATTATAGGGGAATTTGGCCATTGGTATTGTAGGAAAAAATTCAATGAATAGGATTTAATGGTGTTGGTAATTCCATAATTTTCAAACCTAAGCTGTGGGAAATATTGAATTGAGTAGTTTTTGTCATTAACGATAAAACTAAGTTATAATCAAGCTCTATTGTCAAGGTCCTATTCACACTTGGAACAATTACATAGTCACATTTACATTTGGGCCGGTGGCACAAGCTATATTAGTAGTTATTAGAAAATAAATGTGTTAATTAGATAAGGGGTCAATATGACATGTTGTCAATTTGATATAACTTCAACATGTACTTGAATCATGATGATGAAGAGTAGTTAACTATGCGTAACAAGAAGGTGCACATGACTAAATTTTTAATTACTTGGGTTCCACACTATTGCACATTACTAGTAATGATCAATTAATCAATCGATGGAAAAAATGAATTGATTTTTAGTTCCATTCAAACACAACTATTGAATGAAATTGCATGCACCTTGAATTGAATGTGAAATTCAAATTGAATTGAATTGGATTAGAATTTAATTTAATTCAATTCAAATACATTGATTGAAATTAAAATTCAATTGAATTTTAATTCAACTAAATTCAATTCAACGATTGGATTAAGATTCTTTTCAATTGAAAATAAGTGGGATGTAAATTGGTGGAAAAGGTATTGAAAATTTGCTTGTGATTATGGTGTTGGATTATTTTTTTATATGAAGACAAATCCAAAAAGACACCTTTAGTGCCTCTTTACTTGGGAATGGGTTAAATAAATTATGGGTTAGAATTTGGTAGGATAAAATCTTATGGAACCTTATAATCATCCTACATGTAAATTGATTTTGATGAATCATCATCACTAGAATATAGTTGCAAATTGATTTAGTCATGGATGTTGGGTTTTGGCATTGATCATTGGTTCATGAGCTCTTAGTACACTAAATATGTTTCCATCAACATAAACATTCGGAATGCCTTTACATATACGATACATTTTCACAATTTAAAAATAAACTGAGAATAAGGAAGTTGTGAAATCAAGGGTAACAAAAATTGACAAACAAAAAGGAATGGTTTAGAATTGGGCTAGATTGGGTATAGGACCATAACCCTAGTAAGTATCCTATTATTTTTGCCTAAGAATATATGTTTAATTATGAAAAATGAATTTGCATGATATTATTCCATTTTTATCAATTATTAAGTGGTCAAGTGCCTAACAAATGGTGTAGATTTAACCTTCTTTTTATTCATGATTTAAAAAAAACTTCATTGATTTTTTTAAAAATCAATTTTTGAGTTACAAGGTTTTTTAAATTGAACTTCAATACAAGTAACTTGACAAAATGTCTTTTTGAAAACTTGAATGCAAATTTGAGGTCTAGGATTTTTTAAATGATATGATGTTACCTAAACAATTCATTGTTACTTTCAACACATTTCAATTAATTGCATGAAATTTTTTAAAAAATCTTTCTCAACCTATCCATTAACATCAAATTACAATTAATTAAAATGTGGGAAGTTGATGTTAAGATCCATGGGAAATTTTTTAAAAACAAGAAGATGCAAAAATATGGAAAGTGTTAGGAAAATCCATGTGGGACATAATTATTAAAGGATACATATTATCATGCAAAAATATCTCAAGACCAAAACAACACCTTATTGCATTTCCATACAAGGATTTCGAGATCTCATGGCCTAATTAAATTCAAAATGATTCCTTGTGCATGTGTCATGCCTAGCTTAAAACTTGAGGTCCACAAAGGTCATCATGAACATATTTTATCATCATGATATAAAAATTCATCCTTGAATTGCATTCTTTAATAATATGTTGAAACTTTCAATGTTTTAGATTTTGTCAATAAAAGAATATTTTTCCAAGCATTCACAAATGCAATAATTTGATGAACATATAATAGGTACCCCAGTTCTTTGCAAAGGTTAATAGTTTAAACCAAAAATGATGGCAAATAATTTTAGGAATAAAATTTGAATGTAGCCAATGGAATGGTTGAATGTGCACCCCACATGGCACATCTTTTTTCCTTGGGGGAAAGGGGGGGGTGTGTGGATTTTGTCCTTCAACAAGAATGCATTACTAACACATGCAACACATGCAAGAGTGAACTAATGTTTGACTTTGACTTAGCCCTATACAATCTTGCCACATACCATCTAGCTTTGGTTTTTCACATTACGTGTGTCTAGAAGATGGCTCCTTCCATGAAAGCAAATGCTAAGCAAAAAGGCAAGGAATGCTTTCAAAAAAAAGAAAAGTACATTAAAACTTTTATCACAATTGGAGTGGGAGGTTCAAATATGATCCACAATGTTTCTTTTTAGTGGAGGAATTTTAAAAATCATCATGTACATCTAGGTTGTGTGCTTTGGAACAAACTAGGAGGATCATTGTGTCACTTACATTTGCAAATAGTTTGTAGATTGCACATTTCTAGTCGTCTTGCTTTTAATCAAGTAGTGAAACATCAACTTGGGTGGAATGATTTGGTGAAGGCTCTTATTAGTCATGTGGTTCCTTACAAAGTTTTGAAAGGTTAAATTTTGCAGACTTTTGTTGAGATGATAATATATTGGTTCAAGGATGCAAGAAAGGAACATTTCAAAGTTGTTGATGTTAATGTTTCTAATGTGGAAAAGAATGTTAACATTGACAAATATATGAAATTTGATGCAACTTCTACCAAAAATTGTGTGGTGTTATCTAGTATCAACATAATTGACAAGGCCATTTCATGGTGCAAGTATTGAATGGGAAAAAAAAAATGATCTTCTCTTCCATTTGTTTTATTGCACATGATTCAATCTAGTCAATTTTATTAAGTAGCTTCATGGGTTGTGCCTTCAAGGCAAGGAGGTATGGATTTTAATAGGGCATGTCAATTTGGGAGTTCATGGTAAAGCCTTCTAAAATTTCTATGGATAATATTTGCAAAATTCTCTTTGAATGTACCGCTAGGGAATCATGGTTGAGGAACTTCAAATCATCATGATTCATGAAGCATATTCATTCAAGAATGGAAACATAAGTTTTGGAGAATTATGTGCCCCTTTCACATGTGGAAAGGACCAAGTTTTTTAAGTTGGTCTTTTCTACATGTCGTACATGTTCAAAAGATTTCGTAAAGGAGAATTTACTTTTCGTGACTTGTTACTATCATAATAGAAATGTTTATATTAGATGAGGGCTCCAAAGTTTAATGGGTTTTGTTTTTGAGATGTGCCAATCATAATATAACTTTTTATTTGGGTAGATTTCCATAGTTTCAAATTTTATGTGATGGGCCAATCAAAACGATTGATTGGGAAAAAAAAAACCATGATAAGCACACCCATATAATTGAATTAAATTACAACAACTATTAATGTCTAGATTATAGAGGAGGGTGGGAGCTTTCAAATACAAAATGATGGGTTTTGAAAGGCATACCCCATTAGTTGCCATTCAAGATTTTCAGTAGGAATAACATTCAAACTTCGTACTGACATCACATTGTTGATTATAGGTTTGATTAAATGTGAGCTATTTGTTGTGAAATAATGCACATGGTTTCCATTAATGCTTTCTAGGTTAATATATTATAACAAATGAAAAAGAGAAAGTCACAAAGCTTTGGGAATTTAGCAATAATTTAAAACACTCATATCATGATATACCAAAGATATTAATGATTCAAATGCACAATGGTTTCATGTTAACACTTTTAACTAGATGGTGCTTCTCTTCAAATTGACAATAGTCATAAGTTGTGTATCATGAATCTTGTAATGAATCTTAGCAATAAAATATGCAAAATTAGTCCTGTGAAAAAGAGTATTACTTTGGGGTTACAAAAAGAAAATTTATAAGCAAAATTTATTTTAAAAATCAGCTTTAGAGACATTGTTTCAGAGGGCTGACGTGAATTGATGAAAAAGTTGTTGTGAATGAAACATCTTGTCTTAAATAGACATCCATACAAAACATGCCTACTTGTTTTAAAGCAGCATGCATGAAAAAAGTCTCTAGTCGCACAAACAAAGGCTAAGAGCACTCTGACCTTATTTCCCATCAAAGTGTACAAGGTCACACTCCCTTGATCAGACTCTACTCTTGAACCCATGATGTAATGATCCTTCACACAGAATTCTTGCTCCTTTTGTAGTTGATAATCCGTCCATGTTAGAGATCCTAATTCCTTCATCAAAGTTGATGAATTCTCAAATTCTTTTCCTTTGTATTTTGCCTGCAAGAGCAAATATGGGTAAGCAAAGTGCAGCATGTATACTGTTGAAAATAGTAAGAGACATTAAAATCATGGTAGTCCCTTGTTGCTCAAACTCTTGGTTTTTTGGATTGGAACTTTTTGAAGTTCTGAAAACATATAAGTTTGAGGCTTTCATCGCAGGTGTTTTCTGTGCAAATAATATTGTGTTGTTGATCTGACAGAGGGTTTCGAGCTTTGTTGCATGAATTTCTATCAGCAAATGTTAATCAAAAGCTTCACCACAGCATCATGGATAGATCCAGAATTACCCATATGTTTTTGCATCTAGTTGTTTGTCATTTGGTTTGGATCTGCTACATGAGGTTATCTGCAACACAAATGGTGTGTAGTTGAGATGTTTTTTGGGACAGATTTAGAAGGCAGATTTCAATTCATACCAATTTTTGCTTGCATCAAACAAGCATATGACCATTGATCACACACTGGAAAATGTTATGATATAAAACTGAAGCTCCAAACACAGATATATAATGACAAAAGCATGCAGATGTTTGTTGGCCTGGTCTGTTTCATTCAAGAGGATTTTCATTTGGCTTCAAATTCCTGCATACCTTAGCTACAAACATGCAGCCAAAACTGGCACTGTGTGTGAGAGCTTCTTATGGTGCAAATTGGAACTCAAATCAATTTGCTCAAGAAACAGACCTCAACACATTGGCCATGGACCCAACAAGCAAAAAACCTGATGTTAACATGAAGGAGAGAAAAACTACCGAATCCAATGATCCGAAGAAGCCCCTGCTTATTGACACGAGCTTGAATGGTGAATTTCTGGAAGAGACATGGTGAAGGTTAGGTATGGGTGGCAAAGCCTTTCCACGAGCTGTTGTTGTGGGCATGTTATGTCTTCATTCACCATCAGTCTGCACACCACAACCCACCACAATCACAAAGAGTTTCTACTGTTTCCACTGGAACACTACTACATATATGTACAAGAAAAGCAAGCCTACATCTTTCTCTTCTGTCTTGATCATCAAACTGAGCATCAAACATCAACACTAGGACATCTTCTGCATTGGCGTATTCCACACAGCTAGCTGCAGGAAGCAAGAAAGGAATTCAACACACACAAAATGAATAGATTCATATTTTGGTCTTGCACCAAAAAAGTTTCAGGAAAGCTCAAGTATCAAAAATCCAACCTAGAGAATACTGTACTAAATTTCCAACAATCTTTGATTGTGTGAGTAGTGAGGTGAAAGAAAATATGGGATTCACATGTCCATTTTGTTTGCACCAGAAAGAATTGGAGAGAGAGATTTTTGTATGTATGTATGTGTGTGTGTGGTATGTAAGTAATGGGGGGTTTTGGATGCATCGATTTCTAGAAAACCCAAAAGAAAGGAAAAAACCCATACTGATTGCCCAGATTCATTGTTGCAGAGTGCAATATGAACCATCCGGCATGGCCTCTATAGACTATGAATCCTTCTGGTTTTACTTTGTGATGAATGGAGGAATCACGCGTCTGCGTGAGAGGTGTCCGCCCCCTTATACCTTGTTACAATAGGGACACCCTCCTAATCTGACCCCCTCACAAACTAGAAGGATTCTTCGGTTTCCCAACTGCTTGTTTGCTTCAAGCACTCCTTACTTCCCGTGCTTCCAAGGACCTGCGCGATAGTGTGTGATTCTTCGGGCTATCGTTGCGAGTACTTGGTTTTTTCTTTTTATTTTTGTTTATTAAATGTTTCTACGAGTTCTTTCTCAACGACAAACAGCAAGAATTTGATCTATCTTGCTTCTTCTGTGTAAGAATACGTCGTAGAATCTTCAACGATGATTCTTCCTTCGCGATGTTGTTGTTTCCTAGTGCGCGTAACTCTCAATCCCAATCACATCGAAGATACGACCACAATGAGGATGATGCTGCTTTTGACGAGAAAATCTGCCCGAGTTTGATCAGATATTTCATGCAGCTGCACCATCTTCTGATCGGATATGATATGCAGCTGCAACATCTTCTGCAACATTTTCTGATCAGATTAGGTATGCGGCTGCTACAACTTCTGATCAGATATGTTTTACTCCCCTAATGCTTGAAACCCTAAGCAAGGCACAGATGAATTTCTGTTGGCAAAGGAAGCATAGCTTTCAAGCAAACATTTTCACCTGTCATTTGGAACTTCTGAATGAGATGGTTTTAACAGGTGAGAAGTTTTATCATTGAAAAAAAGGAACACGCAGATACAACATCTTTGTATTAAAAGCATAAGCCATGTTGATGACATTGGTGATCATCATCTTTGTCTCCCACAACATTCTATTTCCTGTGCTGCTCACACAACAGTACAGCTTGTTGAATCCAGTTGCAACAGGAGATATAGATAATATCACTTGGAGATGATGGGTTCAAACCTTTTTTGGATGCTCTTGTGATGGCAAAAGCAAATCCTTCTGGTTTCATTTTTGCACACCTGCAAGTAGTCTGATAAGAGGTAATATACATACTTCGAAAAATGGCTGTGCTTTTTCTGACTCAAGAATTTAGTACCCTATATGAAACTTTGAGCTTTTAAATTGACTTCTCTTTCCTAGTGCCAGTGTACATGGGTGTTGAGGATACCCAGCCTAAGAAAATGTTGCACATTGAATCCATGGTGGTGCTGCTGCTGCCAATGCCACGGTGCACAAATGTGTCCCACAGTTGCAGTGCAGAGTGAATGGGTGGAGCAAATGGTGTGTCAGTGAAAGCACAAATGTTGGTAAGCACACATGCTTTACTGGAGCAAATTTAAAGCGGCCACCCAGTATGTGAAATCCCCACTACTACAAATGTCAGTTTCAAAGCTGATAATTGAAATGCTTTTGACATTTGACAGCTCATCAATCAGAACATATATTTCTTCCTGCACTAGTACCGTCCGGTATCAGGTAAGCATCTATGGCACAATCTGTGGTTGTTGGGATAAGCGAAATTGAAAGGGAATTTATGTGAAAAAACACGTGCAAGATTTCCCAGTACCTAGTCGGTGTTGCGTGTGGGCAATGTCAGGTTATTAAGACGTTCCAGGGTTAGAATCAACGCCTGTGTTCCCAGATTGCCTTCCCCATATCCCTTCAAAGACACATACAGCTGTTGTGCCTGCATCAAAGCCAGTTCCAATTCTGTGTCATCACCACAAGATACAACAAACACCCTAAAAAACCCATGACACTAAACCCAAACATGGGATGATGACACCTATCATAAACTGCAGCATGGTCATAACTATGTTAAAGGCAGAGCCATCTTATTTGTCCCTTTAATTCGCCTCCTTAATTATGCAGAATCTGTTTGGGTGGCCATTTCAGACATCCAGGCCACAATTAGTGTGAACCCCCTGCCTTTGATGCCAGTGTGATGGGCAGGCTACTGCTGATTCAGGCTCCCAGATTGGCTCACCCAGGATCTCAATTGGGAGGTAGAATCAACAGTAGCAAGCCCACTCTCTACTACAAATTCTCCAGTAGACAGATATTATGACACCAATGGATTGGTAACAAAGAAGTGGACTAACAAGGGCAAGGCCTGGCAATGAAATCCCCATCTGCTGGCATTCGTGTAGTGCAATCCCCAAATCCTTCACAAAATGATGCACATAGAACCCTGCATTTCACCATCCAGCATGGTGATAATCCTTAGAAACAAGGAGTTAATTCTGTGAATATCCAAGGGAATTGTTTCACATCTGTGTAGTCATGACCTCTGCTTTCATTTACTCATTTTCTGGTACAAATAAACCTTAGTTTCAAAAACTGCATAAGAGCATCTGATGAAAAACTGAGTCCCTGCATGCTAATGCTGGTGGAAATAAGTTTTTTCCAGAAACTCCTCCTTTTGGGGATGTTTTCTTTCTTTCCTACCAAATTAAGAAACACCTTAGCATACCTCTGAAATTGCAGAGAAATCTACATCTCCACAACAACAATTTGGTGTGGAGACCATAAGACAGAATTGAGGGGGTGGTTTGAGTAACAGTGGGATGGTGATGTGAATAGTCAGGGACCTTCAACAACAGCAACCTGTATGGTATTGACTTGCCTACCATAAGATTCCTACTGACTTCATCAGTTTCCCAGGAATGGGGTGGAGGTCAATGTCAAATTTTAACCAATGGACTGAGTTTCTGTCACAAAACCAGCAGTAATGGGAAAATTCTGCCATAATACTTGCTAACACAAAACCAAAGGGAGAAGGAGAAGACAAAAAAACCCAAGCAGAAAGAGGAACAAAAATACAGACAAAGAGCCATGCTAAAAAGGCAAGACATAGAAAAACCCAAGAAATAAATGAGGAAGAAAACAGAGAGACAAGAAAAAGCAGAACTTAGAGAGGAAGAGATTTATAGGATAAACTGTTAACCACAAAATAATATAGTAGGCCACCAAAAATCTTTGTTACAATTTGTGAGTAAAAAAGACTTCAAGTACCTGGAGCAAAATCACGTTTTTGAATGCGTGTAGCATAAAGCTCCAAGGACTTTGATCCTGCAGCACCCCCACCAATTGCTTGCAGATATCTGCAGAACAATGCATTCAAAGAATCAGAAGTTATGGGCTCCTTCTGCAAGGTCACTGGATCGTGATCCACTTGGAAATCCATCTACTTTGAAATCTATACTCATCTTCGCTGCAAAGGCCCATGGGACCATTTCTGGATCCAGTGACATCTGGTTTTTACAAATGTACATAAATTGGTTTGCTACCTGCAATGAGGGATCATACATACGCACACCCAAATGTCTACATTGACATACATAGCTTTCTTCTCTAACAGGTGTGTGTTTGCCAATGGTGTTGATTTTCACATGGTAGGTGAAATTGAGTAGATGTGGTACTCAATATCTGCTTTTCAAGTAGTGGATTGGTGCGTCTTTTCTCAATTTAGCAGAGACATTTTTGACAGCGAAGGGCTTGAATGGCACTCACGTAGTGACATCAAGGCCTGCTTTGTGTGCGTATAACATCCCCTGAGTACCCGCCATCCACCACCCAAAGGCCAACACCATGCCATCTTCAATTTACATCTCTTAATTGCTGTATACAAGATCTTAAAAGAGAATGTCACTCGAATGTTTAGACAATAATAATACATCCACAGTGCAGCACAAAAAGGTTAAGAGTTGTGTTGACATTGGCTGAGGATGAGACAGGAGAAGCAAGGAAGAAATACCTCCACCAACCCTACCATTGTTGAGGCAATTGTTATCTGCAATCCACAATTAATTCCGCAGTTGAGTTTACAATCATTGATGCTAGTAAACAATGCTATGTGTCAATGCCAAACTATCAAAGTGCACTGAATGTACTACTATGATAAAAAGGGTTTTGATTCAGAATTCAGAGGATATCTTCTGGACTACTTGTGTCTTAAAATCCTATATGTGTCTGCTGTAGATCTCAATGAAACCATGTTTATGATACACATTGAGATAGCAGCCTTGCTTTTCAGGTTTTGGGCTGTGGCTGTCCCAACAATACAAAAGAAACTGGGAAATCATGAATCATGTGAATGGTCTACTGGCCATAGAAAAAGAAGCAGTGGAAATACTATTATACTGTACATGGAGTACTCGGGAAATTAATTTGTGACAGTACTCATGGAAACAAACTTGTGCTGATATTGCAAACTTTGATTAGACATTGGTACCTGATTGGCAAGTTTGCAGCTTTGTCCAGAACCTGCAGGCCCCATATATGTTGGGGTGCCCATACATTTAAAAAGGGGTAACAATCCCTTTACCTGCCACAACAGATCAGAACATCTGACACCTAGCAAATAACCTCTTGTTCATCACATCTAAAACATACCTATCAAGGTTTCTATCTGAGAATTACTCTCAACACCATCTCTTATACCAATGTAGGATAAAGAAATCTCCTGTGCTGGTTCCTAAAATGGAGACTCATATAGTGACAACAGTCTTTGGGTCTTCCTGCACTTACAAGTATGCTTTACAAAGTTCCACCTCATGTGGTTGGCATTTGTTTAAAGAAACACTTACTGTGTCTTCTCCACCACCAGCCATGATGGCTAGTGTGCCAGCTTTTGCTCCTTTGTCTCCACCAGACACAGGTGCATCAACTGATTCACACCCCCTATTATTCCCACACTGTTGTTCATTCTCTCTTGCCTTCTGATTTTTTCCGCTTATGCACTAAGTGATAAAGACTAACCATAAATTACAAATCTCAGCAGATCTTGATCATCCTTGTCCAATAAACACTCTGAACTGCTGAGTGGATGCTGTGACATTCTTTCTTTGAGCTTAATTTCCCTTTTCAACAGATTTTTTGAAAAGTTCCCATTTCCATATGCCTCCCGGCACTAACCTCTCTAATGTGCTAAATGTGACTACAGTTTGTGCCTTTGTATGACAATTTTGTGTGTAGAAGTGAGGCACACCGATACTAATGAGCTAACCTAACTGACATCTGGAGTCACATTTTGTCCATAGTCCTCAGTGAAGTTTCAGGTTATCAGTACATAAGGCTTCACTTGGGAAATGAACTTGTGATCAAATGTCATGTGAAGTAAGTACATTACCTTTCCTGAGCCACAGCATAAATTTCTCGAGCCAAAGCAGGGTCACTTGTTGACATATCCACAACCTGAGCACCCACATACCCCAAAAATGTTACTGCACAATTAAAAGCTTTTATAGCCATTCTGTACCTGAACAATTGATGCATTGTTCAAAACAGTGCTTCACTGGCATGCTCAAGGTATGTTGACAGTAGAGTTGATGTTGACAGTTGGGATAGTCGCGATGATTACAGACTCAAAAACCTTCTGGTACTAGCCATTGGATCAAGATCAGAGCACCACTAATTCCATATCCAAGCCCTTCCCCTGTCAGGGTTAGTGAACTCACAATGCCTCCAGGTTGAAGACCTTGCACAACACCCTTCTCTCCCAGTATTACCTCTCGTACATCTGATGGGTACCTGTTACACTCCAATGATGAAATAAAGTATGTGGTTAGGTGTTCTCAGCCTCAAAATTCACTCATAGTTTTCTTTTCTCAAACTGACCATTCACCTTGAAAAACCATGTCACTATGTTCAAGAACTGATGTAAGAAAAAGAGAAATCTCTATCAGGTAAATGAAGTTGACATACTCATGTTAATGATCTATTAAAAATTGCACAAGCTTCCTGAATATGCAAAGGACTTGTATGTCAGGTTAAAAGAAACAGTCTGCAGTTTCAGTACAAAAATACGAACTCACCCAACAATTGTAAAAACAATGTCACTCTGGCGAGCAACAGCAGTTGGAGAGTTGACCATGACAGCTCCTTTCTGACACAAAGCCTCTGCTTTACTGTTTTGCCACACATAAAAACATGCCAGGAATGCCCATGTGAGTAAGCATTGCTTTTGCAGGAAAAAACAGATGTGAAAATTTTTCAGTTCAAATCTCACACTTCATGAAGACATACATATCACCTTGGAGTTCGATTGAAGACAGTGAGACTGAAGCCAGCCTCGAGAATGTGGCCACACATTGCCTGTCCCATTACTCCTGTTCCTATCCATCTTCAACAGGCAGCAACTTCCTTCAGTGCAACTACTATATTCTTCTTCTACATCTGAAATGCATACCCCAAGATCAAAGGTATCTCTCTCTATTCCCTTTCTGAGAGGGATTTGCATAAGCTTTTTTGCACAGTCCAGATTCAATTGTGAGTGAAATCAGTGCAAGATGTATGGACTTTTTTCTTGTGTGAAATTCACATCAGAAACAGCTACAATCCTGTTTTGTAAGACCTGATTATGACTTGCAACCACAACAAAGGGAATTCAAGGCAAAGGAAGTGTTACAGGAACTTCTGAAAATGCAAGAAATGTACAGAAACAAGGAGATATCGACAGAAACACTTGGAAGAATCGAGCAGAACTCAGATCTTTCTGGACTTTCTGAATGCGCAAAAGGACAAGGTAAGGAAGACAAAGTACCCGATCCGCGTGCGACCTGGTAGAACCTCCGTCAGTCCCATAGCTTCGTGTGTAAAACTCCTCCTTCTTCCTCCTTGCAGGGCAAACACAAACCAAATCGCAACTCTTTTGTTAGACCACAACCTGCATTGTATACTCACAAGACTGCAATCCTCCACTCCCTTACGAAGTTAGTTCCCCTCTCTAATCCAAATCGAAATTCGCTACAATTGGCACTTTCCAGAGCGGCTCCGCTGCCGAGATTTCTCTTCCCTAGTTCAATCAATCAAACTCTCAAGAGACAGAGACAGAGAAGCAAGGAAGCAACCGCGGACAAACAAAAGGCACATAGGAGGTGCATACATACCTGATGAGACTGCTGCTGCTGCAGCTTGCAAACCGCGGAAGAAAGAAGGCGTCAAAGTCAAAGAAGAGCCAAGAGACGAGCGATGGAGGAAGGCGCGATGGAGAGGAGCAAGATGGCGAGCAATGAAATTGACACGAAGAAGAAGCAGACAAGCGCCGGGGGCCATGGACGTCGTCTCGCCGGACACTCGCGCACAAGGGAAGAAGAGGCCACAGTGAGGCCCGGATGCCGCAGCTCTACCTCCTGCAGCCCTGCAACGAAGGACGTAGGCGGTAAGGCGGTAAAATAAAATAAAATAAATGAAAATTTCTTGATTTGCTCAATTTTATCCAAAAAAAAATGGAGAAAAATCATCAAGGAAAAATGTTGTAAAGTGAATATTTTTCTTAATTTTGTCAATTTGGAATTTCTTCAATTTTGTCCACAAGTTTCTTCAATTTTCTTAGAGAAAAAGCACCAAGGCAAACGTTCTTAAGTGAAGACTTTCCACATTTTGATTAATTTGGAATTTCTTCAATTTTGTCAATAACAATTTTCTTCTATTTAGTTAGAGACAAATCATCGAGGCAAATCTTCTCAAGAGAAGATTTTCCACATTTCGGTTAATTTGGAATTTCTTCAATTTTGTCAAGAAATTTCCTCTTCAAGTTGCTTTGGAGAAAATCATCAACAAAAAAAAGTTTCTAAAGGGAAGATTTCTTGATTTCATCAATTTGGAATTTCTTCAATTTTGTTAATGAAAACTTGTTCAAATTTGTCAAGAAAATTTCATCAGAGAAAATCGTCAAGAAAAATGTTCTTAAGTGAAGAGTTCTTCATTTGGTCAATTTGGAACTTCTTACACATTAGCAAGAAAAAAAATCTTCAGTTTTCTTGGAGAAAATCATCAAGAAAATGTGCTCTTTAAGTGAAGACTTCCTCATTTTCATAAAATTTGAGTGCAGCATTCATACCCTACATACAGTGAGGTCATTACAAACAAGAAGCTCATTTCATAACAGCTCTGCGCCTTTCTTATGGTTATAAGTTCAGAGGACTTTCACACTAACATACAGTGAACATTCCTCAAAATGTAATGAAAACTACAGCATCATTGTTCGATAGTCTTCTCTTCCTTACAGGGCAGATGCAATATATGCATTGCAATGTGAGAGAATTCAATCTGTATTACAGGTCAAATGAGGAAGGGCCTTACAAACAAGCAGCTCATTGCCCATTGTGGCCATATGTTCAAAACCAGCAACAGCTAGAATATGAAATGTTCCATGAACTTTCCTGAAAAATGAACTCACAGTAGGTCAATGTTAATGCCTCCTGAAAATTCCTAAAAATGTGGGGCCAAATGAAAACTATACCCATCCTTGTTGTTCCATAGTCTTCTTCTCCCTTACAGTCTGAGCAGATCCAATGAAAGTGATGATGTGGTGCAATGTGAGAGAATTCACTCTGTGTAGTGCAGGTGAGGCTGTTTGTCATTTCTTGGTTGAAGAAGATTCAACTGCATGAATCATAGATTTGCATTGTTGTTCTGTTCCCTCCCTTTTCAAAACAAAAATTCAGGAGAATTTCAAATATGAGATTCATATAGAACTGCAACCTGGAGCTAGTTTTTCAGAGTTTGTCTCAATTTTCTGGTAGCAGGCCACACAGGTATCCACTTCTAATCTCTGTACAGTAAAGCTGGTTGGTACAGACTAATGCCTCCAACAATGAAATGTAATTTTATCCGTTTTGCAGACTAATCCCAGAACTCTAGTACACATTCATATATCTAGCTTCAACAAAAACTGCTGGAGTCATGATGCTAAGAAGATTAGAAATGACTTGGCATTAGAATGGGCACTAACTAGGCTTTGGATGGAAAAAAGAAGCATACTTAAGATGTTCACCTCTTGTACAAGCCCAATCTGATGGAGAGTCAACCTTTCTGTTCTTCGACAGATCAAAGTTTTTACTCCTCATCAGAATCAGAGTGCCAAGCCTGCCTGGACATTCTGCTTACACCTTTCCCATCTCGCAACTTTGAGGCTTTATTCATTGTGTTTTCATTGTCCTCTTCCACTCTCCCAATCTGGAACATAACAACAAACTCTTGACTTAATATCAGATCTTTTCGCACTTCTGACAAACAAGGTTTCCATCAGAAGTGAAATTTACTCTGTCCAGTTTTAACAATAGAGCAAGAAAATTATGCATCCTACTTTGGCATGCTATGGTCTGGGACGAAGCATGTCAAAAGATTTCACCTTCACCAATCACTCCCTTCATCCAATGTGTATGAAAGGACACCCTAGTACAAATATAACCACAACTAATTGGTGTCATTCCACAAGCATAGAAGGTTCATACAGGAAAGGCAAACAAATAAGGGGAACTCTCACCTCTCCTTCATTAGTTGCATGTTTCCTTCCAAGCCTGCGCCGCTTTGGTCTTGATGTTTGGTTATCATGAGTGGCTTGGGTATCATCAAATGATGTGAGACCATCTGGCTTGTGTTTTCTTGCCACATCATACAATGTCATATTCTCTGTGTCCTCTGTGTATGCACACGTATACAACCCGAAGCCAACTCATTGTAGTCAGCAAGCATTATCGATACAACATCTGAACCTAAAAAAATGAACTGAAACCACTAAAACACAAAAGGACCCTGAGCCTAATCCCTTAAAGTGGTGTAAAGAGAAGGCAGTATTTTGTCCTGACCTGTTTGAAAGTCATTTGAAGTTGGGACACTCTCCTTCTGATGTCTATTTGGACTTTCATATGTTTTCTTCCAACTCAATGTATTAGCAATGGGCAGATCATCATCATCATCAATTTCCTCAGGCTCAGTTGAGCCATGACCATTTGTTTGCTCAGCTTCAATTCCAACTTTTGGGACATGCTCTTTCTGACTTCTTTTCCGCCTTTCATATGTTTTATTCCCACTCAATGTATTGGCAATTGGCAGATCATCATCATTGTCAATTTCCTCAGGCTCAGTTGACTCATGACCATTTGAATGGTCAGCTTCAATTCCAGCTTTTGGGACACTCTCTTTCTGATTTCTTTTCCGACTTTCAAATGTTTTCTTCCCACTCAATGTCTTGGCAATTGGCAGATCATCATCATCATCATCAATTTCCTCAGGCTCAGTTGATTCAAGACCATTTGTATGGTCGGCTTCAATTCCAGCTTCTGGGACACTCTCTTTCTGATTTCTTTTCCGACTTTCAAATGTTTTCTTCCAACTCAATGTACTGGAAATTGGCAGATCATCATCATCGTCAATCTCTTCAGGTGTGGTTGATTCACAACCATTTGTTTGGTCCGTTTCAATTTCAGCATCCCTTGCATCTCCATAATCATTTTGTTTGCGAAATTTTTTCCTTGCAAAGGAGCCCAATGAAGCACAGAATGCTCTGTTGATAGAAACTCCAGCTTCACTTTCCATTTGGGTGGTTTCATTGCTTGACACTGTCCCATCAGAGAAACACAGACAGCATCAAACTACAACTAGCAGTTTGGGCTTAACAGTTCAACATCTAAACTAGGAAAAGAGTTTACCAGCTGGTTTCAATTTGATTTATGGGCCTGTCAACACACTACATATTCCAGTAATCTTCTTCAAACCCAAGCTTTAGTTCTGGGTTTGAGATTTCAGGTCTATTAGTGAAGGTCAAAGAATTGAGAAAAATGTAGCAGATTCTCTCTAAATTTACATGATGGAAAAGTTCTCAATTTCCTTTGCCCTTGCATGTTTCTGTTTGGATTTGCATATTGGGGTGTAAGCTTTATGATTTGAATAGTGGTACATGGTTCTCTTTTGGGGTCTCAGCCTTGGTTATCTTTCACTGCATGTTCAAACTGAAACTATAGGTAAGAAATCAGGACTTGAGGAAGAATGTTGAGGCTTCTGGGTTGAGTGTACGATAAAAGAGTACCAGCAAGATCCTCGTCTACATCCATGAAATCTCGCATATGGTCAGCATCCTTGTCACCTCCATCGTCTCTCCCAAGGCTATGATGAACTTCCTTGCAAGCATCATAATTGTCATCAATTGACTGGCATACTGGCTTCTGCTTTCTCTTCTTTGACTTATCACAGCCCAAAAGAAGGAGCCTTTGACCAATTTGAGCAGCTGTAAACTCCCCCTCCAGCTCCTGAGAAATGAGATGAATGCAATTCTTTTGACCCTGATATCTGTTGCAACAGCCCACAGATCAGAAGCCAAGTTAGTGAGAGTTGCAGTTAAGTTTCACATTTTCAAAACTTCAAATTTAGTCAACTGGTTCCATGTAGGAGCATTAAACACGCTTACTTTGCAAAAAGAGCTTGGAGCTCCTTGTCTTGCATGTTGTTGAACAGACAAGTCTTTTGTTTTTTATTACTTCCATTGGAGCCACTAGGCTTCTTCCTGTCTTTTAGGGTTTTGCCTCTTGTTTTTAAGTCTGGTTTTGATTCCCTGTTAGAAGGGTGACCTTCACTGTTTCTATCCAATGTATCATCCACTGCATCTCCATCATTCAGTTTGGCAGTGTCATCAGTGCCACTGGATACTCTGTCTTGGCCTTCTTGTTCATTTTGGGTCACAAGACCATATTCCTCCTGGTCATCAGTGTCATCCCCATCAGTGGCTTCATTGTCACTGCCAATAGTTTGAAGCAGCTTTGAGCTGGTGACCTTTTTTCTAACACGCTCAAGACCCAACTGTTTCAGAACACGACCTACTTGAGCCACAGAGAATGGCTCGCCAGAATCACGCAAAACCCCGGCATCCAAAAGTGCTTCCACAATGAGCTTTGTGCAACTGCGACTTTCTTTATATCTGCAGTTGACACCACAAGTGTTAAACCCTGGTACAATCAAGCAGTGTTCAGGCTGGAACCCTTTTCCCTCCTCTGACCATAATTTGGAAATTGTACCAGGTCCACAAAAATATTGATACCTAGTGAAGAAAACTTCACATAACTTCAGTTTCCAAAACATGCAGAAGGTCCCATGTTTACCCTTTCAAAACATACTGAACATTCCTGGGCTTCATGAAGGTCTAAACTTCAAGTTTTGTCCACAACCTCCTCCAAACCATGAACACTAAAACAAGGCTTGCAGTTTCACTTGCAAACCTACCACATGGTGATTACAAATTCAACAATAAGATGAAAACACATTTGAGAATGTTTTCCAATGGCCAACAGCAACACATTATGCCTCTGCAAAAAAGCTCTCTCACAACTCACTGTGCAAAAAGCTCTTTGATTTGATCTTCTTGTGAATCACTAAATGGGCCTCGCTTCTTTGAAACCCTGTGTCGCTTTACTTTTCCATTCTCAGCTGCATTCCCACCTACTTCACTGCACCACATCACAAGATAATTCCATTCAGCAAACATTTGATTTAGACACCTGAATCACAGCTTCAAGAATGGGTGGAAACATAGTTCTCACAGAAGGTGGGTGCAGAATATACACAAGTAGCTTAAGGTGACAAGTAAAATCATGAGGAATTCCACAGGGCTGTTTCATGAATTGAGAAGAAGCATCATCCACCACTGGAACATACAACCTATGTATCTGTGTGTGCAAGGAAGAAACCAGATTGCTGTTTTCACAAAAAATCAGCACCATGAGAAGTGAAGTATAAAGTCAAGTCCAGAATTTAAAATGGGGAACAGGCTGAAGACAAAAGATGAAGGCTTGAACCTGTTGTGCATCCTATGCAGAGAGGACTCCGGAGGACTTTGATTCACATCCTCATCATCATCTCCCAGACTATCAATCAAAAGAGCCCGCCTATCCTGAATGCTGTTTCTTGAAATCTTTTCTTTCCTTGTTTTGGATAAAGATTTTCGCAAATCTTGATTCACATAGTCAGCAGTTATGCAATGACAATCCTGTTTTGTCTTCCAGAACAGCAGGTCGACAAAAAGCAGTGGTGATTTCTTCAGCTTTTGGAAAAGATGGCGCACAACTTTGGTCAAAAATGCCACAACAAATCTGTGCTGCTCTGACTGTTGAATACTCTGGTTTGAGAGGATCTCATAAAATGTTTGCAATACTGAGAGCTGCACAGCACACACTGCAGGATTAGAATTTCTGATGAATCCATTTGCAAGGTATGCCAATTCAAATGGTACTACTAGGCCAGATATTACAAGCAGTGAAATACATAGCAAAGAGTATGCACATTAAGATATCAGAGTTAGGGCTCTGGTTGAATATGACCATGTGTTCCATGTTATTTGACTGTTGCAATGTTTCCAATCAAGTTACAATAATTTTCCCGAGGAAGCACTGGTGCCAGCTGAAGAAAACTAGAAACAGGGAATAGAGAAAGAGTGTAGAGATACCTGATAAAGCATGGGCTCCATCAAACAGTCCTTACAAATACGTTGCAGCATATGTATGATGTAATAATTGGTAGCTGCAGTATTTTGTGCATAGTTCTTTAGAAGCCAACAGTAGTTGTGCAAAATCATATTATCTCCGAACCTCCTAAGATATTTGAAAACATCCAGGCTGTCCTCACATGTAACCTCCTCTACCTCTTCATCTTGACTGTCACTTGGATCTCTGTCGTGTTCCTCTTCTTCCTCTGCATCTTGCTCTGCCTCTTCTTCTCCAAGTGGGTCACTTTTGGCTTCCTCCTCTCTATCCTCCATTCTTGTCTCCAGTTCCTCAATTCTGCTTGGAGGAATTGTTTCAGGTGTCTCTTGCATCATGCCAGTTCCAATCTCCTCCACATCTTTGGTCACCTTGTGTTCTCCTAGCCCACTTTCTGCATCATGTTCCCTGACATCAATGTGGAGTTCTGATCTCTGTTGGCCTTCTTTGAGGTGTCCTTGAGATGGTGACTGTTCTTGGTGGGGTGTGCCATTTTGTTTACTCTTTTTCTCCCTGCTCCTTACATTGTGAGCTTTTTTCTTCACCTGTAATACAAGTAAAAGCATGATAAAAACTGCATTTGGATTCAGCTTCAAATTGCAGGGTTAAAACATTATGGAGAAGTAGATAATGGAACAGGAGAACAGAAAAGAGAAAAGACTTACTCGTAATGCACCTTCTTCCTTAGTCAGGGTGTCAAGGAGACGAAGCACCACATGTGTCATCTCTATCATACCTGCCAACTGGCTATAAACCCCACCCATATTGGATTAACTATATGGCATCTTCAATTGTGTTCCTTGAAGAAGAAACACACCAATCAGCTTGAAGAATGGTGAAAAGTCATGTGATCCTGAAACAAGAGATGAAATTCCAAATGGTCAAGAGGGCAAACCTCCTTGGCTGCTTCTGGAGGTCAAATGTCCTGAGCAGTCGAATCATAAAAGCTAGGACGCCCTGATCTGTGTGGTCATAGAAAATTTTGTACAGCAAGATGCGGGCAACCCGAGCCTCTTTTTGTCCATCACTAGTTTTCCGGTCTGCAGCCTTGAGGACATGGTCAATCATATGAATCTGCAAGGGTCCACTTTATCTGTTGATGAAACTGCTCTAAAGTCACCTCTGCATTATATTGGCCTCTTCATGATAACCCGGAGGACCTTGTGCAACAAAAGAACCAAGAAACTTAACACCTCCCAACGCCCTGAACCTGGAACAATAGACAACAGTTGGTACAAAAGAACCCTGAAACATTTACTATGAAAGGAGAGGCAAATATAGTTTTCCAGGCACACTGAAGCATGGTTGACCCACACCATTTCTTTAAAAAGGACCCCCGCACTTGTTGGGGGGAACCAATCACTGGTCTCTTTAGAAGTATCCACATAGACTTGCCATTTCCTGGTGACTAGATTGAACATATCTTCATCCATTGTGGATGCAATCGGCCCACATCTGCCCTGAAATGTCATATCCTTTGCCTCTTTCTGAACCCCTTCATCTCCTCTGTCATTAGACAAGCTCTCCTTGACACTCCACTGCACAATGCAAATTTTCAAAATGGTCTTAGGTTGACTCTGCTGTGATACATAATAATCCTACTATTGACTTTTGTGCAAGCAGACAGATTACTAGCAGAACTATAAGTAGTCAGAACATCTGGTGGTGATAGTGCTCTTTGGTGACAGAGAGAAGCCTCCCACAGTTTGGGATCTTCTGAAAATCTCCCCAATCCAGCAAGATTATATTCGAAGGATTGGAGATTACGCAAATATTTTCACTATAAACTATGGGAATTATGGCATGCACATAGTGGAAAATTCTTTGGGATGAACACATCAATCTGGAGTGTTAGATTGCAAGCTAATTTATAATTGATCACATTGGTCTATGCCACAATTGCAGAAAGTATCAAATCTTAAAGGGCTCAACCCACAACCCCTGAAAGAGTTACAACATTCTAAGATTCTTTGTTTGCAAACGCAAAGCACAGGACTGAAGCATAGTTACATAAGCCAAGGAGAGGTTTAACCTGAGGTTTTGAAAGGAGGCAACGTTGATAGGATGTGAAGAAGTTGGCAACTGCGAAGAAAGTTACCACATCACTTTCTTGCACTTCATTTCTTTCGCTTTGTATGTCATCTTTCACTGTTTGCATCAATACTGAAGAATCCAACCACACAAAAGGAGGTCACTCTTCTTTGAACTTATGTGTTCCTCTATTGCATACTTTCTGATTCAACCCTGCAGAATACACCCTTTCAGAATCTATGTGATAGAGATAGCCAGAGAGATTTGGAGGAGACTTACAGTTGTAAGTGCCTTCCAAAAACTGATCTGCCAGGCTTTTGAGAAGCCCACAAACTGTATCATTGGATGAGCACAGGGGAGGGAGATCAGGTGCCACCCGCTTCACATGACCTCGCATTATTTCTGGCTTCTTGAAATCTAATGGTGATTGATATGGGTTTTTTGTCACTAACATTTTTGCTCCATCCTGCATGAAATTAGGTATGGTGTAAGAAAGATATATGATGTCAATTGATGCCAGCACAACTAATAAGACCTCATGGCTTGGAAAACCAGGCTAAGAAATGACTACATTACAGATAGAGGTCACAAAGGAAACAATGTCCAGGGGCCACACCAAACCTTTTCAACACGAACAAAAGTCCCACAGAATCTAGAATGGCGGGGTGCAGCAAAACCAAAATTTCTTTGCTCCAGTCTCTCTTGCCGAATTAATGACTCCAGTGCAGCTGAAGATTCCTGGCTCAATTTCTTTGCTGGCTGCAAAATTTACAGTAACAAGAAGATGCATGAAAGCCCAACATCCACTTCTAGGAAGAAGACATACATCAAAACTCAAGAGAAGTTCATCCACTCTGAATGAATGCAGATGAGAACTTGTTCATTATACTGCATACGAAGGATAGTTAAAACCTTTGTTACCTTCCTGCATCTGTCACTACTTGTTGCAATCACATCTGGGCTCTGGCCCCAGAATAGATAGTTGAAGATCTCAAGAATGAGGAGGTTATCTTTGCGAAGAAAAGGTTGATCACCACCCACATGCTGGGTGAGGGCTAGAAGCAAATCAGTTACACTTTCTTCGAATAAACGCTTAAGAAGTTCATCTTTGAAGTATGATGCAAGAGCATTTCCTGAAGTGGTTGTCCTAGTCAAAGGTGAGAAGGAATCATCCACAGCCAACAGGTTCCGTATGAATGTGAGCATTAGCTGGAACATTTTGCCATCCATATCTGTAAGTGAGCCACTGCAGTACCAAGAAATGAAGCATGTTCATCAGGTCTGAAAACATACTCTGACAACTGCATTGTTCAGAATTCATTACTGCATGTTTGACTGCCATGTAATCTGACAAGAAAAACCTCCCAGAGCTTCATATCAGAAACCTTCATACTGGTCAGCACCAGGAAGAAGGGAGATCACTTGCAAGGTCCCATCAGGCGTTGAGAAGCCAAACAAATGTTCCCATTTCACAGCTCCAATTATCATTGCTCACATGCCAATGGGTATTAGGAAAAAGGCTTACAACTTCTTTCCTTTATACTCCAAAGCAAACAGTGTACCTTTCCATGTGCTCAAGAGGCTGCTGAAGATGAGAGACAATGACACCAATCGCATCACCTTCCAATGCAGCAGCCTTGAAAGTCCGCAAATACTCAAGTTGTTGGGGTATGTTGCTTGTGGATGGTTCCACAGGCATTGTCATGAACACCATCACTTTTACTGTACAACAATTGTGGGGAAAAGAAGACTAAAAATCTGTCAAATTTTGCATAATTCTAAAATTCACAGTCAATAGACCTTGCGAATTTAGTTACCAAAATATATGTGGAAGACAGAGAATAAGCTGAATTCCAGATCTAAAGACTTAGGATTCAGAGTGTCGAAGCCATTGAGTATGCCAGGAAACCATCTGTAAATCAAACAAACAAGGAAGAAAATAAAGTGCTTGGGATTTATTAAAGAGGTGTGCACCGTGTACCGGCATTTAGGACAAACTCATGGTGATGGCGGTAATGGGTGATGATGGGGAGTATATCTTGGGCTATTGTATTCCATTTTCCAAGCTGCATAAATACGTCTCGGCTTGTGGAATCATCCTGCCGCAAAAACCGTTGCAGGCGCTTCAAATTGCCTGCAAAACACGTCCATAGCAGTGGGTCACACCTCTGAAACATGTAACTGCTTCAACTTTAGGTGTCTATGGGTGCATGGAAAATTCATACTCGAAATCCCGCAGGACTCCACAAGTCAGACGACCTAGTTAAGGTTTCGCCATCAAGAACGCAAGACCGGCGCAAAACCGATCACTAATCTGTACGCACCCGGATTCTTGGAGAGTTCTTCACTTCAGAGCTCAACAGAGAGAATTCATTCAAATACGAGATTATTTTTTCTTCGACAACAAACTTAGAACGTGCAAAAAGAGAAAGAGTGTGAGCTGAGGGGGAAAGAAAAAAACAAACACAGTCTTTACCAAGACAATCAACGTGTTTGACATACACTCGTTTCCCGCAATCGTCCTCTCGCGTAAACCCTAGACCAGTACAAACTGCCGTCAAATTATCCATTTCCATATCCGAATTAAGGATTCTCGCGGCCACCTGTCTCTCGCACTTCAACGGCTGCTCTTAGGTTCACAGTGAAGAACCAGAACAGCACATTCGCACAAACATCTTCGAGCAAGCGGAAGCAAAAAAGAAAACCGAAGGAAGAACTAGTTTGGGTTCTTTCAAGAGAATTCACAACCCCAGTTGCATTTTGTAACATAAAAACGGATCTGACAGCTCGGAAGCAAAGATATATAAAGTTCGTGAATCTAGATCAGCAGGCAACAAATCGAGATCGCGAGAGAGAGAGAGACAAGAGAGCGTGCAAGGGAAGCGGAGCAGCGATGGCGGGAAGCAGCGCAAAGCCGAAGCAAGAATTGCGCGGGAAGTTCAATTTTCGTTTTCACACATGCAGCAGGTTGGTTCATTCTCTAGTTTGTTTCATCCTATGTGGCATTGTAAATCCAGTGGCCATATTTTTTTGGTTCTTTGTCCTCTCAGTTTTTTTGAGAAAAGGAGAGAGAGTGGTAAATCATCCTTGGGCAGGAAACTTCTTATTTGCATTTTCACACATGGTAGTTCATTGTCTGGTTTCTTCATCCTATGTGGCGCTTCAAATCCAAAGGCCATGGTTGTTGTTTTTGTCCTCCTTTTTTTTTCTTTTTTTTTTTTCTTTTCTGCAAATAGGAGTTAGTAGGCCTAGTAATAATCCTTTGGGTGAGAAACTTCTAATTTTCATTTTCACACTTGGTGGTTCAGTCTCGGGTTTCATCATATGTGGCACTTTCACCCCAATTGCCATGGGTTGTTTTTGTCCTCTGATTATTATTATTTTTAAAGGATTTAAATTTTCAACTAGGTTTCAATTTATTTATTTTACTTTATTATAGTGGAACCTTGGCAGCGGTTTTTTTAATAATAAAAAATTAAAACCACAATTTCTTTTTAAAATTCTTTGGGTGGTAGTATTTTAATTTTTTTGGCTCAATTAACCTTGGGTCTCTATGGGTTTTATCAAAATCCATTGTTCTATGGTAATGAACACTTGTTTTAAAGATTATCCATGGGCCATTAATTAATTTATTATTTAGCATTAGGTGGAATAACATGGTAATTAACAATTAATCATGGTAACCTTCAACATAATGCAAATATCTCACAATATTTATTTTTTTAAATTTAGCCAAAGATGCAACCTAATAGGGGTGCAACACTACACACCAATTTATTTATTTATTTATTTGAAGTTAAGCACAATAAGCTAAAAATAATTTTGGTATGGAGACCTAACAAATTTACATAAGCACATATAATCCATCTTCAAAGATATTTCATTATTTTGATAGCACTAAAAGAAACAAGGTTTTTGATCACCTTTCTTTATGGCATTTCAAGTCAAAACTTCTCACAATAAAATCTCTTTAAATTAAAGTGTTGCATAGAAACAATAAAAGGAAAATGTCAAAAAAGACATAAAAACAATGACTACACATGGATGAAAATCTAACTCCATCCTAACCAAAAGGTTTAGAAATTGTGATATGGGTTCCCTTATAACAAACATATTTTTTTAAACCCAAAAAAAAAATTCAAAGAAAAAATACAATTGCATTTACATTTTTTCTCGAGCATATATTGGAATTTGCATTTGCACAACATGTGTGCATTTTTTTTGAAATATATTCATATGTAATCACATTAATAGGAGTCACAATAAATGTAATGAATGTTTAGCTTTCAAGTTTTATTGTAAAAAATTGTATTAAAGTTGCAAGTTTTTAATGTGAACAAAATTTGATGAATATAAAATATTTAAATACAATCCTAAAGCAATTTTTAAAATTTTCTTTTAAGAACTTGAAATTCTTTCAAAATGACATAAAATGTACAATAATTATCTACACCTTTACATAATATTATAGATTGACAATTTTTTTTGTTATGAATGTTTTTAACCATTGTAGAAAATTATGTATTTCTAATTGATTTCTTTTTGTAATTAATCATAATTTATTGTATCATCCTAGCAAGCACTCCCACTCCTTTTTTAGAAATTAAAAAACTAGTCACACAATGTGGCAAGTTTGGCTCTTATTATTCTAATTACTAGTGGGTACTCGTGACTTTCGAACACTGGGAAGTCCCCCAAAAGTGAGTGGGGGGGGCGAGGGGGGAGGGGGGGCGAGCAAAAAAAGACAAAATTATCAAATATATTTGGTTGGTTTTGATTGTGTAGTCAAATATATAGAAACATGATTACAGTTGTTTACTTCATTTCCGGCTTTATAGCCAGTTTTGGCACAATCTTCTTGAGGAAGGTCGTCACATTTTTCTATGGAAGATCCCCACTGTGGTTACAAACAAAAAATCTTAGAATAATAAAATAAAAAACAACACTGCTAGGGACGACTTGGGGTCGGTCGTTCCTGGCAACTACCTCCTTACTATGAGATAAATTGCCACACGATTGTCTCCTCCATTCCATGGATGGATGATGGGACCCCCACCCCCAATAGAAAAAAGAAAAAATTTCTCCTTGTCCCCCTCTCCCCAAAACCCAAAAAAAGGAAAAAATTGGTTACACTGATTGCATACCGAGCCTTCCTCAGTGCCTGCCTGAAATTTTTATTATGGGCCAATACCCCTTCATAACAGGATGGATACCTATTGTGCTATAAATAAGGCAGAATGGGCAATTCCCTGAAACACTGGAGTTTTGCAATTTAAGAAGAGCATGCGCCCTCCCCCTCTTTGCCTTGGATGGATGGAGGGACGGATGGATGACAGGATGGACGACGAGATGGATGGATGGAAAGGACGACCACCCAAGGATATTATATAAATAGACACACATTTATATGATGTTGTGTATATAAATTTTCATGTATGTAAATAATGACACAATATCTTCATTCATATACAAAACCACAATCTTCAATGACCTTGGCAAATGCAATATTTTCATTGTACTAGGATGTTTAATTTTTTCTTGAAAATAAATGAATGAAGAATGAACAAAATACACAATACCCTCTACATGTGTATTGCATTATGCAATGAATCTCTTCATTTGTCATTTTGTACTTTCCTTTCTTGGGTCTTGCATAGAAAGGTTTAAAATATAGAATGAACTACCTTATGTTATTCCTTTTATTGACATTTTTTTACACATAAGTGGTGGTGTTGCATTCATTTCATGATTTGTAGTAGCATGGTAAATGGGCAAGGGTATTCAGATTTGATAGTTTTAAACCCATTGGCAAATGATTAAAAAAACCTTTGTTTCCCAAATGAAAAAAATTTCAAATTTTTTCCTTGCCCCCAAATGATCCTACACCGAGGGGGTATCTATGCCTCTTCACCGAATGGTTAATCTATAAACATGTACTTGAATTGTTAATAAATCTAAAAACAAAAGGCATGTGGAAAGTTTTGGAATTGCAATTTAGTTTGTGAAGTTGTAAATTCAAAACTTATCCCATATTGTTTGTTCTCCACTCCTATTTTGAACATTATATAAACAAGGGGTGTAATCATCAAATGTCATATTAAGAAATTTGTGCACTTAAGATGAGCCAATCAAAAGGCTTAACCCAAAACAAAAAGAAAAGTTATGCACAATTTTAAATTATCAACCTCCCCAACCTATTTATCTACCTACATAGGTCAACCTATGTACCTACCTACCTAAGTACCTACTTATATGAATAGGTATTTAGCCTAGGAAGGTAGACCTACCTACCTACCTTTTTACCTAAATAGGTAAGTATGTAGCCTAAGTTTGTAAACATTTATTTATGTACCTACCTAGGCACCTACCAACTTAATATTAATATTTTGTATTTAATTCATCTTAAGGTGCCATGTGGCATATTTATGTTGGGCCACGTGTCATAATATAAGATCATCCAAGCATTTGAATTGAATGTCCTATATTATTTCAAAATAATAATAATAATTTTTTAATAATTAAATATTAAAATATGTGGTAGCACATCATTTGTCTCAATTGTGACCAAAATAGTTGCACCATAGTCGCACGTGACAATATGCATACAATGGAGTCAAAGGATGAACTTATATTTGTTGACTTTTTCTTTCATACAATACACCTTATCATTTGCAACTAATGTTCCATGCAATTTTTCCAAGGTGACTAATGAGATTTTAATCACAAATGTCATTTACAACTAAATTTTAGTCGCAGAGACTAGTCAAAAATGCCTATTTTTCTTCTAGCGACTACCTTGTCAAAAAAAATAACATGTAGCCATGAAAATGTTTTAATGTACTAAAAGTAGATTTTTTTTAGTACAATAATTAACATGATATTGATCTTTCATTTTATGTTGAAAATGTTGAAAAACCCCATCTTGAAAGTAGAATTAAGTAGAGTTGAAAAATAATTTCTACTTGCACAAAATGTTTGATCTTACAAAATGGGTTACATATAGATGAAATATTGATTTTAATAAATTTCAACTTAGTAAAGCTCTAAAAAATACTTATGTATTATCGAATTATGAATGTTATAATCATAATATATCCAATTTTTAATATGAAATAGGTTTGAACACCATTTTGACCAAGTTAATTTTAAATGTATTTTCAACCTACTTTTATGATACCAAAGTTGTTCAAATTTTGTATCCAGCTTTCCATAAACTAAATGTAGGGCCCTATGGTTTTATATTTCTACTTCAAAATATTTTGAATTTATTTTCTTGTGTCCATATAAAAAACTATTCCATTTTTTAATTGAACTTTGGGCGGACTATTTTTTTGTCTACTTTACATTGCCAACACCCAGTTAAAGATATGAATTACAACTTATTTAATACAATAATGTACTCATTTGAATATATGAATGCTTGTCGACATGAAATGATCACAAATGATTGATGATGCTTTGAGGTTTGGGCCACATCATTACCACTAAAATCCAACCCTTTGCCCCATTATACAAGGGCGTGTGTATTGGGAATGGATTTTGGGTCATCAAACAAACCCCTTCTCATAGGTCCATGTAAACACATAAAACACTTGTGCACCATAGTAGCATGGTGATAAAAACTAATAAGGATTTTTTCAACACCTTTAAAATTATAATCACATCTAATAAGTAATGATTACTATATTCCACAAAATGTTCATGCAATTTTGAAAACCACAATACAAACCTGTAACCATATTCAACAAGTCATGATAAAACTTATATATTCTGAAAATGACAATGTATTTGGGGCATGTGGTATGCTTTTGCTGAAAAGTCCCAACAATTCAGTTATGAAGGCATTTGACGCACCATGAGTGCGACAACAATTCCAGATGAAAAGGGTTGCACATAAGCTTGATAATGTAGAACTTTCAAATATTGGTATTCTAAAAGCCTCTTCAATGTTGTCGTGCTTTAGTCCCAATCCTTGTGGTTTCTCTTCAATTATGGGCATATTGGCCTAGGTGTCCTCTCCTTCCATGTTTTCAACATCATTCATTCTCATGTATACCGCACTTACTTCCACTAGATCACTTGGGTTCGCACAGCCAATGGCTTCATCACCTCGTGGTTATTTTGTTCCATGTTAGTTGGGACTCACATGGCATCATTTCTAAGCATCAACTCAAGCTCATTAGTTTCATTGGGAGGCTGGTCATCCACATGTAAGGCATGATCAACATTGTTAGTGACATTAACCCCATCGGGAACCTCTTGATTTGTAAGTGGCAATTGCATAGCCCCATGAGTACGCATCCTTTCTATTGTCCCATGCCTAAGGTCCCCATTTGCACCTCCCACCCTATGTTGGGATTCGATGTTGTGGGCTTCCTAGGCAATTTGGTAAGCAATGACAAATGCATCTTTAATTAGCCCTATCATGTCCACCTCTGCATCCATGTGTGTTTGTCCACCCACACATTCTCCAAAGGCATGAACGATGGACAATTTAAATGTGCCATCCATTTTTCTTTAGATGAATCACAAGGATCACCTTCCATCCATGGATGATCAAATTACCATTGATGTTCAAATTGCCAAAATGAGTTGTTGACAACTTTCCATGCAACTTTCCAAATGATGCTTACGTGTAAACACATTATTTCATGATCATTGCACATCTAGGTGCAACACATACATGGAATATTCACGTGTTCAAACCTCTTTGATGGGTATATAGGGTAATTTATAAACCATTTCACCTTGGGTAGTGCTCCATAAATGAACATACCTCTATCCAATTCCTTTTGCATGGGTGTCATCCAAAATCTCATAAGTGTTTTGATATTGTGGATTATTTCAAAGGTTGAGCACTCGGGCAAATCTTGCAAGGGCAATGATACCTATCCCACCTAGCAACATGTGCATGAACTTCATCACATTCCCAGAGTTTTCTATCACAAGCCTTTATTCACCTATGATCAGTGAATGGCAATTGCGTAACCATGTGAACTTTTATGATGCCAAATGGGTGGAATACTTATTCTACATTACCAATTGGACAATGTCACATGTTTAGTCCATGTTTTAAGGTCCAAAATAATAACCTTAATGTGGTTATGCTTGCATAACCAACTCACTTAGTTTAAGTTCACATACAAAACCTTTTGTTCGTATGAACCCTTTATCCTATGTCTAGTGCTCCCATGCATTTCTTTTAGTTCAACACTACACAACAAAAAATTATTAACAACCCAAGAATGGGCTTAAGATGAATTTCTAATATATGATGGTCATGTACAATTATTATTCATAAGATCAAAGATGGGCCACTATATTTTAATTTGTACTTTACAATGTAAAGTTATAACTTAGAGGTAGCCAATGATTAAATGCATTATTTAATTAACATTGTTATTTTCCAAAATGTTGCTTGTTTGATGCACCAAACTCATGTACTCTCACAAGCCCCCATGTCATTCCACCTTCAACATAGGTCTTCACTTCCATGTGTTTCGTACAATTTTAAATTGAGTATGAAATGTTAATCCCACATCCACCCAACAATTCGCCAACCTCCAAATGAGTGGACTTAATGCATTCCACTGCATGTGGTGGAGTCCATGATTTGTCTCCACAAAACTCCCAAAGTGGTCACATATGCCTTGATGTCAAGTAATCTTGCTTCTAAAGGTTTAGGACCTTCTCTATAACATGCCTTAGAACTTAGTTTGTTCACCTCCTCTTATATCACATATATGAGACCAACCATTTGATTTGGCCCTACAACAAAACCCATGTGCAAGAACACATGTATCCAGATTGTTATGTGTTTTTATCTGTGCACAATGGGTTTTCATTACTAAAACCAACACATTATCACCAAGGCACCTCCACCCATAAAAAACATCCCCCTATAAGCATGACATCTAGTGCATCTTCATTTGCATTTCCCTCATGCTCATATTATCACCATTAATTCATAGTAACACCATTTTCACATTCCCTTCCTTGAGTTAGTGTCTTTGGTATTTTGCAATACCACTTGGGGATTTAAGTTCAAAATATACCTATTGATGATTATATATCTTCATTCATTGTTGCCCATTGAATTCAGGTCTCCTTTCCAATCATCTGTGCATCTTTCTTGAATTCCTAAGTGTTGGAATGATAGTTGGAACCTTTTGCAAACACTCATAATAATGTCATAATGCTCACAAGTGACACAATCAATAATTTCAAATTTATACAAATACAAATCAATGTTCAATGATGCAATCCATAAAACTTGCTTTGACAAAGGTTTTTAAATTGATTGTTCCTTGGATGCATCATACATGCACGTTTGATATTTTTTATAATTCAAATTAAACTAACATATTTTTAAACTAGTTGCACTTGTTCTTAACAACATTGCACTTCATTATGGACATTTATGTAATAATCAAAGGACATGATATGTCAAGTCTACATCTAATTTTAAAACATAAGACTTTCATCCTATATGGGCCAATTGAGGGTAATGTGCAGCACCTTAATAACGAGGTAGATGGATGTTTGGCCATGATTAGTTGGTTTTTATAATATTTGTCAAACCATGTAGAACTCATGTGTTTGATGATGGATGTTGTCCCCCCCACACGATGGACCATCAAAACATTTATCCAAAAATAGCCTTTTGCAAAATTGAGTATTACATGGCAACAATCCGATATGTTAACACATATTACCGTCATCAACTACAAGATCCTCCAAACTCCTGGGATAACAATCTCCATTATGTTGACCATTATATAAATATAGATCAATATAATATGATAACAACATGCAATAGTTGGAAATAAGGCAATGCAATTCATTGTGAGGTAAGACCAAGCCCACTATTGAGGATGTCCTTGATGATTACATGTATACTTGAACTCATACTCATTCACAAATGTAAACATTCAGTGTGTTTTGATGGCTCGAATATATACTACTACCACAAAAGGACATGACCAATATATTGCATAAGATAAGACACTCTTGGACAAATAACCAAAATCATCCATTAAGATTAGATAACAATTGTATATTGTGTACAACAAGTACATCCATGTGCATTGGATACCAATAAGTGTACTGACAAGTGCATTGGATGCAACATTGCATACAAGAATGAATTTCAATTAACAAGCTTGTATTAATGATCATAGACATTTGGGCATTATATCCTTTTACCATTGCAACACATAACCATTTTAGAATTAAACATGCAAATTATAGCCATATAGAACATTTTAAGGACATAGATTCATGAATGGTGCCCATCGACAATCCATTACATGTGCTTAAATGGAATTAGTGTGGAACTAGAGTGAAAATGGTTCACCCCACTACAAGGGCTTAGTGGGTTGGGTGAGTTCCCTTCCACTCGGCCTGAGTTGGGTGGAATTGCATGGTGGTTTTGGGGCAAGTATCAATAGGCCATCAAGTTGTTCCCAATTAATATTATGTTTTAAAATGTGGATGGTGAAAAAAAAAACAATTTCCATCTAATAATATATCCATGGGATATTGCCATGGACATAACATACAATATTGTCCACTAAGAATGACTAAGATATTAGTTCAATTGTGCACATATATTTGCATGCTTATGGAAATAATTGTCTAAAAATTGTGTCAAGCATCTTGTTGTGCAATAGTTTCAAACATGGTTGTGTGCTAGTCCTCTTCCTCCATTTTAATTAATTGCCTCATCTTTTGCAACTAATGGTCATAACCTTGTTCATATACCAAACACATCATGTGCACAAATAAGACCAATGACAACACTACACATGCACAACCTACATTACAAAATTGTGTAGTTTAGAACCAATGTGTAATCTTCAGCTTATGATTATTGCAAACATGAACCAATATATTATGTGCAAATGTTCATAAAGCCATGTACTATAATTTGAAAAGGATAGCAAATGCAAAGAATTTGTATCCATTACACATATTACATGAACATTGATGTGTGCAAAAACGTGGCACCAATAACAAAACACTATGATCAAACTATTAGCACTTGATGTTGGGAGGGGTCAAGAATTATAAAAAGTAGTTGGAGGTGAATGGTAGCAACAAAGATCAAGGCAATAGTGTGCTTCGGTGGTGGACCAGAGAGTTTGACATGATATGTCTATTGTGTGACATAATTGATGAAAAAAAATGTAGAGTATTCATCCATCCAACAAATGCAAGCACACTAACATGCAAGATTGTGGGCTAATGTGGATCTTCCGTCACAAATGCCAAATGGCACATTCTTGCATTAAGTATACCACAACATCAAATGTTTAAAATTTTTGCAACAACATTAAATAGACATAATAGAAATCCATTATGTGTGAACCAATTGCAAAAATTGAATGATTAACATATTTCAATGCATTGAATGTGGTTGCACAAAAGAAAAATCAACAAACTTGCAATAGAAATACCTAGACACAAACACTACTAGAAATTTTGGGTTTTGCAATTGTCGCATGCAACTAAAATTTAGTTGCATGCGACACATGCAACTGCAAATTTCTGTAGTTGCATAAGACAAGTTGCATAGGACATGTAGTTGCATGCAACATTACGTATGCAACATGTATATACGGTGTTAGTATACATGTTCATACATACATACTAATCCAATGTAGTTACACCTTATGTGCAACTTTCCTTGCAACTACATACAACTAATCAAAATATGACACATGTTTAAAAATTAGACAACTAGCTTGTGGACACGTGTCATTATTTAAATTTTTTGTGTTTTCAAATAAAAAATTCATTGGATTAATCTTAATCATTAATTTTTTTTGCCATTAGAATGATGACACGTGGCACACCATGGAACGTTCATTGACCATTTGACACGTGTTCAATTTTTTAACACCAATTATATGGTGACACGTGGCAATCAAGGCCCACCTATTAAAATTTTTAAAAATATTAATTGATGAAATCTAAATCATTTAATTTTATGGCCAATAAGATGTTGACACGTGGTGCCTAGGTAGGTAGATAATAATTAAACCCCATTAAGTAAGTAGGTTTATTTAGGTATGTAAGTAGATTGAAAAATAGCTAGGTTTAAGTTATATAAGTAGGTTTAGAATAATCCGATTTTATTTTCAAGCTTGACCATTTCATAAAGGTCAATTTTTTTTCATTCACACATCCCAATGGCACGTGGTATTTGGTTTCAACAAAACTATTGCTCTTAGTTATATACTGAGCCAAATAGAAGTGGAAGTCAAAGGATATGGGTTAAAACATTCCATTGCAAACCTCATGGACCAACCTAGTTGCACATTAGATGCAACTACTGTATTAAAGTATAACAATCAGGGGAGGGCTTTGTTGCTTTTGGTTTCCGAACAAAACTTGAAGCCCTCCTCTTGGCGCATCTAACACACTAAAAATCGTTGAAAACAGATTAGAAATGAGAAAGTTATGGCCCCCCAAAGTAAAGGGGGTCAAAAAACTCAAATTTTAATTTATTAAGGCCGGTTCTTAAACACCTAGAAAGTTCATTTTATGTTGTTTTT
>Ga0116231_10000233_pt1 | contig 84223 bp, 63 predicted proteins | sample S1TSphgellanicum_2_FD_89695 | JGI IMG/M metagenome (GOLD analysis project Ga0116231, IMG submission 89695) | Host-associated microbial communities from peat moss isolated from Minnesota, USA - S1T2_Fd - Sphagnum magellanicum MG | ecosystem: Host-associated > Plants > Peat moss > Unclassified... | reverse complement strand
ATTTTTAAAAACATAGAAATAAACCTATTTGCTATAGTAAATTGTAATAGTGAATTATGTTAACTAGTAATAAAACATGATGTTTACATTATGATATGATAGTGAAATAATTTTCACTAAGTGAAATCAGTAAAATGCAATGAAATTATTTCACTTTTAAGGTCCCATAGTGATTTAAGCTAGTAAATTACACCCCATTTTGGTAGTAGTGTGTTAAAGTGTTACTGAAAAATATAAACGTTTGAACGAGTGTACATGGCATTACAAATGATAAAACAAGGTGGAGATGAGAAGGTGGAAATATATTATAAATGTATATTGAAACTAATGAACTACCTTCAACATCAAGCAGATGATAGTTTGCTAACCACTTTCTTTCAAGTTGAATTGTAGCCATATCTCCATATAGCCACAATGGGGATGAAGAAGGACATCTTATTCAAACATAAGGAAGCTTGTAATCATATGTGAAGAAAACATGGGAGACACCAATGAATACCAAAAATTGTTAGAACCACCAATAAAGCAAGAGAAGGCTAACAAAGGAAGGGGGATAGATGTGATTTGTGATCAATGCAATAAATCGAGACATTCCAAGGAGTGTTGCCATTGGAATTTAAACAACCCAAACAACAAACTTAAAGACAAAAAAAAGGTAGTAGTGAATGGAGTTTCAACACAACTTAGTGGTACATGATATAAATCTAGTAACAAAGGAGGTCATGGAAAAGTGAACAAACTTAATTCCATCATTTATCATTGCTTCATCTGCAATTTTTTGAACATAAAATTTATGATTGCCTTCATAAAGACGTAGGTCAAGCCATGTTTAAGGAAAAGGCAATGAAAGTTGCACCCAAGAAGGACGATGTTGTTGTTGACATGGTTTTGGCAATTACCACCCATAGTCAGATACTCGAAAATGTGATATTCAAGGAGAAAGAACCTTTCAAGAAAAAACATTTAACCAATTGGCAAGAAGAGGAAAAGCTTCAACGTTCATTTGAAAAAATTATTTAGGACATAAAACAAAAGGAGCCACTTGGAGCCAATATACAAACTCTAGTTAAAGCCAACCTCACCAAGAATTTCAATTTAGATGCTAAAAATCAGTTTTCTAGACCTATTGAACTTACCAAGTTTACAAATTTTATTAGATCTACTAGTTCTACCAGCTCTATCAAAAGTATTGATGTTATTAGATTTACTGGAAATATTTGAACAATTGGAATTTGGAAGATATCACCCAACAACTATTGGAAAATAAACACCTTGGGCCAATTCTTCAAAATTCCTCCAAACTTGAAACAATATTTTACTACCAAGTTTTCCCTTGGAAGAAGAACTATCACCCCATCAAGACCTAATCCAATTATCACTTTGGTGGCAATTGATCCTCACATGGTTGTGATACAGATTCAAGTGGGCAAAAACATGGTTGAAAATGTCCTATTGGATGGAGGATCTAGTGTGAACATCACAACAAAGGAACTATGGAAATGGTTAGGGCTTCCTAATCTTAAACCAACATCGTATACACTTTGGATGGCATATCAAACCAACATTAAACCGATTGGACTCATCAAGGACCTCAAAATCCACATTCATGGGATTCCTTAAATTGTAATGTTCATAGTAATGAAGAACAATGTTTTGAATTTCAATCATTCCATGTTGTTAGGTCGACCTTGGTTGTGTAATGCATGTGTTATTCATGATTAGGGAAACAACCTAATTGCAATTGAAGGCAATGGCACAATGCAAACCATCGCTATAACCAAACATTTGGATAACAATACCAAATGTATCGAGGTTTTGTTGTGTTACAATCTAATGGAGGGAGTCACAAATGAAGAAGAAGAAGTGCTCTTTGCAACAAAACCGAATTTGCTTACACTTGCAACCATCACATTATCGAAACCCGAAATTTTCAGTGTTGCAATTTTTGGTACAAAAGCAAGTATAGAGACCTTACATTCAACTTTCCACATTCTAAGGGACAAATTAGATACTTCATTTACATGCATTAAAATTCAAGACTTAATCATTACATGCTGGACATTACTTGAAAATCACCAGGTAAGATTTCTCAATTTGGGGACTACCAAAAATCCTTAGACAGTTAAACTAAATGCGGCATTGGATGAACTAGTCACCACCAATACCAAAGCATTGCTCCATGAATAGGACATTTTCACATGGAATTATATTGATTTGAAGGGAATTCCACCATGAATTGATTAACATCACATTGAATTGGATATGACTATTCCACTTGTTCATCAAACCAAGTACCAAGTGAACCCAAATTATGTCACAATAGTCAAACAAGATTTGGACAAGCTTTTAAGTGCAAGTTTAATTGCCCCAATGGAGGAAGTTAGTTGGTTATCGCCAATTGTCGTATCAAAAAAAAATGGCAAGCTTAAAATCTACATGGATTTCCAATGACTACTTAATGTTGCTACCAAAAAGGATCCATATCCTTTACCCTTTACTGAAGAGGTGTTGGATGAAATGGCAGGTCATGAGGTCTATTCATTTTTGGATGGATTTTGTAATTACTACCACATCATGATCACCCTTGAAAACAAGTACAAGACTACATTCATCATTGATTGGGGGGCTTTCTTTGGGTGGTCATGCCATTTGGGCTCAAGAATGTTCCACCAACTTATCAATAGGTGGTGAGTATAACTTTCAAGGACTATCTTGGAATGTTCATGAAACTAATCTTGGATGACTTAGCATGTTTAGCAATTTGGACACCCATTTACCAAAGCTATGACTATGCTTTGATAAATGCAAAGAATTTGATATAAGCTTGAACCCTAAAAAGTGCATGTTCCTCATGCATTTAAATGTTATCTTGGGATACATGGTATCTAAAGGAAGCAAGCCACCGAATTTGAAAAAAAATTCGACTATTATTCACATGCTTACATCGAAAACACCTAAGGACATTCAAGTTTTCAATGGCATGACACAATACTACCAGTGTTTCATCAAGGACTTTGCCTTCATTATGGCTCCCAAGCTACTATAAAAAATAGAAGCTTTCAAGTGGACGGCAAAGTGCCAATAGGCTTGGGAAGAAATCAAACAACACTACATGGATGCACCAATCTTGATTTCACCTCATTGGGACATTGAGTTTCATATTCACACATACATTTTTAATTTGGTAGTTGAGGCTATGTTGGTGCAGAACCTTACCAAAAAATGCAACCAACTAATTGTTCATGCATCATGGTTACTTAACAACATTGAACGAAATTATATGACAACTAAAAGGGAGGCACTTGCAATGGTGTATGCTCTTTATAAATTTCGTCATTATTTGCTAGGTAATAAATTCCTTTTTTATGTGGACCATATGGCATTGTTATGCTTGGTTTGAAAACCCCAAGTTTTAGGGAAAATAGTAAGGTGGCTATTTCTTTGCTTGGAGTACAATTTTTCGATGATTTATAAATTAAGGAGATCTCATTCCATGGTAGATGCATTATCCCAAATGCTTAATTTCACAAAAGAAAATGGAATATTGGACCAAACAATGGATGCTAACCTCTTCTTCTTATAATTAGTGTGGTTACATGAAATTTCCAAATACCTCACTATTGGAGAATTTTTAGTTCACTATAGCTAGGAGCAAAAAAAAAAACCTAACCTTGAGAACTTTACGTTTTTCCTTGGTATAAGGCAAATTATACTATCAAGGTCAAGACCAAGTTTTGAAGCATTGCCTTGAAGACTCGGAATACCCATAGTTTTTCCTTAGTATAAAACAAATTATACTATCAAGGTCAAAACCAAGTTTTGAAGCATTGCCTTGAAGACTCAGAATACCCATAGTGTTATAGGAAATGCATGAAGGAGTTGGTGGTGGACATTTATCATCCGAAATCACAATTCACAAGATCTTGGACATGAAGTATTGGTGGCCCACAATGCACAAGGATGCTCTTCAATATAACCAAGTTTGTGACAACTATTTGCAAACGGGAAATCTAATACAAAACAACATCTAGCAAACTTGGTAATTTCATTACTAGTAGACACTAATTAAAAACCCCTATTTTTGAACCAAAACGTTTTCAACTAGATGTGATTTGCAACTATGTTGCAACTAGAAATTTTAAAATTTTAAAATTGAATAATGGTAATTACCAATGAAGTTGATTCATCAACTAAAGTGGTTTATAGTTGAAAGTAGTTTTCAACTAGGTGGTGTTTTGCTGAATATTCCATTGAATATTCTTGGCGTCAACAATGTTTATAAGTTGAAATGCCTAATACATTGGTAAACAATAAAAAACATGTCTTGAGTAAAAGCTCATTCTTGGAATATTTTTAACATTTAAGGTTCTTTAGTTGACACATAGTCAAGACGTTAACCAAGGTTCAACTATTTTGGTGACACCATCAATACATGCATGGATGATAAAATGTAATTTCATTTGCAACTATCTTTCAACTCAATTAAACAACTAATAGGTGACTTTGCCTTTATACATATCATATATGTTAATATTTATGCTAAATTTTGATAACACTAAATTACATGAAAGTTTATTTATATAAATGAATAGTTATGTGTGACATGATTTTTGTAATGCATATAAATTTTGAATAAATTCTCTTGCATATAAATTAGTAATTTAATCTTGTATATGTTCATACATGTAATATTTGGTTTTTATGTAAACCAAATTTAATTTATGATATATAATCAATGATAATTAAATTGTGCAATTATAATGTTCATTCATTTCTTGTCATGTGATAGTTTAATATTTATTAAAAATTATGATAAAAACATTAAATTACATGCAATTTTTATTTGTAAAAGTGAATGGTTATGTATGATGTAATTTTTAAAAATGCATTCAAACAATAATATTCAATTTTGAAATTTTTTTGAAATTTTTTTTGAAATATAAGTTGATAATAATGCATAATATGTTCAATATGTGTAATTTCTATTTTTGTAAATCAAATTTAGTTTTCAATATATCAAGTGATGATAGATAATTAATATTTTTGTGGAATTATAATGTTTATTAATTTTAATACATATAATAACTAGGTTAATTTTTTTCAATTTTTTTTCAAAATCCATTAAATTGAAACTACATGTAAACTTTATTTTTAAGAATTAATTTTTTGTAGGATGTAATTTTTTATTTAAAAAATAAATTAAATTTATGATTATATATATATATATATGTCTTGAAATATTAGTTAAATTAATATGTTTGTTAACAAGGTTTTCTATTACTTCGGTTATGAAATTGATTTAAAAGCATAAGAAAACTGAATAGGTTATGATTTTTTCTTCAACAAATTTTGTGGGTAGTTTGTTTATGTCTTTTATCAAAGTATTCCAATATATTACAATAATTTTATTATTTTACTTCATAAACAAAGGGCTTCCTCTTTTTCCTAATTGAAGGAAACAACAAAAAAACATGTCCCAAACTAAAATGTTGTCCAATGTAAGTATTAATGTTCTTATATATTTTAATATTCTTTTGTTTTAACAATAATTTGGAAGTATTAGATGAAATAAAAAAAATTCTTCCTCATAAATTCAAAATTTGGCTACTTGTTTATCTAACCACCTATTCTACCTTGTATTACTAGTTTTGCTCAAAACTTATCTACAAATCTTTTTTTAGTTAACAATGTTCAACACACATAATGATAGTTATTTTTATAAATTTAATAAAACATAATTAAGTTAATATTTGTAATTAATGTGATAATTAATTTAATGTTAACTATTGGTTTGAATATATCTTCAAATTATTTAATTCATTATCATTTTATTTTATATTGAATAATAATAATAATAATAATAAGCATTGTTAGTATGAATATTTAATACATGATTATATAAGTTCAATGTATATATTTCTTTTAGCGCTAATATATTTACTTCAATATTTTTCTAATATTTTATCTTTATTCAATATGTATTATATTAATGTATAATAGTTATGACAAATTAAATGACAAATTATAATAATTAAACAACAACCTAGCTTACATTAACTATAATAGTATTATTAATGTCATTTCTATAAATTTTATTAAAATTAATACTTATCTTGATTATATCTAATGAAATATTTATAAATAGATTCTAAAAATAAATAAATGAATAATATTTTTCACTAGAATATTTTTAATAAATTATTAAATTATGGAATAAAAATTTTTGTTGAATATTTTCTACAATTAATTAGCATTATTAACTAAACTTAAATTAAATAAATTATTAGTTAAGGTCCAAGTTTAATTAAGTTAAAACTAGTTTGTAAATTAGTTGCTACTAATTAAGTTACAATTATGTTATTATAGTTTTCCACTAAGGTAAAGTAATTGACCACCATACACTCAAGTTATTAAAAAACTTTAAATCTTAATACATCTTTCCTTTGTTTTCCAAGTTCAAAATGGTGTTTTAAAGCTCAACTTGGAATAGCCATGGCCACTTAAATCACTCAAGGGTGTAAACATGGTAAAGAATACAAAAAAAGTTGATGAACAAAAATGAAGTTGAAATTGAAACATTTTTTGATCAAAATACTAAAAAGTATATTAAGATTTACTTGAATTTGATTTTCAAACCATTGTGCTTTTAATTGGGTTTATTATAAACATAATAAAAAATTTGAATATTTTTAAAATAATAAAAATAAATAACAAGTATGTTGAAATTGACTTGTCAATATGATGTTCAAACATATTTTTTCAATGTGTAAATTTTAAATTAATGCATAATAATGAAGAAATATCTTATTAGTAATCATTCAACTAAAAATATTGCATGTATAATAATTTTGTGATGGGTTTTGGTTCTACCCTTTGTTAGTTTGACAAGTAGACTATGAAATACATTTAATATGCTTTCACCTTCAAAATTGAAAGTATGCGAGGTAAGTGTTCAGTCATAAGCCTAATTCATACATTCCAATTTAATACATTCATGTTTTTTGTGGTTTTTCTCCATTGGTTCTTTGCATTTGAAGCTTAAAGAATTATAATAAAGCTTAACTTGGTGCACCCATAGTTCTTTAGATCACTCAAATTGAATAAGAAATGAATAAGATATGACATTTTAAAATAATGGGTCATTTATGGAATAAACACATTATCTGATTTTGACATGTTTTATGCTTCTTTTTGTTGTTCCTTTTCTTTTAGAGCTTAAAGAGATAATGTAGAACTTACTTTAACGTTCCCATAGCTTTTTACATCATTCAAATCAAACAAGAAATGAGAAATATCTATAAGTTTTTAGTTGTAGGCCTATATGTGTTGTTAGGCATGACTTCCCATGGTGGAAACTAAAATATTTGTCCCATATTGTTTGGCTTCCATTTTGATAATCTAAACTATATAAGCAAATGCATTAGGAGTATGGAAAATCAAAGGAAACATGAAAATGTAATAGCCATTTGGGATGAGCAACCTTAAAGGCTAAGTTAATTGAAATAGGACTTTATTTTTATTTTAGGTATAGGCCTAACCTAATGCCTATGTTTAGCTTTAGCTTAGCGGCCTAGGTCTAGCTTTAACTTAAGCCTAAACAAGGGGGCCTAGTTTTAGACTTAACCCATTCCTAGGTAATTAGGCACCATGTGTGTTTATAGGCTTAGGTTATGCCAAGTGGCATTAAACTATTGGTCCACCCCTAAACCCTATTAAAATACAACACATGTCATCCCACCATTGGCCAAATGCATTGACCATTGTAGTTGCAACAAAGTTGACCTCTCCACTTAATCTTTACTATGGGTAATCAATGGTGGAATGCTTTCAATGTGCCACATGTCAACACATCATTAGTAAATTGACACAATTGAAATGTAATTGAAATTATAATAAAATATTTTGCTAACATCATATGTAATCAACAAATGATGTTCATCCATTAGTTGAAGGAAGTTGACAACTTTTCATAATTAGGTTGGTAAAATAGTTTACAACTAAAATGGTTAATGATGGCTATTGATGTGGTGTTGACATGTGGCAAACACTTTCAACTAAAATGTCATTGTTAACTTGTACTTGTTAATTTTTTTAGTTTGTAGTTGAGAAAAATATTTTTTAGTTGTAGAAAATACTTTGCAACTATTTTTGTCATTTTCAACTATGTTTTATAGTCAGATGTAGTTAAAAACATAGTTGTAAAAGGGGGGGTTTTCTACTGGTGAAAACCTTTCATGAAATGGGGATTAAATTTTGTTGGCCTAATCAAACCCATAAGCATGTATATCGAAAATGAATACATTTAGGTAGCAATCAACTACACCACCAAGTGGGTGGAAGCAAAGGCATCATGCACTAATACATTAGTTGTGACAACAAAATTCATCTATGAATTCATTCTCACAAGGTTTGGCTATTTGCTTACTTTAATAAATGATCATGACACTCATTTTATCAATGATGCCATTGAGATTCTTACAAACCATTTTCTGTTATGGCATATAACCTTGACCACCTATTACCCACAAGGTAATGGACATGCATAATCCACCAACAAAGTCATTGGTTCGTTGCTTATTAAATTGGTGAATGAAAACTGCACCAACTAGGGTGAACACCTACACACAATTCTATATGTTTACCGCACAACATTCAAGGTAACCACCGAACTCACACCATTTTAGTTGGTTTATGGCCTTTACCCTTCAATGACAACATAATATTTTTTGCCCACGAGCAATTCACATCCCGACCAAAACTTCTTTCCTACTCGTATTTTGATTAGTCACATGGTAGAATGGAACACTTAGATGAAAACTGCCAAGAGGTAGTAAATCAAACAGGTACAAAGCAATGGAACATAATGTTATGGGCTCATCAAAACCACAAAATTAAGATTCTCTTTATGGGGGACATAATTCTTTGGTTTCCAAAGGGTGAAAGGAACACACCGAAAAGTTCAAAAAATGATGGTTTGGTTCATGTAAAATATATTATTGTCTTCCCAATAATATTGTACTACTTGTCTGCATTGACATGTTTGAACCAAATCCCATTTTGGTGAACATCAACAAGCTCAAACCCTATAAATATTTGGGAAAAGCTCCTAGAGGACTAAAAGCTACCATCAAAGGGGGAAGAGAGCATAGGGAAAATTGAAAGAATATGGAGGACTCACAAAAAGATTTTTGATATGGTTTTACCAAAAGTAAAACAACACTAAAAACCAAAGTCAATTAAAAAAATCTGGTTGATGACATTAGAAAATCGAAATACAAAACTATTGAACCAGAAAGCATTTTTGGTCCATCGAATTTTGGTAAAAACGAATTGAAAAGTCGACATTCCACCAAATGACACCTTTTTAACAAAATAATTAGAATTTCGATTCAACAAAAAATTCCAACATGGAATCAGCCAAAAGTGAATGTACAATTGAATGTCTCAATATTGGTAAAAATTACATTCCCTATAAGTCCATACAAGATTTTTTAAAAATGATTGAAATGGAAATGAATTTTCTTTTTTTAAATGTTATTATTCTAATATTTGAATAATACATGTTCAATCATTAACAAACCTTCCCAAATTTATGTGAAAACTTGTATTCAATGTAACTAATGTCATTTTTGAATTTGGAAGTCCTAAAAGGAAAACCCACAAAGTTCTTAAGAATATTGCCCCATTTAAAACTTTCAAACAATATGTTTTTGGAACAAAAAAATTGAAAAAAATAAATAAAATGCAACTCATATGGACTTATGAAAATATAATCAAATTTTAACCATTCAAAAGTCCGTAACTATCAAATGGTTAAGGTTTTTAAATAAAAGATTCCTCATATGAATTTATCATCTTGTATTACATCATATATTGAGTCCCAGTAACAAATTTGGAGTGTGAGTCAATATAAAAAATTTCATTTTTTGATGGTCTAGTTAAATGATTGGTCCATATTTTTTGACTTCAAAAGTCCATTATTACTAACAAATAAATTTATTTTATTAATAAATAACCACACAATTTTCTCCGTAATGAAGTTGGTAGTCTAGATCCAAAAGGTGAAGGAGTTTCTGCAAGCCATCACATGTTTCAATCCAAAAATTATTGAATCGGTTGTGCAAAGAGTTTTGGTTGTCATAACTGAAGAGATGGTGACCAAGATGTTCAATTTTTCGAAAATCGGTATCACCAAGCTATTAGCCAAGCCAACCAAAGAAAAGGATATGAAGATATCACCTATCGGAAGATAACTGCACAAGAAGCACTCGTTGACTAGGAAGGATGGAAGGTCTCATTTCTCAAAGGAATGTATGTAACCAAATTATCAGCATTATCCAAGTAACTTAATTGAAGGGCACCCTCAACTTACATGGCAAAAAAATTGATGAACTTTGTAGTCTTGGCCGAACATGGGGTAAAGGTGAACTAGTCGGTCGTGTCTTCAATAACCTTTATAACAGGTTGTGAGATTTGTTTACATCGACAAAACTCGAAGCAAATAGGGACATCATGGAATTCGGTGTTGCCCAAATTGTTGACATCCTCCTCTGCAATTGGTTTCAAGTAGATCCAACTTTCATTGTATCGGATTCAAAGGAAGAAGATGAAGGTGTTGCTAGATTAGCACTGAAAGTTCAAGTGGTAAAAAGTAGTAGAATTTTAAGAGTGTGTTTCTAGTGCACTCCCATTGATCTTAATGAGGAGATGGAGGAAGGTGAAGAAATCGATGGGATGAGTACCCAACCAAAAACCTCGAGGCAATCGAAAATTTCACCCACATTTTTACTGGTGTTAAGATCTTGGAACTTGGGCTAATTTTGTCCCTGGAATCCCATATCATTGCCAAGGAAGCACAATTTGGCTAACAAATCACCAAAAGTGCCAAGTCCATGCAAGAAAGGCATAACACGAAATTTGTGTTTGGTTTGGACTTAATAATTTTTTGGTGCAAAAAAACAATTGAAATTGCATTTGATGCATGCGGGTACTGAAATTCTTTAAAAAAAATTTTAACCAACTACACCAATGCTTAGAAAAAGAGGCAATTTTGGTAGGAGATATACCAAAATTAAATATTCCATTGAAATAATTTTCCAATTGAACCATTAAACAAAGCTCAAAAGAAACAATCGAAGATTACCACCCCCCCTTCATACAACATTTTTAGTACAAGGTGAACTTTTTCTTCCACCTATCGAAATAAAAAATGTTATCATTCCTTTGTTTGTATCTTCATTGAAATCAATAGAAGACTACCTTCTTTGTTCAAAAGACTTTGCTTAAATGGTGGGTAACATTTCAAAAACTTTTTAGTTGGCCATAACAGAAAAAACTTTTGCAAACAAGGTGCTATAGAAAAGCCTATAAGAGGTAGCTGAATTGAAAGGCCACTCCAACACTTGTAGGCTACCAAGCAGCAGGACTTTTTCACAATCCAACATCTACGAACCAAGCTATAGCATTTGGAAGGCACAAAGAAGAAGGTTCACGAGTTGGAAACCAAAAATTCTAATTACCAAAATGAGCTATCGAATCTCCACAAGTAGCTTGTTGAAATTAATAAGATGTTGGGATCCATTGATTTCGAAAAGGCTAAGCTTAAATAGGCTCTTGAGTAGGAGTAAACCAAATGGAAGGTGATGGGGCAATCTTTGACCCTTATCAAAAAACTATTCATTTCAACAAAAGGGAAGGTAGAGCGGTTGGAGGGCCAAAATGAATCACCTATTGAAACTGCATAGAAGTAACAACTAGAGCTACAAAAATCAACCACAAAAATCCAGTTGTTGTAATAAGATTTGGAGGATGTATAGTAAAATCCAGACATTATTCAAGAAAAGTTTGATTCCTTAAATAAGGAAATGAGGGCGTTGAGGTAGAGGGCGGAGTTCACAAACCTTTACCACCATTGGATGGAAGAGATCAATTACCTCAAAATGGAGTATACTTTCATGAAAGTAGAACTCACAATTTATCAAAAAAGGAGTAAGAAAAGTCAAGCTAAATAGTGAAAGCTCTACAAGGAGCAAGCCAGTGAGATTATCCAAAAGGCATTTGATTCTTACCAAAAATATGAGGAGCTGTAGTAGCTACACCTAGAAACCTATTGAAGGGTGATGCCACATCTAGTGATGCCACATTTCAATTCTGGCAAAGCATAAGTCCACTTCGAATTTGCATCTGAATCTGATACACATAGGAGTGAGGAGCAAAATGAAAGCGGGCATATAGAGGTGGCTTTGATGGTTGCATTGGAATTGCAACCTACTAAACTTGAAGTGAATTTCGATACTATAATTATTTTTGGTGTTGTAGACATTTTCAGTGGAATAGAAGGTTCTACACTAATTCAAGCTTTTGCCCCTATAAAAGCTACAACACATTCTAATAACGCAATTGATCCAGTATGACTATTAAAGACAAGTGTGCAAATTTGGTGGTTGAAACCATTATGGAAGGTGTGACTTTGATTTCGATACAATTGAAAACTACTATTGTCCTTGTTGTTAGTACACCAAGTCCTTCTGCCATAACAGAAGATCTAGGGGTAGATGTTAAGGTAGAGGTTACAAAGGTTATGATTATGGAAAAGTAATGTAAACAATGTAATTACGAGGACATAATCCCAATTAGAAAAGGGGACAATGTTGAAAGTAGATTTTACCAAAACTGGTATTTTATTAGAATTTTACTGAAACCGATTTTTCCCTACTAAATTTTCCTTGTTGAATTTCCTTTATCAAATCTACTCAACCAAAAACCTTTTTACCAAAATCGATTTGTACTACTAGTTTAGATTGTGTATATATAGGATTGATTTTTTTAGGATTAAGCTAATTGCCTATTCCATTGTTTTTGATTTTTTCTTGGAGGTACTTAAAGCTCCATCCCTTTGTGAACTATACAAAAGAATATTTTCTAGAATAAAATTATCTTTTCCTGCCATACTTTTATGTAGAATTCTATGTGTGTGGTTTCTTCCTTTGTATGTTTGGAGTATTTTGATTTTTTGTATGCAAGTTTTCTTCCTTGCATTTTTGTTTCAAGTTTGTTTCTATAGAAAATTTATGAGGTTGTCCAATTAAAATTCAATAGTCCCTTTTTGTGTTGAAATTTTTTTCTTACCTAAGGAGTATAAAAAGATTTTATTCTTTGCTCCCTTGTTTTATTCTTTCCAAAACTTGGTAGTTCACTAAATGGCCTTAACAGTGAGCAATTTGTTTTGGGAGGCAAAAACTTGTCAAACAATAACATGGTTTTCTAAAAATAAAATATTCCAACATTAAATTGTATATCCACTTGCTAGAAGGGGGAAGTTTTAAAAATTATTCCCATAAAAAACCTTTGGAAGTGACTTTGTGAAAGAATCTCACACACTAAAGAATCACCAAGTTGAAATTTTTGAAAGTTTTTGTGAAATCTGGTTCAAGTAGCCATGAAAGAGCACTTAGTTTTTTAGTTGCTGAGATGTCATGTGTAGAAAGCTTGTGCCATATGTTGAAACATGGGGATAACAAAAACTTATTGTTGAAGAAAAAGTTCAAGCTTTAAATAAAGGGAGGATGTGTACAAATGTCTTGTTGTGTAGCATCCTCCTATTTATTCTCTAGGTACTATAAGCTTTATCAATTTCTTAAACATTGACCTTGAAGACCTTCCTTTTGAGTTCCATCAACCAAAATTTGAAGGAGAGGTATGTGGATCTCCATGTATCTTCTGCTTTTTGGTTTATGTTTTTTTTTTTTGGGTGGGCAACTCCAAAGGCATTCAATGTCTAAGGTAACAAACTTGCCTATTATGTGTGTGTTACTCTCATCCTTCAACCTTGCACTTTAAAATGCAAACCCATGAAAGCTTTTTCATTATAGACTAAACATTTTATAATTTCATTGAATGTACATTTTGAATCTTGTTATATGGAGTAACCTTAAACCCTAAAAGTCATTACACATGGTCAAACCTATTTCAATCTATACTTTCTCCCCAAATTTAACTTCTTGAGCATGACCATTTTTCACTTGAATTACATTGTTTGTTTGCTTGAAATGTAACATTGTTATTTAGTCAATTAAACACACTCTTGTTTGGACCTCCATAAATTCTTAACCAATGACTATTAATCCTTAGATATTGTATCTCTGCATTAGGACAAGTAAACCTTTTTGTCTTTCTAAAAAACACTTGAAAAAATGCTTTAAAAGGATCTTTGGTTGTAAATTCTTCAAGTATTCATCGAAGTTATTGAAATTATTTCACATTAGACAAATGTCAATGAAACTATACTAAGTCACTGCATGTTTTGGTTAATAATGTGCATCAAAGTTCTTGTATTCAAACAACCAACACTCTACACAAAATGTTTGTTAATTCAAAAAACTAGATTATAATAATTACAAATGTTGTAATGTTATAAAATTCTTTAAGCTAAAAAATATTGTGTGTGTGTGTGTGTGTGTGTGTGTGTTTGGTTAAAAAATAACCAACCTTGTAAAGAACTTTCACTATAGAAATTCGAAATAATAGAAACCAAACACATTCTTTGAATCAATTTTTTTTGAAAAATCAAAGCCAAAGGTTCTTTTGGTTTTCAAAGTTTTGAAAAACTGAAACAAAAGGTTATCAAAAAAAATAATAATCACACCACATGAATATTTTGTCACAAATTCCTTTGAAAAAAAGAAAAAAACAAGGTGACAAAAAATTGTTTTTTTGGGCAGGGTGTTGCCAGGATTATGTCTACTAGTTACAATTTTAAGAGTTCCTTGAAATACTGTTGTAAGTTAAATCAAAACCTGCCTGGAGATGCTTGCCACATTAGGTCCATCAGGAAATTAAACATTGGTGAATAGGTTTAGGGTTCACTTGAAGTGTGATTGATTGTGGCCACAACCATGCAATACAATTGAAGTAAATGCAATAACCATATTGTTCATATTGCTAAATTTTTTGGGTTATTTTTAGTTCAAGTTTTAACTTTCTATGTTTTTCTTCTTTTCAGTCCTAATTTGGAATGCTTTCATTGACGTCCAGGAAAGGTTTTGAACCATGTTTCGGCTTTCTTAATTATGAGTGGAGATTTCTTGAACCTCACATGAGTTATGATGGCACAAATTATAATTAGTATGGCCAATGTGACTATTCAGGTTTTATAATTGGAACAATTTTCATAACCAAAGGCTTCCTTTCCCCTTCGAATGCCTCCACACGTTCATGTGCTCTTCAACTTTTTTAAACGATCCTAATTCACCTGCACACTGGCCAAACCAAATGCCTGTAAATTTTCCATTTGTAATATTGATCTTGGATTAACACACTAACACAGGCTTTTCCCTTCTGCAGGAGGGACTCAACCCAATGCAAACTTCCCAAGCACTTGGTCCAGGGCTTTGTCACCCCCAGTCCCATGACTTCGTCTGGCAGTTCAATCACGAAATCTACACTTCAATTATTTGAGAAAGAATTCCTAAGTTCTCCCTAAAACCCTTCACCTATTGTAGCACACTTATATGCAAGGTAACAACTTACTGCACTGAAAGTCAAGCCACACAACCCATGCCAACATGGGGATCACCCAATGATGATCCCAACATGACAAGTCCACTTTTGGTCTTGCCTAGAAGAACATGTCAGTTCCCCTTCTTCAAAGTGAGGAACTATTTTCACTTCCTATTCAAAAATTTAACTGTTGATGAAATGTTCCATAAAGTTCATTAGAGGTGAACATTCCTCAAAATCTTGGACCAAATGAAAACTAACAAGGAGTCAGGACCAAATGGAAATCAAAATTCTTCAAATTCTATCCCTTGCATTTAAACCAATAAAACCATGTAAAATGTATGGGAAAAAATAATGTTGTTCCATCTTATTGTGACCTATATCCACATTTTGGGCATGGTTTTTCTGATTATTATATTTCTGATTGGCATTTTCAATGGGCACTATGCATTTCATGTTCCTTTAATCTCTCCACATTGATAGGCAGGCTTTTCCAATCTCTAACAAGCAAATGTTAGCAAAGGAGCATCGGCCCCAGTTACTCAAGTGAAGGGCAAGGCCCCAGAGTTGGAGCATAGGATAATGCAGGTGTCAAATCCAGCCCCACATTTGTCGAATGATCCATGCATTGGCCTTACTTATCATAAAGCATGAGGTGCACATATGAGCTTAAACATATCTAGATCGCAAGGCAATAAGATCAGGAGCCCTCTTACACCTACTTAGTAGGTACAACGTAGACCTTACACGGTATTTTTACATCACTATTATTATTTGTGAAGTCATCCATTGCAAAATTATATTTTCATCCCCAAATTCCCTAAGCCAAATGTTGTGGGCTGTGAGGGAAAGAAAACCTTGTATATATATATAAACAAGGATAAAAATCCATCCACAAAAATTACAAGGCATGTGGAAGCAAATGTAAACACATGAAAGGCAAACCAAGACCATCGAAACAGTAGCAATGAAGTGAAAGACATAATGCTAAAAGGGCATTCTCTGCCACAAATCAGCTAGCAAACGAAGGTGCACTAGTGAAAGAGATGAAAAATTGTGCCTAAGTGCGGCAGCCTGTTGAAGAATCTAGAATCACGGAAAGGTCTCACAAACACTTTAAATCAAATATCTTGCAAGTACATTAAATTTAAACTCTAATGAGCTTCTTAAGCCAAAAGTCTTATGAGCACCCTAAGTCAATTTAGGCCTTGACAATAAGCCCAAAGTCCCATGAACACCTTGGGCCACACAAGAATCACACAAATTTTGTCGCCCTATATTGACATGTCCGAGTACACTAAAAAAGTCCAGATAGCTCTGGAGGGCATGCTGCAGCCTGTAATTTTCCCTCTACAGTGCTTGGGTGCATGGTTTTGGGTGTGTTATGTTTGAAGGCGAGCATTATGTTTTTGTAAAGCCCCCTTCTTTTTGGATCCTTGTACAGAAAATATATCTTTCTGTGGTTCTGTGGGAATCTTAAGTGTATTAAGTACATGCCTCTGTTGCATTAATTGAATGAAAATAAGAAAAACAAAACAATGCAGCAGAAAGAAAACTTTTGTTGCAATATTTATGTTGTGCCAGTGCTCTTTTTAAGGATTTTGTGATCGATCAGCCAGAAAATAATTTAGCCAAAATTGGCTATATACCAAATATGAAAGTTACAAAACAGGATCCTTCTATATTCCTCACTACCTATTGGAACTTATCATAAAAATCCAGTGATCTGGAAAAACACAAGTCATAGATTTGTCAAATTTGGTCCATTTTTTCCATGAAAACTCCTTTGTATAGGTCAAAATAATATTTTGCAGCTTTAAATTTGGCAAAAATTCTCCAATGTAAAAAAACACTAGCACTGCCACTTAATGCTTTACCTGCATTAACTACCCACCTTCTGCTTAATTAATTGAATGGAGATAAGAAAAAAAAGAATGCAATAAAAGGAAATTTTTTTGTGATGATCTTTACACCAGCTAAAGCTCTCAGACTAAGGCACTGGGACTAGGGCATTACCAGAATCAGGGCCTGCCTCAGGTTGTGTAAAAACCTGCCCTAATTTTTGGTAGAGTATACCTATTTAGACGACCATTGTCAGGCACAAGAACTCAGTGAGGATCTTCAAATGGAAGAAATCTTCTAGAGTGGAAGCTCAAGGCCTCTGAAAATTAGGGCAAGTTTTTAACTCTGCAGAAGGGTAGGGCACTCAGCCCTTCTCTGGGTTTTTTTTCCGTGCATGTCACTGGGGCTGACTGCCCTGGTGCCTAGGCACCTCAAAACAAGGAAGGGCCACTTCGACCCTACGCTTCTCAGAGGCAGGCCCCTTATTTAGGCATTGGCCTAGTCCAACGGCTTTATCCTACTCGTCTCCAGTAGAAGCCACCTGACTGCACTGCACTGCCTTCAGTCGACACGTGCAGAGATACAAGTGTTTCAGGTGGCAAAAACAGGGACGGGTCCTCGTGGCATTGAGACCGATGGTCCTCGTGGTCACGGCCCGAGGCCTCGTCACTCCCTTCGCAAATATACTCGTCCCTTGCATTCAGCCTTCGCCAAACATTCCAATTTTGCGTCTTCCGATCGGAGCGATACCAGTCGACGCCAAGTACCTCGTCGATTAGAAGATCTTGATCTGGTTGCTCTTTGTGTGTGTGTGTGTGTTTTTTTTCTCCGAGAGTTTTTCGATCGGAACAAGTCGTTGCAGACGGACAACCCCGGACAAGACGTCGAGGAGCTTCTTCACTTGCCTGATTGTGCGTCCCGGAGATCATCTGGTAAGTTGCTGTAATTGTGATCCATTACGGTCTTTGACGCGCACAGAATCCCTGTATTGATCTTGGTCAGATGTTTTCTTCTCTTCCGCCTAGTTAGATGTTCAGCTGGTTAACCTGCCTGCCCTCATCGAACCGCCAATAGTGCGTTACTATCATAATAGAGGAAGCTTGATTGACAATCTGCCATATCTGCAATTTGGTTCTTCATGGATCGGCCATCTTAGTTACCGTAAGAGCTGGATCCTTTTGCTTACGTGCTTTAGTGCACTTGCGGTTGTTGTGATTAGAATCACATCGAATTTGTTATTGCGGCTGGCTGCATTCTATTCAATAGATCCAAGCGAATAGAAACATAGAGATCATTTCTTTTGTAGCGAATTTTCGGATGCAATTCTTGGCTTCGAGGCTTTGCATGCCCGAGATTCATTTGACGGGAACTAATATATCAATACGATGACCGATGCTTGATGCAAATAGTTGAACATTTTATGATTTTCGCAATAAACTCCTTTTCTCTGACGAATGTGTGCTTGTATATCAGACGCAGAAAAGGAAGGATGCAGGGAGTACAGGGAAACGAGTCACGGCCGAAACCGGATGCATCCGAGATGGAGTCAGAAAGTGCACAGCAAATGCGGACGGCGGGCTTTCACAGGGCGCAGGCAGAGGAATGGCAGAAAAAGGGGTTCGTGGAGAAGCTTCAAACCACCACTAACAATATCAAGGACGCGACTGCTGAACAGATGGACAAGATCGGAGAAGCCTTGAATAATTCATCAGCGACTTCAGCTGAAAAATAGAGCACTCTTGATCTTCATGGAAAGAAACGGTAAAACCCTATAAATACTTGTATAGAATGGGATCGATGTGGACGAGCTGTTCCATGTATAAACCAGCAGAACAAGAAGACAATACAGACTTCTCAGGATCATTATGTATTTCGTTTGTTTTGGGATGCACTGGACTGTACACTTGAGATCATCACATAATTACTAAATGAAAGCAATGAGTAATTTTGTGGTGGAGGAATTTGTTGCTGTTGCTGCTTGGAAGAATTTCCATTGCAGGCAGAAGACAGGAGATTGCATTGAAAGGAATATGGTCAATCTTTTTTAGTGTATTCAGATAGCATGTTCTACACTGAAATTTGACTTCTGAGAAATTGCTAGGCATTCTGTTCCACGGAGGTATGTCTTGTTCCCGTTTTTCCAGCGGTATCTTCTGTTTTCTCGCAAATTTTGACAGGTCTTTACATGGTGTAAGGCTCTGAGTTGAGGGCATTACCAGAACCGGGTCCATGCTCAGCTACCACCTTGTGCAGCCCCTCCTTCTCGTAATTCCCTCAATTTTCCAGGAATGCCCTCAACCGAGGGCCTTACCTTACACATTTGACCATGTCAAGAGTGCAAAATTGTCTGCCACTTAGCACTCAGTTCAATTAATGTGAGACACAATACATATTGTAACCTGAATAGTCATCATCCATGAGAGCTAGAGACAGTGGTAGATAGTTGTGTGGAGAGTAGGCTGGTGCATGTCTGAACAAAGTAAGGAAGACTCGTCCATAGGTGAAGTGAATCCCTGTACATGAATGGGCTTCAGTTGTCATACTACATTCTTGGGTCCTTAGTAGCAAAATTATTTGTAGGGTAATGCCATGGCGTGAGGGCACCACACACCCTGTTTGAATTGAGGGTAGAGCCTGAGGTCTGGGGTGTCATACCCTACTGTCTGCCCAGAAATTACCCAGCATAAGAACCACATGCATGATTTTCACACCGAGCTATCTTCTCTTGAGTTTAATTGTTGGAATTTAATGTCGAACACTCCATGTTTATCAAATTTCTTCACTTTGAACATCCCCATGTAATGCATGGGCTTCAGTGGTGTTGAGAATGCTTTCAGAAGTATCCGGCCATGTCAAAATCGACAGAGTGGTCAAAATTTGCTTCTCCTATGGATGAGTCTTTGTTACTTAGTTGTGTCAAACATTCATGTGTTCAAGGTCCAGTTGTGATGGACTGGGTATTTTGTGATGGCAATGTTTCCTTGATTAACACTCAGTACCAATATCCGTACTTAAACACAAGGTACATTAAAATTCATTTGACTGCTCTCCAGTGCAATTGTCTAGGTTCTGCACTGATCCTCAGTTATGGCAATGTTAAGCCTAGTTCTTACCATGGCGTACATGAGGCTGCCTCTGACTTGTCTAAAGAGTACTCCTTTCTTATGGGTGAAGAACAAGTTCATAATCAAGTTCTTGTTCATTTGTCTACAGTTGCATTTTTTTAAGTTCAGTGTTGGCATTATCCTAGACTATGGACAACATGAAAGCTTCTGTAAGTCTTTTCTATTCAAACTCATTTACGAAGTTTCCCTTTAGGGTTTTGAGCACGCTCTGTTCTTACATGAAACAATTTTGAAGAAATTGTAATACATATATATACAAGTAATCTAATAAAAATATCACTTTTATCACCAATTCTGCATGGATAACACAAGCAACATACCCAAAATGGAACTTTCTATCAATCTTTAAGACAACTAAATCTCATTAAAAGAGAAATTGCATCAACAAGTTCTCTCTTGATTTTTGTATTAACAAATGTGCAATCTTTGGTAAATGGAGACATTGTATTAGTCTTACCACAAATTTAATTTTGAAATTGTTGATTTGTACTTAGCATGAGTCTAGATTTTATCACTCATGTTTCCACTGTGTTCTCTAAGCAGCCTTTCAATTACTTGGTCATGTTGTAGATAAGCATTAATCTAGTCGCAACAAACTTGTCTGAATCAAACCTTTGTAGATTGAAGGTAAGGAGGTCATAACATCCCTTATTGTTTGCCTCACAATCTCAATACAATAAATAGTTTTTGAAGTGATAAGACCTTGCATTTGAAGATCGATTTAAGTTTCAAGTCCTTGAGGTTCAAGTGTGTAAAGCCAAAATGGAATTTTGTCAGCAAGTTAAGTGCATTATCACAAAATAAAGTTTTGAAAATTGTATAATGCTCTTAGAACACTCACATATGTATGGAAGCCATGTAAACAACATACACATCTCAGCCCAATTTCCTTCATTCAATTCTTGCTACCCCCTCTACTTCCACTTGTTTCACAAGCATTACAACACGTCTGCAACATCCAACAAGAATCTGCAAACTCTTGCCATACAAATCCTAATAGCATGCCATCATCTTTGACACATACAAATACAAATGCCAATGTTTTGTTTTGGTCAATTTTTTTGATTTTTTGAAAGTGACAATTTTTTTGCTGATATAGCACATTTTTAACTTTTAAGAAAAGAAACTTGTTTTTCCAAGTTTTTTCTCAAAAAAAATCGGGATATAACAAAAATTTGCCACCAAAAAAATCACTATGTTGCATGCAGTTCAGCTTACACCTATATATAATCCCAAGACCATGTTATATGACATGGACCCATCAGTATAGTCTAGTAAGGTGCTTACACCTGGGGGGGGCTACCACCTCTCGAGTGCAGGGAGCTTACATCCATAATGCCCTTAACGGAGTCCCTCACCCTACATGTAAAAGACCTGGCAAGATTTTTGCAGTGTCTTTGTTGGCGGGCGCATTACAACCCATAATAATTTCCTTTGAGAAGGGTGGGTGTTTTAAGAAAAAGAGTGGGCATTATGTTTTTCAAAACACATGCTTTTTATTTTATTTTATTTTAGTTTATTTATCCTGTGATACTCAATGCGTATCATGGGGGGAAAATGTGTAAAAAAAGTGAGGTTGTGAGGTCTTTATGTATAGTAAACAACTTGGTTGTGGCCTTTAAAGGAAGCTGGCCCTCACTCTAGGAAAGCCCACAACCTCGTGCTTTGCCTACACCCACTCTCTTGTTGTTTTGAGGGGGAGGTAGGTAGATCTATATGCCTCAAATGGACAGAAAGTGGTTTTTTTATCATTTATACATGTTTATGATTTCTTTTTGAAAGTTAAAACATTTTGGATTTAAAAGTTTGAAGTTTGAACACCAGGCTATCTGAGGGGGGCATTCCTCAATGTTCCACTCAAAGCCTAAGCCTGTTGCAACAGGTGGTTGTCTTGTAGTGCCAGTCCCTCAATTTGTCAAGGAAATGGGATTGGACATTTTGCTCCTTTAAGATTTGGATTACCTATGTGACTATTAAGATCTCATGTAAGATTTCAACTAGAAAAGAATTGTCAAGTTGTTGACAGAACCAGTCTGCTTGATCTTTAAAAGATCCACTCAAAGACACAAACAGAAACCAAAAGCCCAGCTCATCATACTTGCAAAGAGCTAGCAGACCCAGTCAACACAATACACGGAACAAGCAGTGTTTCTTTTGGGGCAAAATTTAGGATGCGAATCCTACGAAGATTTTATTTTCCTATTGAGAAAATGGCTCAGAGGTCACCAGCCATATATCCAGGGAAAAATGTTTTGAAATCACCAGATTTAGACTAAAGGTTCTAGGATGTGAAAAAAGCATAGCAGTGTCCCAAAAGATTGAGAGAAAACCGTGCAAAACTTTATTTATAAACACACTGCAGATTCCGAAAATGTACAAAGGAGTAAGGAAGAAAAAAGATTTGGACTTTCCTCTCCAACTTGTAGCCAAATCTGGCTAAGTCCTCTTGTGCATGATTCACCTTCCTCATTAAATTTCAATAAATCCCTGGGAAGCAGAGTTTGGGTCTCATTCAGTGTTGCCTCCTATAGACTTTTGAACATACCAGCCTGGTCCTGGTATTGGGTACCTTTTAAAGTTTTCACATAAGCTTTGTCTTGCTATATGGGTACTTTCTAAAATCTTTGTACAAGCTTGGTCTTGATACTAGTTTCAGGTCCAAGGTTGATTTTTGGTTGGTATAAGGCAGGTAGGTACTATGTACATGGAATTGAAACTGGTATAAAACATTGATACTTGTAGGCTGATATTACCTTAGGTCCTTACTAGGCTGGTATTGGCACAAGGCCGGTCTTGCCTCAAGTCCTTACCAGGTTTGTATTGTTCTTGCTACCAGTGTTGATACAAGGTCCAGGCCTATATATGAAACCAACACTGGTCTTGTTTCAGTAAGATCTAAACACATATACATTTACCAATGTTGGCCAGTTTCAGGTTCTTGGAGGAACCCTGGATCTGGTTACTAAAATTTTCAAAGGACCGGTTCCAGTTCAGTTCTGGTTTTTTTTCTTCCCCAAAAATCAAGATTTGGTTCCAGTTCTCACATTTTATTTTAGGAGCAGTTTTGGTTCTAGATCTTACAGTTCTGGTTCCTATACTAGGACTTCAAAATTCAAAAATTCAGGAAAGCCGTCTAGATTTTTTTTTTAAAAATAAAAAGCCACAAAAAATCTGGAAATTTTGGAATATAATCCAGAAAATTAAAAAAAGAATTGCAATAGTCAGAAAGGTAATCCAGTTTATTTTGGAAATTTTCAGGATAACCAAATAAAAATTTTAGGGGAAAAACCATCTAAAAAATCAGCAAATAATCCCAAAAATAAAAAAAGAAGGAATAATCAATAAAGAAAAAGAATTCAAAAAGTCGAAAAAATGCAAAAAGTCATGATCAACAATGAGGAAAAACTTAGACTTTTATTCCAGAAATGAGAGCTGTTTACAAAAAATTGATACTGTTGACTCGAATATAAACTAGCCTACTTTTATCCCTTAAATTTAAACTGTAAACTAATTACATTTAGGTCTATGGAGGATCAGCATTGTATTTTTTTCAATGCCATTTGGTTCTATGTTTGAAGGTTTCATGCATCAATATCCGTCCAGCACTCTAAAAAAAGGCCTCTTGTCACCCAAAACCTAAAACCAAAAACATACAACCCAGCAATTCAAAAACTACATTTATTCTTCAAGTTAGAGTTTATGGTAGCACTTTCGTTCCTCCATAAGTTGCTCCATTTTTCCAAGGCCTAAGATCAAACATCAAAAAATAAAAAATTGACAATATATATGAAATAAAAAAAATTACCTAGAGCCCAATACCACTTTCCTCCAACTCAAGTAGCCCAATTTTCTCAATCACATCCTTGCTTTCGTCAATTAGGATGTAAATTTAAGAGCTCCACACCTACATGATCATTTGGGTTAAAAACGTTATATACAAAAATAAGGAGTGGAAGCAATACCTAATGGTCATACTCATCTATAATTTGTGATGTTTTTTCCTTGCCAACAAACTAAAGGACTAGCCCCAAACCAATGTAACAAACTAAGGTCTAGTTCATCATGCACAGTATATTCTAATTTTTGGCATTTTGAAAAGATTGCATAAATGAAGGTTTAAGACTTGTACCACTTGGTTTTGCATGTTTTGTTGAAAGAGTTAGAGCTTTCCATCAAAATCTTGGTTTCATTAGAATCAAGTGCCAAACAATTTACCCAAAATTAGCATACAAGTGATATGACAACAACAAGAGCATCCAAAAGCAACCAATATCCTTAATTCTAGTCCAACACACATTGTTGAACCATGAGCCCTAAAATATTAACAAGAATTTGGGCCACTATCAAACTTGAAGATTTGACACACAACCTTGCAATGCCAAAGATTGCTGCATTTCATAACAAAAAACAACATGCTCCAACTCAAAAGTCTCCAAGAATAGGATGACTCTTGAAGCAAAGCAAGTCATCACAAGAATTTTGAATTTATGTGTAGCCACCTTGGTGAATTCACATGCCTTGAACCATTCTAGCTGTCTTTTACCACTTTTATTCGTCCAAGGCCTAGTTTTTTCCAAAATAAAATTAATTATGCTTTGTTAATTGAAATTTAGGTTAAATCAACTCATACCTTGGAATCATTTGTGGGATATTGACAACACTTGGACATTGCATGGCCCTAACAAGTCCCTGCAAAACGTGTAAACAAGCTTAAAACTTCACAATACGTGATAAAAGTTGAAACAAAAGTCATGGCGGAAATATTACCTCCTTCATCTTTGACATACGCAATAACACAAACATTAAGCCCATGTTTCACAAGAAAATAATTCACTTGTAAAGCCATGGCACTTCCAACTGTATTTATAATTTCAAAAAATCCCAAAATTACATAACCATGTTCCCACTTGTCATTTCAAAAATGGAAAATAAACACAAAAGTATTGACACCTTTTTAAACATTCATAAATCAAAATTAATTATGCATGAATGACATGGATCAAGGGTTGGATATTTCCCGTGGTGTTTTTTGCCATCCAAGCAAAATATCATCTTTTTAATTGTTGCCCCAATGGAAAATTGGGGTGAAAATTCTATTTCAATATCAATATCCTAAAATATGGTTCTTTCACAAATGAAAATGGAAAAAGCTCTTTTGCAATCATCAACCCTAAATCCTCCTCAAATTGAATTTGGTGAGGATCATTTTTGTTATAAGGAACATAATTACCAAAGAAAGTAGAAATATTTCTAGGGGTCAAACTAAACAATATTTTTTGTTGAACATTTTTCTTTTCCAAGCCCATCCTTTTTTCGTTCAATCTATTCTTTCCAAAATTGCCAATGATTGCCTTCCAAATCATTACCATGAAACATGGGTCCAATTCATTAACCCATTTCACTAGAAGGCCTTTAAAGCGAAATTGGTTCACTAACTACTATTTTAGTCTAATGTGATTTCACCATGGGTGAAATCATTTACACCTAATTTACTAAGGTTCATTTTTTATTATTCAAATAATTTATAAATTAATAGAAATAAAATATATTGAATGTAAGTATTTATTAATTTATTAAAAGATTTGGTAGTCGTAAAACTCTTAAAACATGTTATAATTTGTATTAAATTTATTTTCATGAATGAAAACACCTTTCCAAAAAAAATGATGAAAATATTTTTCAAAATTAATTTCAATAAAATTTACAATACTAAAAATATTATATGTGTATAAACTAATAATTAATAAGTTCACATACAATGTTACTATTTTACATAATGTTAATACTTTATATAACATTACAAAAAAAAAATTAAAATAATATTATGTATTTAATAACTTAGTGAAATTCTTAGTGAACTAGGGGCACATCCTTATTAATGAATGTTTTCACAATGTAGAAATCCCATTTGTAGATCTATAGCTTATCAGGTTGCTTTTCTATTTTACATTTGGAGCAAGTGAATAACAAATAACACATTTTAGTCACTTAGATTATGGGTTGAGTTTGAACTTACCTCTTGAGAAGAAAAATACATAGGCACATAGAATACCCAAGTTGTGAAATTCTAACTTTTAAGTTTCCAAAAATCTTGGTTTTCCACCAACGAAGCCCATAATTCTAGATGATTTGTGCTTGTAAAATTTTCTACCAATGAACATAAGTATGCTAAAGTATGCCAAAAAACTATTGTTTGAATGCAAAAAATAGAATTGTCAACTTTGGAGGTTAAAAAGTAAGACACGTTCTTTGAAAATTAATGTTTAAACTACATGAAAATATGCAGTATGACATGAATTTTTTTAGAAGCTTCAAATATTGCGTTCACTTTTTTTCAAACCTACTTTCATTCACCTTTTTTTATTTGGTGTTGTTATCCCATTTTGCACAAAATACACACAAAATATAATCATGACCTTTCATTTTTTTCATAGTGATGACATTCTTGGTGCGAGAATGTTATGGAAGCCCAAAGAAGCAAGAATTTTAAACAATTTTATAGATCAACCAGTGTAATTTGGTAAACATTCGCGGGTCAAGAATGTTATGACAAGGTGCTAAATGAAGAATTTTAAAGAATTTTAATGTGCAAAATGAAGAATGTCATCACTAGGATTTTTTTAATTCATTCACATGGCTCTTTCAAAAATGTTTAAAGCATGTCTTGCCATGTTATAGACACAAAATGCATTTGTAATTCATATTGAAAAATAAGTTCTTAACACTTTAAACCTATGTAAGGAAAAGTTCACTTTCGAAGGGTTTAACATTGTCATAATTGAAATATTCAAGTTCCAAAAAATGTGTACCAATATGTATGATGGTTCAAACATCAATAACACATTAATAAAATATCAACTATAAACTTGACATAAATAAATAAAATATTTCAAATAATAATATAGATTGGGGATGATCATAGATGGTTTATTTAATATGGCAAATATATCTCAAATTTTATAACATTGGTAAAAGGGCTTAAAAATCAAAAATGAAAATTTTATTTTCGACCTACTTTTTTTTTTTGAGTAAAGATTAGCAATTGACTTACTTTAACATGATTGTGCCCTAGTGTTGTTGATGTTTTAGAAACTTTAGAACCAAAAACAAAAGCACAATCATCCATTTCTAGTGGAACCTTTGTTAAGAACATTGTTTGCCTTGGAAAATTTGTCACCTCGAGCATGAATGCCCCTAGAAAATTCACTTAACATAACCAAGGTTAGGAAAAGAAACATCAAAAGAGCATGACAAAGGCCATGAAAAATCATAGTAAAAAACCACAACCAAGGCAACAATAAAAAAACATGACCAATAAAAACGACAAAAGACCACAACCAAAAACAATAACAAAAGAGCATAACCAAGATTGACAAAAGAAAAAAAAAAACAACCAAGCACAATGATAGAAGAACAAAACAAATAGGTTTGTAGAAGAAAAGCACAACCAAGGCCACAAATAATAACAATAAAAATCAATTCAAAACAACAGCAAAAGAACATAACCAAGGCCATGAAGAATAGTAAGAATAAAACATGACCAAGGCCACAAAGAACAATAGGAAAAGAACATGACCAATGCCACAAAAGCAATACTGGAATAACACAACCAAGACCATCAAGTGCAACAAAAGAAAAACATGACCAAACCATGAAAAATAACATGAGAAATATAACAAGACCAAGGTTATGAAGAACAACAACTAAAGAGTAAAACCAAGGTCATGAAAAATAACATGAAAAGAACATAACCAAGGCCACAAAAGGCAATAACAAAAGAACAAAATCAAGGCCACCAAAAGCAATAGGAGGATCACAACCAAGGCCACAAAACACAACACAAACAAACATGACCAAGGCCATGAAAAGCAATAGGCAAAAAAACAAGGTTATGAAGAGTAGCAAAATAAGGAAAAAATAATGTATCATATAATGACAACTGTAATCATTGTGACCATGACCACCTTTGCCATGACCATCATCACCATGATTGCCATCACCACACAAACACCACCAAAAGAAAAGTCAACTTGGTCAAGGTCATAAATAATAGTAACAAAAAAACACAACCAATGCCACAAAACAATAGAAAAAAAACATGACCACTCAAAACGAAAGTTGAATCAACAACTTACCTTTGGAACTTGACCTATGGAACTTGATTTTTGAGCTTTGAGGTTTTGGAGCTTGAGCTTTGAAAAGAAATAAAGCACAAAAACCTTGAGGAAAACTTGGAGAAAAAAACATTTAAATCCAAAGGTGAAGCTTCAAGCTTCAATGAACATAAAGAAAATCTAACAAATTTGAAAAACATAACCCAACAAAAACAACATTGAACTCCCTAAAACAAAAACAAGAATCAAAATCAGATTTTTTTCAATATTGCAATTTGGTTTTAGTTCTAATATCAATTGGAATTGACCATCAGGTTTGATTCCAATTATAATCGAGTTAAAAATTTAGAGTCAATTCCCACCCAATTTTAAAAACATCAAGGTGGTTCTAGTTTTAGCCAATTCCAAGTAGGTTTTGAATTTTCTTACCTAGCAATCGGGGTACCCACCCAACACCAATATACCACCCCAACACTATACTTGTTTCAATAAGATCCAAACACATATAACAAATGGTGATAAGGAAGTCATTGTAAACTTTGATTTGGGATGTTGTGATAGTTTTGGGCTTTTAATTTTTTCATTTATAACCAAGATCATTGATGGTCAATTAGTTCCATTTGTGGTTCTATTTTAACCTAGTTCATGAACCAAATAACCTAAATAGAGACCATCCCCAAATAGTGGCAATGAAATGTCACCAAGAAGTTATTAACCATCAGATCACACCATGGATACTCAAAGGCCACAATTTGAATGTCCAATCAACCTCTTACCAATTTAAATAGAGGATGATACCTAAGAGATCCTAGCCATATGCAGTATCATGAATAAATAGTATCTCTCTAGTGGTTATGCTTTGGAACATGTCATGTCATAGTAAAACCAATTAACACCTTAGAAAACACTAAGCTCACCATGTCCTCTCCATTAGTTTTTCTCTAGAACACATCCCAATAGAACCTATTGTTAATTTGGGTGAGTGACGATGATTAAAGTCATTAGGCTTTTAAAATATTTCATGGAATGAAAATGGATGAACATAAAAAGCAACAACATTAGAATAAGAACGAGGCACTAAGTCTCGATCATGTAGGGTTGGCCCACATATAGTCCCCGATTGGTTACATCCAATGTTGGGTGGGTATATTAAATTTAATATATAAGCCAACTAAGGGTAAATATGAAATTTCAATACAAATATAGATGGGGTAAAGGATATAAACTTTTTATAAATCAACCAAGTAAGGGGAAAGGTATATACCCTTGCGAAACTGTCAATCTAGGTAAACATAAAGGTAAATGACAAATAATTTATGTTTTTTCACATCAAATATATAGGGTAAATCCCCTTAATTTACTATGTGTTTACCAATGTCAGTATCTTACTTAGTCATGCTCTTGGTATCAATATTCATATCAAGGACCTTACCAACTTACTATTTGTTCAAGCAATAGCACTTTAATACCACTAACCACTTCATAGGGAGTTAAGAGGAAATACTAACCTTGTATTAGTTTTATATGTTTCAATACTAGGTATATACCAATGTTGGCCAAGGGTAGGTTTTTGGCATGGGTCTAAGTGAAGGCCCAAATACCCATCCGAGTGGGTTCAATGGGGGAATACTTGCCACAAGGTTTGTCCCAATGGGTCTAGGTGTGAAAAAACTTGGCCTTAAGCACGACTTAGGTTTTTGGGGTTAATTGGATCTAGGTCTTTTGATAATTTTGTTAAAGGTTAGGTCTTAAATGTGTAGGTATAGGGATTTGGGGCTAGATTTTAGGGACCTGGCTCCAAGTCTGACCGTTACAATTTGTTTTTATTTTCATTTTGCATTCCCTTTGTGTAATTTTGTTTTCATTTTTTCATTTTTCATTTCATCATTTTGACTTCTTTTTTTCTTTTTGTGGCTTCCCACTCCTTGTAATTTTACCATAAAGACTCCCTCCTTTTGACTTTGTTTTCTTTTGCTCCTTTTCCTGATCCCTCCTTGTGACTTTTTTTTTTTCCTTCATTTCCCATTCGTTGTGAGTTGCACCATGAATTGTATCTCAAAAGTAAAAACCAACTCATTTTTTGGAGTTTAGTACCTTGGAGGATAATGAAATTCAAAGGATGTGTTTTCTTAAAGAGAATTAAGACTTTGAGAAAAATTCCCTATAAAAATTGCTTGTATTAGCAATCTAAAAAATTGGACCCAACCTTGCCTTGAAACCAAAATTGATGTGCATTGTAAAGTTTAGAAACATCTCATTAAGGAATCAATAGTTTTTTTAAAAATTCAACTTTGGAACCAACAAGTTTCAATTTTTAAAAATACTTTTAAAAACCAAAACCAACAATTTAAAGTTGTTTATTTTATTTAAAACATTAGACTTAAATTTAACAATTTTTTTAAAAACCCAGACCTAACCAATGAATGGGCACATGAACATGTACTGAATCATCAACCAACATAGTCACTAGCCCTCTGTTCACCCATCCACACATAATGCGGTCCCCAACCAAAACATTATTGCTAGCTAAATACTGAAAATTGCAAACATGTTGTAATGGAAAACAATGGTGTTTGACGCATCATTGTTGTTGCCTTAAACAAATTGTCTAATGCCTTTGCTCCTAATGGAATTCAAAATTCTCCTCAACATAAATAGTGTCCTATCAAAAGTTGATGCCCCCAATAGCTTGAAAATCATGTATGCCAACATGAATGACTATGGTAGACAAACTTGATGTCACTATTATGTAACATGGTTTGTATGTTGGTTTTTGTGATTGAATTTTTAGTCACAATTGATAATGGACAAAAATGTTCTCAATGAAATTAAACTAATTGTTTGTCCCAAAAAATTGGTTCGGTCCATTTGATTGATATGATTGAAGTTACGAGTTGATGTGACAATATTAATTTAATTTTTTAATAATAATAACATTGTATTTTTTTATTGAGCTAAGGATGAGTTCAATACACAATCACACTAGACTTGAAACTCCAATCATCAACACACAAAAATTGTTTTTGGGTTAACTAGCAATAGTTTGACAAACCCATGACAAGTGTCATAATGTTGTGATCATGTCCAAAATGAGATTTGAATTATCACCTCTATGGCCATAGCCCAAGGCCTTGACGATTTGACCACCATTTCATGTAATGATATAAATTATTATCATAAAATTTATCAACCCACATTTTGTGATTATTGCACACTGTAACTTTATTACATCAATAGGTAATTTCATAATGATATTAATCACACATGTATATGTTTAAAATCAGTATTTAATTTAAATTTTTTTATTTCATAATTACAGTGAATTTATAATTTTTTCTAATTTCAAAATGTAAATTCATTACATGAATATATATATCAAAATTTTCATTTAATTGAGTTTTATAGTTTTAAGATTTCATAATGAAATGAATTTCACTTTTTAAATTATATCATTAAAATTCACGTGTCTTAATTTTTTTATTTTTAAATTAATTATTACTTCTTAATTTCAATTTTAAATACATTAGACTAATTCAAGTTTTGCACGTACATTAGATGTGTTTTTTTTGGTAACAAGTTTTTAATACAAAATTTCAGTTTGATATTCCATTTTTTTACACGTCATTTTATTATACTTCAATTGAATTATCTCCTTCTTTAAAAAATGAAAACATGACATTTGTAATATATTTTCATTTGTTTAGTCATTCAATTCAAATAATTAAAATCCACATCAATAAAGGTAATATTACAATCAAGACAGATCATATTTAAATGATTAATTCCAATCACATTAGTCACATTAATCGAATTAAAAAAAATTCATGGGTCCCACATAATGTCGATTTTGACTAAATAAGTAGTTTTTTTAATCAAAATGAACAAACCTAATTTTGATTTTAATCAAATTGGACTTTAATCACTATGCTATTTGCAAAAAAACCATGTTCTTGTAATAGTGCATTGAACTTCACCATGTTGAAAATTTAGTCTTTCATTAACACCCCATGGTTCTTGCATTTGAATACTTATTCTTATCATTAATGTAGACTTTTCAAAAAATGTCAATTCACAAGAAGAAATTATGTCTTTTTTTAACCTCACACATTACAACTAATGTCTAATTTGATCACATCTCAACTACATTTGGCCATTTTAAATTTACAAGTGGTTTGTTGCACTAATTAATGGTCAATATTATTCATAGTTGTTATGTTCACTATGTTGTTCACTTATGAATATAATTTGGACCGTATTTTATTTTTTAATAATTTCAAATTATTGACACGAAAATTGAGGTAGCCTTTAAATTTATTTACATAATGCATTATAATGGGTTAGTGATTTCTTTGACATTTTTTCAACTATCAACATGGTACATGAGTTGAACCATCAACTTTTAACACGTTAAAACCATTACTTAAGAGTTGCATTTTACACTTACCATAATTTATGAAAACACATGTAACCATTTTAAACTCCACATTTATATTCGAATGAATTAGTGATTTTTCACATCTCTTTAATTATCAACATGTGTATATGAGTTGAACCATTCATTTTTAATATGTTAAAACCATTATTAATAAATTACATCTAAAGCATTTATTATAATAAAACGATGTAACTCAATATTTTGTAACTATATTTGAATGGTTTAATGAGTTTTCCACATTTATTAAATTAATAACATCTTTACATGAATCAAATCATCCACATTAAACTTATTGAAATCATTATTCAAATGTTGCATATTGCACTTTTTAGTATATATATTGAAACACACATAACAACTTAATGTTTCACATTTATATTTGAATGGGTTAATGATTAAATCAAAATTTTCATGGATGCAAAGTTTAGGATGCATGTAAACTTTTAAATTATAATTTTTTCATATATTAAATTTTTGTACATTTATGTAAATTATAATGTATGTTTTTCCCTTAATTTGTTTTAGGCATAATGGACAAGTTTATTATTATAATTGTTTATGATGCCACACCAAAAAACCCCCAAAAAATCCATGTTAAAAATAATGATTGAAAACTTCAATTTTAAATTATTATTATTATTATTATCATATTTAAAACATGATTATCAAAAGAATTAAGCTTGTTTAGTTACAAGTTTATGTTTAAATAATTAAACTTTTCAATCAATAAAATTCTACACATTGTCAAAGACCTTGCAAGAACCAAAATAGATGCCACAAGAAATGGAACATGAACAAATGGTTAACTTAATATTGGTCCAACTTCAACCAACACATTACATTATTCAATTAGAAGGCGAATCACACATTCTTGATTCACAACTAGCAATGAGTACAACAGTTGATGAGGAATAAAAAGTGTTATAAGATGCAACACATGTTTTTCACTAGGAGTAAACATTGTGACTTCTGTAGTATTATTTATCTTTCACATATTAAGGATTTCCACGATGAACTCCAAAGTATGGGGGGGGTAATGTTAAGGGACAAGTAAATAGATCTAGACTTGACAAATAACCATATTCTAATTACTAGTTTAGATTTGAATGTTGTGTAGAATTTTGAATTTTTGTTTGTTATTTTCAAATGGGGTTTTGGAGGGAAATGGGGTAGCATTTCCTTTCCTCCCTATTTTGGTTGTGTATCACTTTTTTTGTGCAAGTTTGTGTGTTTCAAGAACACTCACATTGTATGGTGAAATAGGTAAATGTCATGGTGAAGGAAACTTACAAAAAGCAAAAAAATTAATTATTAAAACTTGTTAATATTTGGAGGTAAAGGTTAGTAACAAACTTGATAACATATTTAAAACCTTGTAGTTAGAAACATCATTTTAATATTTGTTTTGATAATGATTACATAGAATTAAAGTCAATTTTTATCAAATAGCATGGCTATTTACTTCCTTTTCTAATGGATGCATCTGTGGTTGAACATATTCTCACAAAATTGTCCATGGGCCAATCCATGATGTGGCATCTTCATCAAGTAATCTAAAATTAGCATAAGGTTATGGGCAAGTTTGTGGAATGGCATGTTTTTGCAACTTGTTATGATCCTAAAAACCTAAATGGGTTTAAATTTGAACTTGAATAAGTGTGTACAAGTGTATAACTCATTTGGCATCTTGATTATGATCTTAAAAGCCTAATTGGGTTTGGATTTGAACTTAAATAAGTGTGCACAAATCCACAACTCATTTAGTAACTTGAATATGATCTTAAAAGTTTAATTGGGGAAAGATTTGAACTTGAATAAGTGTGTAAAAGTCCATAACTCATTTGGCAACTTTGTTATAATCCTAAAAACTTAATTGGGTAGATATTTGAATTTAAATAAGTATGTACAAGGTTGTAGTTCAATTGGCATCTTGATTATGATCCTAATAATTGAATTGGGTTTAGATTTGAACTTGAATAAATGCATACAAGTCTACAGTTCATTTGGCAACTTGATTATGATCCTAAAAGCATAATTGGGTTTAAATTTGCATTTGAATTGATCAATCTGTTAAGGCCACACAATGAATCCTTAGGTTTTTAACTTGAATATATAAAATAAGAGCGAAAGGTGAGAAGTTCAATTCTATAACTTTTAATAACAAATAGTCACAATGAGTTAATAAAAACAACCAATATTGCAAGTAAACGTTCAAGTTTCTAACATGCAATCATTCCAAAAGTTAAGCAAACACAACTGTGAAACCAAAATACAAAGACAAACATTGGAAAAGATAAGGTCAAGAATGTTCAAAATAGTTATATTTACTTCAAAGAAAAATTGAAAGTCATTACACAATGCTCCATTGAGTTTCCGAGCCATGGAAACCCTTGAAACAATGAAAAAATGGTGGATAACCAAATAATTAAAGGAATCCCCATAAAATCTCTTAAATTACAAAATAATTTTTAATTGGAGTATGACTAACCTTCTATGTTTCTAGTTCTAACCATGTTGATATTTTGGTAATCAATTTTGGTAAAGGGTTTCAGTAAGAGTTTTAAATACAAACTTTAGTACTCCACTTTCAATTATATGTTTCGATAATATAAAAAATGATAATTATAGTGCAAGCCCCCTAAAGGATTTTACCATTTACAAAGTGCAAATCTACCACTCATTTGGCAACTTGATTATGATTTTGAAAGCTTAATTGGGTTTTCATTTGAACTTTAGCAAGTTTGTAGGGGTTTGAACCTTTTTTTGCAACTTGGTTATGATCTTGAAAGTTTAATTGGGTTTAGATTTGAACTTGAATAAGTGAGTACAAGTTTGTTGTTCATTTGGCAACTTGATTATGATATTAAAAGCTTAATTGAGTTTTCATTTGAACTTGAACAAGTTTGTAGGGGTCTACAACCCATTATGATCTTAAATGGCTTATTGGGTCATTGTTTGCTCAAATACAAGTTTGTAAGGATTTGCAATTCATTTGGAAACTATATTATGATCCACAATGGCCAATTGGGTCATTATTTGAACTTGAACAAGTTTGTAGAGGTTTGTAGCTCATTTGGGAACATAATTATCATCAATTCTAGCTATTATGATGATTTCACATTCTATAGGTTTTTATTTGAATTTAAAAGCTTCTTGGGAAGTTTGTGGCTCTTTGGGAAACTTATTATGATGATTTTAGTATCTATAGGTTCTTATTCAAGCTTGAAAGCTTCTTAAGAGATCTACAACCCTTTTACAAAACTTATTATTTTGTTTTTAGATTTTGTAATTCGAGTGAAAGCACACTACAGCGGCCCCTTTTAGGGTTGTCACATTGTATTATTTTCTAGGGATGTGCATGTTTGAGTGTATCCCACCTCAAACTTTCAAAAGAATTTCACAATATTTTTGCATATTATATTAGAATATAACCTAGGTAAATTTTTTTTAATTATTTCATTTTATTTTATAAAGTGGGAGATTGGAGTATATTTATGAAAATCAATGCAATGTACATGTGTATTCAAAAACACAAATATATTCCCAAAACAATTTAAATGAATTTTAGTTTTTATGAATTTTTTTCATGTATATTGAACCATATCATTTCACATAATATGAACCATGTTTGGATAACATGTGACTAATTTGTGAATTTTTATCTCAAAAAATGAGTTTTTTGAGCAAAAATGCGATAAATGTGGTAAATTGAAAATTTGACAAGAAATCACATCCACATAGAAGATAACAAGCATAGCTAGATGGGCCAATTTTTTAATTTCATTAAAGTCATTATTTTAATGACTAATGAAGCCCTAAAGTGATGTAGTCAAAACAAGACTATGGCCTTATTATACCAATGTATATTATAAATATATTCATGGATCTTTCAATATAGATAATGAAATTTATTGTTATTTTTAAAATAATATTACGTAGCATTAGATTTGTAAAAAATTTGTTGTAAGGCCCAAAAACCAACATTGATACTTAAAATTAAATGTACCATGCTTTTGGAACAATTATATTGTATGTACTATAATACTAGACCCAAAAGTGCCCCAAAGGGGGTCACCATAGTGTGCTTTCACCGATTACTTATTTGAATTTGAAAGTTTCTTGAAAGGTTTACAACCTTTTTGCAAGATTTATTATCATGTTTTCTATTTTGTAATTATTTATTTAAACTTGAAACCATGTTGGGCAAGTCTACAACTTATTGGAAGGTCTTAAATGGGGTTTTTTTTAATGTATGGTTATGAAATAAATATGATTTGGTTAAAATTAGGGACTTATTTTCAAATCCAATGACCAAATGTATGAAGTCCAAAATGATATGGAAGTTCAAGAACAAAATGCATGAAATCCAAAGAGGATAGTTCCAATGACACAATTTTTGTGCCCTTGTGGGTGTGTTTTTGGCATTCAAATGCATCAAATGAATTTGCAACTCCTTGGAAAATGATGGGCTTAGGTTGTACATGGGTGTGTTTTGGCTTTCAAAGTTTGTAGCGACTACTTTTTGAAGATTAATTTTCCAATCTTGCCAAATTTTCCAAATGTTTTCAAGATATAGTTATCTTAATACATTTTTTCAAGTGACTAAATGTGTTTAAGTTTGAATGCAAGTGTTGTGTATTTTTATAAAAAGGAATGGCCAACTTTCCAAAGCTTGGTGCTTTTATATTAAAGATTCAAAATTCAAGTCAATTGCTTTGCACAAAGCAAAATAACCCCACTAGGACAAGGTGCCCTAAAAGATTATGGAATTTATGTAACTCAACACACTAGCAACATTGTACAATGTTCCATTTGTTGCCTATAACATTGGCAAAAAAAATTCAATTAATCCCAAATGGATTGTGGAAATTTATCTATCAAGATTACATGAAGGTGTACCTTGAAGCCCCATTTGCTCAAGATACCTTGAAAAACTTTCTACAACATATTTTGAAGGAATTAAAAATAAGCAATTCCAATGTAAAGGGTTTAGAATTCTTGGGCAATGTTATAATGTGACAAGGTTTTGGAATGATTAAAAATAACAAATGGCCATGAAGGTTGAAATGTTTTAAAGAGACAACAAAGGTCCATTGATGGAACATTGGTAACCATAATCCTATCTCTTAGCCCTACCCCTATGACCACCTCCATTGAGATGCACACTTTTATTTCAAAACTAATTATGAAAGAGATAACAACAACAAAATTTAAAAGCACATCAACCATGGCAAGGTGGTTCTCCATTACACCTAATGTTCATGATGTTTTTTTGCTAGGTAAAATGAACATCAACCATGAGAGGAAAAAAAGGGTAAAAACTAAAAATTTGAAAATGGCTAGAAATTTGGGAATGATTTTTGAAAAGGAGTTTAAAGAAAAGGTTAAGTAAATTCTAGAATTTTAATTATTAGTCCTAATTAAAAACATTGGTTTTGTGCAACCTAACGTATTTTTAAAAAAATTCCATTTTTTTAAAAGTCCACAAACCCAAAACCTAAAATTTCAAACACTAAATCTAGACTTTAAACCTTGAATTTTAGACCCCAAATACTAAAATTCAAGCCTTAAACCTCAAATCCAAACCCTAAACCTTAAATTTCAAATAAAAAACCTTAAATTTCAACCCTAACCCTTAAATCCAAACCCTAAAACCTTGAATTTCAAACCTTAAAGCCTAAATTTTAGACCTTAAAACCCTAAAAATGAAATCCTAAACCCTCAAAAACTAAACTGAAAATTAAACCCCAAAATTTGAAGTCTAAAGCTCAAAAGTTAAACTCCAAAAAGACCAAACACAAACCATAAAAATTAAACCTTAAAATGAAAAGTCCTAAACTTCAAAAGGTAAACCCTAAAACCTAAACCTTTAAAAGAACAAACATAAACCTTGTAATTTAAACCTTAAAATCTCAAATCCTAAATCTCAAAAGTTAAGCTTAAAATTAAAACCCTAGAAAGACCAAACACAAACCTTAAAAACTAAACTTTAAAATCAAAATCTCAAAGCCCAAACCCTTTAGCCTATAGTCCTCATGAGCCTATAATTATACAACCTATAAGCCATATAGCCATATTGCCCACAAGCCATATAACCATAGAGTCCATAGACCATATACCAATATAATCATATAGCAAATATAACCATAATATAACCTTATAATTATATAGCTATATAACCCATGTTTCTATAGCTTATATAGTTATAGTCCCTTCGCACCTAGTCTACAACCCCCTTAGGGTTTCCTTAACTTCAATATAGCAGCTATAGCACAAATAGGTGGACAACCCATCTGTTGAAAAAGCAAAGTTATTGGAAGGGAGTTGATATTAGGTTTTCAAATTTTGATCACTTATTACAACACTTTTTGGACAAAAATCATCTTCACAACTAGCTTGAGATTCAAGTTGCAAGTTTTTTGGCTCTATAGCCCAAGACAACTACATTGTGCCTTGAAGTTTGAAGTTCAACTACTTACACAAACTTCAAAGAAGGAGGCCATCTTGATTCGCCACCACTCACATCAAGCTTAAGCACCATTAACCATTGCAAATTGCTGCCAAACTAACTTAAACACAATATGTAGAAATGTAATGCACGTTATACATATTATGAGGCCAAAACTTGTTATGCATGTGGAAAATGATCATAACTATTTAGGTTATTTGGCAAATCATGAGGCATCACAAAGCGCCGCTTGTGATTTTGGACAAAGTGGTCATTGGCTGATGGCGATACAAGGCTGTTCCTTATGTGCTGTTGGCGAATTTTAGGGCTTCTCAATTGCAAAGACAGGCGATGACACGTTTTTTGAGGGGGCAGATCTGGCTAACATGTGTAGGGCCAAAGGGATTTTCAGGCGATTTATTTTTTTTAAAAAATCCAAAAAACACGAAAGACCATTTCCCAGGCCCTATTTGTTTATCACAATCTGGCGATATATAATAGCCAGAAAAAAAAAAAAACGCTGCCCTGAGGTCTGTTCCTGTTTGTAATAACCGGCCCATGATGGTCTGGACTGTCCACTTAAGTGGTGACTCAAGACTCTGCTGGAGAGGTCCAGAAGTTGAAACCATAGGGCAGATTTGTGTACATATAGAAAATAGATGTTTTCAAGTCAAAAAATAGCCGCTGAAATGGTAAAGAGCCTTTGTCAAGACTTGGCTTGAAGCCTTAAACCCAGGCATACTTAATGGGGCTTGAAGGTTTAGGTGGGCCAAGTGGGCCAGAAGTTGGTGGTGGGCCAAGTGTGCTTTCCAAGCTCTTGTCTCGAGGATTTAAAAATAGTTTTTCAGAGAACAATTGTTAGGCTTAGGGTAGGCTGGATTGGACCATCCACCAAAAAGTGCTAGATGATTATGGATGAGTAATTTGACCTAGCTAATGGTGAAGACTTAGTTCCACATTATTAAAAGAAAATTATGCTTTGAACTAATCCTCATTTGTGAAGTGGAACATTTAACGAAACATTTAATAAGACCGTAAGGTTGCAACATTGACACCTGCAAAGTTGGAAGGGGGAGTTGGGTTTTAAGCTGTAATATCTTTATAGTCACTTGGGCAATATCTTGCAGGATATCATCCTAAGGGGACCAATAGAAATCCCCATACCTAAGTATCAACCGAGGTTTACTCTCCACCACATCAAAGATGATAAGTCGGTAAGGCTCAACTTTTTTAAAAGCATATATATATATATATATATATATAGTCTCTTTTGAAGTCTAGAACATATATGGGTAATTTCTAAAAAGACTAATAACAACTCCCCTTCCCATGCTCCAAACAAATTTAATATCCAGCAGATTCTTGGCATGGGGTTTGCCTTAATTAGAAAATGTAAACTGGAAAGCAATTGCATCTGGAGAAAAGTATTCTAGGATATGTTGGAAGGTTATCATGAGCCATGCAAAACAAACCCTAGGTAAAGGAGGAGGAGGAGGAGGAAGGGGGTACTAACTAGGGCAAGTGGGAAAAGTAATCTAGGATATGTTTTAGGCCTAAGTGTTATATAATAAGCCTAGGGCCAAAAGGAAAGCATAAGGAGGAGGGTTTCTGGGGATAAATCATATGAATTTTCCCAAACTGGTTGGAAGACATGAATCAAAAGTACCATGGAGATAAGAAGCAGATAGAAGCAGGTAGGCACAATAGCATAATAATATATTAAAAAAAGCCATGGGAAAAGAAAGCTTTGTGCTATGGCACAAGGAAGGGGGCAATAATAATAATAATAATAATAATAATCATAGTCTAATATTTGGATCCAAGATTCTAGGCTTTACACACACTAAGAGGAATGCTAGACATTACACTTTGCACTTTACACACAAGAGGATGATACATACATACACTAGGAGGGCCCCAGTGAACCAGCAGCACCCACCAGTGCACCATCCACTGGATGCCCCTTATTACTCAGTTGTGGATGAACCTCAAACTGAGTTAATCTTTGGTTTGACCTTGGTAACCAATTCTGTAGGAAATAGGTCTCATACATAGGTAGGTTGGTTGGTAGAAAAATAGGTAACTACCAAGTAACTAGATGGTTTATACATGTGTTTAGGATTTTTTTACTACCTACCTACTAACAACCCACAAGACAAAAAAAGCAAAGTGAGCTAACCACCATGGTTAGCTAGGGAACTGAAACCCAACAGAAAACTGTTTCCTGACCACTTATCATTCATCCTTCATGGTGCACTGGTGGGTGCTGGTTCACTATGGCCCACTAAGAGGAATGCTAGACAAGACCCTAAAACCCAAAAAAGACTCCCGGAGTTGGAATTGTCATGATTCACTTTATCAATCCATAAAAGGGATTTTATTTTGGTATACAAATCAATGCAACTTTACAGGCAGAAGTTGGAGGGACCCAATTGATGAACACTCACTTTTGGGGCAGGATACCCGGAGACTTGACTTGCATGTTAGCCAATGCATCACTTTCTCTCCCTCTACCCAATAAAAGGTGCTTTCATTGAAATTGGAGGACTTGTTAATTCCAGGTTCTTGGGTGGGGCTGGATTTACCTCTGCAATATCTTCATTGTGGTCAAAGTACTATCCATCTTTCAAGGCTTAGTACACAGGTGTGCAAGAAACTCAAATTCCTTGCTACTTCCTCTTCAACCTTCCATAGTTATCCATTGGTGTCATGGCCACCAAATAAGGGATGATTTTCATGCGATACTATTTGGGTTCCTCATCCAAATGAAGTTAAATCTGGTGACAATCATGGTCAACTCTTGGAATTAGAAAGAGGAGAGGGGGGGTTAACATTTGGTTAAGTGTTTTCCAAATAAAAAATTAATTTTCCCATACTTTGATTGGTGAACTAGCACCCACACACATGGATCATGGTGAAAACCGCACAATTTCTTCCAGACATTATAAATCTCCCCTTCTATTACTAAGATATGTGGAGTAGTGCTCAGGAAGTGATCATGCACAATAAAATTAGATGAAGAAAGTCCAAATATGCCAGTTTGGCTCATGAAAATGGTTTTGGTTCAGCATAATTCCACAGGTTGCCGTAGCTGGTAATAGGCGCAGCAACGCTCTGCACCTGCAGAAAAGAGTGTAATAAATGTGATCTGACTCCTGCTCAGTGTTTCTGATTGGCCTATCATAATGATTGGTCCAAGTGGTTTGCTATTAGTAGTTCCCCACCTATTTGGTGTCCCAGTTTCAGTTTTATTGGCGGGGTTGGAGAAAACTAAATGACTAAACTTAGATGTGAAAAACATTTTTGCAAGGTCACACATACATACTGAGAGCAGTGCTGGAAATGCTGTAAAGCATGGTCTCAGAGTCCAAATGAACATTTCCCTGGTTAATTTCACAAGTCTTTTCCCAACATCATAGGTACAATGCTACCTCTCAAAGTTTGACTACAATATGTTTGCAGCACATGGAGTCTTAGTGGTCACATAACACACAACTTGGTCCTGTCCCAAGTTGTTCAAGCTGTCTACTAAACATTACAACAACCAATTGCTTCACCTTTTACTGGACATATTAGGCACCTCCCAAACATAGATTTTTCTTCAGACAATGTTTTTGGGATTTTCTGCGCCAAAAAATTGGAAAATTTTAGAATTTCTTTTTCTAGTTTAAATTCAATTTATTTTCCTTTTTAGTGGAAAAAATTAGTCAAATTTTCACTAATACATCATTTAAAATTAAAATTTTTAAAACTGCTTGAGTTCATGGTTGCCATGTACCCATAGGCATGTCTTTCACCTGGTTTTAGGGTAAGGAGGAATTTTGGGCACTCACATAAGTGACCAAGGGCTAATTTGAACTACCGTTGAGCTGGTGGCTGGCCTATGCAATAAGGATCCTGCCTGGCTTGTAACTATTACCTATCCTATGCAGATCAAGGGTAGCTTGTTCAGGGTTTTGGGTGAGTTCCCTACCCAATCCAAGGAATCAAACCTGGAGCTTCAGATTCTTCCTGGAATGGCAACTCAACTGAATTGTGCAACCAACCCTCGTACTGAAACCTGAACCCCAATTCACTCTTCTTTACACCACTCCTAATTCTCTACCTCTGGGTAGTCAATTAATACTTTTTTTGAAAATATTTTTAAATGAATTTTATTAAACATCAGTTCTAATTCTCTACCCCTAGGCTGTCAATTAATAAGTTTTTGAAAAGATATTTAAAATGAGATTTTTAAATTCATATTGTCAAATTTAATTGGTTGCAACATTCATATTACACAGTTTTTCATCCCTAATGACATGTGTAACTTGAACCAGTCCTGAACCGGCCTCAGTTTGAAACTGGTTTGCAAAACATTCAAATTGGGGTTAAGCATTTGAAGAACCTTGTTCAAAACTATGCCATAAGTTCCATCAATTTAAACCAAAACCAAAAGGTTACTCAAATTTACGACTAGCCAGAACTTGACAAAAGCTTGCTCTTCAAACCAAGAACCTTGGAATATTACTTCAAACCCATTTCAAATGTGAGGGCTTCAAGCCAAATTTTGCATCTAATCCATAAATCACATTCATCTGGGCTTCATTTTTCCTGAACAAAAAATCTGTCATATTTTGTTCATTTTTCCTTCCTCTTCACCATTTTGGTTCAATCTGTCAACTCTTAATATGGCCTGAGGCAGATTATGGATGTTCTCCACCTCATTGCGTCCAATTTCTATTCCAAGCATCCACTTCTCCTTAGTGCACACAAATAAATGACAAGGTCAAATTTGCTCAAGGCTATTATTGTATTGAAGGTTCCCAAGGCACCTATAGGGTGAGTACACCCATCATTGAACACATGCCTACAATCAAACATCCAAATAGTAGTGTAGGAACAAGCTCATTAACAAATGCACATGACCTTGTCACTAATCGAGCAATTGCCAAGCACCAACATTTGATTTTGAGAAACTTTGTTTTAAATTCCTCTAACATCTCACCAGGTGGATGACTTTTGTGTTCAATCATGGGTGTAAAATTGGACAGATGCAAAAAAAACTTTACCCTAGGGTCTCTTATCACTATAGATTGCTATGCCAATTACCAAGTTCAGATCTAATCCATTGAAATGGTGTGAATTTAAACAAAAAAGAGTTGTTGGTTTTGGGCTTCATGCAATTTGATAATGGGACAAATGTTAGACATGTTTCAGATTTGGTGTGTGTTGATAAGGTGTACCAAGCATTGTATTAGGGGTGACATGTGGTTGGTCTAGAATTTTCTCAAGGTAAGGACCCCTTGTTACTTTGGGCAACCATATTTTCCTCATTTCAAAATTGAGTGATCTCAAGGGTTACTATAGTGCCTCTTCACTTCATATGTGGAATCCGAGCCCAATTAAGCTTCATTGAGCTCAAAGTTCTACTTTGATGTTTATGTCTTCAATCACTAGTTTACTTGCCATTTACCTTTGCAAAGACAATGTGATTACTTTGGGCTACTCAATATGTCAATTTATGTGGGCAATCTTTGGTCGATGATCTAGAAATGTTTTAAACATTTGAATCTTTGGGTCCAATTTTTTTAAGTGTACCAAAAATGTGTCACAATGCTAGCCTTTTATGGATTCCTCTATGGACACAAAATGGATGATATTAATGTTTTTAAATATGTGATGGTTTAAAATATTGACCTATAAAATATTTAACTCATTTTTATTCTTTGATAATGATGGGGATCAAAATATAAGACTCAAATAAGGATTGCCTCCTTTCATCATAAATGCTACACCTAGAAAGATTTCGATCCCTCATATCACGATGGATCATGACAAGACTTTAACAATAATATAAATTGTGTTTCAAAGTTCACAATCAATAGTTGTTTTGTGCAATGGGTTCATAACAACAAATTTGGTTACTAGAGGTAAGGATTTCAAATTGACCAATTTTGTTGTTATCATCCATGGAAAGGATTAATGTTCTAGAATATTAATAGATGGCATAATATTATTAGCTTTAAGTTGATGAATGATAATATTTGTTAACTTTATATGATTTGGGTGGATGATTCATGTGCTCTCCCTTCAACTATTTAAATGGTAGTGGGTTGAACTTTTGCTTATTCTCCATTTTTATATTTTTATATTGCTAGTTTATTATTAAGCCTTGTATGAAAACCTTTTATGTCTAATGGATCTATGCTACAAAAACCCATGTATTATTGTGACTGTGGAACATTCCAAATAAAAGACTTATGTGTATTTGGTGAGTGATGTTCATAAGTTGAGGTCTTTAAGTGTGTGTGATGAACTCCCAATTGGGTGCATGGGTGATCTTAATTCAAAACATGTTTCATTTTCTTGTCTCGAGTGTGTTGTATGGGATTTGTATACCTTGTGTTAAAAATATATATATTTTAAAATAAATTTCATATTTTTAAACCCATCCTAGGATGTAGACCCATTCATAGTCAGTTGTTGCATAGAAAAATGTTGTTGCTAAATTTTTCAAATCAACGTGAAAATGTATTTTTGAAAATGATACATTGTTTGACTATTTTATGTTTATAAGTTAATAAAAAATCATAATATTATGCAATTTAATATTTAGCCAAACAAGATGGACCATGCTTTGCACAATATTTTGTGTGGCAAATTTTTGCCATTTTTGATATATAAAATCTAATTTTGATTAGTATAAAAAATTATCATGAAAAAATGACCTAAATTTCTAGATTTTGGATTTATAAAAAAATCCAAATTTTTACAACAAGTTTTGGTACATAGCCAATAGAGAAGGATTTTTAATTTTTAAAATGATCCAAATTTGGAAACATCTTACTATGGATGATTACCATTTTGGCTACAAAACAATTGGAAACAAAGAGATTGATGTTCAATTGATCAACCATAGATATGTCACAAGTGGTTTTATTAACTAGCTAGAATAAGCCATCCCTTTGTCATTTTTGTGACAAAACTTCAAATCATCAAGGATTTTTAACATGGCCTTTTAAAAGGTTCAACTTGATCAAAATGTTCACATTGATTAAAGGGATTGTTCATCTTGACTAAAGGCTTGAAACATGAAAACACATGTCAATCTTGACTGTTACATTTGATTAAATATGATTTTTTTGACGAAGTGTCAATCCAAACATTTAATAAAAATAGATAAATAAAAAATGGATATATCAAAATGGTCAAGGTTTAGTCAAAATAAACATTCTTATTTGACATTAGCTAAGTTAATATTTAGCCTATACGTAGTTCATAAGCAAACTAACAATGTTAAGTAATTACGCTAGCACTACTAAAAAAATAAAATTCTTTGATTGATGAATGTAATAAAATAAACCCCATTCGGACAAGTGTCAAAAAGATCATCCTACGTATTACTTCCTACCTAACTACCTTTAATTTAACTACCTATTGCCTATCTTCATACCTACTTGTGTATCAAGATTTGGAATAAATATTTCAAATCAATAAATTAAAAAAAATTATCATCATATAATTGGATGGTCCATTGATTAAGGACTTGGTTTCTATCTTTGTGGACATGTCCATATTGATTTGTCCAAAAATGTACTTTGTTCAAGTTCAACAAGGGGGAGGGGGAAGGGGGATTGTGTCAATCAAAAGTACCTTTATAAAAAAATCACATTTTCTTGTACTAACCCATTCCTTTAACTCTTCAAGCCAATTGTCAACAAAGTTCATGAAATTGTGTAATTGCATAACACAATAGACATTAAAAGAACTTCAAAAGTTGTGATGAATGAGGTGGTGCATGATACACCAAACAATTGCACGTTGTGTTCATGCAACAAGCTCTTGCAAAATTTAAATCAACATAACAAATGCATCAAATAAAAAGGGTTATAATCAAATTGATCCATCTTCACACAATTTTACAAAAGGACAACAACAAAAATTCATGAATGATAAGAAACAAAAAAAAACAAAGGTCATAACAAATTGCAGAAGAAAAATGTTGTCACTCAATATTTAACAACTGCAACGAAATGCAAATACATTAGGATAGATGTTTAATGATTATGGCAATTGTTCTAATTGCAATCATGTTTTGGAGCAAATTGCACACGAGACAACAGAACTGAAAGGGAACAAATGCATGACACACAAAGCAAGTCCATGAGATATATAACAATTGCATGACAATTTAAGCATGCCATCTATCTTTGAAGGAAGGTAGTTTGTTTGTTTTGTTTGTACTTATGAGATCCACCAAACCGGGATGCTTCAGATTGCATTCTTGGTGTCTTTGGAAAGCTCTCAACGAGAAGCGGTGCATGGGCCTGGTTCCATGGTGTTTGGACATGTGGGGCAAAAGTTCTTGAATATTGAATGATTTCTTCACTGAAAATTAAATTAAATTGTACCTGAAAATTTCAGAGGAATTGGAATGTGCCTTTGGTGTTGTTGGAAAGATCTTGATGTGCAGGATTCAATGGAATTTATTTGGTAAGATTTGGATTCAAAATGTGGGAGATATTGATGTTGAAGTGATTTCTGCCACTGAAAATTCAAATAAATTCCAAAAAACCAGGTTTTGGAAGGAAAATGCAGTTGAGGACGTGGTAACAGGTGGGGTAACGGCACAGGCCACACTAGTAACAATTATGTTTGAATCAAAGAAACTAAAAAAAATACAAGCTCATGAAACAAAGAGAGTGAGAGCATATGTGCAAGAGATAACAAATGAAAGACAAATAATATGAAGGAACACTTACTTGAAGGCATTCTTTAGGAAATCACTCTTTATTTTTATTTTTTAACATGTGAAATAGAGGCATATTTTTTACTTGCAATGATATAATATGTATATTTTTTAATTTTAAAAAAAAATTGCACCCTTAACTTTTTAGTGCAATATTTGGAAAAAAATGAAAGTGCTTCCCCTTGAAGGCATGATGAATGACTAAAAGCTTGAAGGAGACATAAAGCCAAATGTCAATGGTAATAGGCAAAACAAAATGACGACATAGGATAGACATGCCATGTTGGATGCCGAATCCTTTCAACCGAGATACAAGAGATGCAACTATTTGGTGTGGACATGACAAAATGATTTAGGCCAATTATGTTAGTGCACACAATGCTACCACATGTAAGTTAGTACTTATAGGTTAGTGTTTAATTTAGTGTTAAGCTAAAACCTAAACACCAAGTCCAGGCTATGCCATACTTAGAGTGAGATAGAAGTTGGAGGCTTCACCTAATAAGTTACCAAGGTGGAACCTTGGTAACTTAGTTATGGTTCATTGAAATTGAGTCATAATGGGTTTCTAATGGAATATGGTGCATTGGTGGGTGCTGGGTCACATAGTCTGACTTTGGAATTATGGAGTGAGTTGGGGCATTCTTCTAAAAGTAAGGATCCATGGGATTGATTTGTGCGCATACTAGTACTTGAATTGGACAAAGAACCCAATACATGAAACAATCCTCTAATGGATTCTTGTAGAAAAGTCAGGATGAAAATAGTACACTGAAAAAAAAACAGGGGATCAAATTAGTTTTCGCATTTAAATTGATCCACCCCTAGTTTTTTATTGGCCTTACCTGTACCTTGACTGCAACTCAATTTCTTTGATAAATCGAGCCTTGTCAAAATAATACCCGTACAAATGTTCTGAACTGATAGCTGGTTTCATGGAACATTGCCGAATTTCCCTCACTTTATAGCTACAATCAAACAGGAGATGAAGTAGGGACCATAGGCTCAAACTAGGGTCCAAAGACAGGTTGAATTTATGGATATTCCTATATGAACTTCACCATTTCTGCAGAAATTAAATTAATTTCAATAAGTGTTGATTTCTTTTCAAAATGAGCTACTCAAGATGACAAAAAAAATTCACTCCGAGTACTATATATATATATAATTTTTTTTAAAAAAAATTTTAAAAAAAATTTCCCACCTCAAATGTAGCTGAAATTTCAGGAAATTTGGATTTTTATTGCCAGAATGCAAAAATGAAAAAAAGAAAAATATTCACCAAGAAGATGTCGGAATTGTAAAGGTACTATGGTAGAAGATGTAACAAACTGGTGACCAATCCACCATATGAGCCTTTAGGAGAAGTTAGCCAATCATCAATCTTCCATAACCTTTTTGTGGCATAACTATGAGAGCAATAAGATATAATGCAAAATTCCTTCCTCAAAAATAATCACAACTCAAAAAATATTTGTAGCCTCTAACAGGACTAGGGTTATATATATATATATATATATATATAAATTATTATTTCAATTTTGTGACATAAAAAATTTGGTGAAAATTTCCCCCAAAAATTAGAAATTTTAGTCCCAATTTTTTTTGGTAAAAAAAAGCCACAAAATCTATGTTGGAATTTTCTTTTTCACTCTATAGGACAATTTCATATACTGGGCTGGATGCTTGTTCTGTCATTTGGTAATGGTTCTACCTTTGCTTGTCAAACTAGGAACTAGAGGGTATTGAGGTAAATTTGGCTGGTAAGTTGGTATATTGTTGAAAGAGTTAAAGAGAACTATGGAGTGTGAATGAAGCTTTTAAATGGGTTCAAGGCTATTTAGAGAAAGAATAAAGCACATAATTGAATGTCCACAAAAATGAGACAAAGTTAAGTGGTAAAGTTGAATCCATAAGGTCCATTCACACCTAGGACTTTGAGGTTATTTTTGTTACATTTAACCTTCTTTTGGTGTGAGGGGTTAATATTTTTATTATGATTTGTGGAGTAGATTAAACATTGCGGTGTTCACACAAAGGGGATTGATATATTAAGATGATGGTTTAACTTAATCTTGCATTGAGTTGTTCACACCAAAGGGGAAATAATTAGATGTTGTAGATGCATGCTATGATATCCACAATCCAAATACTTTTTTTGTTGTTCAAACCTTAACTCCTCAAATTTTGGGATGATAGAGATGATCTTTTGATGGCAAACACCATTAGATTTGCATGGGATCATGAGAGGATAATTTGTTCCCTTGAAATCGACGGGACTAAAATAAAATATATATTCCCCCATGATTTGAAACCAAATTTAGGAAATTGAAAGATATCTTATTCCTAAATGTAAATTACTCCAATCGATTAGCCCTCACTTTACCCTAACAGCATATCATTTGCCAACTCATTTTTGGGGTTATTTTAGCGCTTTGGTATGAAATGGGATATGGTGAGGGCTAATTCATTTTGTTTTTTATATTCCATTTAGCTCATTTGTTGGTGTGAATGGACCTATAAATGTTCTCCCATTAAAGAAGGTTGTTTGTTTGTTTTGTTTGTTTTGTCATGTTGAGATATCCCAAAGGGTGGGGACCTTAGTCGTGTTCTTGATACTTTTGAAAAGCCCTCGATGAGTAAGGGTGGAATGCTGTGATTTTGTAAGTTGAGACCTAGAAAATAAAAGTTATTGAATTCTAAATAATAATATGTTACAATATGTGTTCAATGGCACAAGCCAAATTAGTGTATATTATGTACTTGCATATATATATATATATATATATATATTGAGACAAAACAAAAGGTGATGTGTGATGAAAAGCTTACAAGATTAAAGGAGATGGAAGATGTAAATAGGGAAGGAAAAGCACAAATAAAAAGACAAAGGAAGGAGGAAGGAACCCGAGTTGCATGAAGATAGATATCAAGGTGTCTAGAAAAAAATTAAAGGTGAGATTTTGTTCAAGAGTGTTGTTTCCAATATCCCATAAAACGCCAAAATAAGTTCATCTTTGTTGGAAATATTTGGAATTTTCTAAAGCAAAATGAGTGATCTAGGGTGTGGCTTATATACTTTCCCATGTGTGAAGAGGATTTGTGCATATGTTGGAAGAGGTCATGTAAGAATTGTGGATGAGTAGAATTGGAGTGCCCAAATATTGTGCTTACATTTTTGTTTCCATGTAAACCTTAAGGCAAAGGTTCAAAATTTTGGTGAATAAAGTAAGAATAAAAAATAGGTGTAAACCTAGGAGATATTAAAAGCCCAATAAACTAGAGTAACATAGAATGTTTCAAAGATGCTATGGAACATAAAAATCGAAGCTTGCTAGATAGAAAAAGGCTTAGGTTGTAGAACAATAAATAATGTTGAAATTTTTTGAAATTGATATTTAGAATAACACAAAAAAAAAAGACAAAAAGGATGAGGAAACTTCCATTGTTGCATGTAAAACTTTATATGGAATTTACAAGAATTTTGGCACCAAAAGGCATTTGTCATCAACAAGAAAAGGCCCACTTAACATTCTATCTAGGAATGCCCATTTAACATTCTATAATAGGGACCCCAAAAATTGTATTCAAGCTTTGGTAGAGTAATCCAAAATAATTAATTGTGGTTCTAATCCAATGCATGGATTGGGTGATAGTAAATCATAGTTTGGATTTGTTAGAAACATGTCGAGCACCAATTGAAAATGACAACATTGTTAGGTGGTTAGGGTTTTTGTTCCTCATGTGAATAACTTCAATGAATAGCTTGGACTGGATGAATAACAAAACAACCTACTGATGATTGTGGTTTTCAAAAAATAAATAATTAATTAATTATTGTTGAAAAAGGGTGGAGAGATCAATTTGAGACATATAAAAGAAGTAGAAAGGTTGTAGGATCTAAGGGCAAAATACAATTATTAATCTAAGAAAAAGGAGAAAAGGATGAAAAAGAATCAATTAGTGAAAAGAAAAAAACTTGACATAAAACATAAGTATTTGCAAGTTAATTTCATAAACTAGCAATCAATTCTTGAACATCCATCCATTCATAATGCAATCTTGTAATTTTTTCTATTGATTCTAGTGACGAATAATTGGAACTAATATATGGGGGATGTTTTGGAATCCTTCGTTTGGTCATCCATGGACCATTCCAAAGACAATTTAAAAATTAACTACAAGTTTAACTATGTCATTTGTTTTTTAATAACTATTTCCTTTTCCTATGAACTTTCTTAATTACTATTTCCCACCTTTCCTAATAAATATCTCCATTTTATAACTACCTCATTCTTTTCCCCTATTCACCAACATGGATATGAAAAACAAATTAACATGTGTCTCTTCATGTCCATGAAATGTATATTAACTTAAATTAAATTTGGCATTGACATAAATAATGATGAATTATTGAAAACCATATGAAAAACATAAGAAAAAAGTAAAATAATTGGTTGTCATTGGTAGTGCGCAGTAGCACGGAGCTTTAATTAATGGAGGATAGGAACTTTGAAAATGACAATTTTTGTAAATGGTTTTGTAAGAGAAAAAAAAGTGTGAAGATTCTCCCAAACATCTGAATGGAAAGGCATAATGTGAACCCATAGAAAAAGAACTACGCCATTTGGTAGACTCTACCAATCCAAATTGTTTAAAAGGAATGTCAAAAGATATGCAAATTTGGATTAGTTGTTTTACAGTTGAATGATATGGACAAGAAAGTGCATTTGGCTTGTAAGCTCCAAACTTGAAAATAAGGAATGACAAATTGCATCCTCTTTTTTTTCTTGAGTTGCATTATTTTTATGGACTTCCAACATTCAATTATTTGTTTACATTTGCATGAAAGGTTCCCCACACAAAAATTCCTAATTTTCCACTTGATTTCTTGAACTATGGAAAAAGAATGTGATAACCAAATACCATGTGGTGGCAACAAGGACTTGGTTAGCAACATATAAGCAACCAATGAGGGATAAATGCTTTGAATATACACGCATAGCTTATGCCAACTCTTGGAAAATGCGAGACATGACCTTTGTTTTATAATTCAAAGTGCATAAAAAGGTAAACTCACAATGGAACTATTGAATTACATTGTAGGCATTGAAGTTAACCACCTAGGAGTTGTTGTATATCATTGGTTAAAAGGGGATAAATATATTTGATCCAATAGTATGACTATAGATTTTGGTCAATTGACTTGAATTTTTAAGCCCTGATAAAAGACTTGTAATATTTTTACAAGCCCTTGATCATACTTAAATATTCTTGGGTTCATTATGAATAGAGACAAAGATCAACTTCTCTTATTAATTTTAAATTTAAGGTTGTATGAAATTCAACAACTATTGGTGGTTTGGATAAATAGAATTTTAAAAAAAAAAATAAGACATAAGTAGTGAAAATGCTTTCTATCATTTATAGAAAGGATATTGAAACAAATCATCAAATGATATTTTACAAAAAGTTCATTATCACTCTTTGTAATTAACAAAGAAATAAAACCATTGATAAAGTTGAGAGGTTGTTGTAAATAAAAAATACACATGAATACATCAACAAGAACATGAAGTCTTAATGGAATGGCATGCATAGAGTGTACATTAATGTTGGGCGGTTATTCTATTACTTGGAAAATTGCCAAAACTAGTTGTATATAAAATCCTACATGGAAATAATTTGTTTTTTTTTTTTTTTAAAGGTTCTCATCTAGAAAAATTGTGTGGTTTTAAATGCTTCAAATTTTCATAATTGCCAATTCCTTGCATAAATGGTTATCTATTCATATATTATAATTGGTTAGATACACAAGATCCAAATATGGGATGTATGGGGAAAAAATCATCAAAATATATAAAATGTGCATAAAACCCCCAAAAACTCAATAAATTTGTTTTTGGACCTTGCCCACCATTCTATCCTACAAATGAAGTTATTGAGAGTTGGTATGTTGAATGTTTCCAACTCCTTGAATTGTTGATTATTAATGATTTTCAACTTGTGCAATTAATGCACATATTATTGGAGGGGTCTATTGAACATCCAATTTAATAACCACCAAACATTTGCATATATTTTGAAAAATGTTCATAAGTATGGTATCTAAGTGGTGAAAGCACATTGGAGTGGACCATAATGGGTAGTTGAAAGTTCATTTTGAAAATCCATATCTAGTGTATTTCAACCCCAACGATGCATCCATTTTTTAAAATATATATATTAAAGTTTTTTTTCCCATTTCCAAGTTCAAACCATCTTAATTTAAGCCTTTTTTAACACATATATTAAATACTAGTCTATAATAATGTAATTTAGATCTTTAAATGGATTGTATAACATTTCAATTATTTATTTGATTATAAGTTTTTTATTTTAAATCTTAAATGAAAGAGAGGATTGTTTCTAGCTTGATTCTTTATTTTGAGATGTTATGCTACTTCAAACTGTAGTGGTCCAAAGTTGTAAGCATGTTCTCCAAGTCCACTAAAACCAAAAATTTCATAACCATATTTTTTTGGATTTTGACCTTCGATGTACTTTACATTGCAACATCCACCTTTAAATGAATATTAATATTTTTAATGTATTTATTATAGAGTTGGGAATATGAAATATAAATTTTAATTTCTCATCTAATTTTTGTTAAATTTTTCAAATGCATATGAATTGTATACAACAAGATTTTACTAACCCAAAAAATTTGCCATTGTGACTTCCATGAATGTCCGTTGGAATGTGTTTTCACCCTAATCTAGTTACCCTAGGGTGAGTGCAAGTTATAATGGTTCATTTTAGGCATATGTGGGATTCCCAAGAGTCCTTAACATGTTTTTATATATTATCCATATGGATATGGTTTTAAATTTTTTAATTTCATTAATGTAATCTTTGACTACTAAAATTTGATTCAAATATGAAACCTTTTAAAACTACGTGAAAACCTATATTGAGAAATATAGTATGGTGAAATCACTTTGGAAGTATTAAAAGAAAACCCCATAAAGTCCATAAGAATAAAACCCCATTTAGATATTTCAATTATGTACCCATTGGGCATAATTTTTTTGACAAACACAAAAAAATTCATTTCAAAAGGACTTTCTAAAATAAGGTTCAATTTTGACCTTTCAAAAGTTCATAACTACCACTTGGTTAAGGTTTTTCAAAAAATGATTTCACACTTAGCTTTATCATTTCATTCTTCAACTAATTCTTAGTCCCTATAAATAATTTGGAATGAAATTCAATATGAATTTTTTAATTTTTTAATAATCCAACCAATTGATTAGTTCAAATTTTTTACTTCAAAAATACATTATTGATAATGCATGCATTATTTTCAAAAAATAATTGTGCAAACATCTTCATAATCAAATTGTGAGTCTAAAATGAGTCATCATTTAATGTATTTAAGGTTGAATTATTCACCATAAGCATTTAAACACAAAGCACCTTGTAAAAATTGCCTCTATGACACCAAAAGTGAATCACTATAGCTTGCATTCACCCCTTAAAAGTTATTGTGTTGAAAATAACATGGGAATTTTTCAAAATTGAAATGGGAATAATAAGCACATATATAATTTGAAAAGGAAAGACATATATGTAATAAAATGCAATACAATGTTGAAATTGAATACATTTTAATGTTGGCTAAAATTTTAATGGGACCTAAAATGGTTACTTGTAAAGTTTTAAACAACATTCACAAACTACACTTTCCATTGTTTCACCAAAATGAATTATAAAAAAACTATTAAAAAAAAAAACTATAGTCAATTTTTAATTCTTTTAATTTTTGTTATGGGTGAAAATCCTTTAAGGTGTACCACACAAGATGAAAAGGGCCTAGTTTTTACTACAATCCTTTTTTATTCTATATTTTGATCCCCATAAAAAATAATGAATCAAAAGTTGTCAAAATTTTCAAACGGACTATATTTTAGACCATTACAATTATAGATTCCATCATAATCATCCATAAATGTGTCTTTACATGGTAAAAAATGACTAGGTAAAAAAAATAGAAAATGGTGACACTATGACAAGATTTTGGTACACCTTAAAAATTTGGACCCTTCTTAAAGAAATAAGATAACAAGTTAAATTATATAAATACTAACCATGGATGAAAAACATATCTCCATTAAGAAAATTTCAAATTATGGAAAATCCATGTCAAGTTCAATATAAGGTCACAAGATCTAACTAAAACCTGTTAGTAGGTGCTAAGAAAGGCAAATATGGAACAATTGAAAGTGAAAGAAATCAAAGGGAGGCAATCTATGGAACATTTACTTGAGTAAACTAGTCGACAATTTAGAATATTGATATTTCTCCTATGAGATTAAGGGAACCAAAAGGAAAGAGGGTCAAGTTTCGACTATTTGCAATAATTACTTAAAAGGATCTTGAATCAATTGCAAAGGTGCATACTTTAAAATCATAGAATATGGACAAAAAGGTATGATGGGATATCAAACATTAAATGAAGTGAACAAAGTTGGTCAAACACATTGGAAAAAAGAATTGAAAAGTTTGATATATTGTTTTAATGTATATGTGTGTGTGTAAATGAACAAAAATTAGAAATGATGGAAGGGATCGAAGAAAAAGAATTAAAAAAAGGTTTCAAGTAAGATGGAAAGCACAAGGACACTAAAAATGAGGGAAGTAAAATGAATCATATTACATTAGGTTGGGAGTATTGTGAAGGAATTAAAAATTGCATGTGAAAGAGAACCCATTGACTAAAGAAAAGGAAACATGGAAGAAAAAACACAATAACGGGAGAAAAAGTAGAATTTACAAGTATATGAATATGAAAATAATAAGATGGTTCCAAAACAACAACCTAAGTACCAAGGGATAGATAAGGATAACGAAAGGAAGCTAAGTAAAAGCAATGTTTTTATTTAGTGGCCTTAAAGTGAAGACCAAAAGGATAGGAAATGTTCATAAAAGTTCTCAATTTCCTTGTATTAAGGTATCTTTCAAGAAAGGTCCTTTATTATAATTAATTAAAATAAATTATAAAGGTTCAAGGATAGATAAAAGTAAAATAAAATGGGATATGTTTAAAGGAGATTGTGAAAGGATGAATTGGATAAAAGGGAAGCTTAGGAGGGAAAAAATTGATGCAAAGGAGAATTTTTTTTCATTTTGTCATAATTCAACTCAAATTCAAGAAAAAAATCTAAGCTTCAAAACTAAAACTAAGGGAACAAGAATGGTTAAAGGGAAGTTATCATGTGTAATAATTAAAAATGAACCTTTGGGATAAAACAATATCTTTATTATGCTATGGGTATGAAAATGAAGGAGGAGGCTAGGAAGGTGAAAATAAATGCTTTGAAAACAAAATGATGATTCAAAAGAAATATCATGCATAATTGATCATAATAATCCATCCACACATTCAAAAGCAACAAATAAAAGGACCTCATGTTTGTTTAACTTAACAATCATGTGAATGGGTAAAAGCATGTTAAAGTAGGCTAGTTTGTGATCCTTATTTTTTGGGTGAAAATGCCATAAAATAAATCTTATTATAGAAAAATTTGAATGTTCTTTTTGGTTTAATGATCAATATGAAGATGTTATTATCATAATAATGAATTTTGAGAATAGTAGGGAATCAATTTGCTTATCATGAAAAAAAAGGAAACTAATAGAGGTTGGAAATATTGAAAAAATAAGGGCTAAATTATTCATATGATACCAAAGGCAACAACTATAAAAAGTTAAAAAGGTCTTGTACAATTATTTTGGCTGAACATTTAATATGAAAATAATTTTTTAAGATGATGTAGTATTGATAGGAAATCAATATAGATACAATTTACAATAAGTTTCATGAGAATTGGGAAACCAATTGAGAAAAACCTAAATAAGGTGATTGTCCCATGTGGTGTCACTTACAAAATTATAGCAAGTAAAAATCAAAATATTCCACATTTGGAATGGTTAAAGCTAAATTAAAGATCTATCCAATCCTCAAGTTAAATTGATGCTAGCCTTAAATTTGTAAAAAATAAAATATTGCATGTCTACACCTAGTGTGATTTCACTAACAAAAATTCTTATGTGGAATTTGATGTTACAAAGTTTGTAAAATGCTAGTGTTGGTATTGCATTATCATTTTAAGTGATAAAATAACATTCAATGTTTCAATAATTTAATTAAGTGGTCATGTTAAATTGTGAACACAAAGTGTGGACATATTTAAGTTTGTGTTAAATCTCATGCAAGGGTAAGTTCTCGCACTTGCTTCCTTGTGATTTCATGTGTTATATTTCAATGTTGATCAAGGTATTTCCTACAACAAATTTTACAAGTTCACAAGTCTTTATATATTTTTTCCATCTACTAATACGTCTACTACACATTTGTTTGCCATTATTGCAACAAGAAAAACATGGATCCAATCTAGTTGGTCATTCTTTTAGTCAAATTGTTCATCACAAGAATTGACATAAAATTTGCACATCTATCTTCCATCTCAAATTTGAAAAAGTTCAAATGATAGATGTTTGAGAAAGCACACATGTTCCAATTGCACATAGAGGTGCACACCATAGTAAAGTACTTGGTTCCAAAAGGCATAAAAAGACACATCAAAATAGATTCATCGTACCTTACTTGTGACAATCAAATCAATCCCATTCCTAATTAGCTTGCCAACCCAATTGGGACTACCAAGAGGTCATTGCTTCGATACAAGCAAAAGAAAACATAGTTCATTATTGAATTTTATGTAGTAAAACAACATGACCTTTTGCAAGTTGTAAGGGTTGCAAATTGGACTTTGAAAGGTGACTTGTAATGTGACATATCATTTAATGAAAATAAATAAATTAGATGTGTGAAATCATGTATCTAATTAGTAATGAGTTCCTTGGATAAATGTCAAAGCTAAGATAATGACAAGCTCTAAAGGTCATATAAGCTAAAAAAATGAATGAAACCTCTTTCATGAAGAGAAGCTAATTGAAGAAAAAAGTTGTAATATGTAAAGGATGAATAAAGAAGTGGGAATATGAGGCCCAAAACAAAAAACACGTTGGTTGTTAGATTATGGGTGGAAAGTCGTGTTCATGTCTTTTCCAACATTCTTCCAAAACATACATAACTTGGAAGTAGTAGAACAACCAATCTAATCCAAGGAAAGTACAAGTTGTGTTTTGGTGAATGCAATTTTTTAAAAATGTCAAGGTTTTATGAACATGAGTGGAGAATTGAGAATAGGAGGAGCCAATCAAATGCCCAAAATTATGTAGAGGCAAATACAAAAAGATGGCCCTTTAAAATAAAATATTCAAGATCTAGCAAGTAAGAGATTTGAAAAAGGGTTTAGGAAAAGTTAAAAAGATGAAGAAGGTAGATAAGAAGCACTCCCAAATCTTGTGGGAGGATAAAGTGGAAGAAGATTTTGCAAGTAAAGTGAGGTCATTTCTTCAAAGGTTCAAAAGATTGAATGAATATTTTGCAACTTTGGAAGTGGGAACGAAATAATGGTAAGAAGAACTATGAAGTTGAAGGATGTGATAAAAATGTAGTTTATCAAGATTGTTGATATTGCAAAATAAGCATGTGAGTTGAGACTAAAAAAGAATGTCAAATAATGTAGGTAGAGGGAGTGGAAGAAAGTTCACAAAATCCCAATAGAATGCATAATTGACCACTTGCAACTCCATTAGATCTCTTAAGATTCTTCAAGGCAAGGTCTTAACCTGAGAAGTAAAGAAACAACTTAAAAAAAGGAGAAAATTATTGACCCAAGGGAGAAATGTGGGACCAAAAGAAAAAAGAAGAGGGGGGAAGATTAAGTCAAGAAAACAAAGGAAAGAGTTGAAGAATCATAGGGGAAAAGGTGATGAGAAAAAGATGAAAAGTATGCTGACGACAAGATGAGTTTTACCCTTGAGGAAAAAAGATGGCATGCAAAAGCATGCAAATAACAAGATGGAGAATGCAAGGGTAGGTGAAGAGATATGGGGGGGAAGTAATGGAAGGACTTGTAAATTGGGTTATCAAGGAGTTTTGTCCAGACTTGGGTGGGTATTTGATTTTGTTAATAACCGCCAGTTCCAAATTTTTAAAAAAAAAAACCATTTCAGAACTAGAGAACCGTTAGTTCCGAGTATTTAGAAAAAGAAAAATCAGAATCAAAGAACCGTCAATTCTGTCTATTTTTATTTTAAAAAACCTCAAGGAACCGTTCGGTCTCCTGCCAGGATTGGCAAAGAACCGCTGGCTTTCACTGCCGTCATTTGGCTTTTTAAAAAAAGATCTGAGAACCATGATTGCTTATCTGAGAACCGTGACCACTCATCTGAGAACCGTGTCTTTGATCCTTTGGAGAACCACGGCTACGAACCTTAAGAACCTCCCTGATGACCTGGGGGTCTGTTCCTGTTGCAAATAACCGTCCAACACTGGTATTTTACTCTTGAAGATGTTCCGCACATAACCTCAAGGGCGGGCCTTTCTCACACCCATTTTACAATGAGTGTGAGATTAGCTGCAAAGAATTGGCTGACCCAGTTTTGCTGGTTCAAGGATGAAGTTGTGGGGCCCTAAATTTCTAAAGAGAGTGAGGGAGAGAGAAGAGAGAGGCCGAAGCTGGACTGGGACCCATTTGGTTTGGGACCCATTTGGCTTCTAGATTCTTAGCCACTTGAATAGAGTATTGCAATTAGGTACTAATTTCCTCCCATACATATTTTTTTATGTGCTCTAATTTGGCCAAAAAGCTGACTGTACAAAATATTTAATAACTTAAAAAACATCAATTTGAAATCTTGGAAAAAATAGTGTTAGAAAAAACCTTCTTAGAAAGTTGATTTTGTAAATTCACATTTTAAATTTTACTCTTGATTTCATTTGGTTTATTAGTGGAAAAAGGGACTTTCTGAGAAGAGCAAGAAGGCCCAGGGGGTTACGCCAGAGTAAACCAGAACTCAACAGCAGGGCATCATGCATGATGGATGGATGGATGACCTGTGAACAGGAAACACTTTTTCATTGCATTCCTGTCCCACAGCTAACTAACCCCCATGGTTAGCTAGGCACCATCCATCCATCCACATATCTACTTACCTAGTAACCACCAAGCAATTTACCTAATTACCGACCTATATAGTAACCACTTACATTCCCCGGAACTGCTTTACCTTTGGTACTTACCCACTTACACAAGTTGTTACCTAGTTACCGAGGTAGGGCAAGGTGAGGTTTTGCAAGATGAGTTACTCAAGGTTTCATATTTGGTAACTCGGTTCTGGTTTATCCAGAACTGAGTTAGTCAGATTTTGAATATGCATAACCTTAACCTTTGTCTTTATTCATAGTTAGTTTGATTTTAAAAACTGGCAAATCCATATCCACCGAAGGAAGAAAATTGAACTTGAATCCATACCCATCTTGAAATATATATTGCTTGAAAATTTAGGATGAATATTTTTCTCTTAAATGTTATATATATATATATATATATATATAGCTTATTGGTATCCTGAGAATCGATGAGCCTTAAAATGTGATATCCGACCAACCATGGTCATAATGGGGTTCCAATGGATTGTGCACTAGTGAGGTGCAGGGTCACAACATAAACCCTAGGGCTTCACCCTGATAGTAACCATCACTGGGTAAGAGCTGACAGCAAAGAATCTGCAATGGAAACTTCAGTTTAAATATTAATGATTAATTAGTAGAGTTAAATTATTAAAGAAACTCAAAATTATAGAGTTAAAGTTACTTTTCTCAATGGGGAAAAAATTAAAAAATTCTTTCATGTTCTGGCAATCCCAAAGCAAAAAAACCCTTAGCTTTGTTGGTGGGGACACTGGACAGTGAAAAAAATCCTTGATGAGGTTCTGGCAATCCCAAAAGCACAAACCTTCTTAGCTTTGTTGGTGGGGTTTCACAGTAGCGAAAATTCTTGATGCACTCTGGCAATTCCAAAGCACAAATCTTAGCTTTGTTGGTTGGTGGGGTTATACAGGAAAGACTTCTTTTTGATGCTCCGCTAAAGCCCAAAAAAATCTTCACTGTGTTGGTGGGCTTCTTCAAACAGGAAAAAAAATTCTTGATACTCCCTAGCAAAGCAAAAAAAATCTTCACTTTGTGTTTGGTGGGCTAAGCTGAGGTGAAAGAAAACCAACCTTTGTGTTTCAAGTATCCATATGATTAAGTTAACTACCCTATGTGAATTTGATTGTGAGAGAGAGTAGCATATCCAATGGGCTCTTCATTGTTTAGAGCGCTTGCAAGATACACAACATCTTGGCTTTGAGATGCAATACCTGGTCTGCAACACCAGGAACGGACTCTGACAGCCAGCCAGCTTATTAGTGCTCAAAAATGAGCCATATGAGCAAATGAGTAGTACATTTCATCAAGCAAATGTGTCCATTGCCACAGATACTGGACCTTAGTAGATAGGAGGAAAAACCATTCATCAAAACAGTGGGTGTCTGAAAAAACATGAAAAAATTCATGAAGCACTTATGGATAACTCAGGAGTGTGAGAAACACATTCATTTATGAAGAGTTTATGAGTAACCTGGATGGATGAAGAGCTCCTCCTCCCAAGAATTGCTGTGCAGAAGAGAGGTATAGCTGAACACATGCAATTACCACCTGTTAGAATAATTCAGCATCTGACCCAGCATCCTCACTCACAAGCAAAAGAGACTTGGGATGGAAAGAACATGGTGGCATTTCAAGAAACACTTCTGTGCTTCAAGATCTTTGTTGAGCACAGGCAGGCAGGCCATGGGAATGAGCTTCCTCCCTGACCCCTTCCTGGAAACAATTCAGAAACTGACCAAACAACCAACCAGGAGACACTTGATTGAAAGAACCTCAGGTGTCTTCTTGGCCTTAAATCCCACGCCTCCTCAACAAAACCATTGAACATTAAAATCTTGATTCCAAACCTTGTTGGCATCAGTGCCATCTGCTAACATCTGTAGTTACGGGTCTGGGAAAATCTAAGACGACTCATATGGTCACTAGTTGCTACTACACAGCTTCTGTACAGTATTGGAAAAGAACCCCAATCACCATAGCTACAGACATACAAAAAGCTGCCAAACTGTAAGTCATCAGGTATGAAGAATTGTTGCAAATGCACTTGTGTTTATCAGTATTCAAAACTAGAAAACTGGTTGGAAATAGGCAAAACCCAATTTGCACACAGAGAGAGAGCTCAAACATCCATTTGCAACAAGAGCAGAGAGACTGAGCAAGAAAAGAATGAGCAATCATCTCCTTCAACATGATGGGAGCATGTCATAATCAAATCCGGAGGATGAATCATGATGAACAGCATTTGCAGCAGATGCTGCAGCTAAATAAACACTGCAGCAATAATTGATCACTGCTGACTCAGACTCTCACCTTGTACAGACAATTCCTGTTCAAACTGTGCAGATCTACAATTTTGACAATTGTAGGTATTTTATCCATTGTGAACTCTAACATCCATCCTTGGTTCACTGCTGCCTCAAGCTTGAGCTCCTCAAGTCTGAGTGAGAGTGTCAAGTGAGGATTATTGGGTTCAATTACAATTGGCACCTCACAAAAGTATATCACAATCTTTCTTTGTCAGCTTCTTCTTCTTCACTGTGAGGATGCTCACCACTATGGCTGATTACCTCTTTCCCCATCCCAGCGCACTAATCTATTTAGATTGGACCTTTTTCTTTACAAAATGTAAAATCCTGAGAACACATCGTCTAAATCCCAAATTGCAAGTGAGCCTCCTCTTCAGCTGAAAGATTGTTCTTCTCTCCCTGTGCATGCACGGCATGATGTTGCTGCCTCTGAGAAAGGACACATTCCTTGTTCTCATGCTGCATATCCTCCTCCTCCTCCTCCTCCTCCTCAGCATCTGCTCAGCTGCTGTGGCCCCCTCCATGCTAATCTACCTCAATACTAGTTTTTCTTCTTTTTTTGGGGTTTTCTACAAAATGGTCTGGTGCCAGCACTGCTCGAATTGTCAGCAAATTTCTTCTTCATATTCTCCTCCTGAAGCTGGTTTCATCACAAGAGAGAGGATCCTGGAGCTTGACACCAAGCAAGAAGCTCCTAGAAGAAACACCCACTAGTGCCGTTGACCAACAAACTGTGACTGCTGCAAGAGAGACACACATCCTTGAGCTGGTGCGGCTCCTGAGATCTAGAAATGCTAGCATGTGGAAGGAGGAACTGTGTTGATTCCCTGTCGTTGAAGCTCAGCAATGACGCCTTCCATTGACGGAGGCTTAAGCCCTAGCGGAGGTGGAGTCCAGGGATTTGCAAGTGCTTCACTGATCGCAATCGCGGCGTCCAGAATTTCTTGCGACAGATATTGGGATTCACTCCCGGAGATTGTGCTGCTGCAGCAAGAAGCACCGGCAGAAGAAGAAACAGTTCGCAAGAAGTCATCAGATTCGTAAGAATTGCACAGCAGGTACATGGAGTCAGGCAAAGCTTCGTCTGCAGCGAAAAAACTATCCTGATCTGAGGAGAAGTCTTGCAGTAGTACGTCTGCAAGCGCGGCTGTGTTTGACGGCATGGTGGCCAGAGGTACTCTCATGGGATGAGGGTAGCAAGCTGCTGCTGGCGCTTGCGCAGACTGAGACGCGGCGTCGTAGCTTGAAGCAGGATGCTGCCAGTATGAGCCATCCGGCGCCTGCCACAAGGAGGGAGGAGGATTCAAAGGCGCTGGTTGTTGCCACAGATGCACAGAAGAATGATCCACTGTGGGATAGCCCCAGACCTTCAAGGGCGCCGCCGTCAGAAGAAGCTGCTGCTGCATTTGGTGATTATGCGCAGGCAAAAGCGTGTGCGGCGGTTGCACGGGACGAGGCTGAATGGGAGGAGGGGAGTGGGAGTTGCAGCAGCTGTTGTGCATAGGAGCCAGATACCGGCGGCTGCTTCTGTTCCAGCAAGAAGCTGCTGCTGCTGCCGCAGAATGGGTACTGCTGTAAAGTCTTCTGTGATGATGGATCCATGATGTCGCTGCCTCTGCCTCCCGAGCAGCAAGATGGCGTCTATGGGAGCGATACTTCTGTAGATGACTAGCAATGTTGTGTCGCGTGAGGCACTGCACTCCCATTAGCTCTAGAATCCGCGATGGAAAAGCCTTCTCGACTCCCAACTGCTCCACTGCATGTACAAACCGACGGTGCAGCTCCGGTGTCCAGTCTACTTTGGCTTTCTTCTTTCCAGAACCACCACCACCATGAGCGCCGCCGATAGCAGCAGCAGCAGCATTCTTGCTGCTCCCGGCAGTACCAGCTTCTTGTTTCCGACTACTACTCGACCGCTCCTCCTTGTTGTCCCCCCCGCTGCTGCATTCCCCGCTAATCTCTGAACCCGAAGAAGCAGCTGCATCTCCAGCAGCAGCAGCAGCAGCAGTTGTAGCACTCTTGGCCACGTCCTCCTGCAACTGCTCCTCCTCACCCGCAACCCCGGAATCTAGAGTCTCAGAGGGCGCAACCACCTCCGAGGCGCCGTCCACACATCCGGCCTGGGCATCAAAAGAATCAAGGCAGCTGATCTCAGACTCGCAAAATTCCATGCAGTGCGAAAGAAGCTTTTCTGCCCCATCTACTACTACCCCACCATCGCCATCACCACGACCCGGTAGTACACCCACACCCTCCTCATCCTCCACATTTTTCAAGGAATCCAAACACTCAAAGTCCTCTTCCGTTTGCACAAAATCCAAACACTCCCGCGAGACATCAAGGCAGCACTCCACGATTTGGACATCCTGCACATGAGGAGTACGCTGCTGCTGCTGATGAAGAAGAAGAACATGAGAGGCAGTCTCTTCTGCAGCAGCAGCATTGGGACTAGTGTTCAGTTGAAGAAGCTGAGGAGCAGCCACATCTTCTTCTTCTTCTTCTGCACAATTCTCCGCTGTTTTCAAAACTGAGAAGAGAGATTGAGAAAGAAGAGAGGAAGGAACATTTTGTTGTTCTTCTTCTTCAAAGCTGATCTTCTTCTTCTTCATTGCCTCCTGATCTTCTGTGTCCATTTTCCATCTTCTGTGTCGCAACACTGCGAGTGCGCCTGCCATATCCTTCCTGCTCCTCCTCCTCCTCCCTCCCGGAGAGCTCGCCGCACAAGTATCGACGCACAGAGCGTTCACCGTTATCCAGCGACGGCATAGCGTCCCCATTCCTCATTCCTTGGTTTTCATCCATCTAGTTCTATTCTAGCTCTCATAATCTCTCCCCATCCCCCCCTCCCTCAACTTTCATCCACCTTCTTACACAAAATAGTGAACTCTCTCTCTCTCTCTCACATACGAAAACTTACTCCATTAAGGTGTCCTCATTTCATCCGTCGATTGTATTAGTCATCTCCATCTCTTGTTCTTTATCATCCATCGTCCCAGCTCCAGGTGGCGCCCCCTTCCTCAAATTTTAATTCATTTCAATTCAAGCTCTTAAAATCCCACTATGCTCTCTCCATCCCCTGAATTTTCATCCAACCTTAAACTCTCTCTCATACAAAAACTCAATCAATCCTCAATTCGTCCATCCGTTCTGTTAGGCATCTCCATCTCTTGTTCCGTATCATCCATTATCGCAATGGTTGGGTAGTGGCCTCTTCCTCATTTTTCATTCATCTAGTTCAATTCTAGTTCTTTATAATCTCTTCCCCCCCCCCCACACACCCTTTTCAATTTTCATCCATCTTCTTACACCAATTACTCTCTCTCACACATACAAAAACTCACTCCATCCCTCGCGCTTTATCATCCACTATCCATCTCGCTGCTTTTCAATACCCTTTTCACACTAGAGCTTTTCGAGATCCTGTTCCCATCCACGTAACCCAGTTCTCGACCTGTAGTTTAGTTTAGTGCCGGAGCCTGCTGACCGTGTCATCTGTACTGACGGACCGTCCGTCCTTGTTTGTTCACATCATGGCGCACAGTGGCCTGTGACGTCGCTAACTCACGAGGCGGTTGGTTATGTTCATCCAAATTTAGACGACCAGTTGCCTACAATCCTACGGTGCAGATCCCACCAGCTCGTCAGGTGATGGATGTGTTAAAATAACCACTACCGTTTCATGATGATGAAAGCGATGGGTTACTATAGAAATGGATGTAATCTCTGCTTCATCCAATTCTAGATGAACGTTGATGTCAATCCACGGCGCAGATTCGACCAGTTCACCATCTAGCGGATATATTCAAATTGATTCCATCATTCATGACGATGACAGCACCTGGCATGTGTTTTTTCAAAAAAGTTCATTCATCGTCTACAGCTTTGTTGGCCTTGCCTACTGCCAAGGCAAGGATACTGTGTTTAGATTCATTATAGAGTATAGTAGCTTAATGGATTTTGGCCCCTAGGTAATAAATAATATTAGGTCTATTTTTATATGAGGGTTTTTGAAGGACTATGTTTCGGCTTGTGTTGAAACTTGAGATTAGTTATAGAGTTATGATATCTTGAAGGATTTTGGTTTCTTTTAGAGGGTTTTTTTTTTGGGAAGATTAATAATATTTTTACATGGTGAAATATTTGAGTTTTCGTCGTTCTTCTTTTGCCTTAAGATACCTTTTAATGTAAAAATGGCAAGGCCATGGTGTGTGACACACCCCTTGTTTCATAACCAAGGGGCATAGAAACAAGAATCCACCGGCCAACTAACAGTTACTAGCTATAAGTATTATTTAGTAAATTAAAAACATGAGTCAACCAATCATCCCTTTGCACAGATTTGTAAATGTAGCTGAAATTATCCTGCAACAAAGATGTATCCAAATTTCTCTCCAAAAAAATTACGACGGGATTTTGAAATTTTGTGAAAAGAAAAAAGAAAATAAAATTTGGCCCCTTTGTATAGCAAAAGGGCCTTGCTTACAGCCATTCCGCTAAAAAGTTAGTCTCCTCACACCAGACTCTGAGGAGAGAACCATACTCTCTCTCACTTGAAGCTTTGAATGGAATAATGTTTTCTAGTGTGGATTGTGTGTGGCAATCCACTAATGTCCTGCTGCTGGCCGGCTGGTGCGGCAAGGGTTTTGTGTATGAAGATGAGAGAGAACCTTCATTATTTATCTTCTGGCGTGGAAAGGTGCCACTTGCTAGCCTCCACCCCTCCTGCCCCCACACCAAGTCCCCCGATCCATTTGTAACTCACGGACTTGCCATGTACTCATTGCAACGGATTACCTAGGGGGTTATTATTTAAGGTGTTGTGCTATTCTCTCTCTCTCTCTCTCTCTTTTTTAAACAAAGGACCAGAAGGTACAGACTACGGACCAGTATATGAACTTGTCATATATCGTTCCCAAAAATCCTTTACCAGTTCTGATCCGTACCAACTGTATTGTAAAAGAACCGATCGTGAACTGGTGGTGGTGGTGGTTCTATTCTGGTTCTTTCATGAAAGGCACTGATTCTTTGAAATCTTCAAAACCCACAACAAACCAGAGGGAATTTTTATTTTCAAATGATTTTCTATTAAAAAACCAGAAGCAGAGGTTCTTTTTTTTAATGATTTTTTTGTTAAAAATCGGAACCAGAGGTTAATAATAAAACCAAAGAACCACCCAACACTGGTTATTTAGCATCTGCATAGATTTTCGATACCGAATATTATTATCTTTGCAATATAATAAGAAAAGGTAAGAGTGTGTGTGTGTGTGTGTGTGTTGGTTGTTCTTTACATTCAAACTTCATACTGCTTTTTCCTATGCAATCCAGTTCTCAACCTGTGTGCAACTAGTACCAGATTTGAGCCTCCTTTGTGCTCTGATGACACAGCTTTGGCTTTCTCCACTACCTAGCTAGTGAGAGGAATGCTAGGAAGAATGTTAGGTTAAATCATTGGTGTCAAGTACTGCAGTTGGTCTCAACTTCTTCTCAAGTACTGCTTGCAGCATTTTGCCATGTTGCACTTTTTGTTATTATTTTCTTCCCAGTAACATTTTGCCATGTTTTGTAGTAGGCTAACCTAGTGTCAAGTCACCTTTTTCCTCGGAATTAATAACATGGCAAAATGACTTTTATGCATTAGGTAGGTGCTCTATAGGAGTTGATGATTGGTGATTTGAATTTGATTCTCTCTCTCTCTCTCTCTCTCTCTCTCTCTCTGTGTCTCTCCATTTAACAACCTCATGCATTTGAGGCTCTTTGTTTTTGTTGCATGTCAATATATGGCCCAGGGCTGCATAACATTCTTCTTTCATCATGTAGTCATTCAAGTTGTTACCAAAGTTGTAAGCAAGTCCCGTTGCTCATGGCTCTGAGAATGAATGATGAAGAAGCATGATGATCTAGGGGACAGGGACCTAGGCATCGAATGGTCAGCTGAGAAAGTCTAAGGGTCATCCGGGAGCAAAGTGGTGTGCATGACAACAGTTTATATCATTAACCCATGATAGGCCAGTTCATTCCTGATGTTTTTATTTTGGTGGGCATGGTGACAATGGATGAATATTTTGGCGCAAATGACGTTTGATTGAAATATGAAGGAATAATCGGTGGAGGAACATGCTATATTCTTGCTTTGCTGCATGAAATGAACTAGTCAAAGTGGGAAAGTTTAATGGTATTGAATTTGAAAGTTTGTTCCCATCATCTCCAGTTTAAAGACTAGTATAATTCTTATTTACATATGTTTGATGGATGATTTATGGATGACTTCTAGTGACGAGGCAGTTGTGACTACATGGCTGAAATTGTAAGAAGTTGAGAATTTGGATGAAAGTTAAACATTTGGCATGATGGTCTTGAAGGTAAAGATTGCAGCCCAAATGTGATATATTGGACAGAATTTCGGATGTGCACTTGCTTGCATCAACTGTTTGCTGCACAGAAGTTGAGATATTTCTCAAGAAGCTACAAAAGGACTGAAGTTTGCTCTCTGCAAGTGCTCTGGAGACGATAGACCTAGTCCTCCATCATCAAAGTTTCTGAGTGGTAACTTACACCCAGATCCTCCTGAACATCTGACGAGACGTCCAGTTTCTAAACTAACCACACTTGCTGACCATACTTGCAGTGGGGTACAGAGGGCTCATCCAGTTCTCACGTGGTAGGTCATATTTAGCAAATGTAGGGCGAAAAATTGTTATAATATTATTTTCTCAAAGAAAGTGTTTCCGATCGAATCCCTTCTTCACCTGAGGATGGCCGCCGGGATGAAAGTTGGGTTGCCTGCAGACACACGATCCAAAATATTTAAGGATATTGAATTTTGAAGCTAGCCAATACCTTTGGGTACAAGCTTGTTAAACTTTACCAAGATTTGCACGGACTAAGGATGATACCGTTCATTGCTGAACAACTCGAACAGACAAAAACACAAAGGACGAGAGTAGAATCCGACCTGAATGAAAATAGGAAAATTGTGGCAGGTGAGGGACGTCCGGGGGAAAGGGGGGGGAAGGGGGTGTCTCGATAAGTACAACAGAGGCATTGAGAAGAGATGGAGGATGGAATGGTGAACACTGAGAAGCTGCCAAAAAATATATATATTATTTGTTTATTTAATTTGCAGCAACTGGTTTTGGGGAGTCGGGACATGAAGCACAGAAAAATGGGGATATTTGCTGCAACTGGGGGTGGGGTCCAACTGTAGAGCCAGAGTAGCCAGCACCCATCTGTGTATCCTGGAGGAAGGATGGCCAGTGTCTGGACAGGAAACGCTTTTTCGTTGATTTCTTTTCCCACAGCTAAACACTGAAGGTTGCTAGCTATGTACTTATAAGTTACAACTAACAACTCACATGCATCTACCTACCTTGCAGCACCAAAATCCTTACCTACCTACCTACCTACCTACCTACCTACATGGTAACCACTTTACCTTGATATCTACCCACTTACATAGATAATTACTAGTTTGGGCAATTCTTACTTTTTCTTTTTTTTTAAAAAATTGTTGGGTCTAGTTTTTTTAACTATATATATATTTTCAAAGAACCATCCCCAAAAGAAATTCAAAGGAACAAACACCTTTGAATTGTATCACATTTTTCATTTTTTATGGCCAATTTTTTTCACTATTTTTATTTTTTTTTGGGGTCATATTAAGTAGTTATATCCAAACCATTCTTTACTTTATTAGTTTTTTTAATAACAATTTATATAATAAAAATAACGACATTTGTTTGTTTGTTTATTTTTTTGAGTTGTTCAAATTTTATTTACAAATTAATTTATGACATGTTCTTAGATTTGTCAAATGGTACTGGATAAAAATTCATGTTGATTGTCAATTTTGTAATAAAATAAAAATTTGAAATGTGTTCCTTGGCTCCCAAGAAAGAAAGGGGAGTGAGAGTTCCAAGGTGGCTCTAAAACAAACTCACAAGCGAAAGTTCAAGGTGAAATCAAAATGCATAAATCAACAAAAAAAATAGTTAATGCAAAATGGGTCCAAAATCGTGCACAAACAAGTCACAAAGTAAATTTTCAATTCACAAGACACACCACATCCCAAACATGAGAATTATGCACCACTTTTTTCCTCATAACTTATTTTATGATTGATGGTTGGGGTTGCATCAAAGTGACAAAAAAATTCAAGACTCTCAAAAAAGAATCTTGAATATTTTTTATTTTGTCAAGTTATGAATCTTCCAACTTTCCAAATTCATAACTCTCACATACAATTGAAGAGCTTTCAAAGAAAAGATTCTAATTCTTGAAAATACCTTTCCAATGCCACATTAAATATTTAATTTGGAAATCATTTGACGTTGTTTTTCAGGTTTTAATGATCAAGAATTAAATTGCCATAACTCCTAGCTCACAACTCCAAATGCAAAATTTGAAACCATTTTCAATATTCATGCTTCAAAGCATTTCAAATGGTGTATTAGAAGCCCAATTTGGATTATGTTTATTATTTGCACTTTCAAATATTTGAAACTACAATTTCCAAATTACCTTGACCCTAAATTTGGGCTTGTGACCAAGGTCACTAACCCAAATTTCAAGCTAAAATAATTTATAAAACACCTCCCCCAAGCTTGTTAGAGCATATCGGTGTTACTTCCCCAATCTTGGATCCAAAAAAACCAAGGCAAGGTGATGCTCCTCATGAACATCTCTCAATGATATAAAATTTCACAAAATAAACAAGAGGATGGTTATTATGTTTGTAATTAGTTTTGATTCACAAACTACTCACAAGCTCACAAAAACCTACAAGGTTCACAACAATAGCATTGAAATAGTCATTTCCCACAATTCCTAAATGAAAGTCCCAAAACAATGACATTTTGTGTCTCAAATCTTGAGAGCATCATAACTCTTTCAAAATACATCTAATTAAAAAATTTGATCCCTAACACCATTGTAACTCTTGTTGAAGTTTTTTCAACAAACTAAATATCATTTATTTGAAACTCATTTGAACCACCAAATTATCTTATGAACATTATGGGCTCTTAAAGAGTCCCAACTTTCAAATTCTCATTCATCCTAAAAGTCTTAGGGATGCCTCCCCTAGATTCCTAGAGCTTCTTTTTCCATGTGAGAATATTTTTTAATCTTTTCAATTCACATTGTGTTATTACTTCATTTTTAACCTTTTTTTTTCTAGACCCCCAATTTGGTCAAAAGCTCAAGGTTAAAATCTTGACATCATGAGCCCTAAAAAATATCTACCTATGTTTTGTTTATACAGACCTACTCCATATATACCAACCTTATATTATTAATAATTTATAATTCATTTTATTTGTAAAAATGTAATAGAATCCTAATCAATGCAACAAAATTGCAATGTGTACAAGGGGTTATTTGTATGTCCTACACAAATTTTAAAAATCACATGGAAACATACCAAAACCATACATAAAACCCCAAAAAAAACATTTAAACATGAATGAAGTTGACAAACAAACAAAACTAACAAACTAGGCCCAAAAGTAAAAACTAAAATTAATTACCTTAGAACATGGCTAAATAAAAAATCTCACAAGATCCAACACTTACACAAAGGAAAGAAAGGGAAATATTAACACGATATGACAAAGGAATGAGAAATGACCAATAAGGAAAGGTACATGAGCACCGTTGACAACAAAAGAAGTCAAACAACAAGTGAAAGCATCAAACAATAGAATGGAAAAACATCATGCAACAATGAAGAATATTGAGTAGCAAGGAAACGTATTTGAAAAGTATAAAACACCCACTAATTATACCAAGGCTTAAACTAAACAAAAACAAGTGAAAACAACAAATAACAATGGAAGCATCAAGTGATGCCTAAAAACATTGAATAAGAATGTTAATGGAGAAAAATTAAACAAACTAACAAAATTTCAATCAAAGAATTAGCAAAACAAATCACCAAAAAAAAAAAAAACAACAACAACAAAAGAGTAAAGTGAAAAAAAAAATGGGGCCCCAAATTGGACCTTCATCCTTCTACTCATGGCAATGATTACCCTCAACAAAGCACAAGCTTGACCTTAACTTTAATTTAAAACCTTAACCTTAGGTTAATTTCTCTAATCCCTAAACCCTACTTGGCCTAGACCCTAGCCATAAGAACCAAAACCAAAGGTTGCAATTTAACTTTAACCAAAGTTCAAGAGTAGGGTGGGTCTCATGTAAAATAGTTCTCAAACTATTGATTCTCTCTTGCAATTGAACTACAAATAATTTCAATGAACAATTATTTCATTGATAATTATTGACTTTTTGAATATGAATAAACCTAAAACTAAAATTGATTTTGAATATATTTAAAAATCTAAGTAGTCTTAAGGGGGAGTAAAAAGGCTAGGTTACCAAGGGGCAACCTTGATAAGTCAATTGTGTTGTTGTTCATCCATGCTTAAGTCATGATTCATAACCAATTTCCAATGGATGGTGGAATAATGGATGTTGGGTAACATAATCATTGTGTAGTTGTGTCATTTAGTAATGATGTCATCATGTAGTCAAACCTAGTAATTGTTTGTTCATGTTTAAGTTTTTCTCTACATCAATTGGGAACCAATATTGAGATACATAATCCCAATGGCATCCATGTTAGGTAGTTGGTAGGAAACTTTAATGCAAGTTCCAATGTCAAAGAGTTAATGAACCTTACAAAACCAACAATAAGTATAATTAAATTCACAAGTGAAGAATGAAATGAACAAAATAATGAACCATATGACAATGAAAACTAATATAGTTCATGGCTTAACATTCGTTCCTCATTAATTATTTTGTTGAAAACATTGAATGACCTAACCAAGCTTCCCATAAAGGGGATGAACATAAATGGCAAGGAATCATGAATGTGTAATTGGTAAATTAGAATGGTAGATGTTCCACACATAAGATGTTCAAGTCCAAAGTCTTGCTTGCCCAATGCAAGCCAAAAACCTTGTTAATTTGAAACAACTAAAGCATTGAAGTCATTGAAAGAATCAAATACATAACAAAACCTTAGACCACTATACATAACAATTAAGACTAATAGACCTTTATGGTTGCCGTTAGAAACAAAAACATTCATCTCCTAAAACATTTGGATGAATGTAAAAACACTTTCAATGTATTGGCAATAAATAAGCAAATGGATATTATACACAATATTGAAATCACTATTGGTGAAAATGCAACTTTCATGTTGTCAAGCATTAGACACCTTCACCATCAATGTTGTGTATTTGAGTGTCTACTTGCTTAAGTGTCACAAAAGTATTGTTGTATTCAAATATATTTTTTAAATACCAAAATTGCAAATGTTCCCTTTGTTACCATTGTTAAACTATATTATTACAATCTTGTTATATGTCTAATATATATTGTACCAAATAAAATGAGATGTAATGTCCATTAATGCATATAAAATTAAGGTATTTTGCTAGGTGGGAAAAAAATGTCCAATACCCCCTAGACAAGTATTTCATTTTCACAAATATATTCACAACACCTTTTTAGTTAAATTCCATGAAAATCTATTAGTATGCCCTTGACCTTCTTGCTTTGGACTCCAAGGTTTTCATTTTAGTTTCTTAGTTGTTATGTGGTTTCTAGTTGTTCACATACTCATTACATTCCAACCCAAAAAAGAATACCAGTTGGATAGTATTTTTGAACCACTTGAACAAACTAACACCCATTTTAACATAACACAATTAGTTCAACTTAACATGCTTATCAAATATGTTTTGACATAATATGTATTATTTTAAACTACATTTGGTATGTGCAAGTTCTTGGTATTTGGTAGCTATTTCAATATGTATGTTGAAAAAGTGAGCAAATCACATGTAAAGATTGTGGTAACATTTCACTATAAGACACCACTGTAGAAAACTTAAGGTCAAGATTACTATATTCATTCAATTAGCACAACAATGAATGACTTCCATGTGTAAGTTGTATTGTTCTTATAATTTGTTTAATGATGCCATTTTGAGCTCCCTATTATATTTGCAACTATTATAAGACATCAAATCAATTAATTTGGATCAACAACCATCAACCACAACATTTGAAAACATTAAAAAATTTCAATGAACCTAATTTATTTTTATAAAGATGAAATAAAAGTGCTTGCAATTGGAACATGCTAAGAACATTCAAATTCTATGTTGAAGGATAGTAATTTGAAAGTCATGTTTTCTTTCAAAACCTAAACCATTTGTCTAAGTAGTGCCTACATGATAACTTTATTTAGGTTGCTACTATGGTCCCCACCTTCCATGACATGTTCCAAGGAAATCAAAATATGAACCTAATTCCAATGATCATCCATCACATCGGCCCATGCATGTTTATCCAACTCAAATAGTTAGTGGTTGTGACTTCATCACATCTTAAGGCAAGATGTTTGGGAGCAATTGTCATTACCTTTGCCTTGTTCACATTGTCAACACACATAAATTGATCTATTATCTAGTTGATTATGTTCAACACCAATGGTTTTTTGACAACATTAAGATTGATATTAATATAAATAATGATGTAAGAACCCCATATGCCAACATTGGTCTCCCTTCTTGGAAACAACTAAAGATGATGACTTCCTATTTTTTGTTATGAGTGGTACATCTTAAAGGATTTTGACCTTAATGTGGATGCCAAATGGGATGTTAGTTTTGACTAAAATGTTTAATTTTTTTACAACATAGGTGCCAAATGACATGCTATTGTGACTAAGTTGTTTAATGTTTTGGTTGATTAGGTGCCAAGTGGCATGTTGATTTTGATTGAGCTGTCTAACCTTTTTGCTGATGTAATCACCAAATGGAAAATGTTTTTACTAAAGTGTCCAACAATCTAATTGACATGGGTGCCAAATGGCATGTGCCTACTTGACTAAAATGTCTAACATATTATTTTTAATTCAATTACATGGAATATTACATTTACACAACCTACATGGATATTACCTACACAACTTGCATATGATTCACTAAATCACACGTCAATTACATATATAAACACACAAAGTTGCAACCCAATATATCAATAAAAATTGAAAGTTAGAAAGGTGCAAAATATGATGACATAAACATATTCTAATTTAACAATTTGCACATGAACCCCAACTTGTTCAATCTAGTATGGGCTGATTTGTTTCTAGGGCCAAAGCACTACATAGCCTATTGTTTCATTTCCAATGTGAAATGTGAGGTCATGGTCAACCTTGATGATTGTGATAAGCTACCCCACCTCCAAACTTGACAAAATGGTTGATTGCAACATTTGGTCCTCCTACAAAATCTTGGAGTTAAATCTTTTAATTCTGCAGTATTATAAAACAATTGCAAACAAAGTTAATAAAATCCAAACTAGAAATCAAATTGGAAAATGAAAATTAATGAAAATTAAAAAACCATTGAATATAATATTTCACAATTTCACACAAAATTAATAATTTTTTTTACATCCACCAATGAAAAATAGCATGGAAAATTCAAAGAATTTACATTGTTCAAATTGGAGAACATTGAAAATAATCATGAAAAATCCTAATTGGAAAAAAAAAATTAAATTTTATTCAAACTAGGAAACATTGAAATAAAAATTAACTAAATTTTTTTATACCTGTGGGTGGGTTTTTGCAACAACTTTAACAACTACCTCATCTCCTTGTGAATTTAAAGCTTTTTTAGTTACAATATGTAGAATTCAATATTCAAATGTCACCATTGTTCTTTGACAAAATCGGTGCAACCACTACCTTAATTTTTCCAAATTCCCAAACACATTTTCAAAAACATTACATCTTATACTTAAGGACTATCGACAATGCACTTACATTACAAAATTTTAAGGAAAGGCACTCACCTAAACTAACACACTAAAAAATGGACAATCATCTATCAACAATGTGTTCAAAGAACTAAGTTGCTTAAAACAAATATTGATTTCCCCTAATAAAATTTTCATGGTTTCAACACAAGATCATGTTCTAGACATAATGGAGGTTTAATGTGTATCTGAAAACTTTTTGACACCCCACACAAAACAAAGTTAACCTTTAACCTTTTTTGTAATAAAAATTCAACTATAGGAAGCAAGTTTGGTCATGTTGTTGACAACCAAATGGCAATATTAAACTTGAATTACACAATTCCAAAACCTCATCGCATTTGGGTTGTGGGCTCACAAGCTTGCTTCCACATTGAATTGTAGGAATTAATTTCTTCCATTTTAAAACTTGATTTCAAATGAACTAACTCACACAATGGGCCATTCACATCTAATACTAATAAGTGGCATACCATGTTTACTATTAATTGCCTTGGAGAATAGGCACCCAATAGTCCTTCTAGTGTAAAAATGTTGTGAATTTGCCACCTTTACTATCACCCAAAATTATCTTGCCACCCTTGTTATCATTTCTAGTTACCTTCCCATGTGAGTGTAACTATGTTTACTTGTCAAACCTAACAACTTGATAATTGTCATAACTAGAAGATGTTTACACAAGCACCTTTGAAATAAGATTAACCTTCTTATTGGTGAGTTTTTCAATTGGCATATGAGTAGTTGGACCCATGTCATCAAAATGTGTTTGCAACTTCTTTAGGTTCCGTGGACCCTATAACAAGTGCCTTTTGGTGATGAATTCAAGTTGTAATTTACACTTGACACCCCAATTTTAAAGTTATTTAAACTAGAGGCAAAAGGACCTTGGATTCAACCTTACAAATCTACATGGTTAATTCTTAAAACCCAAAATTGGATGTCTAAATGATTAAATCATGATTGCATAAATTATTACCTTGTACCATAATTAGATACACCACAATGAAACTAAAAGATACCCAAACTAAAACATTTTGCCAACTACTTTTCTTACTGCTCCCATGCTCCTAATAGGAGATGGTAGTTTCACAACATTTGACTATTTTTTCACCAAGATTCAAATTTTGATTTCATAACGGCAAATAGCTCTTCCACCATGCTTGACATGTGCATTTGGTTTTGCATTGTCTACTATGTTGTGTATCTCAATTACTCTATCATGGATTTCAAATGTTTTGTCATGGAATTCAAACCATTAGTGACTTTTACTATTTCTTCATGGTTTTTATCCATTTGTTTAAAATGAACCTTGAGTTCACATAAGATCCCTTGGATATCATCACCCATGTTATAGTCCATCTCTACATCAACCTACAAATCAAATAGGCACGCTTCACATAACAATGACCAATACACACTTACAAAAAAAATCTACTAGTTCCATCTATAATTGTATAGAAATTAAAATGAACCACCCATGAGCTTTATTGTTTAAATTTCTATAAGTGTTTAGACCCATTGAGCTATCAATTATGTAATGTATAATTATATATACCAAATAATATGGCATCGTGGATGTATAAGTAATGAAATAAAAGGCCAAATTTAATAACATAAAAAAATAATCAAAGTTTTTTTCCAATGAAATCAATGATGGGTACATGAAAAAAGGGTTTTCCTTGTGCCTCTCCCCCCCAACCCCACAAGAATTTAATATAAATAGGGTCATAATCTAAATGGAATCGTGTTAGATCAAAATTGAACTACAAATGAGGATTTGCAACTTCAAATAATACACAAACCCTAAAGCATCACAATCACAAGCACCCCAAATTTTCCACTTTTGATGAATAACCCTTTGCATTAATAAATTGAATGGTAAATAGTTAGAATCTACCTTAGGGTCATCCACCTCGTGTTTTTCTACTTGAATTTTCTTTTTTGTTCACATTCATTTTGAATCTCCAACAATGTGAGGGCCTTTCCAAGCTCTACTTCCTACATATCCCATTAGCTCAAGTTTCAAAATTACAAGTGCAAACATGAATGCAAGAGTTTAAAAAAGGGAAAATTGGTAGAAGGCATTAAATATAACATTAGTTCTTACAAGCCATTTCACCAGTTCATCCACATTGTGATGCATTCTTTTGAATTCTTCAAATTCTTGTCATTTGTGGTGCCCTCTCAACATTATCCTCTTGTTTTAAAACCTCTTTGATTTGGTTCCAATGCATCTCCATGCAATTTTGTGGGTCTTTCTTCACTTGTCTCTATTTTTTTCTTCAAGTACCCTCACCTATCTTTCAATAAACTTTTCACTTGATCTTTTACATACTTGTTGATGAAGGTATGATCCAAATATTTGAAACCCGTCTCTAGGGCTTATTTAATGGCTTCCAACCCTTTAGCTAGCTATTTTTGAATGTCATCAATTACTAGATTGAACTTCAAGGCATAGCCTAGAAGGGCAATCAACCAATGGTGCCTACCACCACCAATTAGTTTTCCTTCTAAATTATTATGCACAATAGGCATGACATCCTTACCATTTAGTTTAACCACTTAAATCCTAAGCCTTTTCATGGCCTTGTCCATTGTTCGATGCCTAGCTTGCAATTCAACTTACCTAGAATGACCCCTTGAAGAGATGACTTGGTTGTTTAATTGGTTAGATGCATTTATAGCTGAAGCAATGCATGTGGGGGAGTGACCTTTAATTACTTGGGGCTACTATAAATTTGGAGGATATGAAGGGGTTGCAATAGTACTTGTTACAAGCAAAGGGGGTGGCATATGTGGCATGGTTGTTTATGTTAAAGCTAGAACTAACCATTGTGTAACAATTTGTTTTGGAAGTATAAGTCAAGCAAGAAGCACATTTGTGTATTGATTTGATTAAACATGATGTGCAGTCCTTGGTGTTGGAGGTGAGGCCAAATAGGAGGCACATTTGCATATTGGCTAGATTGAATAGTAAGGCAATTGTTAGTATTGGTTAGATCCAAATGGCAATTACATGTGTTGATTAAAATTAGGTGGCTATTACAATTAATGATTGGCAATTAATAGTGGATGCAAATATTGATTTGATGGTGGTGGCAATTGTGAATATTGATGTCGTGTTGATAATTACAATGTTCAATATTGTTGTGAGGTCGACAATATTTGCAAATAGTGACTAGAATTTGTTATTGGCATTGAATTGTACTATACACTAAATGTTATTGTGGGAGGAATAGGTGAAGGTGGCATTGTCTAATTACTTGGAAGTAACTACCAATTGAGTGGGAGCAATCATAATCAAATGAGCCAATGGTGACAAAGGATTAAATCACAAATGGGCCTTTTTGAACATTTTGACTTTTTCATAGAAAGGATTTTTTGAAGGATTTTTTTTGTAAATTTTTAAAAACATATTTACAATTCCCCAATAAATTACACTACTTGTGTTAATTCTTTTTGAATAAATATGAATTTTTTAAAGGTGTGCAAATTCTGTCAAAATTTATGTTTCATCTGTAAAGATGATCATAATTTCAAATCATGCTAAAATATGACAACTACTTTAAGCTTTAGTTTTTTGTATCATCAGCCACAACTTTGTTCATATGTCATACACATATGACCATTTACTTCCAACAAATGACTTTTGAAATTTGAACATTTTGAAATTTTAAAATTTTCAAACACCATATTTTTAAAATTATGAGTGTTTTTCATATGTGGATGGTAGGTTATTGTCATTTCAATTTTTTGCCCATCAAAATTTCTTTATTAAGGGTCCTTAGCCTAGTGTTTTATAAAATTAATTTTGGGGTGTTAATGTTCAAAAGTCCATTATGAAAACCAAAATTTAGTTTGTTAAATTAAATGATAAAAAAAAATTCTTGAACATTCATATAAATTATTAAACACAAATTTCTTTGATCAACATGACATTAAAGTGGCATTACATAAATATATTAAAAAAATTGATAGTTTTTTGGTTGTTCAACATGGTTTTTGGTTCGTTTGACTATGATTGCACCCATGTTAAAATCACTCAATGAAATCCCAAGTTTGAAGTATTTTGATGAAATAGGAGGAGAAAATGAACATTTCAATTTTGTTACAAAAAATGACAAATGGTCACCAAGAAATTACGAAATTTCAAATTGGTAGTTCAAACAACCTACAAGTTTCTATCATGCAAAAAACTTCAAATTTGCAACAAGGCATGCAACTTCAAGTCAAAACACAATGTGAAAACAAGTGGAAACGATGACTTTAAGAATATTTTCTCAAATTGACAACATCAAGATCATAGAATTACAACAACTGATGACACATTGTCCATTCCCTAAGTTTCCCTATGTAAAACCGGGTAAGAAACGATGGAAATTCCAAAAAGTTAGGGGGAATCCCAAAAATCTCTCTAAAACTCATAGTATATCTTATTTAGAAATCCTTATCTAAAGTCAATCCAATCAGTTCATTTTTTGGTCTAAAAATATACACTTTGAAAATCATTAATAAATTTTCAGTACTGATTTCTAGTAATAGTTTCCAATAGCAATTTTCGGTAGTAGTTTTCAGTAATGATTCCCGATGGCAATTACCAGTAGTGATTTTCGATAGCAATTTTTAATAGTGATTCCCAATAACAATTTCCTATAAGTTTTCATATGCATTTGTGGCAATAACTGCCATTGTTCAAGCAAATAATTCATTACAAGAGGCTTGAGGTTGTAGGGTGTTACTATATATTGGAACTAGATTATTAGGCAATTGTTGAACTTGAGCTAGTTGTTTTGCAAAAGTCAAAACATAATTAAATTCAACAACAAAAATATCTAGGGTTAGCATTTCAAAAAATGAAAATAGCCCAAAATGTTCCAAGTCTTGCATCTACATGAATGAAAGAAGGAAAGGAAAAAAATCCAAACCTGTGGCATTTGCAACAATAGGTTGCTTTGATGTGATGGTCTCATCATGAACTTCAATGGTACTAACTATTGTCCTTATTTCATCATCATTAGACTCATCTTGTTTTGTTTATGGAGAAGCATATTTGTTTTACATGACAAGGGCCATACGTCCCTTTTACTTAAACGACCACTTTGGTTTATTTTTGGATTGTCCCTTTTTTGTAAACATACACAACACATTTCATACATTGACTAGGAGAATGAAAGTTTTTTTTTTAAAACCAGTTTTTGATTACATGTCATTTTGACTACATAATTTTATTCATTTCAAAAAATTCCGCATGGATGGCTTGGCACGTCAAATAAATCAAACCATTGATTAATTTGGTAAGTCTATGACATTGACCATCAATGGGGGTTGACGTTTTTTTAAAAGTTGAATTGTAGTCAAAAAGTTCATTTAAAAATGATGGACATGCTATGTCATGTCAACCATTTGTTTAATTTGGTGGACATTGTTTATGAATGGACGCAAGAACAAAATTGATGGATGAAATATTGCATATGTTTTTCACTATACGTCAATTTTAATGCAACTTCTTTTGCAACTGTATTGAGACTTTGTTACAACTATGTTGTGACTAGTTTTTACTTTACTAGAAATTTGTGACACTTTTACCAAAGTCTATAACTTTCATTATATTACCTTGCTACTAGAGATCCTAAGTGGACTCCAAATTGTGCAACATGGTGTTTAGGAGTAAGACAACATGTACACATTTTAGTTTGAGGTCATTGTGAATGCTATTACAATGATTAAAAAATGCCCAACACAAAGTTCACATGCCCCATACTTTGTTAAATATATGTAAGTAGGGTGTAGGTAATGATAGGTAGGAAAATAATCAATAGGTTAATAAATAGGTTACATACTTACTTAATATGTAGGTAGGGTACAAGTAAGGTAAATAACAAATAACCTTCCCACCTATTGCTATTTACACATTATTTACATATTACCTACCTACCTACCTATACCTACCTAAGTAAGTTGAAACCTATATACCTAGGCTGATTGATGAGGTAGCTAGTTAGGTAGGTGAAGGTAATTAATTAGGCTAGGCAAGCTAGCTTAGCTTAACAAGGGTTCAATTATGTTAATGAGCTTTATATGTTGTTTTGGAGGTGGCTTTGGAGATGGATGGATGAATTTAGATGAATGGGTCATGTGGCATATAATATGGATGAATGGATGATATGACATATAATAGTGGTGTCAATGTGTTGGTGGGAAATTCAAATTTTGAATTGCATTTGTTGAAGTTGAAAACTAGTTGGAACCATGTCAATTTGCATAGTTGGAAATTAGTCAACATCCTAATTATAACCATATATATTGGGACTCCAAGTTATATTACACTCCCATTCAAACTTTGAGCTTTCCCTTTTGTTTTGGTTTGATTTGGTTTTCTCTTGTTTTTTCTCAAGTCTAACTTGTGTTGAGGTTTAAACCCACATGTAGTTTATTAATTTGTGAATTTTTTTGAAAAGAGTGGACCTTGCCTTTTGCTTGTGAAGAAGTACAAGTTTTCACTTTGAGGGTTCAAACTTTCATTATCAATTTATTTCTAATTGGCTTTCTTTTCTTCACTATGTTCAAGTTGTTTCTTCTTCTTTCCAAATGTTGCATTCTTTGAATCCTAAACATATTAAGGTCATATGGTGTCAGTGTAAGTAAATGTGGATAACATGAAGCTCATGAAGCTTATGAAACTTTGAAGCCATCATCACATGTACTACCACTCACATTTGTAAATGTTCAAATATTCTTTTTTTCTTTTTTTTTTTTTTTTTTTTTTTTTTTTTT